>Ga0137306_101142_pt1 | contig 28796 bp, 16 predicted proteins | sample Inofroosms_March_FD_97187 | JGI IMG/M metagenome (GOLD analysis project Ga0137306, IMG submission 97187) | Mouse cecal microbial communities from Vienna, Austria - N-Acetylneuraminic and N-Acetylglucosamine D2O microcosms_March | ecosystem: Host-associated > Mammals > Digestive system > Large...
ACCGAACGGTTTACGGACGGAGAAGCATTGCTGAAGAGAATCAGGGAAGGAAACAGTGTGCCGGATTTGCTGCTTCTGGATATTTTCATGTCCGAAAAAAACGGAATAGAAGTGGCTGAGGAACTGCGGCGTCTGGAACTGAATTTACCTATTGTGTTTCTGACTACTTCAACGGAACATGCGCTGGAGGCTTATGGTGTGGATGCAGTTCAGTATCTTGTGAAACCTCTGGAACAGCGGCAGTTTTTTCACGCCATGGATACTGCTGTCCGGCAGATTTTCCGTGACAGAGAGCAGCAGATTATGGTGAAGGTCAATGGGGGAATCCGCAGGATACAGCCGGAGGAGATCATTTACTGTGAATCACAGAAAAACTATCAGATTCTGTATCTGACCGGGGGAAAATGCAAAGTACGCATGACAGCCGGAAAGCTCTGGGAGCTGCTGAAAGAATTCCCCCGGTTTGGCAGGTGCGGCCGCTCCTATATTCTGAATATGGAGCATATTTCTCAGGTAGAGCGGGAAAAGATTGTAATGGATAACGAGATGGTTATCTATATTTCACGGAACAGGATAGCGGAGTTTAAGAAAAATTATTTTTCTTATTATTTTAATGTCTGAAATGAGACGGATAAATGCGGAATATCCGTCTGATATACAATAGATTTTCAATGTTTCAGGACATTGTGCAGGCTGTTAAATATCGAAGTTTTACCTGCATGAAGTTCTTTCAGTTCACATGTCAGTTTGCCAGGGTATTTTTTGTCCCTGAACAGTCATGAAATATCCCATCTTATAGAATTCCGATTTTGGAAATGTTATAGTGGCTTTATAATATGCCGGAGTGTGTTTGAAAATATTTTTCAGACGCACTCCGAGTCTGGAATCCCGCGCTTCTGATTGTCCCTGCTGCGGGATTCTGAGCCATTACATCATCAGGAGGTACGCATTTATGAGAAAAAGTATGGAGATTTCCCGCATCCGGAGCAGGATAGCCGTGCTGGCATTCTGCCTTCTGCTCTGCGGCTGTCTGGCCTGCAGCAGTCAGGAAAAACAGCCTGCAGATGCAGGAAAAGAAACGGGAGAGGAATCACAGGAGAAGGCGGATTCCTTTGAAATTACAGATTTGGAAGGGACGCCTTCGGATTATTCAAAAAAAGAAAACTGGATGAAGATTCCGGAAATCACCCATGAGGTAGATACCTTTTATATTTATCCCACCTGTTACCTGGATGATTCAGAAGATGCAAAACCAATCTGCGATATTGACAATCAGAAGGTGCAGGACAGAGCCAGGGATGTTTACGGGAACCAGGGGACGGTTTTTGAGGAATCCACCAATGTGTTTGCTCCATTCTACCGGCAGAGCAATATTTACCGGGTTTCAGGCTTAAGCCATGAAGAACTGGAAGCATATCAGAGGAAGGAACAGCGCACAGACATATATGCCGCTCTGGATTATTATTTCGAGCATTATAACGAAGGCAGGCCCTTTATCATTGCGGGACATTCTCAGGGCTCCATTATGACGAAAATTGTTCTGGGAGAGTATATGCAGGCCCATCCGGAATACTATGAGCGCATGGTGGCGGCATATCCCATCGGATTTTCCATTACCGAAACCTTTCTGGAGGAACACCCTTATCTGAAATTTGCCGAAGGCGCTGACGACACGGGTGTGATTGTATCCTGGAACACGGAAGGGACAGGAAACAAAGGGCAGGATAATCTGGTGGTGGAACCGGGCGCCATAAGTATTAATCCAATTAACTGGAGCCGGGATGATACTTATGCCGGATTTGAGGAGAATCTGGGAAGCCGCATTCTGAATGAGGAAACGGGAGAGTATGAAATTATCCAGGGAATTGCAGACGCGCAGCTGGATACGGAACGGGGCGTGGTCATCTGTACGGCAAAGGATGCGGACTATGCTCCGGCAGAGCTGTTCGGGCCGGAGAGCCTGCATGGCCATGACTATGACTTTTATTACGAAAATCTGCGGGAAAATGTCAGGACGAGGGTGGAAACCTATCTGAAACAGAATCCGATATCTCCCGAAAAAGAGTAACATTAATCTGACCCGGAAGGAGGAAATATATGAATTTTTTGGATGATTTTCAGCGTATGGTACAGGAGTATCCGGAAAAAACAGCCATTGTGGACTACCATGGAACCCGGAGCACAACGTATCGGGAACTGGATGATTTAGGCCGCAGAGCGGCGGCAAAACTTCTTCGCTCCAACATCACAGGCGGAGCAGCGGTTCTGGTATGTATGGACCGGAGAATGGAGTATGTGGCGGCGGAACTGGGGATTCTGATGGCGGGCGCAGCCTTTGTTCCTGTGGTGCCGGAATATCCCAGGGAACGTCTTGACTATATTCAGAAGGACTGCCAGGCAGCGGTAAAGATTGATGCAGACTGGTTTGCGGATATCAGGCAGTTTGAGCCGGTGGAATATCAGATAAGGCAGGACAGAAGCCGGGCGATGATTGTCTATACCTCCGGTTCCACAGGACGTCCCAAGGGTATCGTTCATGCCATGGCCAGCTTTTCACAGGGAATCTGGCGGACGAAACATGTAGTCGGCCTGTATGAACAGAATGTGATGGCGTCGACGGCTCCCCTGTCTTTTGTAGTTCTGATTATGGAATGCTATAGCGTGTTAAGCGGCGGAGGCTGTGTCCATATTCTGGGGGAGGAAGTGCGCAAAGACGTGCGCCTGATGGAAGATTATTTTGCCGAACATGATATTGTCTGCAGCTTTATCAGCCCCCAGATACTGCGTCTGTTCCGGAACAAAGGGAAGGCGCTGAAGATAGTGCTTACCGGAAGCGAACGCGTATCAAATCTTGTGGGAGACGGATTTGAGATATATAATTGTTATGGTGCCAGTGAAACTGCCGCGGCCGCGGCCTTCTATAAGATAGAAGAAGCCATGGCCAATACACCTATTGGCAAACCGATAGGAGGGCTGGAATTTTTCCTGCTGGATAGAGAAGGGAACGAGGTTCCGGAAGGAGAAGAAGGAGAACTGTGCATTCGGGGCATTCTTGCGGAAGAATATCTGAATCTGCCGGAACAGACTGCACGGACCTTTCAGAAACAGGAAGACGGAAAAGTTCTGGTACATACGGGGGATATGGTAAAAAAACTGCCGGACGGGAATTACCTCTATATGAACCGGAAAGACTGGATGGTGAAAATCAACGGGCAGCGGGTGGAAACCGGGGAAGTTGAAATTCAGATGGCGGCAGTGCCGGGCGTGGAAAATGCAGTTGTGAAAGATTTTCAGGATAAGAACGGCCAGAATTATCTCTGCGGCTATTATGTGGCAGAAGAACAGACGGAGCCTTCCGCCGGAATAGAAGGGAGGATTCGCGCTTCCCTGAAAGAAAATCTGCCGGACTATATGGTGCCCCGTTTTTTCAAACGGCTGGAAGCTCTGCCCAAAAATACCAACGGCAAGCTGGATCGTACCGTGTTGCTGCCGCCGGATATGGACGAATACAAGGCGGAATACAAAGAGCCGGAAAATGACAGAGAGCGGAGTATCTGCAAAGGTTTTGAGGAAGTCCTTCACTGCGGAACCGTGGGAAGGGAAGATGATTTCTTCAGACTGGGCGGCGATTCCATCAATGTACTGAAGCTGGCGGAAATTCTGGAAGAATCTGCTGTAACGCCGGAGCTGATTTTAAGGGGAAGGACGCCGGAAAAGATTGCGGGTCTTCTGGCCGAAACAGAGGAGGATGTAATCCCAAAATATACCGGGAAACGGAAAGAATTTCCCCTGACAGATTCTCAGATGGGGGTTTATCTGGAGTGTATCAATGAGCCGGAAGGAACCATGTACAATATACCAATGTGCTGTGAATTGCCGGGAACCCTTGACAAAGACCGGTTTATTCAGGCGGTACAAAAGGCGGTGGCTGCTCATCCGTCCTTTGGAATCAATATTGCATTGAGCAACGGGGTTCCATCCATGGTGATGCATCCGGAATTCCTGAAAGCGGAGGTTGAGACAGGGAAAACGGAAGATATGGAGGAAGTGAAGAAGGCTTTCGTCCGTCCATTCTCTCTGGAAGGGGAACCTCTGTACCGCATGGCCTTATATGAGAGCAGGGGACGCTGTTATTTTCTGTTTGATGTGCACCATATTATCTTTGACGGTACTTCCACAAAGGTATTTCTGGATGAAATATCCCTGCTGTATCAGGGGAAGGAGCCGAAGGCGGAAGAAATATCCATGACGGATATGGCAGTTTATGAGGAAACCCTGAAAGAAACGCCCCGGTATCAGGCAGCACAGGCGTATTTCAGAAGCAGGCTGGAGGGAGAAGAACCGGGAGAATCTCTGCGGAAGGATTATAAAGTACAGACAGTCAGCCCTCGAAGCAGAGAGGTAAGGCTGTCTCTGGGAGAAGAAGTTTCCTGTATGGAGGTGGAGCAGTTTGCAAGACAGAAAGGGATTTCCGAGAACACTCTGTTTCTGGGCGCGTTTTCCTATGTTCTGGGTAAATACAGCGGGGAAAATAAGAGCTGTTTCTGCACGGTAAACAACGGGCGGCACAGTGTAAATCTGTCGCAGTCTACCGGAATGTTCGTCCGGACGCTGCCTGTTTACCGCTCCTGGGAGGAAACCAGTCCGGTGGAAACCGCTCTGCAGGAATTCCAGCAGGAATTCTACGAACTGATGAGCCACGACTGTATTTCTTTTGCGGAGCTGGCCGGAAATTACGGAGTTGCGTCAGATATTCTGTTTGTATATCAGGGAGAAATGCTGAACGGACTGACGCTGGAAGGGGAACAGTATCCGGCCCGGCCCCTTGCCACCGGAGATGTGCAGGCGGATATTTCCGTGATGGTGATGAAGAACCGGGAGGGTTACGAGATTTCCCTGGAATACCGGGTGGACTGCTATCGGGAGGAGACGGCGAGAGGCCTGCTGAGGATGCTGCAGCAGGTGTTAAAGGGAATGCTTTCCTGTGAAACCTTCCGGGAGATTTCCCTGGTATCGGAACTGGATATTCAGCTTCTGGACAGGATGAATCAGACGGAAGCAGCGTATGACAGGAGCAAAACCATTGTGGATTTGTTCCGGGAACAGGCCGAAAAGACTCCGGAGCGCATTGCAGTGGTATATCAGGACAGGAACTATACCTACAGACAGGTGGACGATATGACAGACCGTCTTGCCGCTTATCTGGCAGGTGTGGGGATTGGCAGAGAGCAGGCGGTGGCCGTGCTGATTCCAAGGTGCGAATTTATGGCCATTGCCTCCCTTGGAGTATCCAAGGCAGGAGGGGCCTACCAGCCTCTGGATCCCACTTACCCCAAAGAGCGGCTGGAATTTATGATGAAAGACGCCGATGTAAAACTTCTGATTGCCGACGAAGAACTGCTGCCGCTGGTACCGGAATGGCAGGGGCAGACATTTCTGACGAAGGAGATTTCGTCTCTGCCGGAAGCGGAGCAGATTCCGGAGCCTCCGAAACCGGAAGATTTGTTTATCCTGTTATATACTTCCGGCTCCACGGGAGTGCCCAAGGGCTGTATGCTGGAGCACGGCAATATCGCGGCATTCTGCCACTGGTACCGGAGGTATTATGAGCTGACAGAAGAGAGCCATGTGGCCGCTTATGCCAGCTATGGCTTTGACGCCAATATGATGGATATGTATCCCGCACTGATTACCGGCGGAGAGGTACATATTATTGATGAATCCATCCGTCTGGATTTACAGGGGCTGGATGAGTATTTCAGAGAGCATAAGGTCACCCACTCCTTTATGACTACTCAGATAGGACGGGCTTTTGCCACCAGTATGAAGCATGAGACACTTCAGTATCTGTCCATGGGCGGGGAGGCCCTGACGCCCTTTGAGCCGGAAGGCAGCACCAGGTATTACAATGTGTACGGGCCTACGGAATGTACTGTTTTTTCCACGACTTATCCCTTCCGGGAATATGAGGCGGAATTCCCCATTGGAAAACCGCTGGATAATATGAAGCTGTATGTGCTGGACAGCCAGGGCAGAAGGCTTCCGGCAGGGGTACCGGGGGAACTGTGTATCGCAGGTTATCAGGTGTCCAGAGGGTACCTGAACCGGCCGGAGAAGACACAGGAAGTCTATACGGAAAATCCTTTCTGCAGACGGGAAGGCTATGACAGGATCTACCATACAGGAGATATCGTGCGTTTTCTGCCGGACGGAAATGTTCAGTTTATCGGCAGACGGGACGGACAGGTGAAAATCCGTGGATTCCGCATTGAGCTGACTGAGGTGGAGGAAATCATCCGCAGATTTCCGGGGATTAAAGACGCCACGGTGGCAGCTTTTGACGAGCCTTCCGGAGGAAAATACATTGCCGCCTATGTGGTAAGCGATGAGACGGTGGATGTGGACGCGCTGCACGGTTTTATTGAGGAGAGCAAGCCGCCTTATATGGTTCCGGCAGTCACCATGCAGATAGATGAAATTCCCCTGAATCAGAATCAGAAGGTAAATAAGCGGGCCCTGCCCATGCCGGAGCGGAAGCAGGAAACACTTGTTCTGCCGGAGGGAGAAATCCAGGAGAAAATTTTTGACTGTGTGGCAGAAGTGGTGGGCCACAGGGAATTTGGCGTGACCACGGATATTTATAAGGCGGGACTCACATCCATTGGAGCGGTAAAATTAAATGTGCTGCTTTCAGAAGCCTTTGACGGGGCAGTGATTCGGAATAAAGATTTAAAGGAACATGATACGGTGGAAAAGCTGGAGAAGTTCCTGACAGGTCAGAAAGGCCAGGGGGAAGTCTATGAGAAGCAGGAAGATTATCCCTTAACCCAGACTCAGAACGGCATTTTTGTGGAATGCGCAGCCAATCCGGGAACGACGATTTACAATATTCCATTCCTGTTCCGTCTTGGAAAACAGGTGGATTTGCAGTGGCTGAAACGGGCAGTGGAAGAGACGGTAGAGGCCCATCCCTATATCAAAACCACGTTGTATATGGATGAAAACGGCGATATACGCCAGAAGCGCAATGACAGCCAGCCTTTTGAAGCGGAAATCAGAACTTCCCTGTGCCGGGAAGAACTGGTGAAGCCCTACCAGCTTCTGGGGGACCGTCTGTTCCGCATTCAGTTATACGATACATCGGATGGAAAATACCTGTTTCTGGAATTTCATCATATTATCAGCGACGGGGAATCCTGCGGCATTTTCCTGCGGGATGTGAACCGTGCTTATGAAGGCAATGTGCCCCGGCAGGAGGAGTTCAGCGGGTTTGAAGTCTCTCTGATGGAGCAGAAACTGCTGGAGGGGCCGGAATATTCTCTGGCAAAAGAATATTATGACTCCATATTTAAAGGCTGCGATACGGATTTTCTGCCGGCAAAAGACTGCAGGAAGAACGACAGGCCCAGGCCGGGTATGTACCGGAGGACAGAGCAGATAAATCGTAAGGAGCTGCAAAAGTTCTGCAAATCTCAGAAGATTACCATGAACGCATTGTTTACAGCGGCCTTTGGTTTCGTGACGGGGCAGTATGTTTACAAAGAAGAAGCAGTATTTACTACTATTTACAACGGCAGAAATGATTCCAGACTGGCATCCACCATCAATATGCTGGTAAAAACCCTTCCGGTTTACTGTAAGCTGGACGGAGAACAGCAGGTCGGAGATTTCCTTCGGGCAACCGGGGAACAGTTGATGAACAGTATGAACCATGACATTTATTCCTTTGGAGAAATCAGCAGGACTTACGGAATCCGGGCGGATTTGATGTTTGCCTTCCAGGGCGATAATTTCCGATTTGGGGAAATAGCCGGAGAAAAAGCGGAACAGGAAGAACTCTCTCTGGATACGGCGAAGGCTCCTATTTCCATGGATGTAATCATCGACGGCGATGAAATCCTGTACCAGACAGAATACCGGAAGGATATGTATGAGGAGAGCACTATCGCAGGATTTACGGACAGCATGATTACGGTGGTTCAGGAATTCCAGAAGAAGAACCGGTTAAAAGAGATTTCCATGGTTAGTGCGAAAGCACGTAAAGAGCTGGACGGCTATAATAAAACGGATTATCCGGTGGAACAGACCACAGCCAACCGTCTCTTTGAGCGTCAGGTTTCTCTCTATCCGGATAAAACAGCGGTGATTGCCTGCGGCAGGAAGCTGACTTTCCGGGAACTGAATGAAAATGCGAACAAAATTGCAAACCATTTGCTGGAACTGGGACTGAAACCGGAACAGATGGTGGGCGTTATGCTGCCGAGAACCGTGGACGTCTATGCCGCAAGGCAGGGTATTATGAAAGCAGGAGGTGCATTCCTGCCCATTGACCCGGAATATCCCGATGAGAGAATCCGTTACATTATGGAAGATTCCGGGGCAGAATTTATCCTGATGCCGGAAGAACTGTCCAGGGAACGCAAACCTCTGGTTCAGGGCCTTTCCGCCAGAGTGCTGACAGTGGAAGAACTGCTGGCAGAGGGTAAAAATACGGAGAACCCAACGGTGGACGTCCGGCCGGAACAGCTCTGTTACTGTATTTATACCTCCGGTTCCACCGGAAAACCCAAGGGCGTTATGATAGAGCACCGGAACCTGGTAAATTACGTGGACAACAATCCCTTTAATGTGGAGGCTCAGTCTTATGTGTACAATGCCACCGTGTCTCTGGCATTTGCGGCCATTACCTTTGACGTGTCCATTCTGGAGGAGTGTATTCCGCTGTATCACGGAATTACGGTCTGCATGGCAAACGAAGAGGAAATTCACAACCCGCTGGCTCTTTCCAGTCTGATTCTGGATTACGGAGTGGACATGATGACCTGTACGCCCTCATTTCTGATTAACATTATTGATATGCCGGAGATGAAAAAAGCATTATCCCGCATAAAGGTCTTCAATGTGGGGGCGGAAGCATTTCCGGAAGCCCTTTATGAGAAAATCAGAGCTTTGGGTACGGAAGCCATTGTATATAACGGGTACGGGCCTACGGAAACCACCATTGGCTGTGCCTTTGATCAGGTAACAGAAGACAGGATTACCATTGGAAAGCCCATGGCTAATATTAAGATGGTGATGATTGACCGTTACCGTAACCTGCTGCCGGCAGGGGTACCGGGAGAACTTCTGATTATTGGAAACGGCGTAGGCAGAGGTTATGTGGGCAAGCCGGAGCTGACAAAGGACAAATTTATTTCCTTTGAAGGCAGTAATGCCTACCGCAGCGGCGATCTGGCAAAATGGAACCATCATGGAAAAATTGAATTTATGGGGCGCATGGATAACCAGGTGAAGCTCAGAGGCCTGCGGGTGGAGCTGGATGAGATTGAGAATGTTATGAACCAGTATCCCACGGTGAAATCCAGTGTGGTTCTTGTGAAAGAAAAAGACTCCAGCCAGTTCCTGTGCGGTTATTTCGTGGCGGAGAGCCAGGTGGAGAAGCAGAACCTTACCAGTTTTATGCAGAAGTATCTGACGCCTTATATGGTGCCCAGTGTGCTCATGCAGCTTCCGGAACTGCCGCTGACCAACAACGGCAAGGTGGACAAACGGGCTTTGCCGGAGCCGGAATATACTGTGGAGAATAAAAATTATGTGAAACCCCGGACAGAACTTCAGCGTAAGCTGTGTGAGATTTTTGAGATGGCTCTGGGTGTGGAACAGATTGGAATTGAGGATGATTTCTTTGAGAACGGAGGAACCTCCCTGTCAGCTTCCAAGGTGGCCATGAAGTGTATGAGCGCGGGAATAAAGGTGTCCTACGCAGATTTGTTTGATTATAAGACGCCCCTCCTGCTGGAACGCCATATTCAGGAAATGGAACAGAAGGAGGCAGGAGACGGGAATGTACCGGATAATCAGGAAGCGCACACCGGGCTGGAACAGATGTTACAGCGAAATACGGAGGAGCATGTGGATGAAATCCGCCCATCTTCCATTGGAAATGTGCTTCTGACCGGGGCAAATGGTTTCCTGGGCGCCCATATATTAAAATATATGATTGACCATGAGGACAATATTATTTACTGCCTGATTCGGAGAGGAAAATCATCTTCTCTCGAAACACGGTTAAAGAGTATGCTGGTGTACTATTTCAGCAATCCCTGCGAGGAACTGTTCGGAAACAGAATACGCCTGATTGAAGGCGACATTACCAATGCAGAGCAGGTGGAGGGACTGGCAGCGTATGATTTTGACAGAATTATTAACTGCGCCGCATGTGTGAAGCATTTTTCCGCAGATGATATCCTGGAGCAGGTGAATTACCAGGGCGTGCTGAATCTGATTCGGCTGTGCCAGAATACCGGACGTGAGCTGATTCAGATTTCCACCGTAAGTATTGCGGGAGAAAATGTGGGCGGTAAATTCCCGCCGGAGAAGAAGCTCCATGAACATGAGCTGTATTTTGGCCAGAGCCTGAACAATAAATATATAGACACCAAGTTCCGGGCGGAACAGGCAGTGCTGGAGGCGGCCGCTTCCGGTATGAAAGGCAGGGTGATTCGGGTGGGCAACCTGATGAGCCGGGTCAGCGACGGGGAATTCCAGATTAATTCCGTGACAAACGGATTTATGCGCACCCTGCGGGGTTATGTGGCCCTTGGAAAATTCCCGGTTTCCATGCTGGATATGCCGGCAGAATTTTCTCCCATTGACTCCACTGCGGAAGCCATTGTAAAACTGGCCTCCTCTCAGGGGGATTTCACGGTATTCCATGCTTACAGCAGCTACCTGATACAGATGGCGGATGTGATTGAGCAGATGAACCGGCTGGGGATTCCCATTGCGGCTGTAACAGATGAAGAATTCCGGAATGCCCTGAATCAGGCTCTGGAAAATGAGGAGAAAAATGAGCTGATAGCAGGACTGATTGCATATTCTTCCAGCGATAAAGATAACAGCTCCGCATACATAGACGGGGACAACAGCTTTACCACAAAGGCCCTTTACCGTCTTGGATTCAAATGGCCCATGCCGGACGGAAACTACCTGAACCATGGACTGGAGGCACTGGCAACGCTGGGATTCTTTGACGGAAGGATGTAAGCCCTATGGAGCGAAATGATTTTCTGATCAACAAAAAAATTCACCAGTATATTCTGCCGGGCATACTGATGACCGTGGCCATGCAGCTTGGCAATGTGGTGGATGGCATGATTGTAGGAAATATTCTGGGGCCTGACGCCATGGCTGCCATTGAGCTTTCCATGCCCGTATTGCTTCTGCTTCAGATGGCCGCCATGGTACTGGCCATGGGCGGCGCTGCGGAAGCAGCCGTACTGCTTGGGAAGCGGAATGTCCGGGAGGCAGGCAGCGTGCTTACTGCCTCTCTGGGAGCCGGCCTTGCAGTTTCTCTGGTGTTTGCACTGTTCACACCGATACTGCCGGGCCCTCTGGCCATGGCCCTTGCCGGAAACGAGGCCATGGCGGAGCTGGTAAAGCCTTACATTATGGTGAATTTTGCCGGAATCCCCATTCTGACTCTTGCCATTATTTTCTGCTATTTCATGAATGCGGATAACCATCCCCGGCTGGGCAGTGCACTGTTTATCATTGCAAATGCAATCAATCTGGTGCTGGATGTTCTGTTTCTTAAGGAATTTCATATGGGGATGGCGGGCAGCGCCCTTTCCACGGTAATCGGTTATCTGGCAGGCATGGTGACGGTGGTATGTTACTTACGCTCCGGACAGCGGATGCTGCATTTGCAGAAACCGGATAAGAAGCTGCTTCCATATGTGAAGCTGGCGGTGAGGGCGGGAATTCCCAGCGGGGCTTTTACCCTGATGTCCGCCCTGAAATCTGTGATTATCAATTCAACCATTGTGAGGGTACTGGGAAATGATTCCATGGCAGTATATTCTGTCTGTGCCAATGCGGTGCTGATTGCGGAACTTTGCGTGGGCGGGATTATCGGCCTTATCCAGAATATTGCAGGAATCCTCTATGGAGAGCGGGATTATTATGGAATCCGCACCCTCTGTAAACGGGTGCTTACCTACAGCTACGTCGCCATCGGGGCGCTGCTGGTGATTTTCCTGGGGGCGCCCCAGGTGATAGCGGGTCTGTTCGGTATTGGGGAAGGGGAGATGCTGGAGCTCTGTAAGACAGCTCTGCGTATCTTCGCCTGCAGCTTTCCTTTTTATGTATACAACAAGTTCCTGATGTCCTATTATCAGACTATTCTGCAGCCGGGGCTGTCCACTGTGATTACGGTATTGCAGGGATTTCTGGTGATTGTGCCCCTGACCCTGGGAGGAATCTTTCTGTGGGGGCTGACAGGGGTATGCGCGATGGCTGTGATAAGCGAGATGGTTACCATACTGCTGGGTTCCCTGTACCGGATTTGGGGCCAGCGAAAGGGAAAATCTGAGGGCGGCGTTTATATGCTTCCGGAGGTCAGAAATGAAACATTTCTGGAATGCTCTCTGGAAAATGATTTGAAAGAGGTCATAGCGTTCCGGGAGAAGCTGTTTGCATTTTGCGGAGAACATCAGATTGATGACAGAGACGCCAATATCCTTGGCCTTGCGGTGGAGGAGCTTGCGGCCAATATTGTGCAGTACGGCTATCGGAATGGGAAAAAGAACTATATGGATATCAGCTTTACCGTTCAGGATGACAAATATATACTGAGAGTCCGGGACGACGGTATCCCCTTTAATCCTCTGGAGCATGAGCAGGAACTGGAAGAAATCACAGTGGGAGGAATCGGTCTGCTGAAAAAGATAATGTCAGACTTCCAGTATATGCGGGTACTGAATATGAACAATACTATTGTGGAGCTGGACAGATGAGGCGGGAAAGGCCGTACAAGCTGGGCCGCTGGGAAATCGGGGAAGGTATCTTTTTTCGGAAAAAATAAGAAATGCTTTCTCCCCCAGGTATACTTCTGGATTTGGGACTTTCCCGGCATGGGCTGAGGGAGAAGGATGTTCTGATTGCCTGTGGGCCGGAGGGCAAACCATATCTGCCGGAATATCCCTGTATTCACTTTAATCTGTCCCATTCCGAAAAGCTGGTTCTGGGAGTATTTGCGGAGTCGGAAGTGGGGTGTGATGTGGAATGGATGCAGCAGGCGGATCTGGCTCTGGCGAAGAAATACTTTTGTCCAGGCGAATATGAGTATGTGGCAGGGCAGCAGGGAGAACAGAGGCAGAAGGAAGCATTCTACCGTATCTGGACCCTGAAAGAGAGTTTTCTGAAAGCAACGGGTCTGGGCTTTTCGCTGCCTCTGAATGATTTTGAGATACGGATGGAAGAAAATGGGAAGGTTACCCTTCTCCAGCAGGTGGATGAAAGAAATTATCAGTTTGAGGAATACCGCCTTGGGGAATACCAGGCGGCGGTATGTTATGTGAAAGAAACATGAGGTGAATGATATGAAAATTACAAAATATTTAAATGGAACACAGTTATCTCTTGTACTGGAAGGAAGACTGGATACTACCACAGCTCCGGAACTGGAAAAGGAACTGGACTCCGGACTGGAAGGTGTTACAGAGCTGATTTTTGATATGGAAGGACTGGATTACCTGTCATCCGCAGGACTTCGTATCCTTCTGGGCGCTCAGAAAACCATGAAAAAGCAGGGCAGCATGAAGGTAATCCATGTGAATGAGACGATAATGGAAATTTTTGAAGTGACCGGGTTTGCAGATATCCTTACGATTGAGTAAATCAGGTATGGGTTTTGGAAAAGAACCCCGGAATCCGGCAATTTCACAGCTTTATGGAGAATTTCAGGAGGCGGAAAAAAGGAATGGAGAGAATCTTCGTAAGATTCTGAGGGAGAATCGTAACACGGGGTATGGGAAAACACACGGTTTTTCAGAAATCTGTTCAGAGGAGGATTACCGGAAGCATGTTCCCCTTACGGAGTACCCGGCTTACGAAACCATGGGACAGAAACCGGAATTTTATACGGTATATCCGGTGTCATGCATACTGGTTACATCAGGAACCACCGGAGTGCAGAAAGAGTTCTGTCTTACAGAAGAAGCATTGCGGCGGTATGGCTCTTATATTTATGAAATGCTCTATGAACTGTCCGGCGGCCGGAAAGGGCCCCATCTTCATATGAGCGTGTTCCGCCCGGATAAAGATGGGAAAAATCTGCTGTCAGCAGCCTGGTACCGATATCTGGAGTCCTGCGGTATTTTTGAATGTTCTTCCTTTGCAGGCGGAAAAGAACTGCTGTTTTCAGATAAAATCAGGCACGTGGCCTATGTGAAAGCCTGGCTTGCACTGAGCTGTCCGGAGCTTGTGTCCATACAGGCGATTTTCCTGTATGATATCCTCCTGCTGTTTGGATATCTGGAGGAGAACTGGAGACAGCTTCTTGCTGATATGAAAAGCCGGAAAATTTCCTGGTGCCCTGAGCGGGAGGTGCAGGAGATATTGCTGGCGCAGGGCCCTTCTCCGGAAAGAATCCGGGAACTGGAACAGATTTTTTCGGAAGGATTTGAAACGCCCATTGCTCCAAGGCTGTGGAAGAGGCTTTCCTTTCTCAGCGGAATTGGGGGCAGTATGTATCCGTTTCAGGGAGAATCCTTAAAAGATTATATCGGGGATATTCCCGTTTCTTATTTTGCTTATGCTTCTTCGGAATGTATGGCGGGAATTGCACCGGAACTTAACCGGGCAGAATATGCATTGCTGCTAGGCAGCGGATATTATGAGTTTTTAGATAAAGAGGGGCAGGCAGTGACTCTGAGCGGTGTGCGGGCAGGTGAAATATACGAGCCTGTCATCACCACTTTTTCCGGGCTGTACCGTTACCGGACCGGGGACTTCATTAAAATTGTATCTTTCCTGGAACAGGCGCCCGTATTTGAGGTGGTGGGAAGGAGAAATCAGGTGTCTGATATTGCCGGGGAGAAACTGGACGCCGGTACGGTTCAGGCAGCAGTGCTGGGATGGGCGGAAGAACAGAATGTGAAGGTTTCGGATTTCACACTGGGCATGGACGTCAGGAGCCTGCCCTGCAGATACTGCCTGTTTGTGGAAACAGAAAAACAGAATGGCGTACAGTGGGAATCCTGTTTTGACTGGAAGCTGCGGGAACTTTCCCCGGACTATGATGATGTGAGAAATCTGGGGATGCTGGAAAGTCCCGGAGTATATCCGGTGAAAAGAGGAATGCTGGCAGGACAGTTCCTCTCAGAAAAGGGAGAACAGGCCCACAGAAAGCCGCGTATATTTTTCAGTCCTGAGCAGACGGAACGGCTGCTTCGGATTAGAACAGGTGAGGAACATGGAGCAGATCAGGGATGTATATAAACAGGAAAAGGAACTTCTGCGGCTGGCCATGCAGCACAGGTTCCTGAAAGAGCAGGAACAGCCGGTATATGATAAAGTGCTGGCAGGCAGGGAACAGATGATGGTGCTGGACATTGGCTGTAATGACGGAACCAGAACCGCCGACCGGTTCTGCGGAGACAGTGTGGCAGGGGTGATTGGACTGGAATACCACAGAGAGCTGGTGGAACGGGCCGGCCATATGTACGGAGGCGGAAAATTCCGCTTTTATCAGGCAGATGTGGAAAGCAGCGGTTTTGAGTCTTCCCTCCGGAATATTATGGAAATTTCCGGGATTGAGGGATTTGACATAATTAATATTTCTTTTGTGCTTATGCACCTGAGAGAGCCGGGGAAACTCCTTGCCGGAATCAGACCTTTTTTAAAACCCGGAGGGACGATTCTTTCCATTGAGACGGACGATCGGTTCAGCCATATGTCTCCCGACAGGGAGGGAAGAATGCGGCTGTTTCTGGAGTTGTGTGAGAAAGATATGCTGTCCGGCAGCAGATGTCTGGGAGGGGATATCCCCGGTATGCTGGGGTCCTGCGGCTATCAGCACGTCACGGTATACAGCGACCGTATCAGTGCTGCCCGCCGGGAAAAAGAGAAAAAACAGCAGATGTTTGAAATTGCTTTCTCCTATCTCCCGGAGGATTTTGATGAACTGTGCAGGCTTTTTCCTGAAAATCAGGAATATGCCCGTATCAGGACTCAGATTGCGGAAAATTATGAAAAATTCCGGATTGATTTTGTGGAGGAATCGGAGGAAGTATCATGCGGGCTGGTGATGGCAGCAGGCAGCCGGTAAAGAGAGGGATGTCAGGATGAAAAAATTAAAACTTTTGCCCAAATTTATGATTTCGCTGATTATTATGGGGAGCATTCTGGCAGTCAGCATTTCGATGTTCAGTTATTTTGTATCAAAAAGTTATTTTGAAGAAATGTATGCTTACCAGGTGGTCAATGGCAGCAGAACCATTGCGCGAATACTTTCTCCGGAAGATGTGAGGGCTGTGCTTGGAGAGGGCGGTGACAATACAGCCGCATATCAGGAAATGTATGACATGATGAATGAGCTGAAAAAGGACGGCGGAATTACTTTTTTGTCCCTGGTGGTGCCTCATGAGGAAAGCGTGACTTTTTATATTGACGCCTGTGTGGAGAGCATGGGGGACGATAAGGCAAATCAGATTCCCTGGGGCACGGAGATTCTGTATGAGGATGCGGCCAGAGACAGGGAAGAACTGCAGAAATATTATCAGAACCGGGAACTGTACAGTCAGAATACCGGCACCCTGGAACCTCAGGTGACGGATAATCAGTATGGATACAATTATACGGCGGCCTGGCCCGTTTTGGATGAAAATGGAAATGCCATTGCCCAAATCCAGTATATTCTTGATATGCAGGCAGTCCGGGATCACCTGAATTCCATTCTGCGTACCATGTTCGGAATTTCTGCCGGGATAATGCTGGCGGCCATTCTGTGCTATATTGTGCTTGTTCAGAGAAACCTGCTGGCTCCTGTGGGAAAGCTGGTGAAATTTACAGACCAGATTACGTCCAGCGGCAACTTTCACGGGCAGGCCATCGGGCTGTCTACCGGAGATGAGATTGAGGATCTGGCAAATTCCTTTAACTATATGCTGGAAGAACTGGACAGGTATATTGATAATCTGGCGAAGGTAACGTCGGAAAAGGAGCGGATTGGGGCGGAACTGTCGGTGGCCACCCATATTCAGTCTTCCATGCTGCCCTGCATTTTCCCTGCATTTCCGGACCGGAAAGAATTTGATATTTATGCCACCATGGATCCGGCAAAGGAAGTGGGAGGCGATTTTTATGATTTCTTTATGGTGGATGAAAGGCATATTGCAGTGGTGGTGGCAGATGTATCAGGGAAAGGGGTTCCGGCCGCATTGTTTATGGTAATCGGCAAAACATTGCTGAAAGACCATACCCGGCCGGGGGTTTCTCTTGGAACCGTATTTTCGGAAGTGAACAATCTGCTCTGCAGTTCCAACAGTGAAGGGATGTTTATCACAGCCTTTGAAGGGGTGCTGGATCTGGTGACCGGGGAATTCTGTTATGTCAATGCAGGGCACGAAGTTCCTTATCTCTGCCGGAAGGGAGAGGATTTTGTACCGTACCGGGTGCGTCCCGGATTTGTCCTTGCGGGAATGGAAGATATCCGGTACCGGGAAGGAAGTTTGCAGCTGGAACCGGGAGACAGTATTTTCCTGTATACCGACGGGATACCGGAAGCTACAGACGGGAAGAACGAAATGTATGGAAGCACCCGTCTTACGGATATCCTGAACAGCCACAGGGATAAGGCGCCGGGAGATTTGCTGCCGGAAATAAAAAGGGATGTGGAACAGTTTGTAAAAGACGCCCCTCAGTTTGATGATATTACCATGCTGTGCCTGGAGTACAGAGAATCCATGGAGCAAAAGCCGGATACCTCGCATGGGGGCTGAAAGGGCAGTTATCTTAAAAGGTGGGAAGACGGGAGAGGAAAAGAATGAATATGCAGGAACTTCATGTGGATGCAACCATAGAAAATATCGGGAAGGTGACGGAGTTTGTGGACAGCCGGCTGGAAGAACTGGGCTGTCCGCTGAAAGCACAGATGCAGATTGACATTGCCATTGACGAGCTGTTTGGGAATATTGCCCATTATGCCTATAACCCGGATGTGGGACCGGCCACGGTACGGGTGGAGGTGACAGAGGAGCCTGTGGCAGTGATTATCACATTTATTGACCAGGGAGTGCCCTACGACCCTCTGGCAAAAGCAGACCCGGATGTGGCCCTGTCGCTGGAGGAACGTGAGGCAGGAGGCCTTGGGATTTTCATGGTAAAGAAAACCATGGATGAGATTTCTTATGAGTACCGGGAGGGTCAGAATATTCTGAAAATTAAAAAGAGGTTTTAATGGAATGGTTTACTACATGATTGGCCTGCTGCAGTTTCTCATGATAATGCCGGTAAGATGCGCTTAACCGGCACATGGCAGGAATAAATACATCGTTATATCCGCTGGAAGCAGTGAACTGCCGCAATGCCTGCTCCAGACGGTAAGCGGGCGTTGCCTGATATGCCTCCGATTCTTTCAACGCCAGATAATGCGCAATCTCTTTCCGGTGCTCCGCCATATACGTTTCGGGGTCCCGGATGGCTGCGTCTGTAGCGGCAGATATCTTTTCTGCAAAAGTTTCATCAAAATGCGAGAAAGTCTCATCCAGATATTCCTGTAATTCATCCGGAAGGTTGAGCCGGGCATTGTCCAGGAATGTAAGAACAGTGTCAAAGGCTTCCTGCTGTTCCACTGTTTCAATGGTGTGGTTCAGATACGGTGCAAAGTGGAGGGAGACAAATCTTCCATAACTGCCGGGGAAGAACGTTTTCAGACGTTCCAGGACAGACTGTTTATGTTCAAGCTGCTGCAACCGTCTGTGGGCCAGTTCCCAGTCCTGCGTTTCGGAAAGCTCCTGAATCAGTTTCTGTTTTTCTGACAGAAGTGAAAGCTCCGCTTTCTTTTTTTCTGAAATTTCCCGCAGTTCTTTTTCCGACTGTCCTGACAGAATGGCATGGATAGCGGGGACGGGAATTTCCAGACGTCTCAAAACGGAAATTTTTTTCAGCCGGATGATGTCGTCCTCTGAAAAATCCCGATAACCGTTTTCCTGAATCGCCGGGGAAATAAGCCCCTGTTCCATATAATATTCCACAGCTTTTCTGGTCAGAGAAGACTTCTGACATGCTTCATGGATTAACATAAGCTGCACCTCCGGTTAAAATTTTGAATTGCAGGTGAATTTCTGCAAAGAATTATGTTGTTGCTTAACTGTATCATAAACCCGTCCCTGGGGGTGCAGTCAACAGGTTTCGGAAAAAGATTGTCTTTTGCTCAATATTCGGGTAAAATAGTGGTATAACCAGTCTGTGACAAGCAGGGAGATTGAACAGGAGGAAACTTATATGCGTGAAGATATTAATGCATGTCTGGAAAAATTTAATATTAAAACCTTTGGAAATAAAAAGAATATTGAGCGAGCAGAGAGTATGCTGTGGCCAGATGAAAAAGTTTTGTATATAACACCTGCAAATGCAGTGATTTACAGTGTAAATGTTAGAAAAAAAGATAAATTGCCGGGAATTTTCACAGTGACGGACAGAAGGATACTGTTTTCCTTTAAAGCCGGTTTTACGGAAATGGACGAGAGCTTTGGCCTGGAAGAAGTAGAAGCGGTCAATTCTTCAGGCAATGGAATGACAGGCGGGCATATTACTGTTCATACAAAAGTAAAGACCATTGACGTTTCTGTCACCAGTAAGAAAGAGATATTGAAGGAAATACAGAATCTTATTACTGTAGCGGTAAATGCCCGTAAGAATAATGCTGAAATATTCCCTTCGGACAGCCGGGAGGATGACAGTCTTGAACAATTGGAAAAACTGCATAATTTTCTGGAGCGTGGTATTATTACAAAGGAAGAATTTGAAATTAAAAAAAGGCAACTGCTGGGATTGTAAAATACCAGGATATGAAAAGTTATGTATAAAATAGCCATTTGTGACGACGAAGATACACTGATTGAAGAACTGAAAGAGAATCTGGAGCGGTACGGCTCAGAGACAGACAGAGAATTCTGTTTTTTTGCTTACCATGACGGAAGCGAACTGCTGGAGTCGTACCAGCCGGATTATGACCTGATATTTATGGATATAAAAATGGAAAAGCTCAACGGCCTGAAGACTGCGGATGAGATACGCAGGATGGACAGTTCGGTGGGCCTTATTTTTCTTACTTCGCTGAAACAGTATGTATGGAAAGGTTATGAATACAATGCGGTGAATTATCTGGTGAAGCCAGTAAAATACGGAGTGCTGAAGATTGAGCTTGACCGTTACTTTGCCCGGTATCGGGGAAAAGACGAGCCATATCTGAACTTTGCAAATGAGAATGGCAGATACCGGGTACTGTACAAAAATATATCTTATGCCGAGACGGAAAAGCGCAATGTACTGCTGCATTTTGAGGGACAGAAACAGGTTATTTATAAGAATATGAAGGAGATATCCGCACTGCTCTGCGGACAGCCTCAGTTTGTGCAGTGCCATCAGAGCTTTGTGGTGAATATGTCTTTTATCAGAGGGGTGGAAAAGCTGGAAGCGATTCTGACTACGGGAGAGCGGATTCCGGTCAGCCAGCCCAGGCGGAAGGCTTTTATGAGAGAGATAACTGATTACTGGGGAGATATACTGTAATGAAAGATTATCTTTCCCTCAATATGTGGAATTTATCATAATTTTTATGAAGGAGTAACAGAATCTGCGTTTTGGGTGTTAGAATCTGCGCCCTCCCTTGTATTGCGGTTCAGATGAGATATGATATGCATAATAGTGTGGAAAAGTAAGGAGGAAATACCATGACTATTTTAAAAGCATCTCATCTGAAAAAATATTACGGCAGAGACGAAAGCCTTGTAAAGGCTCTGGATGATGTAAACGTATCTGTGGAGCAGGGCCGGTTTGTGGCTGTCGTCGGCACATCGGGCAGCGGAAAATCCACATTGCTGAATATGCTGGGCGGTCTGGACATTCCGGATTCCGGCAGTGTGGAGATGGAAGACAGGGCCATGGAAACGTTGACAGAAGAACAGCTTACGGTGTTCCGGCGCAGACGTATCGGGTTTATTTTTCAGAATTATAATCTCATTCCCTGGCTTACGGTGTATGAGAATATTGTGCTGCCTGTCCGTCTGGACGGGAAGACGGAAGATGTGGAATTTCTCAGAGAAATCCTTCAGTTTCTGGAGTTGGAAGGGAAAGAGGCCGGTTATCCCGCCCATCTCTCCGGCGGCCAGCAGCAGCGCGTGGCCATTGCCCGCGCATTGATTACAAAACCGGCGATTATTCTTGCTGACGAGCCCACCGGAAATCTGGACAGCCGCAATGGAGAAAAAGTCATTGATTTGCTGAAGACGACAGGGGAAAAATTTAACCAGACCATTGTTATGATTACCCATAACCAGGAAATTGCCGCAAAAGCAGACGTGAGAATCCGTATGGAGGACGGGAAAGTACAGGTACAGGGGGAAGAATCATGAGAAGCAGAAAAGTAACGGCAGACATGATTTCCCTTATGTCCAGGCAGAGTCTGAAATCAGGACGTATGCGGAATATTTTTGTGATGATTACCATTGTTCTGGCTTCCGCCCTTCTGACTGTAATTCTGATGTTTGCGGCAGGACGGAACCGGCAGGAGAAGAACCGTCTGTCCCACAGCTATCAGGCAGGCTATTATGAACTTACGCCGGAGCAGGCGGAGCGCCTGAAAAAAGATGAGCGCATTGCTTTTCAGATACAGGTAAAGTCGGGGATTCTTTCTGAGATGGACGGGTTTGACCTGAGGCCTTATTATGTAAGCCGGCTTTCGGAGGAAATCCGGGTTGCAGAGCTGGAAGAAGGCAGAATGCCCGAAAATGAAAAAGAAATCGCTGTACAGAGACCGTTGCTGGAAAAGATGGGCGCAGAACCGGCGGCGGGCAGCAGCGTTACTTTTACATTTTATGACGGGAACAGGGAAACTTTTACGGTATCAGGGATTTTGAAGGGCGGCGGCAATGCAAAACAGTTTTCCATATTTTTTTCAGAAAGCTATGCCGAGCGGGGCAGCCAGCTAAAAGATATGTCGTATGAAACATACGTAAAGCTGCGTGATACAGCATATGCTTCAGCCGGAGAGTTCAAAGAAACCGTTTACGCAATCGGCCGGGCTGCGGGAATTGAGAGAAAGTATGTGAATCCTTCAAAGGCCTTTGCAGATTCTCTTTCGGTGGACACACAGTCTGTTATGATTTACGGTCTTGTGGGCATGGTGATTCTGCTGGCCTGCGTTCTGGTGATTTACGGTGTATTTTATCTGTCCGTTATCGGAAGAATTCATCAGTTCGGCCAGCTTCGCACCATCGGCATGACCAGGAAACAAATCCGGAAATTCGTGTCCCGCGAAGGTATTATTCTGTTTCTTCGTGCCGCACCCATTGGGATTCTGGCAGGAGGAATTGCAGGATATTTTATTATTCCGGACGGGTTTTCCATATTCAGCACCCTCTGGATTATCCTCCTGGTATTTTTGATAATTTACGGAATTACCATGAGCTCCGTGCACAGGCCGGCCCGTATGGCGGCGTCGATTTCTCCCATAGAAGCCCTCCGCTATGTGCCTCAGGACGGAATGAAGAAGGCCGGAAATAAAAAAACATGCCGCAGGCTGACGCCCTTTGGACTGGGTGTTATGAATTTTACCAAAAACAGGAGAAAGGCGGCTGTTACCATGATGTCTCTGGCTCTGGGAGGCATTCTTTTTATGACGGCAGCAACGTATCTGTCTTCCTTTGACCGGGAGAACTATGCAAGGCAGGGATATTTTACAGATGCGGAATTTCATATTTTTTACTCCGGGACGGCTGCAGAACTGCATGAATACGGTATAAGCGGCCTGCAGGCAGAAGATTTGCTTGGGGATGAAATGACAGAAGATATTCTGGCTCTGGACGGGGTAAAGAAGGTGCGGGAAATCCGGGAACCGGGGGTCGCTTATGATTATCCTGAAAAAAACGAATACGGAGACAGAAATGGGATTTATCCTCTGACCGGCGAAGAAATGAAAGGGCTGGACAGGTATCTGGAGTCCGGGTGTGTGGATGAGGAAAAACTGTTCAGCGGTGATTCTGTTCTTGTGACAGGAAATGATGTTGCGGAAGAAATTTTTGGCTGGAGATTTGAGGTGGGAGACAGCATTGTGTTTCACTATTATGACGGCAGCAAAATGGCGGAAAAAGAGGTTGACGTACTTGGTATTCTGGATGACCGGTATTTGCTGGACCACAGTGAAATGGAAGGGTGGTTTCTCATGCCGGAACAGGCAGTCCAGGACTTTTTGCCCTGCGGCAGCTTAAATGCCCGTCTGCTGGTGTCTGTGGAAGACGTACAGGAGGAAGCTGTGGGAGAGAAGCTGTCGGCCATGGTGGGAGAACATCCAGAATTAGATCTGGAAACCCTTGCAGACCGCAGGACTGCGGACGCCCAGGCCTTAAACGGGATTTTCGGAACGATCAGCGGTCTGTCCGGGTTCATTATGATGTTCAGCATTTTAAGTATGATGAACACGCTGATTACCAATATTGTTACCCGCAAACAGGAGCTTGCCATGCTGGAATCCATCGGCATGAGCAAAAGCCAGATACGGAAAATGCTCCTGGGAGAAAGCCTGCTGCTGGCAGGCATTACAGTTGGAGTTACCATGACCCTTGGAGTGGGGTGCGGCTATGGACTCAGCAATCTGCTGTATGACCGGGGCGCATATTATATGAAATTTCAGTTTCCGGTGTTTTTCACCTGTGCTTATGTATGGGTGCTGATACTGGTACCGCTGCTGATTACTCTGATATCCATGCACATTTTTGCAAAAGAAGCATTGGTGGAACGACTGCGGGGAATGGAAAACTGAGCTGTGGAAAGAAAGGCCTGGAACAGAAACGTAAAACGGAGAGGAACCCTCAGGATGTTCCTTCTCCGTTTTCTTCCGTCTGTTCCTGTTCTGTCTCCCCGGCAGTCCCTGCAGTTCCGTTTTCCTGCTGCCGCAGTCTTCGCAGAATGCTGTCGTCATGGCGATTTTTTTCGGTTTTTTGTGGTACCTGGGATTCTGCCATGGAGGGGGCGGAGCCGGTGTTCTGGTCTTTCCTGGTACGCTGATTTAACATGAGCTTCAAATCACCCAGAAGCTGCCGTTCTCTGGCTTTTTTCCGGAGAAGCCGGCCGTTGAGTTCGTCGATACGGTGGCTGATATGGCCGGTTTCTTCCGGCAGAAATTCCTTTTGTCCGGCCTGTAAATATTCTTTCTGTTTTGTCCGCAGCACATCCAGTTCTTTCTGTTCCGGTTCCTGGTCCAGAAATCCGAAAACATCCTGTAGCGTCCGGTGGTTCTGCCGGTGCAGAAGCTGTTTCATGCATTCCAGAAAATCCCCGCCCTTCTTTGCTCCGTCCAGATCATAAAACAGCGCCTGGCTGCGCAGGGGGACTTCGGAGGAAAACAGCATCTGTTTATCTCCGTGAAGGATTCGTTTCATGGAGCTGCGTTCCAGATGTTTTTCCTTTTCTGAATGCAGGGGAGTGCCGGGGGCTTCAAAGGCTTCCAGAGAGAGTCCTTCCCGCTCATGGCCCCGTTTTTTTTCCCGTTTCAGAAATTGCAGGGTTCCGTAGGAATTTCTCACGCCGGTAGTTTTCCCGGAGGTTTCCCGGACAGGTTTCCGGAGGTTTTCCCGGACAGGCCTTCCGGAGAGATTTTCTTTCCGGGGCTGTTCTTTTGTATGGGTTTCCCGGTGCAGGAGGGCCTGTCCCGATTCCCAGCGAGGTTTTTTACGTTCTTCTTCAAAATAAGTGGCCATATTCTCCATACTCCTCACGACTGAGTTTTTTACCGCTTTTTTCCAGCTCATGACTGAGCCCTTTCAGAATTAATTGCATGTCCAGCAGAGGCGGCCGGGTTTCTGCCGCCAGAAAACTGGCATAAATCAGTGCGTTTTTAATCATGCTTCCGGTGATTTCAAACTGTCCGGCCAGAAAGTCAAAATCAATTTCATCGGATACCGGGAGTCTGGAAGGAATCATGGACTGCCACATTCTGCGCCGCAGGCCCGCGTCGGGCAGGGGAAAATTTATGATATCGCTGATTCTGCGGCGGAATGCACTGTCAAAGTTCTGAAGGTAATTGGTGGCCAGAATGCTCACTCCTTCGTATTCCTCCATTTTCTGCAGCAGGAATGCAATTTCCATATTACTGTATTTGTCATTGGATTCTTTGATTTCCGTTCGTTTGGAAAAGAGTACGTCCGCTTCGTCGAAAAAGAGGATGGCCATGCTTTTTTCCGCTTCTCCGAAAATCCGGTTCAGTTTTTTTTCTGTTTCTCCGATGTATTTATCCACAACTGCGGGCAGTTCCACCCGGTACAGTTCCATGCTCAGTTCGGCGGCCATTACCTGGGCGGCCATGGTTTTTCCGGTTCCCGGAGGCCTGGCAAAAATCATGGAAACGCCGTTGCCGTAGGCAGATTTTTCCAGAAATCCCCATTCTTCGAATACCAGCTTCTGATTGCGTACCCGCCGGATAATATGGAGCAGTTTCTGTTTCGGCAGTTCCGGCAGAATCAGGTCTTCCATCCGGTAAAGGCTTTGGATTCGGGAGGCATATTTGTCCAGTGAATGAGAAGAAACGCCGGGTACGGCCTGTCTGAGATGTTCGTCGGTAAGGAAGGCAGTGCCGTCCCGCAGGGCGTAGGCACTGGCAAGCTCCAGAATATCCCGCATTCTGCCTGGCAGAAAATTGTATCTTCCAAGGAAGTCAAGCCTTGTTTCTTCCCGCTCCCATTGATAAGAGCAGGTGAGAGCTTCAAAAAGCGCTCTGTCCTTAAGTACCTTCCGGGTGGAGATGGAGAAAGGCAGATATTGCCGCCGGGCAAATTCCTGGCGGGGAAGTTCCGGCCGGATGCCCAGAAGGAAAATGGTTTCTTCTTCCTCCAGCCAGTACAAAAGAGGCGTCAGATCTTCTTCTGTTTCCGGCAGTTCCACTGCGAACATGGCATGGTTCAGAAGACACTCAATCTGCATTTCCCGGAGCTGGCTTTCGCTCTGCAGCAGCTCATAGGAAATAACAGCCAGGCTCATATGGAGACGGTCGGCCAGATAAGCGTAATTCAGCTTTCGTCCGCTGCCCTTCGCGCCCTGCAGGTATACCAGTTTTTTTCCCGGAACCTGAGAAAGGCAGGCTTCGATTTGAGGATACAGACGGATATCTGTCCCCAGACAGGGCAGGCGTTCTTCTGTCCGGCGGTACCAGTTCAGACCGGGCAGATACCGGGGCCGGGGCAGTACACCCTGCAAAAAAAGAAAAATCCGGGGTTCCAGGAACAGCCCCGGTTCGCCCGTTTCGTCCGGTTCCCGCCGAAAGAGCACGGGAGCGGACTGGTAGTACAAATCCATACCGGAAGAAAGTGATTCCTCTTTTTCCAGGAAACGGTTCCATATGGTGGGAGTAAGGCAGCCTTTGCGGAGTCCGCTGTACAGCGCCGCCGCCAGCAGCAGCATTTCTTCCTGTGACAGATGTGATGAAAGGGCAAGGTAGAGAAAGGGAGAAAATACATCCTGCCCTGTGCTTTCCACAGACTTCTGAAGGAGGATGTGAAATGCTTCTTCCGGATGAAAATCCGGCTGCTGTTCCCAGGCCTTTCTTCCCCAGTATATTAAATCATTTAAAAATTCCTGATATGTATGATAATTGTCCATAGAGTCTTTCCTGTTTTCTGCGGATTCCGGATAGTTGCGGGGCGTGGGCCTGTCTGCGGGTTCCGGATGGTTGCGGGGCATGGGCCTGTCTGACCTTTCCGGGACAGTTACGGGGCAGCGGACTGACCGATAATTTCACGGAAAGTTCTGGAGAAATCCAGCTCCAGATCATCCCGGTACAGTTTCTGCATTCTGTCATACTGCTGTTTTGCTTCTGACTGTCTGCCGCTTTTGTACAGACAGAAGACAAGCTGCGATACTGCTTCTTCATTATAAGGATCGGCTTCCAGTATACGGCGGAAGAAAGGAAGAGCCTCTTCCGGATGATTTTCAAGGGTTTTGCCGGAGGCTCCGGATTTCAGTACCGTGAGGTACTGATGTTCCAGTTCCTTTGCCATGCCATAGGACCAGAGGTAACCGCTGCCTCCCATGTAACTTCCGGGATACAGCTCCATAATCCGCTCTGGATGTTTTTGGCAGGCAGTCTCATCTTTGAAAAATAACGTCAGTGCTTCCAGATCTGAATCCACAAGCTGCATGTTCAGAGAGTATTTCTTTTTTTCATAGGAAATCAGTTCTTCCAGCCCCTCCTGAGAAAATGCCTGACGGATGCTGTAAAGGGTGGTGTGAAACAGTGCAATGGCGCTTTTTTTGCCGGCTTCCGGCCATAAAAGTTCAATCAGTACTTCTCTGGAAACACTGCCGCCCTGCAGGTGGAACAGATAGGCGAACAGCTCCCGGGCTTTTTTTGTTCTCCATTTCAGGGGCTGACCTTCTGAGCCGGGAAGGAATACCAGGAAACCGTCCAGACACCGGATTTTGATTTTTCCGGATATTTTCTGCTCCGGAGCAGCGTCCGTTTCCTGCCGGGAAGGGATGTGATGGCGCGTATCGGAAGTATTTCTGCGGATGGAGTGGATTTCGTTTATAATCTGCCGGTGTTTCGGTGTAAAGTCCAGATTCCGGATGTGATTATTATTTAAAAATGTGCTGCCGCTGCGGGACTGCTCCATGGCCTTGCGGTAATCGCCGGCATCCCAGGATAAGACAGCCAGGATTTCCCAGGCAACGGCCGTCTGAATGGTTTCACAGGCGGAATTTGTAAGGATTTCTCTGGCGGTCTGTCCTGCGGTTTCATAGTCGGCAGCCTGGTATGCATGTTTTAATTCTTCCGCCAGAATACAGTTCCGCAGAAGGAATCCTTCCGGAATGTGTTCTAACCGGATACCGGGGAAAGAAAAGGGGGATTCTGTTCGGTGGTTCAGCAGAGGAATTACCTGTTTTGCAGCAGACAGAAAGGTGTTTTTCCGAAATTGAGCGCCCTGACCTGTCCAGGAGGAAAGAAGCAGGGCGGCGTCCTCTAACTGATGCAGGCAGCATTTTATTTTAAGCTGCTCCGTACAGACAGCTTCTGTGGTTTCGTTCCAGCAGGTTTCACGGTCTTCCTGAGCCTGGGCCATGTACCTGTCCGCTTCTTCCAGTTCTCCGGTTTTTCGTTTTGCCGCCGCCTGGAACAGCAGAACACGTTTGTAATCCCGCAGGCGCCCTTCTTCCTGAAACATGGTTCCGGCCTGCTCCATCTGACGGTATGCCTCAGAAGTATGGCCCAGGGCCATCAGATATTTTCCGTAAATAAACCTTGTTTTTGAAGTCAGTATGCAGTGCTCGGCTTCCAGAAATCCGAACCAGCGTTCCAGGGTGGCATAGAGTCTGTCTTCTAACATGGAATCGCCGGAAACTTCCAGAACTGCCTGGACAATCTGGTCTGCCCTGCCCCGGCAGGCGTATTCCGCAGCCTGGATTTTTTCGTTGGTTTTCAGGAGAAAATAAGCGGCGGTGCGCAGGGTTTCCTGCTGTTCCTCCAATGTTGTCTGTGACAGCAGAAACTGCTGGAAAATAGAATGATAGCGGTACAGGCATCCGTCTCCCAGCGTCTGTACAAACAGTTTTTCATTTGCCAGGTACCGCAGCATACCTTCAGAATTATAGATATCTGCCACCCGGTTGCAGACAGCGGGAGTCATATAGTCCAGGACAGCTGTCTTCTTCAGAAAAGTCTGAATATTATAGGGCAGCATATGATATACCTTTGTCATGAAATAATCGGAGACTTCCAGATTTTCGCAGATTTCCTTCAAAAT
>Ga0137306_101143_pt1 | contig 28773 bp, 21 predicted proteins | sample Inofroosms_March_FD_97187 | JGI IMG/M metagenome (GOLD analysis project Ga0137306, IMG submission 97187) | Mouse cecal microbial communities from Vienna, Austria - N-Acetylneuraminic and N-Acetylglucosamine D2O microcosms_March | ecosystem: Host-associated > Mammals > Digestive system > Large...
ATCTTTACGTCTGCAATCGCCGTCACCGCCGGTTCGGAGAGAATCCTGGCAGCCTTATCCTCGCTGTAATCTGCCGCTATTCCGTTTTCGATAATCTGAATCCTGCCTGCCCTGCTCTCGAAAAACAAATCCACCTTCTCCGGGTCAAACTGTGCCCCGGAATATCCCATTGCGCAGAGGATTCTCCCCCAGTTCGCATCATGCCCGGCGATTGCAGCCTTGGTAAGACTGGAGCATACGACTGCCTTTGCCAGTGTCTTTGCCTGCTCTGTATTCTCACATCCTACAGCCTTCACCTCAAACAGTGCCGTAGCTCCTTCGCCGTCCCCCGCAATCTTTTTCGCCAGGTATTCATTTACCTCGTGAAGAGCCTGAACAAATGTCTCGTAGTCCTCTGTTCCATACATGATCTCCGGATTTTCGGCAAGACCATTTGCCAGCAGGAGAACTGTATCATTGGTTGACGTGTCCCCGTCCACGGAGATCATATTATAAGTATCTTCTACATCCCCGCTTAACGCCTTCTGAAGCGCCTCCTGGCTAATGGCTGCATCCGTTGTAATGAACGCAAGCATGGTGCACATATTCGGATGAATCATCCCGGATCCCTTGGCCATTCCGCCGATGGTCACGATCCTGCCGCTGATCTCAAACTCCACCGCAAGCTCTTTTTCACAGGTGTCTGTTGTCATAATCGCCTTTGCTGCTTCGGTTCCGCTTTCTATAGAAGCATTTTTCTTTCCTGCAAGAGCCTTAATTCCTGCTGTCAGCTTCTTAATTGGAAGCTGCATTCCGATTACACCAGTTGAACCAAGCACCACACTGTCTTCGGAAATATGAAGAGCCTCTGCCGCTGCTTTCGCGGAATCTCTGCAATATCCGAAGCCCTCCTCTCCTGTGCAGGCATTTGCAATCCCTGAATTCACAATCACTGCCTGTACCGGACTTTTGCTGTTTATCACCTGGCGGTCCCATTGAACCGGCGCTGCCTTTACCACATTTGTCGTAAAGGTTCCTGCCGCTGCACACGGAGCCTGGCTGTAAACCAGCGCCATATCTGTTCTGTTCTGATACTTAATCCCCGCAGCCGTACTTGCTGCCTCAAATCCCTTTGCCGCGGTAACCCCGCCTTTTATCTGCTTCATCTTCTCCTCCTTTATAGTCTGTACTACAATCCTGCGCAAATGTGCAGAACTGCTACTGAATAAATGCCGTTATATTTTCTTCATTTAGTGTAAAGTCATAATAATTCAGATCCTCGCGTTTCGTCCAGCCTATTTCCTTCCAGAAAGCATTTCCAATATCATTTTTTGTAAAAGCAATCAGGGAGACCTTGTTAATCTTTTCCTTTTTCAACGCCTCCATCGCAAATACAACCATGGACTTTCCAATTCCTCTCATACGGTACCCGGGATCCACACACACATGATACAGACACCCTCTCCTGCCGTCATGTCCACAGAGAATTGCCCCTACGATCCTGCCGTCCTCTCTTGCCACAACGCTGGTTTCCGGGTTGCGCGACAGAAAACGTGCAACACCCTCCCTGGAATCATCCACACTTCTCAGACCAAATCCCCTGATTTTCCTCCATAATGCATAGACCTCATCATAATCCTCAATTGTCATTGCTCTTACCATCTGCCATTCACCCTCTGTCTTCCATCCTTTGTTTTCCATCACCGGTCTTCCATCCTCTGCTGCCATCCCTGCCCGGACTACGGGAACAGCGGAACAAGCTTAAGTCCTTCGTCCTCCGGAAGCCCGAACATAATATTCATATTCTGCACCGCCTGCCCGGCCGCCCCCTTCACTAAATTATCAATTGCACCCATCATGACAATCCGGTTTGTCCTGGGATCAATCTGAAATCCGATATCCACATAATTGCTGCCCTCCACCCATTTCGTCTCCGGACACGCACCGGCTCTCAGTACGCGGATGAAAGTTTCTTCCTTATAATATTTCTCGTAAACTGCCCGTACATCCTCCTCTGTCACATTTCCCTTCAGAGAAGCATATTCCGTAGCCAGGATTCCCCTGTTCATCGGAACAAGGTGAGGTGTGAAGCTAAGCGGCACCTCTTCTCCCGATGCATAGGAAAGCTGCTCCTCAATCTCTGGCGTATGTCTGTGAGACGCCACACCATAAGCCTTCATATTTTCATTTACCTCACAGAAAAGATTGGGAACCTTCGCTCCCCTCCCCGCACCAGATGTGCCGGATTTGGCATCAATAATCAGTGTATTCATATCAATCATACCCTCTTTTGCAAGAGGATACGCTGTCAGAATCGAACAGGTCGTGTAACACCCCGGATTCGCCACAAGCCTCGCGTTCCGGATTCCCTCTCTGTTCACTTCACAGAGCCCGTATACCGCCTCATCAATAAACTGCGGGCTCTCATGCCTGATCCCGTACCATTGCTCATAAACCCCCACATCTTTGATCCGGAAATCCGCACTCAGATCCACAATCTTTGTCCTCTCTAAGATCTCCTCACTGATAACCGAAGCACAATAGCCCTGTGGCGTTGCCGTAAAGATCACGTCCGCCTGCTTCGCAAGCTCCTCCATATTATCATCCAGGCACTTCGCATCCACAATCTCAAACATGTTGCGATAGACATCCGCATACTTCTGATCTATATAACTTCTAGAGCCATACCACACAATCTCCGCCTCTCTGTGCCCTGTCAATATTCTCACCAGCTCGCCGCCCGCATATCCGGTAGCGCCAATGATACCTGCCTTAATCATCCTTCTTACATCCTCCTGGGTGGGGGACGGGGCATTTTTAAAAATGCCCCGTCCCAGATTGAAATTAGCCTGTCCCTTTTTGCACTATATCCAAAAATGAAACGCTTGCATAATTATACAACTTCTATGCATAATATGCAAGCTTTTCTTTTCATTTTATAGAATACTCTTTATAAACGTTATTGTCAATACGTTATTCTGTGTTGTCCTCACGGAATAACGGGTTATTGTTACTGTGAATATGTCAAGTCTTTTCCATTTTATGCATTATTTTTGTATATTCTGCATAAATATAAGTTTTTCTTAAATATTGATTGCATATTTATTGGATTTGGTGTATAGTATTTCTTGCGTTAAGAAACGAAAAACGAAACCAATGCCATACTTATTAAGGAGGATTTTTATAATGAAAGAAAAAGTTGTATTAGCCTATTCCGGCGGACTGGACACGACTGCGATTATCCCGTGGTTAAAGGAGCATTTTGATTATGAAGTAATCTGCTGCTGTATCAACTGCGGACAGGGAGAGGAACTTGACGGTCTGGAGGAACGTGCAAAGCTGTCAGGTGCATCCAAGTTATATATTGAAGATATTACGGACGAATTCTGCGACGAATATATTATGCCCTGCGTTCAAGGACATGCAGTATATGAGAATAAGTACCTTCTTGGCACTTCCATGGCACGTCCGTGCATGGCAAAGCATCTCGTGGAGATTGCGCGCAAGGAAGGTGCTACTGCCATCTGCCACGGCGCTACCGGAAAGGGAAATGACCAGATCCGCTTTGAGCTTGGCATCAAAGCGCTGGCTCCGGATCTTAAGATTATCGCTCCATGGCGCATGACGGACATATGGACCATGAATTCCCGCGAGGAGGAGATTGAGTACTGTAAAAAACATGGAATTGATCTTCCCTTTGATGCAAGCCACAGCTACAGCCGCGACCGCAATCTGTGGCATATCAGCCATGAGGGTCTTGAACTTGAGGATCCTGCAAATGAGCCGGATTATGAGCATCTTCTTGTTCTTGGAGTCACACCGGAAAAAGCACCGGATGAAGCAGAGTATGTGACCATGGCATTTGAAAAGGGAATTCCTGTAAGCCTGAATGGCGAGGCGATGAAGACCTCTGACATTATCCGCAAGCTCAACGAACTCGGCGGAAAACATGGAATCGGCATCTGTGATATTGTAGAAAACCGTGTTGTCGGAATGAAGTCACGCGGCATCTACGAGACGCCGGGCGGCACCATCCTCTACGAGGCACACCAGCAATTGGAAGAGCTTGTATTAGACCGTGCCACTTACGAGGTAAAGGAAGAGATGGGCAACAAGCTGTCACAGATCGTATATGAAGGCAAATGGTTTACTCCTCTGCGTGAGGCCGTACAGGCATTTATTGAAAAGACACAGGAATATGTAACCGGAGAAGTGAAGTTCAAGCTTTATAAGGGAAATATCATCAAGGCCGGAACCACCTCCCCCTATTCATTATACAGTGAATCACTGGCAAGCTTCACGACAGGAGATCTCTACGATCATCACGATGCGGACGGCTTTATCAATCTGTTCGGACTGCCGTTAAAGGTTCGCGCCATGAAAATGCAGGATATGGAGTAACTGACTTTAAGAAGCGCAAAAAGGGACAGGTCATTTTTAATCTGGGACGGGGCATTTTTAAAAATGCCCCGTCCCCAACAATGTTCCGAGAAGTATATACAGATCCGCCAGGTTTACTGTAATCTTCGATATTTTCTTTTTTTTGCTGTCTGTCCCGATGTAGTCTATCACCTTCCCCCGGACCAGGCGGTCATAAATATTGCTGAATGCTCCTGCGCTTAGGATGGTCATTCCAAGCTTCTTTATCCGCCGTCCTTTTTTCATTAGAAGCCAGCCGTCATAGGCTGCAATTCCTGCTCCCATGGCTGCGGATGCTCCTTTGACGAGTGCCGGATGTCCTTCCAGGGTATCCATTATGAATCCTTTGTTATATACCTTTCTTAAGACAATGTTTCCAAAGATTGTTTTTCGCTCTTCTCCCGGACTGAAGGTATCCTCTATATATTGCTTTGCTCCCATGTCACTACATACAAGCAATAAAAATAATCCGCCCAGCTGCTTATGCATCAGAATACCTCTTTTATTCTCTGAATCTCGTCTTTGTATTTTTCCATCTCTTCATCTCTTTTTTCGATTGTCTCGCACAGTGGCGTGTAGTCCAGGTCAGACACTTCTCCTTCACGGAATTTTTCGTACACCATCTGTCCGATCTCCAAAAGGTCTCTTTCGTTGGCGCGGCGCAGTGAGCGGACCTTGCTTTTCAGCTTTTCTACTTCAATCGTATCTCCCGCTCTCTTTCCGATATCTTCTGCTACATCTGAAATTCTTTTTCCCAGGTCTTCAAAAAAATCTGACATAATCCATCTCTCCTTTTCATTATGTATTCTGCTGCACGTATTTACAGGCTTCTCAGGCGGTTCAGGGACTGGTACAGATCCATGGTTCCATAGCCCCATTCCTGGTTCGGATATTCTGGAAGAACTCCCTGGTTTGCACCAAGTATGAGGATATTCTTCACCTGGCTCGTTGTGATCCCAATCGCATTCGGCTGCTGCCTGAGCCATTCAATAATCAATGCTGACGCCCCTGCTGTAATTCCTGCCGCAATACTGGAACCGCTGCTCTTAATAAAACGCCCGTCCGTCCCGGCGCCGAGCACCTGTACGCCTGGTGCTGCAAATTCTGGTTTTATTATCCTGTTTCTAGTATACCCTCTCCCCGAATTAATATCAACACTATTATCAATTGCATTATAATAAGAAACTGTTATGGCACACCCGGTGCTCCCGGGATCGGTCAGTGTATAGTCTGGATTTGCCTCCAGGAAATATACCGCTCCTGACAGAAATTCCTCCATGGACATCCAGATATGGAATGCCCCGTCCACAACTCTTAAGGGCTCCACCCCGATGCGCCAGATTCCTGCCGCTGCAGAAAGAAAGCGGAAGAACACAAGCTGGGAATCATTGTTGTCCATAAGCAGACGATACTCAACCTCCACCGTTGTATTATCAAAGGGAAATGTAAGGCTGTAGCGGCTGGCCTGCCTTATGGATATGGAAGGACTTCTCTCTCCAGAGGGCGACACCAGATAGGCAGTCACAATATTGGGAAGTGTTGTCCAAAGCTCTGCCACAAATCTGGTGCCTGCCTCCTCTACCCTGATCTCCACTTCCTTCGTCTGATTCGCCTCAAGCCTCCCGAAATAGTGATGTCTCTGATTCGCTTCATTTCCCCCGCCGATAACAACACAGCGGTTCAGAGTATTTGCATAATCCCCCAGAATATTGCACAACGCACTCTTTCCATTGTGCCCTCCGAATCCGCTTCCAAGGGCCACGCAGAGTACAAGAGGCATATTCCTTCTCTCCGCAAGTCTGTGGAGATAATACATCCCCTGCAAAATATCCGTTTCCTGAAAACATACTGCCTCCTGGGCAATCCCATAAAAATCCTTCAGGTATTCCTTCGCCTGCTTGAGTTTTACCATGCCGATCACTGCCCCCGGCGCTGCTCCCTGGAACCGGTTCTCCACATTCTCATTTCCTGCTGCCACACTGGCCATAAATGTTCCATGGCCGTTCTCATCCATACTGGGTACGATCGTGGCAGGGTTCTCAGATCGCAGCGCTGCATTGATCATCTCCTCTGTGTATTCACTCCCATAGGTAAAACCTTCCGGAAGGGTTCCTGTCTGGATCGTCTGATCCCAGATTGCAGCGATCCGGGTGCTTCCGTCCGCCCCTCTAAAAATCGGATTTCGGTAATCAATTCCCGTATCCACAAACCCGATCATAATCCCATTTCCCTGAAGCTTAAGAGTCGGGTAATTCTGCACCGTGCTGATGCCTGCCGCATTCATGGCTTCCAGGTCCACCAGGGCGTAGCACCCCGGAATGCTGTTGTAGCCGTACCGTTCAAGGGTAAGGTCTCCCACATACTCTTTATTCACATAGACCACCCTGTAATCGAACCCCACATCCTGTACACAAGCCTGGCTTCTGGGAAATACAATCTCCGCATCCTTCCGGTAATCCGGAACAATAAAATCCCTACAGTCCTGGGATAATATTTTTTCTCTGCATCCTTCTACAGGCATAAAAAACACCTCATATACTTTTTTTTAGTATATGAGGTACTTCTGCTATTTTATGATACAAGTGCCAGAAGGTTGTTACGATTCACGGGTTACTATTAGCATAAATTTTCAAACACGCTCTAGCCCGCATTTCCGATACGGCGTACTTCCTGACCTCTGAGAGTAATAACCGGACCGCCCCTGTTTTCAATATACTCCTCTGTAATCGTTACCTGTCCAATACTGTCATCCTTAGGAATCTCATACATAATATCCAGCATAAACTCCTCAATAATTGCCCGGAGCGCCCTGGCGCCAGTATCCTTTTTCATGGCCTTTTTCGCGATTGCCGACAGAGCCCCGTCCGTAAAGTCAAGCTTCACCTCATCCAGGGCAAGCAGCTTCTGGTACTGCTTCAGTATAGCATTCTTCGGCTCCTTTAAGATCTTCACAAGCATCTCCTCGTTCAGCCCCTGGAGCGTAAAGATAATAGGCATACGCCCGATAAACTCTGGAATCATGCCGAATTTGCGGATATCCTCTGTCGTCACCTTACTGAGGATGGTCTTGTCCTTATCATATTTGTCTTTCAAGTCTGCGCCGAAGCCTATGGAGGACTGCTTCGTAAGTCTCTCCTTAATAATATTTTCCAGGTCAGGAAATGCCCCGCCGCAGATAAAGAGGATGTTTCTCGTATTGACTGTTGTAAGAGGAACCATGGCATTCTTACTGTTGGCGCCTACCGGAACCTCTACCTCGCTTCCTTCCAGGAGCTTTAGCATCCCCTGCTGCACCGACTCGCCGCTTACATCCCGCTGGTTCGTGTTTCTCTTCTTGGCAATCTTATCAATCTCGTCAATAAAGATAATGCCCTGCTCTGCCTTCTCCACATCATTATCCGCTGCTGCAAGAAGCTTGGATACTACGCTCTCAATATCATCGCCTATGTACCCCGCCTCTGTAAGGGACGTGGCATCTGTAATGGCAAGAGGCACATCCAACAGCCTGGCAAGGGTCTTAACCAGATATGTCTTACCGGATCCGGTAGGTCCGATCATCAGCATATTGGACTTTTCAATCTCTATATCATCCATCGTGTCTGTGGCTACTCTTTTATAATGATTATAGACTGCCACAGACATCGCCTTCTTCGCATGCTCCTGACCAACTACATATTCATCCAGGCTTGCTTTGATCTTATGAGGCGCCGGAAGATTCTTAATATCCACCAGGGGCTTTTTCTCCTCGCCTTCCTTTTTCTTCTTAAGCTTCTGTCTCTTTGGCATCTGCTGCTCCATATCTGTCATATTAAAAATCTGTACGCCCGGCATATTCATAAGCTGGCTTAGATCAATCTGTCCATTGCTCATGGCATCAAAGCTCTTCTGCATGCAGTCATTACAGACACAGATATGATTGGGCAGATCAATCATCCTGCCGGCAATGCTCTCGGGCCTGCGGCACACAAAGCACACCTTTTCATACTCATCCTCATGCTTTGTGGTCTCTACTTCGCCTGTCTCAGCCTTTTTTGTTTCGTCAAGAGTCTCTTCCCTGAAATCGTGTTCCGACATCTCTTTTTTTCCTTCCTTCTTTTTTCGTCTCTCTAGAGCGTGTTACTTTTCCTCTATCATTTCTAAAAACTGCTTCTCCGATATAATTGGAATCCCCAGTTCACTCGCCTTCTTATTTTTTGAAGATGCAGAAGTCACATCATTGTTAATCAGGTAACTCGTCTTTGATGTGACAGAGCCTGTCACCTTTCCGCCCAGGCTTTCAATCAGTTCCTTCGCCTCACTGCGGTTGGAAAAATGCTCCACACTTCCTGTAATTACAAAATTCACACCTTTCAGTATCTGCTTTTCTTCCTTCTTTTCCTCTGGTATTATAAGCTCACATAAGAGTCTCTCAAATCTCTCCCTGTGGCCCATGTCGGCAAAATAATCTGTAAATGCCTTCGCCAGCACACTTCCCACGCCCGGGATCTCGTCAAGCTCCTCCTCTGTGGCCCCTGTCATCCGCTTTACATCATAATCAAATTCCCGGCAGATCACCTTCGCATTCGCAAGACCGATCCCGGAGATTCCAAGCGCATAGACCACTCTTGGAAGTGTGGTAGTACGTGCTTTTTTGATATTGGCTGTCAGATTCTGATAAGATTTCTCCCCGAAACCCTCCATGGAGGTAATCTCCTCTTCATACCTCTCAAGATGAAAGATATCCGCAAATTCCCTGATATATCCTTTTACAATAAATTTTTCCAGCGTGGCCTCAGAGAGTCCCTCAATGTTCAGCGCATCCCTGCTTACAAACAAGGAAAATGCCTTCACATGCTTTGCCTGGCATTCCGGGTTCGTGCAATACAGCGCCTTTGCGTTGCTTACCTTGCGTATCTCTGTCCTTCCGCCGCATACCGGACAGGTCTCTGGGATGTCCCACACTCCGCTCCTTGTAAGATTCTGCGCAATCTGCGGAATAATCATATTTGCCTTATATACTTCGATCCGGTCTCCAATCCCAAGCTCCAGCTCCTCCATAATACTGATATTATGAACGCTTGCACGGCTTACCGTAGTTCCCTCCAGCTCCACAGGTTTAAATATAGCAACCGGGTTAATCAGCCCTGTTCTTGACGGACTCCACTCAATCTGTACAAGCTCTGTCTCCCGGATCTCATCCGCCCACTTAAAGGCAAAGGAATCCCGCGGAAACTTCGAGGTTTGTCCAAGGGACTGCCCATATGCTATATTATCATATACTAGCACAAGTCCGTCAGATGGGAAATCATTTTGAGTAATTTTTTCTGAAAATTTAATAACTTCCTCTTCTATAGTTTCCCTTGTCACCTGGCAGCACTCTACAGTCTCGAATCCCTGTTCCTTAAGCCATTCCATCTGATACATTCTGGAATTACGAAAATCCACACCCTCTGCCCGGACAAGGGAGAAGGCATAAAACCGTACATTCCGCTTTGCTGTAATCTCATTATTCAGCTGTCTCACAGAACCACTGCACAAGTTTCTCGGGTTTTTGTATTTTGCCTCTGCCTCTTCGATCTCCGAATTAATCTTTTCGAAATCCCGGTATCCGATTACCGCCTCTCCTCTAAGAATTAATTCCCCTGAATACTGGATCTTAAGAGGAATATTTTTGAATACCCTCGCGTTATTCGTAATCACTTCGCCAACCTCGCCGTTCCCCCGGGTGACTGCTTTATAGAGCTCCCCATCCCGGTAAGTAAGCACAATCGTAAGCCCGTCAAGCTTCCAGGAAAGAACCGCTTTCTGATCTCCTAGAAAGCTTTTCAGTTCCTCTACCTCTTTTGTCTTATCAAGAGACAGCATGGGACGCTCATGACGCTCCTTCGGAAGCTCGCTTAACACCTCATAGCCCACATGGACCGTAGGACTGTCCGAAAGCGTTATGCCAAGCTCGCTTTCAAGAGAAAGCAGCTCATCATAAAGCCTGTCATACTCATAGTTGCTCATCATCTCCTCCGCATCCTGGTAATAGGCGCGTCCCGCTCTATTTAAAAGCTCCACCAGTTCCTGCATTCTCTGTCTCTGCCTGCTCATACAATTCCTTTAACTCCTGTTCATTTAATTTCCGGTATTCCCCCGGTTTCATAGCTCCAAGTTCAATATTCATAATCCTTACACGCACAAGCCTTGTTACCTTAAAGCCAAGCGCCCCGCACATTCTCCGTATCTGACGGTTCAGCCCCTGGGTCAGAACAATGGAAAAGGTGTATTTCCCGATTCCTGTCACCTGGCAGGGTCTTGTCACCTCGTCAATCCCCTTCTCCTTATCCTGGATCCGGACTCCGCGCCCCATCTTATGGAGAAATTCCTCTGTGACTTCCCTGTTAACCGTCACCTTATACTCCTTCTCATGCCGGTAGCGCGCACGCATCATGCGGTTAATCAGCTCCCCGTTATTGGTCATGATAAGAAGCCCTTCCGAATCCTTATCAAGTCTTCCTGCATAGGTCACTCTCACGGGATATTTTAAAAAGCGGATAATATTTCCCTTTACCCGCATATCCTCAGTACATACGATGCCTACAGGCTTGTTTACCGCAAGCACCACCTTCTCATCCGCCCTTTTTATGATCCGTTTTCCTACACGAACTGTCTGACTGTCTTCCACCTTCATGCCTGGGGAAGCCTTTTTTCCGTCCACGGTTACCCTCCCGCTCTCAATAAGGCGGTCTGCCTCTCTCCGGGAGCACACCCCTGCCTCACTGAGATATTTATTCAGTCTCATCATCTGTTAGTACTCCTCTAATCTTATTATCCTCCATGAAAGTATTGCCGCCATATAAAAAAAGTACACTGGTAATCTCATAATCCTTCATCACATGCCCCAGACCTTTCTTGTAATACCTGGGATCAACCATAACAATTTCCCGGAAATACGGAACGAGAAATGGAACCAGACAGTTTGCATAGGAATCCTTGACCACTAGAAGCCGCCCGTCTGCCTTTGCCGCAGTCTTAATATCAATCAGCGGAAAATCCCCGCCGAAAAATACGGCATACTTGTCCTCCCCATTAAGCTTCGAGCTGTCATAGAGTGTGGCAGTCTTTCTGCCCTCCTCCACATAGCTGACCACTACCTTCGTGTTATCCTGCGCATCCTCCTCGCTATAGATATACACTGGCTCTCTGTATCCGCCCTCATAACCCGAATCCTTTGAAAGCGCTCCGTGAAAATCACCTGTCACCGCGTAGGGCTTAAGCGACGGGTGCTTTTGGGATCCAAGTCCCATACTCTCTATCAGCCCGCTGCAGGCATAAAAGGCTCCCTGAGTTGTCCAAAGTGCGTCAGTATGATAGTAAATCTCCTGCTTTTTTTCTGCCTCCAGCGCCTTTTCCACATCCACCCAGACAAAATCCTGCTCCAGGGATTCTTTTATATTTTCAAACTGCTCTGTCTGATCCTCTGTCACTGCAAAGACCGGAAGCTTATCCGACAATACATTGGCCGCACCTGGTACAAGCATGAGATAAAAGGGAATGTCCATATAAGAACTTCTAAAGTCCTTCATATGTTCCAAAGTCCGGCTCACTTCTGCCTCATCCGGCTTTACGATATCCTCCAGAAGATAATGATCCTTTCCCTTAAAAATGCCGTTCGATTCTCTCTTTCCTCCCAAAAGGCTGATATTCGCCCTGGCTGCGGTCAAAAATTCTCTTTTATCTCCTTCCGGAAACAGCCTGCCCCGGAAAACCAGATTCATAAGACAGACAGCCGCGAGAAGAACGGCAAACATCACGCCCGCCGCGCGCCTGCTCTGGGGATGCTGTCTCTTTCTCCTTCCTGTTTCCTTTCTCATTTCCATAGTTGTACTCCTTATAAAAAATGATGCGAGTGTCAAACGGTCAAACCATATAAACAATGCACAGGATAAACAGTACCGCATATACTGCTGTGTTCATGACCGTCCTTACCCGTTTCCCTCTATAGATAAAATGCTCATATAACCTGAAAATCAACGGGGTAGAGCAAAAGATCAGGGTAAACCACAGCACAACATTGGACATCAGTATATAGATTCCCCTGGCATCCGTAAGGCCGCTGCCTCCGATACCAGCCATCCGTCCCAGATAGGCAAGGGCGCTTCCGGGAGTCGGACTGAAAAACAGTACCCATCCCGCCATAATTAACAGAAGACTGAAAAAACGGGTAACTGCCCCAGGAATCCTCTGGATTGCATTCGCCGTAATATATTTCTCAACTACAAGCAGAATACCATAGTACAGCCCCCACAGAATATAATTCCAGGACGCCCCGTGCCACAGACCGATCAGCATCCATACAATCAGAATGCTCCGGATATCCTTCCCCACTGTTTTGCGTTTTCCGCTAAGAGGGAGGCCGACATAATTCTGAAACCATGAAACAAGAGAAATATACCATCTGTTCCAGAAATCCGTAATACTTTTTGCCGTGTACGGATAGGCAAAGTTCTGCCTGAATTCGAACCCAAACATTCTTCCCAGGCCAGCCGCCATATCTGAAAATGCACCCAGCTCAAAATAAATCCGGAACATGAATGCCAGGCAGCCAAGCCATGCACTTAAAACAGACATCTCCCCGGGTTCCATGGCAAATACAACATCCATGATCCTCCCGGCAGCATCTGCCAGAAGCAGCTTTTTGGCAAGCCCGCGGATAAAGAAAAAAGCCCCGTCCCCAAAGTCCGCAAGCGACGTCTTTCTCCCACGGAGCTGCTCTGTCATATCCTTATATTTCACAACAGGTCCCGCAATCAGACGGGGAAACAGAGTAACATAAACTGCAAAATCCAGAAGACTCCTCTGCACCTTCACTTTTCTCTGGTACACGTCAATCGTATAGGACAATGCCTGCAGCGTATAAAAGGAAATCCCGACGGGCACCGGCAGCTCCCTGTACCGGATCTCTGTCTGGAATATGTCATTAAACCCTTTAAGGACAGGAGCCCCATACCGGAAAACAAACAGCAGTCCCACATTTGCTACAATATTTATGATAAGCCTTCTCCTTGCTTTCTTCTTTTCCTTAAGAGCCCCTGCTATGAGAAATCCGCTCATATAATTAAACAGGACCGAAAAGATTACAAGAAAGATATATACAGGCTCTCCCCACGCATAGAAGAGCACTCCGCCCGCAAGAATCACTACATCCTTAAGTCTTCCTGGAAACACATGATACAAAATCAATATAACTGGCAGAAACCCCAGCAACAATTCCAGTCCTCTTCCTAAGTCCGGCAGATCCTCCGTCCTCCCGAATAATTTCTCCTGGGCTTCCTTCTTCTTAGATTCCCCGGTATCCCCATTCCCCGTATACTTCTTTTCTTCTGTATCCCGTATTGTTATATCCGGATCCTCTGCCCCCTGACTTAGCGCATCCTGATTCTCTGCATCCTGACTCTGCGCGTCCTGATCCTCTGCACTCTGGTCTCCTGTATCCTGGTCTTCTGATCCCTGGCTCCCCGGGTCCTGGTTCTCTGTGTCCTGATCATCCTGGCTGTCCCTGGCATTCTCAAGCTCCTGAATCCGGATCTCATTCATCTGTACATTCATTTTTGCCATCTGTTCCAGTTTCTCTTCTCCCGCAGCAGAATCCTCCCGCAGATTCCCCATACGTCCTGCAACCACAATGGCAGCTATAAGAAGTAACACCGCTACGGCAATTACCGCAAAGCGGAGTACCCTGTCCTCTTCTCCAAAATGCTTTTTATTTCCCATCTGACTTTCCTTTATCTATTCAACAGTAACACCTCAATTATACTATCTTCCGGGACGGAAGTCAAAATTTCTTGCACTCCTCCTTTACATTACGGACTATTTCCTGTTATAATATGGTACAGGCATGAACCCTTGACACCAGGAAGCAGCCGTTTTTCGCAGAAAAATGAGCGGATTCGAGGTGTTTTAGAATTGTGAGTGTAGTAAACCGGAGAATATTTTATGATTGTATTAGATTTAAATGCCAAAATCAGCATGGCACACCTGCTTCTAAAATCAGCCTTTCACAATTTTTCTTTTATAGAAGGAGAAGTAACTACTTTTAATAAATACCATATTGACGGCCGTCTTCACAAGGAGTTTTTTGATGAAGAACCTGACCGGGAATATTCCTGCTGGAAGGAGGTTCAGGAATACTTTTTCTCGGTAATCCGGGGAAAGAGAACCCCCTTAAGCTTTAAGATTATCCTCTCCCTTGCACGGGATGACTTTCCGTCATTTCTCTCCTCATGCAATCTTTCCTTCCGCCCGGAGGACATCCAGGGCTTATACCTGAATCTCCGGTATAGTGAAAACCAGCTTAGGTGCATCACCGGCACTTCCATGAATACATTTACAATGGATAAAAGTCTGGAGCAGGAATGGGACAGATATGTCCAGAAGCTTCTGACAGAGCTTTCTATGGCAGCCTGACATCATAGATCAGACCGGGTAAGAATAAAAAAGAATGTGCCGAAGCACATTCTTTTTTATTCTTACCAGTCTGTATAAATATCAATCGTACCGCTTGCGCAGCCGGTATCATAAACGATCCCCATGCCAAGCGATGTCATGACCTGCGTCCCCTTCGGATAATCGCTGCTTGCAAGACAAAGAAAACCATTGGCATCACGAATTGTACCATCTGCTGCCACATGACGTCCCGGTATAGCCAGGCCGTGCCCTGGAAGGACTTTCTGGCTATAATAAGTCTCCCTGTGTCCTCCGTAATTATTCACGCCCTTTGAAGGGGTAAGGACGCCGCCATCTGACGGATACGTATAACCTCCTCCTGAAGCCTCTGTATTGTCTGCCGGAGTGCTTCCATTCTTCGAAGCATCAGGGTTCCCGTTATTATTTGCTGCTGCCGCTCTGGCTTCTTCTGCTTTTCTCGCCTCTTCTGCCGCCCTTGCTGCCTCTTCTGCCTGCTGCGCCTTCATATCCTGGATCTTTGCTTCAAGTGTCTCAATATCTGTTGATGTCTCTTCCGCTTTTTCTTTCAGCTTCTTTCGTTTGCTCTTCAGCTCCTCTTCAAGGTCAACACAGGCATCCTGCTGCTTTTTCAGATGTTTCTCTTCCTTTTCAATCGCATTGCGCAATTCCTGAAGTTCCTTAAACATGTTCCGGTCATACTCACTTACTGTCTGTACAAACTGAACCTTGTTAATAAAATCCGGGAAACTGTCCGCCGAGAAGATCAGACCCAGCATAGATTCCCCATCGTTCTCATACATATACTGAATACGGATCTTCATCTCAGCATAGTAATCATCTTCATTGTTCCTTGCAATGGCCAGCTGTTCCTGCGTCTTAGTAATGTCATTATTAATGCTGTCAAGCTCATTTTCATTCTCAGCAATCTGGGTTCCAATAGAGAGCAGTTCTTTGTTAATCTGCTCCAGATTACTTTGAAGACCTGAAGATTCACTCTCCAGATTGTCAAGCTCATCGGCCCGGACTCCCGGCGCGGGACACAGAAGACATACTGCACAGGTGCAGGCTGTCATCATTTGTAACCATCGTGTTTTTGTTCTCTTCATAATACCTTTCGTAACTGCCTGAAAGCTTCGCAGTCACTGCCTTTCCTAATAGAGTCATTTTCGAGGTACCATTGTGCGGACAGTTCAGACAGGTCTGCACCGGCTTGTCTGAGCTGTTACCATGTGCAGTCAGTAACTGCACTGATGGCTGCCTGGTTTCTTCACAGCCAACTACATTCTACTATCTTTTTCCCGGCTTGTCAATCCAAGGTTGACTGGCATTATTCTGAATTGCTGCCGTCCTGCTCTGAGTCACTGCCGTCATCACTACTGTCTTGCTCTGAGTCACTGTTTTCCTGTTTTGGAATCTGCGGTTCCATATTTACAATCTCGGTAATATTGGGAACCAGCGTATCCGTGGAGACTGCCATTACATTGTTCAGAAACAAAACATCCTTAATATTCTTCTCTTTCACCAGCCCCTCCAGGCTTGATGGGTAATAGCGGTAATCTACCACATATACATACTCATAATGATCCACAAGGAATGGAACAAATGCATTTCCATAGGATTCCTTTACTACCAGAACAGAACTTCCGTCATTCTTCGACGGATTATGAATCCAGCCAAGAGGCTCATCCCCGCCGATGAAGCAGTTGTACTTGGAAGCCTCGTTCCACTGTGTTACATCCGCAATCACCTCATAATCCACTGTGTTGCCGTCTACATCTATGTACTGCATGTCATTGGTTGCCAGCGGAATATAGGCAGTCACATAATCCGGGTTCTTCTTCAGCGCCTCCGACTGGTTGCAATAGGAATACATAGTCCCCAGAAAATCCTCAAACTTCATGGTCTGGTACTGCTCAAGCGGCGTTGGCTTCATCTTCTTTTCATCCATAAATTCACAGTATGCATAATATGCTCCCAGGGCAGTCCAGTGGTGATCACTTCTGAAATACAGATACTCATTATTATGATTTTCAAGCGTGGCAAACACATCTACCGGAATCACGTTCTTATCCAGGCGGTCGTGAACATACTGGATTGCCTCTTTCTGGTCACTGCTCCCCAGTTCCTTCTGAAGATCATCATCCAGGTATACCCCGCTGCTGATCGGCACAATCATATCATAAACCTTTACATCTTTCCCAACCTTGTCAGCAAATGTATTCAGCGTATCAATATATTCGTCTACCACATCCTGGTTAAAGGAAAAGAGGCTGAACGCGGTATCCTCCGCTACATAGACTGCTCCAAACTGCTCCTGGATCTGACTGATCTCCCGCTGTTTTTTCCCATCCTTTGACGTCTTGTCCTTCTTTTTCTCTTTTTTATCCTCTCCGGCAGCGCTGGCCATTACCTGGGTGCTCCCGTAAATCTGTGTCTTCTGCAGCCCATATGCAGCATGGAGCTTCATATTTTTCGATATGAGCCAGTCCCTGAGAGGAAATGTATCTGCATACCATGTATCAATCCCCTCAAAAAATTCACCATTCCATATGGTCTCAAAAGTTGGCCTGGGAAATCGTTCCAGCTTACGCTTCTCAATCTCAGACTCCTTCGGCCGCAGCGGTATCATAAGCGCAAGCAGCGCGAAAAAGCCCACGACTCCCGCAAATGCATAGATCTTATATTTTACGTATTTTTTTTGTTTTCTCCTCCGTATCATCCTTCTGCTGCCTTTCTTTTAAAACTGAAAATATAAAAACGGGTTATAGCTATTTCCGACAAGTGCCATCGCAGCCAGTATCACAAGAATCACCGGACCTGCCACCTCAATTCCCATGTAAATGTACCTCACCGCCAAAATCCGGCCAAACTTTTTCCTTCCCTTGTGATAAGCATTCTTAAGCAGAGGCGTACAGGCAATCACTGCTGCAATCATAAAAAACAAATTATTCTGAATATTGACTTTTACTTCCATATTAATAAATCCATTTTTATTCAGTCCAAACATTCCCAGAAGAACATGTCCAAGATAAGGCATGCTGCTGAATTTGAAAAGAATCCACCCGAAGTATACAACAGCCAGTGTATAGATATGCCCTACTGACTTGTGGAGGGTCTTAAGCTTATCCAGAAATCCATTTTTCTCAATCACAAGGAACAGATAATAAAACAGCCCCCAGAGAATAAAGTTCCAGTTTGCCCCGTGCCAGAGCCCTGTAAGAGCCCACACCACGAACATATTGATCATCGTCCTCCTCTGTCCCTTCCGGTTGCCGCCAAGAGGGATATAAATGTAGTCTCTGAAAAAGGAACTGAGTGAGATATGCCAGCGCCTCCAGAACTCTGTCACAGAATCTGACATGTATGGATAATTAAAATTTTCTTTAAAGTGAAAGCCTGTCATCAGCCCCATCCCAATGGCCATATCCGAATAAGCTGAAAAATCAAGGTAGATCTGAAGCATATACATAAACACACCAGTCCAGATTCCCAGTGCCGGTATTCCCTTCAGTCCTTCAAGCGCCTGGGGGAACATGGCATCCGCAATCTCGGCGCAGGAATTTGCAAAAACCGCCTTTTTCACCAGCCCGATCGTAAACCGGTTAATTCCAGCAGCAACCTCTGACAGTCTCGACCTTCTGTCCCCAATCTCCTCTGCAACATCCCTGTAGCGTACAATAGGTCCGGCGATACACTGGAAAAACAGACCTGCATATAGAAGGACAAGCCAGTATTTTCTCTGAGGCTCTACATCGCCCCGGTATACGTCAATTACATAGGATATAAGCTGGAAGGTATAAAACGAAATACCAATGGGCAAAACAATCTCCGGGATCTTCTCTGGGAAACCCGTTATCTTCTGCAGATTCCCAAGGAGGAACCCGGCGTATTTAAAATATGCCAGAAGCCCCAGCTGCAGACTCGTCCCCGCAATCAGAAAGGCTTTCTTAAGCAGGGCATTCTCTTTATAATCATAGATCAGAATCGCTGAGATCCAGCTGATCAGGCACATCAGAAGCAGCAGAACCAGGTATCTCGGGCCTCCCCAGCCATAGAAAATAAGGGATGCCACAAGTAGCACAATATTCTTTTTGTCCAGTGTATTCATCATGCAATACACCAGCATGGTAACCGCAAAAAAAAGAAACAAAAACAACAGACTCGAAAAAACCAACGCACTCTCCTCCAAAACAACGAAATACATATAAAACCAGTGTAATACATTTTTGCTGATTATTCAAATATATTTGCCGAAATTCGACATTTTTTACAGGAGTAAAATCAACCTGTGCGGTTGGACGCTCTAAGAAGCAGTTACTGTTCACTCCGTTCACAGTAACAAGGAGCATCCAACCGTACAGGCGGAAAAATTTTTTCCTTTTGACTTTTTTCTGTATTCAAATTATAATCTAGTTATAGTCAGACACTGCAAAATTGCAAAATGTAAGTTCGGAGGTAATGATATGAAAAAAGTAAAGGGGCTGTCTGTGATCCTGGCAGCAGTTATGTTGTCGTCCTGTATCTTTCCACAGGCTGGAAGTGTAAAGGCTGCTGAGATCACGGGCGAAGAATCCGCCGAAGCTCCAAATGCCGGCAATGCTGCGTATGCGGAAGCGGAACAGTCAGAAGAAATAACAGACGATGAGGAAAAGCTTGAAGATGCCACGGTACATCAAAAGGCAAGTGCCACTACTGATATGACTTATATTTCCATCGGTGAGACCTGCCAGGAGACCTTTTCTGCAGAGAGCACAGAAAAGTATTACTGGTTTGACCTGGAGAAGTCAGGGAGGCTTACACTCTCTGCCAATGCTACCGGGCTTTCCCGTCTCCAGTATTATATTGACGATATCGGCGGAGACAGACTGTGGAGCAAGCGCTCCTCCTCGACCGGCTCAGAGAAGAAGATCAAAACAAATGAAACCATTGACCTGACAGCAGGCACCTATTACCTTTCTGTTATAAGCAGCGGAGGGGACGGAGAGTTTTCCTTCTCTCTTTCATCCGAGGATGCCGGGGAGAGCTTCGAGGAAGAAAATGGCGGCACGGACAATGACCGGGGATATGCGAACCCCGTTGAGTTCGGTCAGACCTACTGGGGTCAGCTGGCGCGGAATGATAATGCGGACTATTATGAGTTCACGTTAAGCGCCTCCAGCCGTTTGTACCTCTCTGCCAGAGCCCAGATCAAGTCTTTGTATCTTTATCTGTATGATGCTGGCGGAAAAGAGCTGTGGAAAAAATATGCGTCCACAGACAGCGCCGCAAAGACCTTGGAGGCTGATGCCGAGATCGACCTGACAGGAGGCGTCTACTACCTTGCCGTTAAAAGTGCCAGCGCTACGGGCCCGACAGGCAGCTATTCCTTCTGTTTATCCTGCACAGATGCAAAAGAAAGCTTTCCAGAGACCCGGGGGAATCTGAATAACACCCTGTCAAGTGCCAATGCCATCTCATCCGATACCATTTACAAAGGTCAGATTGCAGCAAATGACGCGAGGGACTTTTATAAATTCACGGTAAATGAATCCTCACAGGTAACTCTTGATGCAACCGCTGCCATTCCCTGGGTTTATTATCATATCTATGACAGCAAGGGGAAGGAAGTGTGGAAACAGGGCGTGTCCTGGAATAAAACGATTGGATATAGCAGTCTGACAAAAAAGCACACCCTGTCAAAAGGCACGTATTACTTCGCAGTGGCGCAGTACAGCAATTATACCGGCAACTATGCCTTTAAGATGCATATTCATAATTACAAAACTACCACGCAGAAAGCTACCACCAAAAAGAATGGCAGCATTCGCAAAAAATGCTCCTGCGGGCATGTCGTCAGCCTGAAAACCATCTACCGTCCCAAAAAGATGACCCTTTCAAAAACAGTTTATGTCTATAATGGGAAGAAGAAAAAACCCTCTGTAAAAGTTACGGACAGTAAGGGCAAGGTGATCAGCCGTTCGAATTATAAGGTTTACTATTCCTCAGGACGGAAGCGCGTAGGAAAATATAAGGTAACCGTAAAGTTCAAAGGGAAGTATAAAGGCCGCATGTCAAAAACCTTCCGTATTAAAGCTCGTAAAAAATAATCCATTAGAACGTATGCCTGCCAGCACTGTCTCCCGGGAAATGTCAATCAAACCGCACATTTGAAACAGCTGATTATAGAGATGAAAATATGGCGGAACAAGAATATCATACCCGCAGTGAACAGCAGATCATCGGCTATCTAGAGGACTATCATAAAAATAAGGGATATATGCTGAGTTTTTGTTTCAACAAGAAAAAAACAGACCGGCGTACAGGAAATTGTAATCGGGGATAAAACCGTGAAAGAGACCATCGTCTAAAACATTGGGGACGGGGCATTTTTAAAAATGCCCCGTCCCCAATTCGTTATTTTGTCAGCATCATCATAATCTCATTGCTTCTCTGCACGAATGCGGTCATGTCTTCCGGCTTTAGCGGCCTGTGTGCCAGCATTGCCAGATCGTACAGCTGCTTGCAGATTAAGGATACGTTTTCATGATCTTTGTTGTCTACTACAAATTTTACAAGAGGATGGTTTGCATTGAGCACCAGTGTGCTCTCGCCGCCCATATCCATATCGTTCATGCCGTACATCTTCATCATTTCCTGCATACGGCGGTTCTGCTCGGATAAGGTGATCATGGACGCAACTTTTTCGTCTTTCAGTTTTTCGATCTTTACGTCCAGCTTGTCGTTGCCAAGCTCCTTGCGGAATATTTCGATCAGGCTGTCGGATACTTCCTTGAATGCTTCCTGGTCTTCTTCTGCTACTTCCTCTTTTACAGTCTCCGTCACATCTGCATCAATTCTCTGGAAGCGGATGGTCGGATTGCGCTGTTCAAGCTGCGTGATGAATGGAGAATCAATATTGTGGTTTAAGATGACAGCATCCTGTCCCTGGCTGCGGAACATGTTAATATACTGGCTCTGCTGGATCTCATCAGTCACGTAGTAGATGGTGGTCTTGATCTCCTCTACCTTGTTCTCGTCTTCGTTTTCATTCTCTTCTTTCTTCTCATTCGTCTCTACGACTTCACCGCCGTTTTCTTCTATGCAGTCTTTAAGGGTAAGGTATTTTCCGTCAATGTTCTTGAAGAGGACTGCATCCTTCATCTTATCGCAGAACTTCTCGTCCTTCAGGCAGCCGAATTTGATAAAGGGACTGATATTATCCCAGTATTTCTCATAGTCCTCTCTCTTGGTCTTACACATGCCGGAAAGCTTATCTGCTACCTTTTTGGAAATGTAATCCGCAATCTTATTTACAAATCCATCGTTCTGCAGCGCGCTTCTGGATACATTCAGCGGCAGGTCCGGGCAGTCGATGACTCCCTTTAGTACCATAAGGAACTCTGGAATCACTTCCTTGATGTTGTCTGCAATGAATACCTGGTTGTTGTAGAGCTTAATGGTTCCTTCTATGGAGTCGTACTCTGTATTAATTCTCGGGAAGTAGAGGATTCCCTTCAGGTTGAATGGGTAATCCATGTTCAGGTGAATCCAGAATAATGGCTCCTTGTAGTCTAAAAATACCTTGCGGTAGAATTCCTGGTAATCTTCGTCGGAGCAGTCGTTTGGATGCTTTGCCCAGAGCGGAGAGGTATCGCTTAGGGAAACCGGGCGTTTCTCGATCTTTACCTTTTCCTTTGCGGGCTCTACTTCCACGATCTCCTTCTCGCCATTTTCATTTTCCTTCTCTTCGGTCTTTGCGTCCTCGTGGATGTGTTCTACAACCACATCGTCTTCTTTCAGGTCTTCTTCGTCGATAGTCTCATACTCTGTCTCAGCATTAGCTTTGGACAGGAAGATCGGAACCGGCATGAAGGAGCAGTATTTCTCAATGACTTCTCTTACACGGTACTCGTTGGCAAATTCCAGGCTGTCTTCATTCAGGCACAGGGTAATCTCAGTTCCCACGGTGTCCTTGCTTCCGTCTTCCATCTCGTACTCTGTGCCGCCGGCGCTTACCCAGTGTACCGGAGCGGCTCCTTCCTTATAGGAAAGAGTATCGATATGCACCTCGTCTGCTACCATGAATGCAGAATAAAAGCCGAGACCGAAGTGTCCGATCATGTCGTCTTCTGTTGTCTTGTCCTTATATTTCTCAAGGAACTCCGTTGCGCCGGAGAATGCAATCTGTGTAATATACTCTTCTACTTCCTCTGCGGTCATTCCAAGACCGTTATCTGTGAATTTTAATGTCTTTTCTTCCGGGTTTACCTCCACCTGGATGGATGCTTTATAGTCATCTGGTATCTGATACTCACCCATGACGTCAAGCTTCTTAAGCTTGGTGATGGCGTCGCATCCGTTTGATACCATCTCTCTTACGAAAATATCATGGTCAGAATATACCCACTTTTTAATAATTGGAAATATGTTTTCACTGCTTATAGATAAGCTTCCTTTTTTTGCTGCCATTTGTTATCACCCCTGATTTTATTATTTTATAAATACCTATCGGCAGCTTACAGATGATGCTGCCTTTTCTCTAAAAGATATGATAATACGAAGAATATAAAAAGTCAACAGGAAATTAGCACTCTTTCAAAAAGAGTGCTAACAATTTTCTTAAGAATATTAAATTTCTGTAAACAGCCTTTTCTATTCAATACTTTTCAGGGATTCCACCATATTGATCCTCTTCAGCTTAAAATACATAACACCATTAATCAGAAGGGAGAATGCAACCGTCAGTACCAGGCTGTAGAGAAAGCTGGGCGGATTAATATTCCTTCCAAACATAGCGGAATCCACCTCTACTGTCTCTATGATAAAGAGATGGAGGAACTTTCCAAGGACGACTCCCACCACGGATCCCAGGAGGGTAAGCAGAATATTTTCCCGGTAGACATATTGTGCCACCTCGCCGTTGTAGAAACCGAGCACCTTTAACGTGGCCAGCTCTCTTTTGCGCTCCGCAATATTCACTGTGTTCAGATTGTAAAGTACTACAAATGCCAGCATTCCCGCTGATATAATCAGTACAATGATGACAAGGTTCAGGCTCCGCAGCATATCATCCAGCTGTTTTTCGATATCGTGTGTGTAGCTTACGCTTAAGGCTCCATTCAGTTTCAGGATATTCTGTCCGGTTTCCTCCATCTGTTTTGAGGAGCAGGCATCGTCCACGGAGAAGAAGATGCTGTTATACTCCGGAGCCGCACCGTACGACTTCTCATAATATGCAGGAGTGAAATAGATGTAATGTCCCATATAATTTTCGCAGATATGCTCAATCACGATCTTTTTATTTCCATTCTCCTCATCCTTGATCTCTACCGTGTCCCCTTCCTCTGCCTCTAAAAGCTTTGCGGTCTTCTCACTTACAATCACTCCTTCATCTGATAATTCATACTGTTCCTTTGTCCTGCGGTCATGGAAATCCACAAAGTCCGGAATCTCATCCACAGAGCCGAATACACATTCATAAGCCGCACGTTCCTTTTTCCCGTTCACCAGTGTTACGCTCTGCATATTTATATCCATGTACTGTGTAATATTCTCCTCACTGTCCAACGCTTCTGCAAGCTCTGCGCGCTCTTCCTCTGTAATATCCTCCTCCAGGTAAATGCTTCCGTCATAGAACTGTATCTCTGCATACTGGAGCTCTGCAATCTCATAGCAGGAATCCTTAAGGCCAAAGCCCACCAGCATCAGCGCCATACAGCCGCCGATTCCGAATATGGTCATAAAGAAACGCTTTTTATAGCGCATCAGGTTGCGGATCGTTGATTTCCATGTAAAGTTCAGATGTCTCCAGATGAATCCGATCCGTTCTAAGAAAACCCGCTTTCCATTCCTCGGTGAGGGAGGCCGCATGAGAACCGCAGGCTGTGCCCCCAGTTCCTTATAACATGCCAGGAATGTGGCCAGCATGGTACAAAATACCGCTGCACCTGATGCCATCACGGCATATTTCCACTGATAAGGAACAAGGATTGCCGGGAGATGCCGGTATAAAATTCCATATGCGTAGACAATAATATACGGCAGGATCTTCTCACCTGCAAGCACGCCAATGATGCTTCCCCCTACGGTTGCGAGGAATGCATAGCCCATATATTTTGAAGCAATGGCAAATTTGCCGTAGCCCAGTGCCTTCATGGTTCCGATGGAGGTTCTCTGCTCCTCTACCATACGGGTCATGCTGGTAAGGCTTATGAGAGCCGCAACCAGGAAGAACAGTACCGGGAAGACTCTGCCTATGGCTCCCAGACGCTCGGCATTCTCCCCAAAGCCGCTGTATTCAATCAGGGTGCTTCTGTCGTACACATACCATTTCGGTCTCTCAATTTCGGCAATCTCCCTCTCGGCGTCTGCAATTTCAGCTTCGGCATCTGCAATCTCGGCCTGTGCCTCAGCCTTTCCTTCCTTGTATTCCTTTCTTGCATCCGCCAGCTTTTCCTCATTTTCTTCAAGCTCTGTCTCTCCGTCCTTCAGCTCCTTTTCCCTGTCCGCAAGCTCCTGCCTTCCCTTATCAAGCTGCTCCTGTCCGGATTTCAGCTGGTCCGGGGCCTTCTTAAGCTCCGCCTCGGCGCTGTCAAGCTCTGCCTTTGACTTCGCAAGCTTTTCTTCTGCATCTTCAAACTTCTTCTTTGCCGCGTCTAAGCTCTTTTTATTCTTTTTGTACTCTTTTTCCTGGCTGTTAAGGGTGCTCTTTGTCTCCTTTGCCTGCGCCTTTAAACCCTGGAGTGTGGCCATCCACTGGGCATAGCCTGGCTCTTCCGGTCCCATGGGGGATCCTTCCATGGCATCAATCTGCTGTTCTAGCTGGTCGTAGCCCGCCCATCCCTCGTCAAGCCGGCTGCGGTACTCTTCCATCTGTCCTTCCTTTGAGCCAAGCTCTGCCTTACGTTTCTGCTCCTTTAGCTCTTTCTTGCCCTTTTCGTACTCTGCCTTTCCTTCGTTCAGCTTCCTGAACCCGGATTCATATTCCGAACGCGCTGTATTAAGCTCCGCCTGCTTCTTGTTAAGGGTTTCTTTTGCGTCTTCAAGCTGCTCCCTGCCGTCCTTTAACTGTTTCCTCGCATCCTTCAGCTTTTTCTTTGCTTCTTTTATCTCCCTTTTCGCATCAGCAAGCTGTTCCTCTGACTCCTTTTTTCCGTCTTCCAGTTCCTGCCTTGCTTCTTCTAATTCTTCGTTCGCCTCATCTACAATCTCCTGCCTGCGGGCATCGGCCCTTACCTCTGCTGTTTCCTCCGCGCGCTCTGCCACCTCTTCAACCAGGTCGTCGTATTCATCTGTAAATGCCAGAAGCTCCTTTGCACCCTCGACCTGCAGGTAGACCTCTGTATAAAACTCCATGTCAAAGGTCTCCTCTGGAACTACAAGGAAAGCACTGATGCTGCCGTCTCCTGCCGTGGAACTCCCGCGCCCGTAGGAAAGGTAGCAGGGACTGTTTCCAAGCCCCACCACTTCCAGCGTGTCTGTAACCAGTGTATCTGACAGCGGATCCTCTGTGCCAGACTCCATCGTGATCTTGTCTCCGATCTGAAACCCGGCCTCATCATCCGCCATACACTCTCCTGCCTCTTTTGGGAGCCGGCCTTTACTTACCTTCACCTGGTTCATCTCTTCCTGCAGGGACATAAGATGAAGAACCTGCTGTTCGTCAGATGTATTATATAAGACATCCGTGCTATATGCGCCTTCTGCAGCTGCTACTCCTTCTGTCTCTTCCATCGCGCTGATATCGCCATCTGTAACCCCGTATGTACTAATGGCCTTAATATCCATAAGACTGCTGTCATCAAAATAGGAATCCCCGGAAAGCCTCATATCCGGCTCTGACGCACGGATCCCCGAAAAAAATGCAACCCCAAGAGCCACAATAAACAGAATCGAAAGGAACCTCCCCAAACTCTTCCTGATTTCCATATAAAAATCTTTTCTTGTTGTCTTCTTCTTTTTCTTCATCTTACGCCCCTACCACTCTATTGTCTCTACAGAAACTGGTTCTGGATTTTCCACTATATCAGACACCCTCCCGTTCTTAATTCTGATCACCCGGTCTGCCATGGGTGCGATCGCTGAATTGTGCGTAATCAGTACAACTGTCATGCCCTTATTCCGGCAGGTATCCTGCAAAAGCTTCAAGATTGCCTTCCCGGTATTATAGTCAAGCGCCCCTGTAGGCTCATCGCAGAGAAGAAGCTTTGGATTCTTCGCAAGCGCCCTGGCAATAGATACCCTCTGCTGCTCCCCTCCCGAAAGCTGGGCCGGAAAATTATCAAGCCGTTCTCCAAGTCCGACCTCTTCCATAACCTCCTTTGCATCCATCGGATCCTTACAGATCTGAAGGGCAAGCTCAACATTCTCCAGTGCAGTAAGGTTCGGAATCAGATTATAAAACTGAAAGACGAATCCAATATCATCCCTTCTGTATGCGGTAAGCTGCTTTTGGGAATAGTGGGCAATATCATTTCCGTCAACAAGAACCGAACCCTCCGTCGCCGTATCCATACCTCCCAGAATATTAAGAACTGTCGTCTTTCCCGCCCCGCTTGGCCCTACTACCACCGCAAACTCCCCTTTTTGTATCTCAAAGTCGATTCCGGCTGCCGCCACAATCTCCACCTCACCCATCTTATATATCTTCTTTACATCCTTCAATGAAACAAAAGTTTCCATATGCTTCCTCCAAAAGTCAAATTTATTATTGTATGGAGCCATTATATCATATATAATAAGACTTTGAAAATAATTGTTTTTAACGGAGGCATGTAGTATGGACTTAAACACAATTGTTCTGGCAAAAACGGATGGCGACATCCGGGAGATTGCGGTTCTGGCAGAAGAGATCTGGAACCAGCATTTTGTAGATATTATCGGAAAAGCACAAGTCGATTACATGGTAGAAAAATTCCAGTCCTATCCGGCTCTTAAAAAGCAGATCGAACAGGAAGGATATGAATATTACCGGATCTTCTGCGGGGGACTGCAGGCAGGGTATATAGGAGTTCATCCGGAAAAAGACGCACTGTTTTTAAGCAAACTCTATATCAGAAAGGATTTCCGCGGAAAACATCTGGCAACAGGCGCCCTGCGGTTCCTCACAGAACTCTGCAGAAAAAGGGGACTCAAAAAGATCTGGCTCACCTGTAATAAACACAATGATCATACCCTGGCTGTCTATGACCACCTTGGATTCCAGATTACAGATGAACAAGTCGCGGATATCGGAAACGGGTATGTGATGGATGACTATATACTGACATACGAGTTGGGGACGGGGCATTTTTAAAAATGCCCCGTCCCAGATTGAAAATGCCCTGTCCCCAATTTACTACGCATCTCATGCCACTGCTCCCCTCCCCAGGAGGACCCAGAAATACCGTTATCACAGAATCCCATCTTTTTATACATCTCCACCTTTGACGGCAGGCAGGTAAGCACAACAAGTTCCCGCCCTTTCTCGCTTTCCCTTTCGAGATACCGGCGCATCAGCTCTCTTGCCAGCCCCTGCCCCCGGTATTCCGGACGCACATCAAGCCCCAGCAGCATAACATTTCTGCCATCCGGGTCATAGAGTCCGGCATTCGTAAAAAATTCATCCCGAAGGGATGATTCATCCGTAGATAGTCCGTTCAGAAATCCGGCAATCTTTCCTGTCTTCTTATCAACGGCGATCAAGAATAATTCCGGCGCTTTTATGGCCCGTTCTACCATCATCTTCTCTGAGCATGCTTCATTTGGCGGAAAACAGATTCGTTCAATCTCCGCCGCTTCCAATGCCTCCTCCGGACGGATGTTCCGGAATTCGAATATATCCTCGTAACTGCTCCATTTCTGATTCTCCACTACAGATACCTCCTCCTTACCCTCAACGATAACTACTTAAGCTTTTTACAAGGCCAGCCGTCATTATTGCGAGTAATGGCGGCTATTTTCTTGCGTTCCAAGGGTAAACCGCCA
>Ga0137306_101149_pt1 | contig 28721 bp, 18 predicted proteins | sample Inofroosms_March_FD_97187 | JGI IMG/M metagenome (GOLD analysis project Ga0137306, IMG submission 97187) | Mouse cecal microbial communities from Vienna, Austria - N-Acetylneuraminic and N-Acetylglucosamine D2O microcosms_March | ecosystem: Host-associated > Mammals > Digestive system > Large...
AAGAACAGCATTAAACTTCTTCAAGTTGTCTGCTGTAACAGACGCATTACTTGTATAAGTACCGCCATTAATTGTAATTTTACCTGGAGCTGTCAGGCCATTCATGCCAACTGCAGAAAGAGTACTTGTAATTGTCGGAACTTTATCCGCTTCACCCAGTACCAATTCTGCGCCATATTCCACATAAATACCGTACATACCGTCTGTGTTAGCAGCATTGCCTACTGTTGCATTAATTGTAGCATCCTTAACGGTCAGATTGGCGTCTGTGCCTGTTACGCCGATTAGAGATGCTCCATCGTAATTGCCTAAATTTGCAATCTCTGCACTAGTTGCAGTACCGCTGAAGCTAGCGCCTCCGCCAATCTCAGCCACACCATTCACACGCATCAGATGGCTGCCTTTTGTCTCATATGTACCTCCATTGATGGTCAGGCTTCCATTTACTTGGAACATTGTACGACTGTTCGTAATTTTATTTGTTTCTGCTGAGAACTCCGCAAGCTCTTTATTCTTAACCGTTCCCTTGGTGAGTGTAACGCTCTTGCCTTCCGGGATTGTAAGCATATGGCCTGCCGTGTCAACAGTTACGCCTTCCAAATCATAGGCAGCGTCCGTAAGCTCAAGGTCTTTTCCTAATGTAATGGTTTTCCCAGCCTCATCTGTGCCTGCTTTAGCAGCTGTAATAGCCTGCTGCAAGTTATTATATGGCACGCCATTTACTGTAACAATAGATGAAGTAGAGACGGTATAGGATTCCTTGCCTGCATCATCTGTCTGTTCATACACCTGATAACCGGCCGCAATCCCTGTGCTCTTCAACTCTGCCTTTAAATCAGAAGAGAATGTACCACCGCTGATTGCAATCCGAGCTTTTGTAGAATCTGCACCAGCAAATGGATGGTTAAATACAGTTCCCTGTGACGTAAAGGTTCCGCCCGTAATATTCAGGTTAACACGAACAGAACTAGCCCCAACCTTATCATATGGGATAGCAATTACATGTGCATCTGGATTCTGCGCCGTTGCCGTAAACACACCCCCATTGATATTCACGTTTGCCGTTGCCGGGAGGTAGATTACCGCATTGAACTTCTTTTCATTCTCTTTCGTGCAGCTTACGCTACTGTTATATGTACCACTATTAACCGTAATCCTGCCAGGTGCGGTCAAGCCATTCATAGCAATTTTTTTCTCACCCAGAATTACTTCTGCGCCTTCCATCACACTGATACCATACATGCCGCAATTTGACCCATTACCTACATTAGCGTTAATCGTACCGCTTGTTATGGTCAGTTTGCCGTTTACACCATGTACGCTGATGATTGGAAGGGCGTCATACCAGTTATTCCCTTCTGTCACTGCTTCCTGCGGGCAGCTGATGGTAGCGCCGCTCATGTTTGCTGTCCCTTCAATCCTGAACATCTGGCCGCCCATTGTTGTATACTCGCCGCCAACAATTTTCAATGTTCCTTGGGAAAGGATGGTACAATTTTTTTCTGCCACGCTATTCGTAATCTTAACACCCGTCAGCGTAACATTGGCTGTTGCCGGGATAATGATGCTGTGGCCCTTTGTATCGATCTCCACGCCTGTATCGGTCAGCGTAGCGTCTTCTGTCAACTCAGCGTTCTCTGACAGTTCGATTTTCTTCCGGGTAGCGCCCTCTTTTGTCGCTTCTGTAATAGCAGCCTGTAATGTGGGGAACTGGCCTTCGCCGTCACCAACTATAATAGGACTCGGAGCCTCTGGCGTTGTGGCCGTCCCTGAGTCTCCTGTACCCTCCCCAGCGCTTCCATCGCTGGCTTCCCTTGCATTGAACAGCTCTTCTTCGGCTGCTTCAGCTGTGCCTTCGTCTTCTGTTTCGTCAGAATTCTCTGTTTCATCCGCTACGTCAGAATCTTCCTTTTCGTCTGCTACGTCTTCCACATCGTCTGCAGTATCTGTGCCATCTGCATCATCCGCCACGTCTTCATCGGCTGGATCTGCAATCATCTCTTCCATTGCAGCCGCGGTGTTGTCAGTCACCGTTTCTGCATTTACAGGAACTGAGATCATAGATGCTACCATAGCCGCAGTAAGTGTCAGGCTTAACAGGCGTTTCAGTTTCTTTAAATTCATACTGTATAAAACTCCTTTCGTATACAATTGTTTGTGACAGTTTCCCAAATCCGGCGCCAGATTGCAAGTTCTGGCTTCCGCACCTTGTCATTGCGCGGGCGAACCCTGGAATGGACGTTACCATGGCTTTTCAGAGACATTCACAAGACTTTGTGGAGTATCTCTCATGAATTTTGCAACGATCCATGAAACACAAAATGGCATATAAGTTTGCAGCCTAGCCTTCCACAAAGGTATGTAAACTCCCCTTGTAGAATTATTCCATTTGTTTCCTATAAAATACTTCAAGCTGCCACGGACGCTCCTATCCTCCTCTCTTTATTGCCTGTCCGGCATCTATTTGCCCATTCTCATATTGCTGTCACTGTCTTGCTGCTTCTGCAGCAATGCATGGGAACAAAGGCTATAGGCGCCGAGCCTAAGTTTATTCCTATGCATTTGCTGCAGGAACAGCGCATTGCTACGTCAGGAGATCTGTTTTAATTCAACGGGATTAGTATATCATACTTTCTCCCAGAACACAATCTATATTTTTGATATGGCTTTATCTTCCACCGCCTTTCCATCCTTATCTTTATTATTATACAACTTTATATTTTTTTGTAAAGTGCCTTTTTGCGTAATTTTTATCTGCAATCAAAAGGTTCCTACTTCATAAATCGACAAATCGGGGGGATTCCTGAATACTTGAGGGGGAAACTTTGCAATCTTTCTCTTCTGCCTCCGTAAATCCTTCTGTCAATATGGCTGTGAGAAACTCGTAGGATACGGTCTGTCTTGCGGTTCTGGATGGCTCTGGTATTTTATCATTGGACACGATATGCCTTTCCCTTCACCATGCATTCCTTATGGTAAAAACAAACACCGTATTTTATGATATTCCGATAACCAATCTCATACCATTCCTGCTGATAATTCTGTTCTTCAATCTGCGCGAGCGCAGCATCGCACCCTGCTTCCATCTCCTCAAACTTTTTTGCTACCTTAATCTCTATTATAATTGCCATTCCCCGCACAGAAAGCGTATAGATTACAAGATCTGGCTTGCCGTTTCCGCTCTCCCGGTTGGAACGCACTGCGCATTCACGATGCCCCCGCAGCAGCCCGGCAAAAAATCCATGATAATAGCTCTCCGCATAATCATAAAAACTGATCGTCTCTGAGAGATGACGGTTCAGTTCCTGTTCAATCGTTGCACAGTCCTTCTCTGCCAACGCCTGGTAAAATTCCGTGAAATCTTTCTGCTTCACTTGCTGCTCAAAGCATTCCATCACTGTCTGGCGATACACATACAGTACCTCGTCATTGGGTATCGCCATCTCCAGGTAAATATTCTGTCCCTCCAATCGTTCCGATATCTTTTTCAAATATCCTGTGAAAAACAGGAAATTCCATAAATTATTCTGGGACTGATGGATCGTGTCATAAGTAATGTCTTCATGAATCTCCACCTCAATGGTTCCGCCATTCGCCAGACGTTCCACATCCTGCCTGACAATCGGATCTGCTGTTTCAATGAGTTCCCTGACAATACTATTTGAGGAAGTGTTAGACCAATAGGGCTTGGGAAATGCATTGATATCTGAAACTGCAGTTTCCACATAATTGATAATGCTCCAGGGATTGTAGACTTCTGTACTGCCAAACCGATAGCCGTCATACCATTTCCTTGCTTCCCCCATTTTCTGCTCAATCCCATAATATCGCAGCATTTCCAGCGCTTCGCCCTCCGTGAACCCAAAATATTCCGCATAATCTTTTGTCAGCACAGAAACCACCTTGAGATTATTCAGTCCTGTAAAAATGCTCTCCTTACTGATTCTTAGACAACCGGTCACCACAGCAAATTCCAGACATTCATTCGTCTTCATTGCTGATTCAAAAAAGGAGCGCAAAAATCCTATCATCTGCGGATAAAACCCCTGAAAATGGGCGTTCTCCAATGGCACGTCATACTCGTCCAGCAAGATAATTACATTCCTCCCATGCCAGGCTGCCAGACATTTGGACAAAAATTGCAGAGACGTTGCATAATCACCCACATCACCCGCGCAGGTTAACATTTTCTTATACTTTTCTTTCTGCGCATCCGTCAGCTGCTCCCCTTTCAGTACATAGCTGTGCCGCTCAAACTCATACACAATTGTCTCCCGAAGCACATGATATGCCATACTATAATCGGGCTGCCTGGCAGATTTAAGCGAAAGGAAAATAACCGGATACCGTCCCTGCTCCCTGCGGTATTTTTCCCCTGCCTGCCAGATTTTCATATCCCCAAAATACCATCTGTTGTCCACGACATTCCCGTCCCGATCCAGCTCGCACTCAAAAAATGCCTTTAACATCGTCAACATCAACGTCTTGCCAAACCTCCGAGGACGGGTAAAGAGATTCACCGCCCCTCCCTTGTCCAACAGATCCCGAATCAGCAATGTTTTATCCACATAATAATACGGCTTATCTATCATCTTCTTGTAGAATTCAATCCCAATAGGAAATGGTTTCTTATTCATATTCTCATCTCTTTCCATTTCAAATTATGCCGACCATTATTTTTTAATCTTCCCGCTTTTCCTGGCGCTGCTCCATGCGCTGGGGAGTTTCTGGGTTTTGCCGCTGATCTTGGCGTTTTTATAGGAACGCACCCTTACGTAGTATGCCTTGCCTTTGGCCAGCTTGGAAATTGTCTTGGATATTGTTTTATTCTTTTTCACCGTCAGGGTTTTGACGCCTTTTTTAAATTTCTTGTCCGTGCTGTACTGGATCTGGTAGCCATCGGCTCTGGTGTCTTTCTTCCAGGCCAGCTTGAGCTTCCTGCCTTTTACCGTCTTTATGGATTTGATTTTCTGCTGCGCGGGGGCTGCCTTGATGGTGATTTTTATGCTTGCCTTGCTGTAATTGGCGGTTTCGGCGGCCTGTACGGTGATGGTCGCTGCACCTGTCCCTTTGATGGTTACTTTGCCGCTCTTTATGGCTGCCACTTTGGCGTTCGAGGTCTTATATGACAGCTTGCCATTTCCAGCCTTCAGCTTGGCGTTTAGCTTGAAGGCTTTGCTGCCGTAGGGCTTACTGTAGGATTTGGTATAGGAGGCAAATTTCTGGGCGGCCTTGCGTATGGTAAAATTCTTAGTCACTGTCCCTGTGTAGCCGCCCTTGCCGGTGATGGTGACGGTGGCTGTGCCGGCATTTGTATTGTTCTTGTATGCAGTGGTGTAATCCGTTCCTTCCCGGAGCAGGCTTCCCCCATCACGTACGGTAATGGACGGAGTCCTGGGCGTTCCATTATAGGTGTAGGCCTGCTGGCTTAGGGAAACTTGGCTGGCCGCAAGCTGCTTCCGCTCCGGGACAGGGGGCTGGGGCGGCTGGACGTTGGGGATGAAGGGGATATTCTGGCTCTGCGCATAGGTCTGGGCATAAGAGCCCTCCTCCCCGTAAATCTTCAGATTTTGGCAGCCCTGGAATGCATTTTCGCCAATCTCTGCCACATGCGCGGAAAGCGTAATTGCTTCCAGGCTGGCGCAGCCTTGGAAGGTTTCCTTGGGGAGAACTGTCAGGTTCTGCGGCAGGGTTACGGATTCCAGAAGGGGGCAGCTAGAAAATACGCCAACGCCCAAAGAGGCAACGCTATCCGGTAGGGAAGCGGAGGCCAGGGCGGCGCTGTCTGTGAAGGCATAATCCCCAATGCTGGTAAGCGTAGACGGGAAAGCGATACTGGACAAGAGCGGGCAGTGAGCCAGGGCTTCTTCCCCAATATGGGCGAGGCCCTCCGGGAGGGCAACCGCTTCTAGCTTCCCGCATTCACGGAAAGCCAGGTCTTTGATTTCGGTAAGGCCTGCGGGCAGGGAAATGCTGGACAGGCTGCTGCAGGACTCGAAAGCGCTCTCCCCGATTGAGACAACGCCAGCTGGAACCGTCACCGACTGCACACGGCTATTGAAAAATGCCCTGTCACCGATGGCAGTGACGCCTGCGGGTATGGCAACCTCCGTGTCACGGCCATTGTATTTAACGAGGACGCCGTCTGTAATCTCGAAATCTTCTGCATTGGGGGCTTCTGGCTGGCCGGATAGTTCTTGTTCTAATGATTCGGATACTGCGGATGTTTCCTGCTGCTCCAATGCTTCGGTTACTGCGGATGTTTCCTGCTGCACAGATAATTCTGGCATCCCCTGGGCAGAAACAGGCGGGGCAGAAAGAGCGAGCGCCGCGCTTAGCGCAATGGCCATAACAGGCTTTTGCCATATACTGCCCTTTCGGACATGATGAGGGCAATCATACGGGGACATCTCATGGGGCGTTGCATTGTGAATCTTCGCGCTGTGGGTTTTTGTATTATGGATTCTTACATTATGAATTTTCATATGACATATTCTCCTTTGCTTTGTCATTTTGCTGTTATTGTAACATGCAAATCGCTTTTTTTCCATATGAAATAGTTGTATATACGCCAATTTTTTTGTATATCCAAAAATACATTGTTGGTATTTTCTTGACATGTCAAATATTGTTCTATACAATGATAACAGGGCACACCTTATTTACTGAATAGGATACCAGGGAGGGATCCGCCATGGGCATTTATTTCGACAGCAAAACAGCTTATACCTTGTACAAAAGGGAGACAAAGAAGCCCTACTTTATTGATAAATCTGCATTGATCGGGGAACTGCTGCCGCTTGTGGAAGAAGGCGGATCCTATCTCTGCATTACTAGGCCCAGGCGCTTTGGGAAGACAATGGCCGCCAATATGATTGCGTCCTTTTTCTCCAGGGCCTGTGACGCCTCGGATATTTTTGATTCCCTGTGCATTGCAAGAGAACAGACGCCCTCCATGCTTCTGCACAGGAACCGCTACCCCGTCATCCATATCCCCTTCAATGATATGATGTATCCCTGCGCTTCCTATGCGGATTATATCTGGCAGATTGAGGAACAATTGCTTCTAGACCTGAAGGCTGCGTACCCGCAGGCTGGGCTGGAAGGAGTATCCTCCGCTGCTGCGGCTTTGTTAAAAATATATGCCGCGGATGATTCCGCCCAATTTCTCTTTGTATTGGATGAATGGGACTTTATTTTCCACCAGCCTTTTATATCAGAAGCAGACAAGCGGGCATATCTCATGTATTTAAGAAACCTGCTGAAAGACCGCCCCTATGTACTCCTGGCATATATGACAGGCATCCTGCCGATTGCCAAATATTCCAGCGGTTCTGAGCTGAATATGTTCCAGGAATATACGATGGCCTCTGAGGAACGGTTTTCGGCATACTTTGGTTTTACTGAGGAAGAAGTAGATTTATTGTTTGCACGCCACCTGTCCAGAAATGTTATCCCGGCCGCTTCTGCACACATCATACAAGGCAGCAAATTTCAGGGGCAGGCAAATGCTGTGACACGGGAAGGGCTGAAAGGCTGGTACGATGGATACCATACAAAGGGCGGGATGCGGCTCTATAACCCCCGCTCTGTGGTAATGGCCCTGCAAAATAATAATCTTGGCAATTATTGGACTGGCTCCGGGCCTTATGATGAAATCTTCCATTATATTGGGCAGAATGTCGATGCTGTGAGGGATGATTTGGCCTTGATGGTTTCTGGCGTCCCCGTCCCGGCTAAAATTCGGGAGTATGCAGCAACTTCGCAGAACCTGTCTACAAAAGAAGAGATTTTCTCTGCAATGGTGGTATATGGATTTTTAAATTATGAAAATGGAAAGGTTTCCATTCCCAACCAAGAGCTGATGGATAAATTTGTAGAAATGCTGCAAAAGGAACCGTCCCTGGGCTATGTCCACCGTCTGGCAAAGGAATCCCAGCGTATGCTGAAGGCAACTTTGGCCGGGGACACCAACACGATGGAAGAAATCCTCACATTCGTCCACAATACAGAGATACCGCTTCTGTCCTATAACCATGAAACAGAACTGACCGCCGTGGTAAACCTGGCTTATCTGGCAGCCCGGGATTTTTACCGTATCGAACGGGAAGATAAAGCTGGGACTGGATATGTAGATTTCATCTTTTACCCGCTGGCGAACAGGAATGCGGACTGCCTCATCCTGGAATTAAAGGTGGATCACAGCCCCGATGAGGCCATCCAGCAGATAAAAGAGAAACACTATGCCCTGCGCTTCCAGGGGAAGCTGGGAGAAGAGAGATACTATACAGGCAGGATTTTGGGGATAGGGATTGGCTACCAGAAAAAGGGAAAACGGCACCGTTGCAAGGTAGAAGTTCTGCAATTAATGTAACACAGGAACGCGTTTCTGCCTGAGCCTTCCCGCTTCCTCCGCGCCCGTTGTGCCACTTATTACTCCGGCGGTTAAATACTTATTTCCTCTTCTCAAATTCCTTGCGGAAAGATGCCAGATCCTGCCCTTTCAGCGCCCGTTCCAGAAGGGTGGGGAGCATCTGCGGGCTGCAGGCAAAGCAGGGGATGGAAAGGCTTGCCACCCGTTCCGCCATCTGGGCATCGTAATAGGGCTTGCCGCCGTCTGCAATCGCCAGCAGGCAGGCCACGGTCACCCCGGATTCCTTCAGTTCCTTCAGGCGCCGGAGCAGGGACGCCCGGTTGCCCCCTTCTTCAAGGTCTGTAATCAGGAAGAACAAGGTTTTGGCCGGATTTTCTACGAATTTCTGGCAGTAGGCAACGGACTGGTCAATGTTGGTGCCGCCCCCCAGCTGGAAACCAAACAGCAGGTCGACAGGATCTTCGCATTTCTCTGTCAAATCTACCACCTTGGTGTCAAAAGCCACGATATGGGTGCGTATGGCCGCCATACTTGCCAAAATACAGCTCATAATCGAAGAATAAATCACGGATTCCCCCATGGAGCCGCTCTGATCTACATCCAAAATAATCGTCCACTGTTTGGACGGCGCTGTGGTCGTGCGGTCAAAGAAATAAAAATGCTCCGGCACAATCGTGCCAAGCTCAGGGTTATAATTCTTCAGGTTGCGCCGGATGGTCAGGGGAAAATCCATCGCGGAGGCGGAGGGAATCGGCGAATGCATGCGGCGGTTCACCGCAGATGTGACTGCCCGGCGGATATCTGCCTCTAACAGCTTGTTGATTTCCTCTACGATTTTAGCAATAAATGCCCGCACGCTCTCTTTGGAGCGTTGGGGGATCTGGTCTTTGAGCATCAGGATGGCCGAGGCCAGGCTGATATCCGGCTCCACATGTTCCAGCAGTTCCGGCTCAAACAGCAGCTGGCGCAGGCCGCAGCGCTCCATAGCGTCTGACTGTATCACTGTCACCAAGTCTTTTTCAAACAGCGTGCGCACATCCCCCAGCCAGCGGCTGATCTGGGGATTGGACGGCCCGTTGCCTGCCCCCCTGCCAGAGCCGAAGCCGCCGGATTCGCTGCGGTTATAAATCGCGGCCAGCGCCTGATCCATCAAAGCCTGCTCTTCACTCAGGGAAACTGCCTGTTGGCCATTCATGGCGGCAAACTGCTGATTGCTCTCTGTCCCCAGGATCAGCCGCCAGCGTTTGATCCGTTCCAGTTCCTGTTTGGTCGGTGTTGTATCCATGCCTATTAAATCCTTTCTGTTGCTTATTTCTCTATTTAAATATCCCCAAAATCAAAGTCATCCAGCCCGTCCAGCATTTCCTGCGCCTCGTCGCTCAGCGGCGCATTGACGGCCTCGCTGACCTGCTGGGGGTTCAGCTGCCACAGCTCGCCCAGGTTTTCTGCAATATCGCTCTTCTCCCGGGCGGTAAAATCTGCAAACGCCCGCCGCAGGAACAGCAGCGCCCGCTTAAATTCCTCATCGTCCAGAGTATCCAGGTAATGGTCCAGGCTCTCCCAGAGGCCCATGCGGGTAATCAGCGCATAGCGGTTTTTCATCGAAAGGCCCTCAAACCACCCCGCGCCCAGGTCTGCAGGAATGCCTTTGGAGAGCCTTCGCCCTACCTTTCGTTCCAGTTCTTCGTTGCTCATCTTGCCCCGTTCCAGCAAGATGGCAGCCGCATAGCCGGATACCTTGGTGTTGAGGTCGTCCCGGTCTGCAATCTCCTCCAATACCTGCAGCCAGCGTTCCTCCGGCAGGAAGTCATGGTGCAGCGCCGCCTCGTTGAGCAGCCCGACGCCCTCAATGATTGCGCGGGAGGCATTGTCGTCACAGACACAGCTCCCCGGCAGCAGCAGGCAGGCGCGCAGGAAGAGCTGGCCGAATACCGGCGCCAGCGCCTCGCTGGGAATTTTGCGGATATTGCCATATTGGATAACCAGGGACAGGCTGTGGACCGTTGCCGCAATTTCTTCCACCGCCGCCGCTTCCACAGCGATTTTCTGCAGCGCGGCGGTCGCATAGCTGACAGTCTCCGGCATCCCGCAGAGGAAGGATTCCTCAATTACCTTTGCCACGCCGGCAATGCTCTCCCCCTGTTCCACGGCCTCTTTCATCTGGAAGGAAGCGGCCTGCAGGACGGTGTCTCCTTTCAGCTGCGCTTCCACAATCTCAATTTCCGCCTCCGGCGTCCAGCGCAGCACCCAATGCTCCGCCCAGGTGGCTTTTTCCTGCTGCACCTTCTGCCAGTTGACGAAGGATACCCCCAGCACCCGCAGGCGGTGGAGGAAGAAGGAACGCTCCCTGTCCAGGAAGGCTGATTTCTCAGACTTTACCGTTAATTTCTCCCGCAAGTCCAAGTGCAGATCCTCTGCCGTCACGGTACAATAACGCCTGAGATTGAGGCTGTCCAACTGATGGTAAAAATCATTTTGGATGGACGTACGGCTGATCCCTTGGGGCAGGGAGCCTATGGCCGTGCCAATTTCCGTATCGGCCACCGCCTGGGCAATTTCCCCAAAATTCCCATGCCCCATACAAGTGACAGCAGCATCGCGCAGGTCACGCAGGGCGGGAATCTGATAGCCATGAAGCCCCGCCAGGGAAAAAGCCAGGCGCACTGCCTCAATCACTTCTGCTGAGGATACCATATTCCCATGCCCTCGCTGCCAGGCCGCCAGCCGGGACAGGTAGCTGCGCGCCGCATAGTCCGCCTCCCCGGCCTGGAACGCCTGCCACAGCAGCCCATAATACGCCGGCGCTTTGTTGCCGGCGCCATAGCCGGAACGGGAAGACAGGCGGTAATAGGAATACGGCATCAAGGTCTTCTGCACATCCACGGACGGAAGCTTTTTGATTTCCTGGTCGCTTAAGCCGGGCTGGCCATTCCTAAGCCCTGCCGTATGGTAAGCGCCTGTCACCACCACCACTTTCTCCGGCGCAATGCCCTCTTCCAGCGCCATCTGGATCTGGCGCCTCATATAGGCTTCCCGCACCAGGCATTCCGCGTCCTCGCGTTCCCCGCCCTCGGCCAGCTCCCGCAGGCTCTCCCCAAAGCGCTCTGCGCCTTTGTAATAGCCATGCCCCTCGCTGAAATGCTCCATTGTCCGCTCCCAGAACGTTTCATGGGCGTCCTCCCCCGACAGCTCATCCAGCTTGCGGTATACCCACATCCGCCCCTCTTCGCCCTGCGCCTCATCCGCCTCTTCCTCCCGCGGAAGCGCCAGGAACACGCGCGATGGCAAATCAATGAAACGGCACTCCCGCTGATGCTCATGCGCCCAGAGGATGGCCTGGTATTCGGGGGAATATTCGGCAAACGGATATAAGATGGTGCGGATGGGCGTATCGTCCGTATAAGCCATCACCGCCACCGGCGGCTTAGTCCCCTGGCTGACCAGATGCCCCAGTTCCTCTGTAAAATCGCTGGGTCCTTCCACCAGCACTGCCTGGGGCTGCACCTCGTCCAAAAGGCGGCGCAGATGCCAGGCGCCTGCCGGGGATAAATGGCGGATGCCAAAGATAATGACATGCTCCGCCGTATTCTTCTCTGCTTCCGATATGGAAACATTGTCCTGCTTCTTTCTGCCCATTATCTGTTCAGCTCCTTGCACGCTTGGTAGAGGCCAGACCACTTGGCGCCCCGTTTCCTGGTAATATTTTCCAGATATTCTTTCCAGGCCAGGCTGTCTTTCTCCTCATCCTTGACTACGGCGCCCTGCAGCCCTGCTGCCAGGTCATAGTCCGTAATCGTGCCATTGCCAAAGCTGCCCGCCAGCGCCATGCTGCCCGCCAGCAGGGAGATGGCCTCTGCCGTAGACAGCACGCCTGAGGTTGGCTTTAATTTCTGCTTGCCGTCCAGGGTAGCCCCCAGACGAAGCTCGCGGAAAATCGTGCATACTTTCTCCACTACCTCTTCCTCCGGAAGCCTGGCATTGAGGTCAAGGTTTTCCGACAGCTGCGCCACGCGGGTCTTTACGATGTCCATTTCCGAAGGCAGGTCTGCCGGCGCAGGCAGCACCACAATGTTAAAACGCCGCTTCAAGGCCGCAGACATTTCATTCACGCCCTTATCGCGGGTATTGGCCGTAGCAATCACCGAAAATCCCTTCTGCGCCGGAACTTCCAGGCCTAATTCCGGCACAGAGATACGCTTTTCGGAGAGGATGGAAATCAAAGCGTCCTGCACCTCCGAGGCGCACCGCGATATTTCCTCCACCCTTGCGATTGTCCCCGTTTCCATGGCTGTGTAAATCGGCGTTTTCAGCATGGCCTCTGGGGACGGCCCCTGGGAAATCAGCATGGCATAGTTCCAGGAGTAGCGGATCTGCTCCTCGGTGGTGCCTGCCGTCCCCTGGATTACTTTGGTGGAATCGCCGTTAATGGCCGCCGTCAGATGCTCTGACAGCCAGGATTTTGCCGTCCCCGGCTCGCCAATCAGCAACAGGGCGCGGTCGGTCACAAGGGTGGCAATGGCAATTTCCACCAGGCGCTTATGGCCGATGTATTTGGGCGTAATGACGGTACGTCCCGCCTTCCCGCCTGTGATGTAGGTCAATACGGACTTGGGCGACATCTTCCAGCCCGTGGGGATGGGATCCTTTTCCGCTGCGATCAGGGCGTCTATTTCCTTTTGGAACAGCTGCTCTGCCGGCAGGCGCTGGATGTTATTCTGTTGGGATTCTGCGTCTGTTTTTTTCTTTGTTGGCATTTTTGCTCCTTTATTATTTGAATTAATTTACTTCTTTTGCTTATTTATTTTCCAGTAACCTTTTCTGGCAGAACCTATGCGTCTAATTTGCCCCGCCTCACGCAAGTTCTTAACGATACGGCTGATCTTTCTAGCACTAAAACCAGTTTGTTCACTTATTCTTTTCGCTGTAATATTTGGCTCTTTTTCTAATAATAACAAAACCTGTACTTCATCGCCATTATTTTATAAAATGATCCGATATATTAAAAATACTTTTGTCATAAAACCGTAAAATTCTACTCATCCCAGAACCCAATTGTGTTGATGGTAGAATATTATCCTTAATCCTATCAGCAATTTTTAACTGCATAGAATCTATATCTGGATTTGCAATAGGGCATCCCTCATCATCAATTCCAATATAAAGCATCCCTCCTTCTCGATTGTTCAAAAACGCCACTATTTCTTTTTCCAACTTATCATTTAATGTTACTTTGAATTCTACACGGCTACTCTCCTGAAGCATCTGGGCTCACCTCTGCTTTCTATTTTCTTACCCTTTCGCAATCCTGGTATACAGTTCCTGGTGCTTCTCTTCGCTCCACCCGGTTATCGCAATTTTCTTCGCCTCCGCCAGCTTCTTAATCTCGTCCAGCTCCTTCAGCTTATCCTCGGTTGACAGCGGAATTTCCTTGAGCATATATTCCAGGTTCCAGAAGTTGTTCTTGCCCTTTTTCAGGCTCCGCGTTACCAGGCCCTGGACATCCGTATAGCCGCATGCCCGCAGCAGCGGGTAGTAGCGCGTATCTTTCCCCGCCGTATATGCCCTGCCATAAAAGTATTTGCCAATCACCGCACAGGTTTCACGGCTCTGGGGATTGATCAAGTTGGCCATCACCTGATCCCAGTCCGCATAATAGCCATAATACCCCTCAAACTGCAGATATTTACTGATATGGAAAGCGCCGTCCTTCTTCAGTTTTGGATTTGTAAACAGCTCAAACCAGCGGAAATCCAGCCCCTGCGGGATAAGCCTGCTTACCACGGCCTGTTTTCCCTTGGATTCATCCTGATAACACTGGGTAATCTCATATCCCTCTTTCTCTTTATTCCAGGAAATCCCGGCAAAAGTGCGCATCACTTCCATACGCGCCTGCTGGGCGTTTTCCTTCTGTGCCGACCCTTCCCTGGCCAGCGGTGCGCCAAAAACATCAAATGCCGCTTCCTTTGGCTGCGTCAGCAGGGATGTGATTAGGGCAGGCTTCAGGAAATTGCCGCCATGTGCCTGGTAAAGCTCTTCCGCCAGCGAAAACAGGCGGCTGTCCATGCACCAGAGAATGGACTGCGCCAGCACTGCCGCCAGATAGTGGGAAACAGGCTGCCCTTTCTCTATTTCCCTCTGTCCCAGCAAGGTATCACTCGCCAGCCTGCGGTAAACATCCAGCATCTGATCGGAGGCCTTGCCAACCATTGCCGACAGCAAAGACAATAATTTCCCATAATCCTTGTCCGATGGTACCTGGCTGCCCTCCTCCAGCTGCGTCTGCAGCTTGTCAAGGGCAGCCGCCACCGCATCTGCAACCAGGTCTGAAAGATCGTCCCCGGTAGAGAGCGCCAGATATTGGGCGGCAGTATCCGGCTTTTTCTTCATCTGCGCCTCCCAGAAATCCAGGTTCTGGTCGCCGTCCATCCTTGCCATTGCCCACATAGCCGCCTTTTTGCAGTTCCCCCGCTCTGTCCTGGCCAGCCCCATCAGCGTCTCCCGGTTCTCCGTGCTGTGGCGCAAGGCCAGAATCAGGGCTGCACGGACATCCTTCTCCGCCCCGTCCAGCTGCGCCAGATACCATGGATTTTCCGCCGCCCCCGCAATGGCCTCCACCACATGCACACGGCGCACCATCTCTTTTCTCCCTCTGGGATCGAATCCCTCCTTCAAAAGCGGCAGCAGTGAGGCGTCTTCCTGCCCCAGCCACTCCTCCATGCGCTCCGCAAGCTCCGCATAGCCTGCGTTCAACGCATTGACCAAATGCGCCTTCAGGCGGTAATCCGCAAAAATCTCCGGGTTCCTCTCATGGGTATCCACAATCAGGCTGTAATGCCCGCTCCCAGCCGTCGTCAAAGCTTCCAGAAGCGGCGCAAGCTGGCTATAGGGCGCATTGGAAATCACTGCATTGGCCTTTGGCACATCCAAACTTCCTTCTATCCCCGCCGCCTGTGGCATAAGAACCTCCAACTCTCCCTCTACTCCCACTGCCGCCTGCGTCGTAAGAACCGCATCCACCAAGGCCAGGACGTCCAGCAAACGATCACTCTGGTTGTTATCTCCCTGGCTGGCGCCCTCTTTTGCAAACAGCGCCTGGGCATCCTGGAAAATCTTTCGGAACACAGGATTTACCTTCGATAACGGCTCCATCTGCTCCACAGCGCGTTTCAGCCGAAAATCCTCCGGCAAAAGAGCCAGCCCTGCAATAATACTGGATTCCAGCCGTTCTTTCAACTCATAAAGCGGATTCAAATTCATCTTTTTCTTCTCCTTTTACGTCTCCAAACACCTACACACTTATCCCTTTGCCAACACCCTAACATTTTGCCCCCTCTGTCTAATACAGCAGCCTCACAACCTGCCCTTCCGCCACGATGCTATACGGCTGCACGCAAATCCTCCGCTTCCCCTCATGATAAAAAAACGCCCCCAGCAGCGCCTTATCCCGAAACAAGGAACCATCGGCCAGCATCCCCAGCCGCTGCACCGTCCCCTCCATCCCAGGCATATCCTGTAAGCAGATCCGGTTCCCTTCCGCGTCCTCCATTACATAGCCTTCGCCAACCTTCCCAATCTGCCTAAATCCAACCAGCATCACCACGCACTCCTCCGAGAGCGTATTCTTCAGATGGTTCTTCACCTTCTTGGCCGCCGCCGCGATACTCTTCTCTGCATGCCCCATCACCGCTTCCCGCTGCTCCCTGGTCACTGGCTGATAGCTTGCCCCCTCCCAGCGGATACGCCGGTTTACTTCCCCTGGATAATACGTCAATACCGGCACAGAAACCGCCTCAAACACCGTATCCTCCTGCTTTATGTACTTCATCGCCTTAAGCGGCCGGTAATTCTGCGTCACAGACACTTCCCCCGTATCCACATCCGCCCACCAGCCGATATCAATGTATTCCTTCCGCGCCGCGTCATAGACAACTTGGAAGGACAGCTGCAGCAGCGTGGCATCTTCTTTCTTCAGCCCCAGTTCCTGCAGCTGGCTTAGTTTCCAGATCCCGCCCAGCTCTTCATAGAGGATATTGTCGTCATTGCCCACTTCGCCTTTTTCCAGCTTCTGCGTAAGGTAAGCTTCTGATTTCTTCACCAGCGCCCTTAACTGCGTTAAAATATGGGCAGCATTTTGATAATGAACGCTCTCCCCATCCTTTTGGAATGCCTCTATCTCCAGAATCAGGCGGCTGACATAGAGCTGCGGCCCCGCCAGATAATAATCGCCCAGCTGCTTGGCCAAATCACGGTATGTCTTGATGGAGGCTCCCCCCATCGTCCCCAGCCCTGCGGACAGCAGGCTGCGCATCATTTCCTCCGCCAGCTTAAGCCCTTCGAGCTGTTTCTTGATCTTCTTCGTCTGCGCCGCCTGGTTTGCCTTCGGCTTCCCCGCTTTCTTTTCAGTTGCCGTCTTTTTTGCCCGCGCCTCTTTCTTCTGCCGCTTCTGCAAGATGTCCTCCGGTATCTCGCATTCCTCAAAAGCCTTCCCCTGGCTGATCTCAAAGAGCAGCGCCAGGCTATGCTTGCATGGAAACTGCCTGCTGGGGCAGGAACAGCGGAACACTGGGGCGGCCTCATCCACAAAATCTGCCGACGTGATATAATTCGACTTCCCGCTGCCGCTGCACTCCCCCATATAAAACGTATCGTCCCCAGAACGGAGACGCTTCACAAATCCCCCTTTTTGTGAAATTTTCCTCCCATTCGTCACCGCATTCGCATTCGGCGCAAGCATTGTAATATACTGCTCTGTAATTTCTTGCATGTTACCGCATCCCTCCTGCTTATCCTATTTCTTCACCACAATATCACAGATTTTATCCACGGAATCCAAGATGGCGCGGATTTCCTTTTCACGTTCCGGATAGGAAATCATCAGCTTCGCAATCTCCAGCTTGGCATTCTGGATGTCCTGTATCTGCGCCTCTACGCTCTCCCGCAGCTTCTGCCGCCGTACCAGCAGCCCATGCTTGACCTCCACCATCTCTTTTTTATCTGCCAGGGCATGCGCCTGGTGAGGCCACACCTTCGTGTCGTACAGCTTGTGCTTGTGCAGCTGCCGGATCAGCCTGCCGCCAAAAAATTCCAGGTCGTCGTTTGTCCGCTGGTACTTCTCCAGTTCCTTCACGGCCTCTAAATACTGCTCCCAGATATAATTCAGCTCATAGGCATTCTTCACATGATACCGCTCGCAGGCAAAATCCACGGCATTCGTCACATTTACAAATTTAAACTTCACCTTATTCAACAGCACAATCGCACGGTTGATATTCGCCTGTGCCTTACGCGCCTCGGCTCTGTCTTTCTGGAGGCGCAGTACCATCAGGCATCCCAAGCCGCCCGCCGCCAGCGCCGCAATCAGAAAAGGCATCCCAATTTCAAACTCCATAAGGATGCCAGTAATTACAATCGCCGCTTCCACTGCGGTAAAAATGCCGATCAGGGCATAGAGCAGCTTCGGCAGAAGCTTCTTCTCCCGTTCCAGGCTATCCAGATAATACACCCATTCCCCCTTCTCCCCTTCCAGATACTGCATATCCCGCTTAACCAGGGTCTGGTAAGATTCATTCTCCTGCAGACGCTTAATAATATCCGGTATCTCGTCTTCTAACTGCTCCATCTGCTCAAACTGCGCTTCAGAAATCGTCTGGCTTTTATTCAAATAAGCATCCCTGGACTGGTTCAGCATGACAATGCTCTGAGCGGTATCGCGGATTTCCGCAAAATCTTTCTCCGGCATATTTTCAATAGTCTCGATATCCTTCAGATAGGACGTCAGCACCTTATATTCCCGCTTCGCCTCTTCTAAGTTCCGCGCGGCGTCCATAATCTGCTGGCCATAATCCATGACAATGCTTTTTCTGTCTTCTTTTCCCGGCTGGAGCTTGGGTGCGCTCCCGTCAAATTCTAAAATTTCTTCTACATACTTTGGTTTTTTCCTTTTCCTGAATAGTCCCATCTTACTCTCTTTCTCTATATTCTGTCCTCAGATCTTCCAGTGTCTGCTCCAACATCTTTTCATATCCGGCCCGATCCCCGGACTCCTTCTTCGCCAGCAGCGCCTTCTTCTTCCCTTCCAGGCTGTCCCTGCCGCCCTCTGGCACCTTTCCGTCCCTGCAGGAAAGAGCCATCAGGTAATCTGTCTTGCTCGCTTCCTCCTGCCCAATCTCATAGGCTTTCCCATAACAATAGGCCGCCTGGCCAAACAACATATGGTAGGCATAGGCCGTCCCCATGTTGTGCCATATCTTCCCCAGTACCTCTGCCTCTTGGGAAGGCTGCCTGCCTTCCTGCGGCATTCCTTTGTCTGGAACGTCTTCTCCTGACGCCCCCCTGCTTACCGCGCTTTGTTCCTGCATGTTTTCCGATGGAAATGCAGAGAGTTCTTCTGCCTGACCTGCCGTCTGCAGCGCCCCTCGGTAGGCCAGGACTGCTTCCCGGCACCTTCCTTCCCGCAGCAGGCGGTCGCCCCGGAGCTTTGCCCGTTCCATCGGCCCTTTGTCCTCCATCCACGCCACCGTCTGCAGCACCCGCTGCCGTTCTGCCTGGCTGTAAAATCCCCCTGCATCCAAAATCCGCTCCAGGCACCAGCAGCCGCTCTCCTCCTGCGCAATCCCTGCCCTAATTTCCACGGACAGTTCTGTCTCGCCCAGTTCTTCCTCCAGCCACTGGCACAGCCGCTCATTGTAAAAACTTTCCCCCACCAGCTCCGCATTCCAATATAAATAATAGCACAACTCTTCAAAAGAAGAAAGGCCCACGCCTTCTGACTCCAGCAATAACGGATGTTCTGCAATCCTCCCCGTACATAACCATACTCTTCCCATGGCCTGCTCCTCCCATTCCGAATTCGTTCTCCTAAGACTGCGCCAGCCCAATTTCAAATTCCCAATCCAGCCCGGTCCCTGGCTGCAGATCCCCCCAGCCAATATCCTTGATTTTGACTATGGCTGCGTCCCCTTCCAGCCAAAGGCTTACCTCCAGCCGGTTCCGCCTGGATTTTGCATTCTCAAGCCCCGGCAGGTTCAGCCGTTCGATCCTGGCGCCTCTGCCATCCAGAGCCTGGATCCATAGATCCAGAAACGCCTCCTTCTCCGTCAGGATGCGGAAACTCTTAGCTACCTGATGGCAGTTATCCCCGGCTTCTACCAGGAAGTACACGCCTTCCTCATCCCCAGAGGTGATTTTGAGGAAAATATGCTCTGTCATTTTGTACTCGCAGAAATAGACCGTCTCCGCCTCTTCCCGGCGGTGCATCAGCATGCCCGCATAGCAGGCGCCCTTGGTAAAGAGGTTTTTCCCCTGGAAGGCCCGCTTCCCCTGGCATACCACCTGCAGGGATTCATCCATCCAATTCCCTTCAAACCCGCTTCCCGTCAGGTAAACCGCTGAGACAATCTTTTTCGCCATCGTCTGCCGCAGGAGGCGGGCAAAGGCGGCGTCCCATTCCTTTACCTCCTCTGGCAGCTTGCCCAGGCAGGACTCTTCGACAACGGCAACTTTGGGGCGCGTCTTGCGGTTGCAGACCAGGCGCTTCTGCCAGATTTCATCCTCTTCACAGGAATACAGCATGACGTCATAATTCCACAAGGCAGGATCCTGGCTCACCGCATAGGCATAGAAACTCTCCCTGCTGTCTTGTACCAGCACTTGCTGGCCAAGGAACCCCAGGTTCCCTGACAATTCCAGGATCAGCCCTGCCAGCCCCTCCGTCAGACGCCCTACCGTAAACACACATTTTGTCACTGCCCTGACTCCCCTTGGCGGAAGCGCCATCTGTATCACTTTCCACAGGAAAATCTGCAGGAGGCTTCCGGCCTGGTATTCCTGGTCAAGGAGGATGGCCTCCCCCTTCTCTGCCCGCGAAAGCAGGTAATCTGCATACATGCCTTCCCCGGACTCCGCCAGCCTGCCGGCCTCTTCCCCAAAGCACCATCTCCCTGTCTTCTTCTGCCTGCAAAGAGCCGTGGGAATCCGATACATTTCCTTGCCCGCCACCGTACTCTTAGTCTCTGGCTCCGGCAGCCCAGGATAATAGCAGCTCACTTGCGTCCATCGGACGCCCAGGTCAATCCCGATATACCACTCTCCGCCTAACGGCCTCATCTTCCCCGCTCACCTTCCCTTCTTACTATTCACGGCCCGAAAGCCCGCGAATAATAACTCTATTCTCTATAGTATCCCAAACTGCCCCTTCAGATAGCCCTCCAGGCGGCCATAGGATTCCAGGCGCTCCCACAGGGTAGCCTCATCCCCCACTTGATGGCTGACCATCATATCATTCAGCAGGTCATAACGGCTTCCCTCCGCGCTGGTGCAAAATTCCTGGTTCTGGATATGGCCGCTCTCTGTCAGCCTCCATTCGCCATCGGCCTTTTCCTTGATGAAATAAGGAATGCTCTCGCCATAGAACACCAGGAACTCCTTCACGTACACGCCCTGGTACATCTGCTTCATCTCACATTCCACATAGTCCTTCCCGAAGGCCGGCAGATAGCTGACGGCCACCTCCCGGCCAGGAGCCGTCCTGTATTCCAGAAATACCTTATCGTGGTATAAATACTTCCCGGCAAACTTCTCCGGCAGTTCCCGATAAAAGGAAAACCATACATTGCGCGAAATACACTCTTCCAGCAGGCTGTCCGCCCATCTCTCTTCCTCTGCCGTCAGGCTTTTGCGCTGGGCGCACCATTTGAGGAATCCCAGCCTGCAGACCTCATTGAGAGGCTGACCTTCCCGCAGGCGCTTCCAGATACGGCGGAAACTATATTCCTCCGCTACAGCATCCCTGCTGACAAACTGATGGGACATCTGGGACAGGTAGGCAAGCTCAACCATCTCTTTCCCCTGCTTCTCCACATAGCTTTGGAAAATGCTCTCCATATCCTGGGAAAAATTCCCCGTGAACAGGAACTGCACCAGGCACCGTTCCTCCAGGTCATACGTGTCCATCTCAAAATCAGACGCCGCACGCCAGAGCCGCACCATTTCCTCCAGGCCCCCCTGAAAATACCTGCACATGTAGGAAAGGATCCGCTCATTGTACTTGCCACGCAGGAAGACTTCCCGGCACAGCTCCATCAGAAACGGCTCCGCCCCAGCGTCCTCTTCCTGCAAATCCTCCATCCGATGGCAGATGACATACACCAGCTTCGCCGGCGCGATATGCTCGCATCCATAGGACAGCAGCAGCTCATACGCCCTCTTATAATGGCGCCTGGCCACCAGAAGCTCCATCATTTTCCTGCGGGCAGGGCTTTTCACCCCGTCAAAGGACAGGGAAAGCAGGAAGTCATCCAGCGCCTCCCCTGTATAGTTCTCATAATAATAAGCCAGCATCTGAGGGCGCAGTTCCTCCCGGTACTCTTCACTGATTTCCTCCGACTCTACCAGCATCTGGAGGTACGGCAGATCTTCCTTGCCATATGTCTGCCAGATCCGCTTACGGTCAAAATATTTGAGCAAGGGCGGTATCTTATCCTTGGCGCCGGCAATCGCCCGGTCAAGGAATTTATCCATATCCATCAGCGCCTCCACCACAGGTTCTTCCTCTGGCAGGAAGCGGACGCCATTCCTGTCCTCCAATAAAATCTGGTAGTCGCTCCCATATAAGTCCACATACCCCTGGCCTTGGCTCAGCGCCACGACCTGCTCCCGCTTCAGCGTGTGCTGGCGCACTACCAGCCGTACGGCGCTGGGACTTTTTACCGTAACCAGGTGAGTAAACAGCGCCCGCGCCAGGCAATCCGCCAACTCCCCATGGAGCATTTCTGGCGCCAGCACTTCCCGGCAGATTGGCGCCAGGTAGCGATCCATCCTGCCTGCCCTAAGCTTCTGCAGCGCAAAATCTTCCATATTCTTGCGGTAATGCTGGTAATTCCCCTTCCAAAAATGCTTATTCTCAATCATGGCCAGATAAAGCTTCGCCTGAGAGCGGTAAGGCAGGCTGCTGTGGTACTGGAAATACATCACCAAGCTCTTCGGCAGCCTGCTGATTTCCTTGGCCGACTGCACCCACGCCTCATATATCCCCGCAATCCGCAGATCTTTTTCCAATCCCAGCTGATACCATTGGAAATAACGTTCTCCATAGCAATTCCAGCGCATGCAGTAACTGCAGATGGCGCGCAGCATTTCCTTCTCAGGATAAGTCTCATAACAGGATACGAGGACTTCATACCAAATCGGATGGTACTCTGCGATTTCCGGCTCCAGCCGGCAGGCCTGCCGGGCAATCTCCCTGGAAATCACCAATTCCTTCGCCGCCCAGTTGAGAACCTTCCGCGCAAAGGCAGATGCGTGCGCCAGCAGGTATGGATCCTTCTGCAGGATGCGGTAAGCTTCCATATAAAGCACGGGGCTGTCCTTGCCCCTGGCCAGCTGGCGGGCAATCAGCTCCAGCCGGCGGCTGCGGCTGCGGTTCATCTCCTCGTCCAAAAACAGCAGCATCCAGAACAGGAAATTATCCTCCTTGTTCTTCTGGTAAATTTTGCGGATCCTCCCTGTTACCTTATTCACATAAGAAACCTCTGGCTCCCGCAGCGTACACAGATACATATAATAGGCGTACAGCACGGATTCCTTGTTGGCCTTGTGCTTGGGGAAGGCATCCAGCGCCCACTCCGCCTCCTGGCGCTGCTTGTTCACCAGGAAAACCTGCGCCTTGGCCAGGAGGTACCAGAGGTTGTCCGGCTCCAGCAGATGCAGCTCATCCAGCAGCTGTCCCGTCTCCTTTGCCCACACCCCACCCACAATCTTGTGGGTGCCCAAATCCAGGAACCTGCGGGTAATTTCTATTTTCTTGCGCTTCACCTCACGCCTAGCCTGCAAATGCTCTGCACGCTTCTGCACCAGGCAGATTTCCACACATTCCGTCTGGAATGGCGTACGGAACGTAATCCTGCCGAAATTTTTCCCGCTGTGCAGACCTCTGGGGTCAATCATATATTCTGCCACTGCATGGCTGCCCACAAACTCACCCGAAGTAATCAGGCTCTTGGCGGCCTTAATCCACGGGACGTCACTTTCCATCTCAATTGCCAGATAGCCCCATTCATCCCTGCGGAGGGTGATAATCTGCTTCTGCATCTCATGGACGTTAGAAAATTCCCGGCAGGCTTCTTCTATTTCGAAATAGACGCGCTTTTTCTTCTTGACGGCAATCAGGAATTCCTCTACCTGGGACTTGGTACACGGCCTGCGCATCAGGGACTGGTAAATCATCTGTTCCTGCGTGTCCTGAGGCTTAAAAATCTGTATAAATTCGGGCCTGCCAAAAATTTTCACCGCTTCCTCATAGGAATTGTGCGCCAGGTTAGCAAATTCAAACACGGTGCGGATCTTGCCCATGGAGCTGTTGGCATAATCCCGAGAAACCGTGGCGGTAAATGGGAGGTCATATTCCCCCAGGCTGCTGATAATATGGAAGCTCCCGGCCTGTACCTCGCCCTCGGAAAGGCCTTCGCTGCGGAAGGTAAAGGGGCACGTAATTTTGGTTCCATAAAAAGAAGCGCTGGAAAATTGCATGCGGGGATTCGAGGAGCAGACGGTACCCTCAGCAGCCGTTTCACCTGTAATCTCTATAAAAAATTCTCCCTTGTAGTCCTGACCCTCCGCCACTTCAAAGATAAGAGCCTCTGGGGATATCTGGAGAACCGAATTGTCATAGCTGCATATCCCGGCAGCCATCTCTTCAATTTTCTTATGCAAATCTGTCACCTGCTTTAGCTTTGTGGTTGATTTTATCTTGAATTCCGTTATAATGTATTAATTATAAACGATTCGCTGGGCTGTGTAAATGTTAATGTGGAAAAAAATCTAAGCGCTGCATTTCCTTGCATGACGGGAGTTTGCACACGCTAGGAAAGGCAATCCAGGAAACAGATATTGATTATGGAAGTACTAAGTAAAGAAAGGAATCTAGGGAGATTATGCTAAATCAGAAGGCCAGCTTCCATGGAAGCGATATTGAAAAGATAGCGGAGGCTTATGGGATAAAGAAGGAAGAGATTACGAATTTCAGCGCAAATGTGAATCCGTTGGGGATTTCCCCTATGTTGCGGAAAGCCTTAGCGGAGCATGTGGATGCGATCCGGACTTATCCAGATCGGGACTATACGGGACTGCGGGAAGCGATTGCAGGGTATGCAGGGACGGATTGCCAGAATATCGTCGTGGGGAATGGGGCGACAGAATTGATCTCCCTTTTGATACGGACGGTGAACCCAAAGAAGACATTGATCATTGCTCCTACTTATTCAGAATATGAACGTGAGATTGCCCTAAATGGAGGGAGCTGCCAGTATTATGCGCTGCGGGAAACGGAAAAATTCGTATTGGATCTTGGGGATTTTCTGGGGCAGCTGCACCCGGGGGTGGAACTGCTGATCTTGTGCAATCCGAATAATCCTACCTCCAGCCTAGTTGGCCGCCAGGAAATGGAAGAGCTGCTGGAGGCCTGCAGGAAACAGGGGGTTTTTGTGCTGGTTGACGAGACTTATATGGAATTTGTGTCGCATTATGAGCGCGTTACAGCCGTTCCGCTAGTAGAACGGTTCGAAAATATGGCCGTCCTGCGGGGAACGTCAAAGTTCTTCGCCGTGCCGGGGCTGCGGCTGGGGTATGCTATCACCGGGAACAGGCGTTTCCTGGAGTCAATCCGCAGGCAGCAAAACCCATGGTCGCTCCATTCGCTGGCCGCGGTGGCTGGCGGGGCAATGTTTGGGGACGAGGAATACATTGCCATGACACATGAGGTCATCGCCAGAGAACGGGAACGGATGTATGTACGGTTTGCAGAAGATACGCGTTTTCAGCCTTATGTGCCGACGGCAAATTTCATGCTGCTACGGATCCGCAAGAAGGATATCTCATCGGAAATGCTGTTCGAACGCGCCATACGCGAGAAAATGATGATACGGGACTGCTCAGACTTCCTCTTTCTGGACAAGGAGTATATCCGCTTCTGCTTCCTGAACCCAGAACAGAATGACAGGCTGGCGGAGTGCCTGCTCTCGCCAGATATGGAACCTTTCCGTGCCTGACAGGCTCCATAGCAAAGGCAAGGGATGTTACGGCACATCGGATCACTATGGCAGCAATCCTTTCCCGCGACAGAAATGTGCCTTAGCTCTATTTCCTTGCATGGACATCAAACACGATAGATTCCGTTTACTTCGGGGCGGCGGCACGGCGGAATCGCCGCCTGGCAATCAGGTGTAATGCGGCCAGCGCCGCCGCCAGGCCAAGCAGGCCGCCGAGCCCATCGATGCACACGTCGCGGAACTCGCCGGACCTGCCTGATACCAGGAGCTGATGCCCTTCGTCTGTGATGGCGTAACATACCGTAAAGACCCAGGACAGCAGAACCGTCCATTTCCTTGCCAGCGGGTAGCAGCTTAGGTGCAGGAAAAACAGGACTGCCAGCACCGCATATTCGCTCATATGTGCGCATTTGCGGATGCTGAACTGCATAGAATCCGCCTGTGCCACCAGCTCTTCCTCTCCCTTCTGCAGCTGGAATACCTCATTCTGCCAGCTTGCAATCTGATATGCCACCGTCTGGCTGGACTGGGCGGATTCCTCCGCAATCTGGTTTGAAAAAGCAAATATGACTGCCATCCATACGACAATCAAAAGGCCTGTCGCCCATTTCTTCATAATAAATGCCCTCTTTCCTTGGTTTTTGGGGAAATGTGCAGAAGCAATACGCCGTTTATGTACCGTTCCTCATTCCTCGCGTTATTGCCGGACATTTCTGTAGTATCTGGTACTTTGATCGTTCTTATAAAAAACCGTGCTTTTTATTTTACCATATTTTTACCCACGAAAAAAGGAAATAAGGAAATTTTAAGAAAAACTTTGCTTTTTGAGATTGCTTTTCCTTCCTGCATTTATGGATTCAGAAAGTTTATGTATTGGGGAATTTTTTCATATTCTGGGAAAATGGCCTCCCTTATCTCCTGGAAGGACAGTTCCTGACCATGTAGTTTCTGCCACTCTACCATCCCGTCCAGCACGGCATTCATCAGCTTGCAGATATGCTCATCTGGCATTTCATACAAAAACCCTTTGATATCGTAACAGGTTCCATAAGAAGAATAATTTAAGGCAATTGTGTTAAAATATGACCATGCGTGGCCTTCATCGCGAATTACGCCATTCGACCGCACCTCATACTTCGGCCATTGGAATGCTTCCGGCAAAATCCCGGCAGGCTCCAGATAGCGCGATTTTACAGACTCCTTCATAAAGCCATATAATTCTTGCAGCTGTTCCTCAGAGAGAGAGGAGGAAGCGGTTCCTAACTCTGTGCCGGTTCCTGTATCAGGCTCTGGAACAGGGGTATCCTGTGAAGGCGGCGTTTCGCTACCGTCTCCTGCATCGGGTCCTGGGATGGGAGCAGCCTGTGAAGGCGGCGTTTCGCTGCTGCCTCCTGCATCGGGTACCGCAGGCGCTGGGTGAGGGGTATTCTTAGCGGCTGGCAGGGCTGTGCCGCTTCCCGAAGGCTTGGGATTGCCGCAGGAGAAGGCTGCAAGCATCAACGCTGTTACCAGAATCACATATAATTTTTTTCTTTCCACGTTCTTTTGTCTCATCTCAGATGTCCTTTCCTCTGTGTTCGCTTTTTGATTTCATTCTAGCATATCAAATTAGCAATTTCAATTCAAGAAATTACAAAATAGCATTTTTTCTGAACCAAATTTACCTTTTTCTATATACTTTTACATATGCCTAATGAGGTTATGCACAGGGACAGAAAAATCTGCCCCACTTCAAAAACCCCGCTACAAGCAACGGAGTTTTTAACCCTCGCGGGGATATAAATTTCAGGAATTTGGGAGGATTTTATGAACACAATTGGGGAACGAATCGTTTTTTTAAGAGAGGAATGCGACATGAGCCAAAAGGAACTGGCCTATACCATCGACATAGCGCCCACTTCCCTGTCCCGCTATGAAAACAACCTGTATGAGCCAAAAGCGGAGATTCTCCTGCGCCTTGCTTCGGCGCTGAATACAACTTCCGATTATTTGCTGGGGCTGACTGACACCTATAAGAGGGTACAGCCAATCGGGCAGAAGCCCCAGGGGATTACTGCCTCCGAGTACCAGCTCCTTACCTCTTACCGAAAATTAGACCGCGAAAACCAGATCCGGGTGTTGGAGCGGATTGACACGCTGCTGGAAATGCAGGCCCCAAAGCCTCAGAACGCTTTAAGCAGGAAATGAGCAGATTCCCAAAGAAACAGATTCCCAAAAAAGAATCCCGCCCTCGTACCCCTCACATAAGGAAGTAAAGGGTACGAGGGCAGCTCTGCATCAAATTACAGTATAGTCTTTATGGCTATATAGTAAATATCAATAGGGTATACGGCCTTTCCATCTATGACTTGCTTTTTCGATACCATAATGCAATCAGCAAACTCATTGACAACGGCAGGCGTAAGTTCCTTGATTTCCGTATATCGTCTAACTTTCTCCACAAATTCTGACACATTTGCGGCTTTGTTATTCTGCATTTCAATGTATGTATCTTCAATATGAAATCCATTCCAAAAATCTATAAATTATCCTTTGTTTTCTATAAAATTGGCTTACAGCTCGTAAGCCAATTTATTCAGACAACTCGTTCTCTATTTCTTCAACCGTAGGCAGGCTGCTCTTAAATTCTTCACGAAGTACTTTCGTCAATTCATATTCCGCAATCCCGATTGGCTGTGAAATATCATCAAGCGCATACTCGGCGACAACATCATCCTTATCCTTGCAGATAAGAATTCCAATCGTTGAATTGTCCTGTTTTGTTTTCATTTGCTTATTGACAGCAGTCACATAAAAATTTAATTTCCCTGCAAATTCTGGCTTAAATTTCTCTGTTTTTAACTCTACGACAACATAGCAATGCAGACGGACATGATAAAAAAGCAAGTCCATATAGAAATCGCTTTTACCGACACGCAAATGTACCTGTCTGCCTAGATAAGAAAATCCAGTACCTAATTCCAATAGAAACTGAGTAATCTGGTTGATAAGGGCATCTTCTAATTCCTTTTCATCATATTCTTCCCTCAGTGTCAAAAAATCAAAATTGTACGGATTTTTCAATGTCTGTTCTGCTAAATCAGACTGCGGTTCTGGCAGCTTTAACTGAAAATTAGTAACAGCTTTACCCTGTCTGCTATATAGACCGCCGTCTATTTGATGCTCCAAGACAGTCCTGCTCCAACCATTATCCATCGTTTTCTGTACATAGAATAAGGCTTCTTGAATATCTTTACACTTATACATAATTCTCTGGTTATGTCCCCACGGGATACCTTTAACCATTTTTTCAATTAGTTCCATTT
>Ga0137306_101152_pt1 | contig 28664 bp, 27 predicted proteins | sample Inofroosms_March_FD_97187 | JGI IMG/M metagenome (GOLD analysis project Ga0137306, IMG submission 97187) | Mouse cecal microbial communities from Vienna, Austria - N-Acetylneuraminic and N-Acetylglucosamine D2O microcosms_March | ecosystem: Host-associated > Mammals > Digestive system > Large...
TGCGTCAATGCTTGTCGCTACCGCTAACACCAGCATATCCTTCGCCTGAAAAGAATCGTTTAAATCCTCCGCTTCTCCCATCGCTTCCTTGATCATACTAGCGCCGATGATGGAAAGAAGTACAAAAGCAATCCAATGATCAACGCTGGTAATCATCTGTTGAAACCGGATGCCCAGCAGATACCCTGCCATAGGCATTGCTGCCTGGAAACCACCGAAATACAGTCCGGCCAGTAAACAGTGCTTCAGCGTAAGCTTCCGCACACTCAGTCCTTTACAGATCGACACCGCAAAAGCGTCCATGGACAATCCCACCGCAATAACAAATAATTCCCATAAATTCATAAAACATTCCTCCTCTTTTGTATATGTTATTTCTCTTGCCGCCAAATCAGTCCGAAAAATTTTCTTATATTGAATATTTCCCTGTTTCTTATGCTACAAAAAGACTCATGAACAAGAAGCCAGTCCGCTGGCCTGCTTGTCCATGAGTCTCGTTTTTTCAGATAATGCCAGACCTTATATGGCACGTTCTCCGCTCCCATATGCAGTCATTATGTTGACAGAATCACAGGCATCCGTTAAGTCGATTCCTGCAAACTACTCCCTCAATTTTCGTCATTAGCTTTTTACACAATTAACTATTTAATTAACGGCTGCCAATCACGTTCATAATCTTCGTCGGCGACATATAATTCCACGGGGAGATGATAATTCCTCTTCTGGAATTCGCCGCATGGATAATCTGTCCATTTCCAATATAAATCGCCACATGATCGATCCCGCCGCCGGAGCTGTAGAATACCAGATCACCAGGCAGCATCTCCGAAGAATCCACTCTTGTGCCCACGCCTGCCTGTGCAGCAGCAACCCTCGGAAGGTAAATTCCATAATTTGCAAATACAGACAGAACGAAACCAGAGCAGTCTGCCCCATTGGTCAGGCTGGTGCCACCCCATACGTAACGGTTGCCCAAATAATTCATCGCAAAGTTCACAACGCTGTTTCTCAACCCTGTTGAACCGGTCAGCGGAGAGAATTCATAAGCCTCAATCAGCGCATAGCGGACATCCGCATATTCGGCAGAAATATATCCATAGCCTTCCTCCGCGTCATCATCCGCTCCTTCCAGGGCAATCTTCACCCATCCGTCCACTTCTTCCAGAACATCATAGCGTTCCTCACTACAGATCTTCGTAATAATACTGGACTCCGTGGATGGCTGCTCTCTTACATTCAAGTTCGACTCTGCCGTTACCACCGCTCTCAGCTTGGCCATCTCAATCGCCTTGATTTTGGCATCCTCACCTGTGAGAATAAATTCCTTCGATACATAGCCAGTTACCGGGCCGGACTTGATCTGATACCAGTCTCCCTCTTCACCCAGGATCTCACAGCCTGAATAACGAATCATCTTACCGATGATTGCGCCGTCCGGCTCCTCTCTCACATTCAAATAGCTTTCAACGTTCGCCACGCCCAGATTCTGATAATTATCCAGAACGGAAGCAACCTCCGAGGAGGTCATTGTCGCCAGCGCAATGGTGGCGGATTTGGACACCTCTCCGGATTCATAGGCCATATAATAATCGTCCAGCGAAACAGATACGCCTGCCACGCTGGTATTCACATCGGACATGTCTACACGGCTGTCCACAATGTTACGATATTCCGTTACGGCTACGGAAGCTCCTGCAAGGGCAGCATCGGCCTTCAAAGGCTTCTCGGCTGCATACACGCCCTGTCCGGCCACCAAAGAACCGCACAGCGCAATCGTCAGTACTCTTTTCCCGGCTGCATTTTTCATATAATTAATCTCCAATTTTATGCATATTAGAATCTTAATCTTTTATTGCAATTGTTACATATTTGTTAAATATTATTACAAACTCATTATAACAACTGTGCCGGACTTTGTCAACTGCTCTTTGTACATTTTTCTGACGACAGAAAGTTGATTGTTGCTGTTCATGTGCCACTATTCCGCGAGGTTTTTCCGCATATATGCTTCCGCCTGCTTTGCATCACGACGCATCTGTTCCGTCAGCTCCTCCACGGAGTGAAACTTCTGCTCTGGCCGCTGGAACGAATAGAGCCGCACTCTGGCGGTTTTTCCGTAAAAATCCCCGCTGGTATCCAGAAGATATGTCTCCACACCGCAGACATGCTCGCCACTGACCGTAGGCTTGTATCCAATATTGGTAACGCCCAGATATACATTTCCCTCTATTTCCACATCACTGGCATAAACGCCGTTGGGTGGAAGCAGCTTATCGGCACCAGGGCGAAGATTAATGGTAGGCATGCCGATGGTTCTGCCCAGCTGTGCGCCGTGAATAATTTCTCCGGTTACATGGAAGGGGTATCCCAACAGGCGGTTTACATGCTCCATATCGCCTTGAGCCAGCTTTTCCCGGATCAGCGTACTGCTGATTACCCGGCCACCGTCCATTTCTTTTTCCAGAACCGTCAATTCATACCCGTAAATTTTGCTCAAATCCCGGAGCATCTCCACATCGCCGCTCCGCTGGTAGCCAAACCGAAAATCCACCCCTGTCACAATTTTTTTTGCATGAAGCTGCTGAATCAGGATTTCTTTTACGAACCGTTCGGCTGCCATATTTCGAATCCGTTCCGTAAAAGGACAGACAATCAGCCAATCCACATGCATGCGCTCCGCCAGATCGCACTTTTCCCGGCTGCTTAGCAACGCCTTGAGCGGCTCCCCGTTCATGCAGGCTTTAGGCGGCGCGTCAAATGTAAATGCGACGGAAAGGCACCCCTGCTTTTTGGCCTCACAAAGCTCAAAAAGCAGCTTCTGGTGTCCTCTGTGAAATCCGTCAAATTTCCCCAATGTAACCGCCGTCTGCCGCTCACTTTTGATCTCATCGATTTCCTTGATGCATCTCATTTTCAGAAAAATCCTTTCCTGTTTGTCGTCCTTATCTGCTATCAGCCGTCATAAAACATTTTCCAGGGCTTCAGTAACGGTGCTTTTTCGTCTTTCTCATAAACGCCGATAAAGCTGCCTGACGAATCATATACCCGGACATATGTGCTATGACCTGCCGACGGAAGCGTATTCCCATTATGCGCCAGCTTATCCAGATTTTCCGAGAGCGTAAGCATCGGCAAATCCGAAAAAAAAGCATCCACCGGTAAAATATGATCATCCAGACAGCCTTCCCGGACAAGTGCCTCAATCTGTGCAAGCGTCAGGCTATTCTCCACGGAAAACTGTCCTGACCGAAGTCTTGTCAGCTCTGCCATACAGCCGCCACAACCTGCAGCCTGGCCGATATCATGGCAAAGGGTACGGATATAGGTTCCTTTTGAACACCGAACTCGAATTCGCGCAAAAGGCAGCGCAATTTGACAGATATCGATCCCATAAATCCAGATCCGTCTGGCCTGGCGCTCCACCTCTTTTCCGGCCCTTGCCAGCTCATACAGCTTCTTTCCGTTGACCTTTATGGCAGAATACATAGGCGGAACCTGTTCAATCTCTCCCACAAAGCTGCCAATCAGCGCCTTGAGCTGCTCCAGCGTTACCTGAACCGATTTTTCAGCCAGTACTTGGCCGGAGGTATCCTGGGTATCTGTCTCTGTCCCCAGCTTCAGCAGCGCTTCGTATTCCTTATCCTTATCTGTTAAAAGCTGACACAGCTTAGTTCCCTTGCCCAGGCAGACCGGCAGCACACCCTCGGCATCGGGGTCCAGCGTACCAGTGTGGCCAATTTTTCTCATATGCAAAATTCCGCGCAGCTTGGCCACAACGTCGTGGGAGGTAAAGCCTTTTTCTTTATACACATTCAGAATTCCATCTGTTATGTTCTTTGCTCTATTTTGTGCCATCTCGCAAACATTCCTTTTCCAGCCGATTTAATAGTCGGCACATGACCTCCTCCCGGCTGCCATGCAACGTACACCCTGCCGCCCTGGCATGGCCGCCGCCCCCAAAGGCCGCGGCTATCTCACTGACATCCACATATTCCCGAGAGCGCATGCTGGCTTTAAATGTTTCCGGCTCCATTTCATATAAAAACGCGGAGACCTCCACGTCCTCCACCAGCCGCAGCTGCTCTACGATGCCCTCCATATCCATGGAAGTAGCCTGAAAACCCGCTAGCTCCCTGGCGGTAAGCACAGAGCAAATCAGTTTCCCCTGCGCATAAAGGCTGCTGTTTAAAAGAGCCTGCCCCATCGCCTTACTCTGGCGGTAATTTTTCTGATAAAATGTTCTGTCGATAATGTCCGTAAAAGGAATTCCCGTGGCCATCAGCTTTCCGGCGATTTCCATTGTTCTGGCCGTCGCGCTTTGATATTTAAACACGCCGGTGTCATGAATCATACCGGTATACAGACAGGCTGCGATCTCACGGTCTACCTGGTCCTCCTCCATCAGCTCATAGAGAAGCTCACAGGTGGAACTGATATCCGCCTGCATAAGTGTCAGACCGGCAAATCCCGTATTGGTTTTATGATGATCGATACTGATGGTGCGTCCCGCTTTGTCAAGAATCTCCGCGCCACCTCCCAGCCGTTTCCGATCGCTGGCATCACAGACGATACAAAGCTCATATACTTTCTCAGTCTCAAACCCATAATGGACCTGGTCCGCCCCTTTCAGAAAGGCAAATTCTTTCTGAAAGGGTTCCAGATATATATCCGTTTCCATTGCAGGATATCTTTTTTGGATATAATTATATAGTCCCAGGCAGGAGCCTACACAGTCTCCATCCGGATGCACATGCCCCAAAATGGCCACTGACCGGCATCCTGAAAGAACCTGGTCAATCTTCTCCATCCTGCCCCTCCTCAACAATTTCTTCCGGGTCTCCGGCCGTTTCTGCCTTCTCCTGATCAGAAACAGTCACTTCATTGATTAACCGGGACATATTCACACCGTACTCGATCGACTGATCCAAAATAAAGGTGATCTCCGGCGTATTCCGCAGATTTACCGCTTTGGCCAACTGGTTCCTGATATACCCGACGCCGCTTTTTAATCCGGCCAGCGTATTTTTCGCTTCCTCCTCAGTTCCCAGAACGCTGATATAAGCCTTGCAGGTCTTTAAATCCGGCGCCACCTCCACGGAAACCACGGAGGTCATGGGATGGATTCTCGGGTCTTTTACCTCCCTGCGGATAATATTGCTCAGCTCCCGCTGTACCTCCGCATTGATTCTGATATTTTTAATGCTGTTTTTTCTCATGCTTACCTGGGCACCTCTACCATGATATATGCTTCTATTGTGTCATCCTCTTTCAGGTCGTTGAATTTCTCAAATACCAAGCCGCATTCATATCCGGCTGCTACTTCCTTCACGTCATCCTTAAACCGTTTCAGGGACGCTAACATGCCATCGTAAATCTGCTCGCCTTCCCTGCTGATCCGGCAATGGCAGCCTCTTAAGAACTTGCCGTCCGTCACATAAGAACCGGCAATGGTTCCCACATCGGAAGCCTTGAACAGCTGCCGCACAATCGCGTGACCGACAACCTTTTCCTCAAAGATCGGATCAAGCATACCCTTCATAGCCGCTTCTACATCCGCAATCGCCTGATAGATTACTTTATACAGTCTGAGATCTACCTTCTCACGCTCCGCGATGGAATGTGCCGTAGCGTCAGGCCGTACGTTGAAACCGATAATGATGGCATTGGAAGCGGAAGCCAGCGTCACATCGGATTCGTTGATCGCGCCTACGCCGCCATGAATGATTTTTACCACAACCTCGTCGTTGGACAGCTTCACAAGGCTTTGCTTCACGGCTTCCACGGACCCCTGCACATCCGCCTTGATAATCAGGCCCAGCTCTTTTACATTGCCTGCCTTGATCTGAGAGAACAGATCATCCAGAGACAGCTTCGCTTTTGTTTCCTCAAGCAGCTTCTCTCTGCCTACCTTGATAAAGGTTTCGGCAAAGTTTCTGGATTCTTTCTCGGTGTCGGTGGATACAAATACTTCGCCGGCATTGGGCACGTCGTTGAGCCCCAGGATTTCCACAGGTGTGGAAGGCGTCGCTTCTTTCACCCGTCTGCCCCGGTCGTCGATCATGGCTCTCACCTTGCCGAAGCAGGAACCTGCCGCCACAAAGTCGCCTACATGAAGGGTACCTTTCTGTACCAGCACCGTAGCTACCGGGCCTTTTCCCTTATCCAGCTCGCCCTCAATAATCAGACCTCTGGCATTCCGGTTCGGATTTGCTTTCAGCTCCTTCACCTCTGCCACCAGAAGGATCATCTCCAGCAGACTCTCAATTCCTTCCTTCGTGTGGGCGGATACCGGAACAAAAATGGTGCTGCCGCCCCAATCCTCAGGAATCAGTTCATACTCGGATAATTCCTGTTTTACCCGCTCAATATTGGCGCTGGGCTTATCAATTTTGTTGATGGCGACAATAATCTCCACGCCGGCCGCTTTCGCATGGTTGATGGCTTCCACGGTCTGGGGCATCACGCCGTCATCCGCGGCCACTACCAGAATGGCGATATCCGTAGACTGGGCCCCTCTCATACGCATAGCCGTAAATGCCTCGTGTCCGGGCGTATCCAGAAAAGTGATCCGCTGTCCATTGATCTCCACCACATATGCACCGATATGCTGGGTGATGCCGCCCGCCTCTCTGGCGATCACATTCGTCTCCCGGATCGCGTCCAGAAGGGAGGTTTTGCCGTGGTCTACATGACCCATTACGCAGACTACCGGCGGTCTGCTTACCATCTCATCTTCTTTTTCTTCAATATCTTTTAACAGTTCGCCGATCACATCGACTTTTTTCTCCTGCTCGCACAGGACATCGAATTCCAGGGCAATATTTTCCGCGGTCTCGTAATCCACTTCCTGGTTAATCGTAACCACTTTTCCCTGCATAAACAGTTTTTTCACAATAGCCGAAGGCTGTATTTTCATCTTTTCCGCCAGTTCCTTGATGGTCAGGCTTTCTGGCAGAACCAGCGTCTTGATTTCCTTCTCGGCAGGCGCCGGTTTGGCGGCAGGTGCAGGCTTCTGTCCCTTTCTGGACCCGTTCTTTTCCATCTTGGTCAGGAAGCCTTCTTTTTCCTTCTTGTCGAATTTATCTCTGCCCTTGCTTTCCTGTTTCTTGTTCGTCTTTCCGCTCTGAGACTGACCGGGCTTTCCGAAAGAATCCTGTTTCAGCATCGCCGGTGCTGCGGGACGGCGATCACCCTGAGGACGGCGGTTATTCGGCGTTCTGTCGCCGGGACGGCTGCCTCCCTGGGGTCTGTCTCCGGGACGGCCTCCCTGGGGTCTGTCTCCCTGGCGGCGATCACCCTGAGGTCTGTCTCCCTGACGGCGATCATTCTGGGGTCTGTCGCTCTGACGACGATCACCCTGAGGTCTGTCTCCCTGACGGCGATCATTCTGGAGTCTGTCTCCGGGACGGCGATCACCCTGAGGTCTGTCTCCCTGACGGCGATCATTCTGGGGCCTGTCACTCTGACGGCGATCATTCTGAGGTCTGTCTCCCTGACGGCGATCGCCCTGGCTTCTGCCGCTCTGGGCTCTCTCGCCCTGAGGCCTGTCACTTCTGGGCTTCTCACCTGTCGCTTTTTCCCCCTGCGCCTTCTCGCTTTTAGCTTTCTCGCCCTGCACTTTTTCCTCCTGAGGTTTCTCACTCCGGAGCTTCTCGCCTGTCGCTTTCTCACTTGGTACTTTCTCTGCCTGAGGACGTTCCGCCGCCGGCTTCACTTCTGCCGCCGGTTTTACCGCCGCTTCTTCCTTCACAGCATCCGGCTGAACAACCGGCTTCTGCAGAACCTTTTCCTCTTTTACGGTAGCCGAAACTGTCTTCTGTACCGTCTTCTCTTTTTCTTCCGGCTTCTGTACCGGTCTGACCGCAGAAACCGTTCTGACGCCCGTTCTCTGTCCGGCCGTTCTTCCCGTACCGGTCTGTCCGGCTGTCCTTCTCTGGCCGGTCTGCTGTCCGCCTTTCCCCTGAACCTTTCCCCGGTTCTGGGCGCTGTTCTGAGGACGGAATACCACAGAAGCTCTTTTCTTGATTCCTTCCCCTTCTTTTTTTGGCATCATCGCCTTTTTAACCGCAGCCGCCAGATCGTCATCCAGTTCCGTATCCGCCTCCACGTCCAGACCCCTGCCCCGAAGATAAGAGATCACCTCACTGCCCGATTTATCTAATTGCGTTGCCAACTCACTGACTTTTACTTTTGCCATACTTACTGCCTCCATTTTCAATTTTCAATCTTCATCTTTTCAATTTCCTTCGTAACCGCTTCCGCAAATCCTTCGTCCGTCAGCGCCAGGGAGGCCCGGTACTGCCTGCCTATGGCAGCGCCCAGCGTTTCCTTGTCACCGTAGTAATACAACGGCACTTTATAGTAATCACACATATTCGCGAACATTTTTTTTGTGTTGTCTGAGGCATCCCCCGCCACCAGTACCAATCTGGCCAAACCGGATTTCACTGCTTTTTCCGTGGCAAATTCTCCGCTCGCCACCTTTCCCGCTTTCATCGCCAGGCCCGCCAGAGAAAGAATCTTATTCTTTGTCAAGACTTTCAAACTCCTTTAGCAATTCTCCGTAGACCTCTCCGGATACGCCGCACTGGAATGAGCGTTCCAACCCTTTGGACTTCGCCGCCGCCCTGAAACATTCCGCATTCCTGCACAGATACGCGCCCCGTCCGTTTTTCTTTCCGGTCGCATCAATCACAAACTGACCTTCAGGCGTCCTGAGAATCCGAAGCAGCTCCTTCTTGCTTTTCATCTCACGGCAGCCGATGCACTGGCGCATGGGAACTTTGCGTTTCACACTCATATCCACCCTCCCGGACTACAGGTCTTCCCCGTCGTATGGCGTTTCTTCGTCAGTCTCACCTTCCCCGATATCTGTTTCGGACACGCTGTCTTTTTCTTCCCCGGCATCCGGCAAAGGCTCCGCGTCTTCCTCGTATTCTCCGTCCTCAAACATCAGGTTTTCTTCTCCCGGACCGTCAAATTCCTCTTCGTAATAAGGTTCATCCTCGAAAACCTCATATTCCTCATAGCCCTCATATTCGCCGGTCATATCATCCAGACCCAGTTCTTCCAGAAGTCCGGACTCTCTGGCCTGGGTCTCGCTCTTGATATCAATCTTAAACCCGGTCAGACGGGCAGCCAGACGGGCATTCTGTCCCACCTTGCCGATCGCCAGAGAGAGCTGGTAATCCGGGACGATTACCTGGGCCGTTTTCTCATCCTCGTCAGCCACCACGCAGATGACTTTGGCCGGACTCAACGCATTCTCAATCAGGACCGCCGGATTTTCATCCCAGCAGATAATGTCGATCTTTTCGCCCCGCAGTTCTTCCACGATGGAGTTTACCCTCGCTCCGTTCAGTCCCACGCAGGCACCCACCGGATCCACGTTCGGATCATTGGACCACACGGCCATCTTGGTTCTGGAGCCGGCCTCTCTGGCAATTCCCTTGATCTCCACCGTACCGTCCTTCACCTCTGTTACTTCAGCCTCAAATAATCTTTTCACCAGCTCCGGGTGTGTCCTGGATACCAGGATTCTGGGACCCTTTGTGGTGTTTTTCACCTCCAGGATATAAACCTTGATCCGCTCGGTGGGCTGGAACACTTCGCCTTTTACCTGCTCATTTTCATTCAGCATTCCGTCGCATTTTCCCAGGTTTACGCTTACGTTTCTTCCCAGATACCGCTGCACAATGCCGGTTACGATCTCCCGTTCTTTCGTAATATACTGATTGAACAGAGACTTTCGTTCTTCCTCCCGGATCTTCTGCAAAATCACGTTCTTTGCATTCTGGGTGGCGATCCGGCCAAATTCCTTGGACTTGATCTCCACACGGACGATATCGCCGGGCACATAATGTTTATCTTTCTTATGGGCTTCCTCCAGGCTGATCTGCAGCAGGTCGTCCTCCACATCCTCCGCCACTTCTTTCTCCGCATACACTTCAAAATCGCAGGTTTCGGGATCAATGGTCACTTTCACATTATCCGCCTTGCCAAAATGATTTTCACAGGCTTTGATCAGAGAATTTTCAATTGCTTCCAGTAATGTATCCTTGCTGATATCTTTTTCCTGCTCCAGCAGATGCAGAGCATCCAATAATTCTTTACTCATTTTCCAGTATCCTCCTCATATCTGAGTGAAACGGCCATGCCGTCACCATTCGAAAGCCAGACGGATCAGCGCAACTGCGGAACGCTCCAACGTAAGCTCCTCTCCGTCCTCCTGCACAATGGTTACGGAAGTGCCGTCATAAGATTTCAGTGTCCCCAAAAAATCCTTTTCCTTTTTTTCCTTACTCAGAGGTTTAAACAGTTTGACCTCCACATCCTTACCGATGCTGCGGGCAAAATCCTTTTCCTTTTTTAAGGGCCGTCCAAGCCCCGGTGAACTGACTTCCAGAACATAACTTTCTTCAATAAAATCCTCCGCATCCAGACGCTCTCCGAAAGCCCGGCTCACCAGCTCACAGTCATCAATGGTAATGCCGCCTTCCTTATCAATATAAGCGCGCAGATAACGGGTTCCCGCTTCCTTCACATACTCTACGTCCACCAGCTCAAAGTCATTGGCCTGAATCACAGGCATCAGAAGCTGCTCCGCCCGCTGTTCGTATTCTTCCCTTTTTGTCAATCCTGTTTTCCTCCTGTTTTGTAAAATCTTCTCATAACACATCGAAAGAGTGGGCTTTCGCCCACTCTTTCAGCTCCGGTCACAATCAATTTCCATCCTAGTATAGCACCCTGTTCCGCAAATTACAAGGGGTTTTTCAAATTTTTGGTTTTTTCGGCTTTTTCTCCTCCGGAAATCCAATCATTTCTGTAAACCCAGTTTCCTCCGATCACCGCAAGACTGACCAGCAGCAGAAAATAAAAACTGATCCCCCTGGTCACATAAAGGGAGGGCATAATATACCGGTTTGTAAACACAGAAAGAAACACGCTGCGGTACATCAGCTCCGTAATCCCCTGGGCTCCCGGCACTGGCAGCATGTCTACCGCTATGTACACGGATGCCTGCAAAAACATCACCGCAAACATACTTGTCCCCTCCAGGTTAAACCCTCTGTATATAATATAAGTAAGAACAAATACGCTGGCCCGCTGTAGGCAGGTAAACGCCACCACGAAGCAGACCTTCCTCTTGTGATCGATCAGAAAGCCGATGGCATTCTGATAGCCGTCCACAAACCGCAGTACCTTTTCCTTTCGTTTTTCAGAGGGTTTTAACAGATGAAGAAACACCAGCAGACGTTCCGCCCCCCGAATCATTCCTTTCATCCCCTCCGGCCACAGCATCACACCCAGAAGAATCACCACAAGCCCGGCATTCAGCGCCAGTCCCAGCAGATACAGGCCAAAGAAATAGTTTCCCAGATAAGACTCAAGGGGCCCGCGCCAGAACAGCAGCATCAGAACGCCCCATACCACCAGCACAAACTTATAGATCAGCGCTACCACCATCAGCACCACCGAGCTGTCCGCCAGACTGTTTCCGTCCTTTTTCAGGTAATAAAGCTGCATAGGCTGCCCCCCGGTGGCGGAAGGGGTGATACCCGAATAAAAAAATCCGATAAAAGAATAGGAAATACAGCGCAAAAGCCCGCTTTTTCCGCCCAGCGCCCGCAGCAGATAGCAGATCATTATGCCTTCCGCGCTGACAAAGAAAAGTGCGGTCACAATCGCCGCACAGATGGAAAAGGCCGACAGCTTTTTAAGCTCCTCCCAGATCTGCCCGATATCCTGCCCGTGAAAAACAGTGTAAAAGGACAGCGCCATCACCGCCAGGAAAAATAAAATTTCAACCAGGCGTCTTCTGTTTTTCATCCCCTGTCCGCCTTTCATAAACTGCCTCCGAGTATCTTGTATTTCTTTATGCCGGACCGCATAACCAGCTCTGCCAGGGTTCCCTCATAGATGCAGGTTTTGTCCGGATAATGATAAAAATCCTTGGGTGTCACCAAGGAAAAATGCTTATCCGCTATGGTAATCCCCACTTCCTTAAGAATCATCGCTATGTAGGAAGAACAGGTAAAATGGCCCTTCTGGTAAAAAGCCTTTCCCAAAACCAGGGGAAGCAGGCCGATCACGGCATAGTGATAACGGAATCTTTTCTGATAATCACTGTGAAGCCGCTCCCTGATCTGTTCCTTCTGCGTCTCGTTTACCTCCAGACGGCAGACCATATACTCCGCCGTCGGAAAAGCGCCCAGAATGCTGTGTTTATTCTCCCGTTCAAATCCTGCTATAATCGGAATGTAAGGATTGCGCCGTCCCACACTGTAGGCTTCCTCCAGCTCCGCATCCATAGAAAGCACCACATGGATATATTTCTGTTTCAGATGTCTGCGGATCAGAGAGGCAAACAGGCCCGGCGTATCCACTAAGGCAATATAGATATGTGCCATGAATTTCTGTCCTTTCGTCCAATCAGTTAAGTGCGGCTTTTATTTTAAAATACTTTCGGCCGGATTTCAACTGAATTTTTACTTAATATTTTTTGACGGTTCTTTTTTACGAAACGGTCACTGAAACTGATAAATCCGCTTGGCCGCTCTGTAACCGCCGATCGTCAGCAGACCGCCCAGTTTTCCCGGAAGATAGGTAAAACCGCTGAGGGTACCAAAACGCAGCCGATAGTAAAGCATCGGATTCATCCGTCTGATTTCCTGCCACAGTTCTTCCCGTTTCCGGTAGGCTTCATCCGTGCCGATCAGCAGCAGATGCACCGAGGAAATGGCCAGCATCACCGAAATATTCCGGCACAGATAAACAGCCAGCTTCGGATACGTCCGTTTCACCGCTTCCAGATCCACGCATTCCGACACCATTTTCGTCACTCTGATTTGCTGGTCGATGCGGGACATCAGCACCCGTTCATTGACCGACTGATCTTCCCGCCCAAGAAAATACTGGTACAGGTCGATATCCATATAGCGAATCCGTTTCACGCTGGGGAGAGGCTGGCAGGCAAACAGATTATCCACATAGAACGTATGCTCCGGCAGTTTCAAACCCACGGCCCGTAAAAGCTCCGTCCGAAAGATCAGCGCATGCATCACCAGATACTGAGAAGGCCTGAAATGCCTGATTTCGTTCCATCCGAACAGCCTGCCCCGGGGAAACACATTCTGATAGCCCATGGAGCGCGTGGTACCCTCATAAAAATGATTATATACATAATTGCAAACGATCATGTCAGGAATCAACGCCGTTTTTGTTTCAGCTTTCATATCGCTGCCGTCACCGGCAGTTTTACCGCAGTAGGTTCTGAGTTCCGACAGCAGATCCATATACGCATCCTCGTCCAGCCAGTCGTCAGAATCCACCACCTTGAAATAGATTCCCTGCGCCAAGGCAAGACCGGCGTTCACCCCTGACCCATGGCCGCCGTTTTCCTTCTGCACCGCCCGGACAATCCCAGGAAACCGCCGGGCATATTCCCCGGCGATTTTCCCCGTATCATCTGTGGAGCCGTCATTGACAATAATGATCTCCACCTCGTCTCCGCCCGCCAGCAGCGAATCCACACATTTTCTCATATATGCCTGAGAGTTATAGCAGGGTACAACAAATGACAGATACTTTTTCATAATCACCACATCCTATTTTTATTCGGCAACAGTGTAATCCAAATCTGATATATTATAGTTTGTTTTCACGTATGGTTCTTATTATAAAGAATAAAAATAAAAGGAAGCGTCAGATTTTCTAAAGATTCACAAAAGATCGAATAAAAATCCGCGAAAAAAAGGAAAGAATTGTATTCCGGCCGAATGATGGGAATTATTAAAAAATACCCTGTGCGGCCCATTTTTTAACCGCACAAGGTATTTTTTATTTGTCATCCAGTTTCAGCACACTCATAAACGCTTTCTGGGGAATCTCCACGCTGCCGATCTGGCGCATCCGCTTCTTGCCTTCCTTCTGCTTCTCCAGCAGCTTCCGCTTCCTGCTGATATCGCCGCCGTAGCATTTTGCCAGCACATCCTTGCGCAGCGCTTTCACCGTCTCACGGGCGATGATTTTGCTGCCGATCGCCGCCTGAATCGGAATTTCGAACAGGTGGCGGGGAATTTCCTCTTTTAGCTTTTCGCACATTTTCCTGCCCCGCTCATAAGCGGTAGAACTGTGAACGATAAAGGAAAGAGCGTCCACTTCCTCTTTGTTGATAAGGATATCCAGCTTCACCAGGTCAGACTGCACATAGCCCTTAATCTCATAGTCAAAAGAGGCATAGCCTCTGGAACGGGATTTCAGCGCATCAAAAAAATCATAGATAATCTCGTTCAGGGGCAGCTCATAGCGCAGCATGGCCCTGGTGTCCTCCATATATTCGGTTCCGATGTAAACGCCCCGCCGCTCCTGGCACAGTGTCATAATGGCGCCGATATATTCCGTAGTCACCATAATCTCTGCCTTTACCATCGGCTCTTCCATGTATTCGATTTCAGAGGGGTCCGGTAAATTCGAAGGATTCGTCAGTTCGATCACTTCACCGTTGCTTTTGTGTACTTTATAAATAACGCCGGGCGCAGTTGTCACCAGATCCAGGTTATACTCCCGTTCCAGTCGTTCCTGAATGATCTCCAGATGCAGAAGCCCCAGAAAACCACATCGGAAACCAAAGCCCAGAGCGATGGAAGTCTCCGGCTCAAACTGCAGCGCCGCATCATTTAACTGCAGCTTGTCCAAAGCATCCCGCAGGTCATTATACCGGGCGCCGTCCGCAGGATACATGCCGCAGTATACCATCGAAGTCACTTTTTTATAACCGGGCAGCGGTTCGTCGCACGGACGGTCACGTCCGGTAATCGTATCGCCCACACGGGTATCCTTTACGTTCTTAATGCTGGCCGTCACATAGCCAACCATGCCGGCACACAGCGCTTCGCAGGGAACAAACTGTCCGGCGCCGAAATACCCCACCTCCACCACCTCGAAGGAAGCACCTGTGGCCATCATTCGAATCGGATCGCCTTTTTTTACCGTTCCCTGCTTCACCCGGCAAAACACGATCACGCCCCGGTAGGAATCGTAAAGGGAGTCAAAAATCAACGCTTTCAGCGGCGCTTCGGAATCGCCGCCGGGCGCCGGGATCTTCGTCACAATCTGTTCCAGTACTTCCTCCACATTCTGTCCGGTCTTGGCCGAAATCCTCGGTGCGTCATGGGCCTCGATGCCGATCACATCCTCGATCTCCGCCGCTACCCGGTCCGGTTCGGCGCTGGGCAGGTCAATTTTATTGATTACAGGAAATACGTCCAGATCATGGTCCAGGGCCAGATAGACATTGGCCAGCGTCTGGGCTTCGATGCCCTGGGCCGCATCCACAACCAGAATGGCGCCGTCGCAGGCGGCCAGGCTGCGGGACACTTCATAATTAAAATCCACATGTCCGGGCGTATCGATCAGGTTGAAAATATATTCCTCCCCGTCCTTTGCTTTATATACAATGCGGACAGCCTGAGACTTAATCGTGATTCCCCGCTCCCGTTCCAAATCCATATTGTCCAAAACCTGCTCCTGCATTTCCCGTCTGGTCAAAAGCCCTGTCATCTCGATGATGCGGTCCGCAAGGGTTGATTTTCCATGATCGATATGGGCAATGATACAAAAATTTCTGATTTTACTCTGGTCTGTCGCAGGCATATTTTCCTCCTCGTCTATGAAAGAATCCGTTTGCACTGCCTGCGATTATATCATAAACAATTCATTTAATCAATGTGAAGAATTTTTTATCCCTGCAGCACCTCTGCCAGTATCTCTGCCAACAGTTCTATGGCATTCATCTCCTCCTCCAGCGTATTCGTCTCGGCCCCCACTTCGATCAGGACGGATTTCGGCCGCATATGCAGGTTGTATCGGTAGCTTCTCAGATAATTTCTCCGGGTCAGGCCGGGGTATAACGCGTCTGAAGCCATTTTCAGTTGAAAGCTGAATGCCAGATTTTCCGCGACATACGGATTTTCCAGATAGTCAATGGGACCGTCCGTGGAGCGGGATACGCCGTTGAAAAACATGATCTGGGCGGTCTGTTTCCCGTTCACCTCCGTTACATAGTGATTGCCCTCCGCAGCGTCCCTGTGCAGGTCGATTACCACCTCGATAGAAGGATTTTCCTCAAGAATCTCCGTCAGGCGGTTCAGTCCCTGAGAATATGCCTGCTGGTAAGGAAACAGGGTGGTATCGTGAATCACATTAAATCCATACCGGTCCCGCAAAAGCCCGGCCAGCCGCTCTCCCACTCCCGTAATCAGCGTGTTCGGATCATTTGCATCGGAATCGGCAAAGTACTCGCTGGCATGGGTATGGTAAATCAGAATCTGGGGCTGGTCAGAAGAGGTGGTCATATGGGCGTCATAGTCCAGCATGGCTGACGCATTCAGCATTTCCGAATCCACCCCCGTATTCGGATGAACAAAGTACAGGTTTTTCACCAGGAACTGAAAATCAGCAAGCTGTTCCATGGAATATGTAATGCTCTGTCCGGCGGCTTCCCTGACCTGCGTCTCCGGTTCACCCGGCGGTTCCGTCCGGATCTCTTCGCCCGGCTCCGTAACGGTGTCAGACTCTTCGGAGCTGTCAGCAGCCGCATACTGCTGATATGCCGTCTCCGTCTGATTCCTCTCCGTGATCTCCTCATAGTCCTCGGCGCCATAGGCATAGCCGTCCATACCTGCCCTGATTCTATCGTAGGCCGGATCAGGAGTCTGCATCGCCTCCTGCTCCTTCCTATCCTTCATATAGGAAAACAGAGGGGTCTGAAAGGACATGAACTGATCCGCCATGTCCTCAATTCCCCGGCCGCCGGAGCCATTTCCCAGCACATATGAAATTTTCGGATACTGAATCCTGACCGCCGTCTCTACGTTCATGACAATACAGAAGCAGAGTATCAGGCAGCACAGCCATTCTGCGGCCTTTTTTCCCATACCACACGCCTTCTATTAAAATTTCTGCTGCAGTTTTTTGTGCATCTTCCACTTTAAAATCTATGCGTGAAAGGCCATATTCATTCCCTCCGATATCGTAAAGCTCAGCCGCTTCACCACGGCGTCGATATCCTTTGGCGTCACAAACATAGGCCCCAGCCTGGGATGCAGCAGTTCCTGGATCAACTGATACTGTTCCTCCATATCCATGCTTCTGATAGTGCCGGAAATGGAACTGGTTACGTCGCTCTGATCCAGCACGGTAGTCAGCGCATCCAGCGTATCATAGACGATGGCCGCCGCACTGACCACCGTAGGCACGCCGACGGCGATTACAGGCACGCCCAGGCTCTCCCGGTTCAGTTTGTTTCTGTGATTTCCCACACCGGAACCGGGCTGAATGCCGGTATCGCTGAGCTGAATAGTGGAACCCAGCCGGTGTACACTTCTGGCTGCCAGAGCGTCGATGGCCACCACCACATCCGGCCTGGTTTCCCGGACAATGCCTTTTATAATCTCCGCGCTCTCCATACCGGTCTGAGCCATCACCCCAGGCACAATGCCGCTGATCATACGTCCTTTCCGGTCCAGATGTCTTGTAATCCAGAGATTGTCCACCACTCTCGGCCCCAGGGAGTCCGAGGTGACATGGTGATTTCCAAGCCCCGCCACCAGCAGGCTGTTCCACCCTTTGGGCAGCAGCTCCTCCAGCTTTTCCGCAAATACATCCGACACGTCCCGGGGATAATCCTCATCTTCCTGCGCCATACGGCGGGATTCCAGAGTCAGATAGGTTCCCACCGGTTTTCCCATCACCCTGGCTCCTTCCTCGTCCAGAATCCGCACCCTGGTAATGTGTACGTCCGGCGGTTCCTCGTCTTCTTCCAGAATCACACCTTTGATCCGTTCCGCATCCTCCGTAAGGCGCTCCTGTTCCTCCACCGCCAGGTCTGTCCTGATCTTCCGTCTGTCCATATCCTGAGTCCTCCTGATTGCAGTTCCGCTGTTTTTCTATCTATTTTTTTCTTTTTTTCTCAGAATATGTATTGACAGGCAGGAAAATATCCGGTAAACTACTAAAGTATGTGTGTTATGAGAGCCAGACAGGTATCATAGCACAAATTTAATGTGCGGCCGCTGCCGTCATTGTGGCTGCATAACGAACGTTTACATTCGAAGTCAGAAATATCCGACCGTGTCCGGATTTCAGCTTTCATGCAAACACTACTGCGATTATCAAATCATTGGAGGTGTACAGATTGGCTAACATCAAATCTGCTAAGAAGAGAATTTTAGTAAGCCGTACAAGAGCTGCGAGAAACAAGGCGGTGAGAACCGGCGTTAAAACTGCGATCAAGAAGGTAGATGCCGCAATTATTGCCGGTGACAAGGCTGCTGCACAGGCACAGTTACAGGCTGCTATCTCTACGATTGCCAAGGCGGAAACCAAGGGCGTTTATCACAAAAATAACGCTTCCAGAAAAATTTCCCGTCTGTCAAAAGCTGTTAACGGAATGGCGTAATAAATCACGAACCACTATCGTAATAAAACATAAAAACAAAAAAGAATCCGACGTAAAGGTGTGGCGTCGGATTCTTTTTTGCCTTATATGCCCTCTTCCCGGAAGCGCTCTTCCAACCGGAAGGCATCCTCCAGCGTATGCTTCCACCCGTATCGGGCCAGATTTACATGCCAGCCGTCCTCTTTTCGGGTGATGTCTATGTTCTCTCCTTCCAGAAGTATTTTCTGCATATCACAGGTTTCAAAACTGGCCGCTCCGCTTAACAGGCCTCTTCCGTTTACTACCCGATGAGCGGGCACCTGCCCGGCCAGGCCGCGGTTTAACGCATAGCCTACCTGCCGGGCATTTCGGGGCTTTCCGCACAGCAGTGCGATCTGGCCGTAAGATGCCACCCTTCCTTCCGGAATCATCCGGCACACAATGCCGATTCGTCTATAGATGTTCATGTCACATCCTAAGCTCAATCCCGAGCTCTTTCAGCCCGTCCAGAATCTTTTCCATCACTTTGCCCACTTCCTTATCCTCCAGTGTCCTGTCTTTCGCCCGGAAGGTAATGGAATAGGCCACCGACTTATAGCCTCTCGCGATCTGGCTGCCTTCGTATACGTCGAAAAGATGATAGCTTTCCAGCAGCTTTCCGCCGAATTTCTCAATCACTTCCTCGATCTGTCCCACTCGGATTTCCTTTTTCGCCACCATACTGATATCTCTGGTGACCGCCGGATATCTGACGATGCCCACATACTTCTTGTCAAAAGAAGCCAGCTTTGTAATACCCTGCATATCCAGATCAGCCAGATACGTCCGGTCGCCGATCTCATACCGATCTGTCACATCCGGATGCACCTCTCCTATCCATCCGATCACTTTGCCGTCGTAAACCAGCTCAGCCTGACGGCCGGGATGAAGGAACGGTTTTTTCCGGGAGGGGTCACAAACCAGCTTTTTCTTTAAGCCCGCCTGCTCCAGAAATTCCTCTACAACGCCTTTCATCGTAAAGAAATCGCCGTCGCCGTAGAAGCCCAGCATCAACTGCATCCGCTCATCCGGCAGTTCCTCAAGCGGCAGCGCTTTGGGCAGATAAATATTGCCCAGCTCATACAGATGAATATTTTTATTTCTTCTGTTGTAATTCACCGACAGCGATGTCAGCATTCCGTTAATCACGCTGGTACGCATAATGCTGTAGTCCTCGCCCAGCGGATTCATAATGGTAATTGCCTGCCGCATGGGATCGTCCGCAGCCAGAGACAGTTTGTCAAACACCCTGGGGCTTTCAAAAGAGTAGGTCATCGCCTGGGAGAAGCCGCAGTATTCGGCCACATTCCTTGCCAGTTCCTCTACCCGCAGTTTAAAGGACAGCTTCCCTGCCGTGCCCTCTCCTCCGGGCAGTGTGGTGGGAATCTTATCATAGCCATAAAATCTGGCCACTTCCTCGGCCAAGTCGGCACCACACTCCAAATCCTGGCGGAACGTGGGCACGATCACTTCTTTTTTCTCGCTGTCATAACCCAGATCCAGCAGTGCAAATATACGGAGCATCTCCTGTTCCGGGATGTCCGTTCCCAGCAGTTTATTTACCTGCTGCCAGTCAAAGGCCACTCTGCGGGGCTGGCGGGGAGCAGGGTAGCAGTCTACCATACCGCCTACCACTTCGCCGCAGCCCAGTTCCTCAATTAACTGGCAGGCCCGGTCGATGGCCGCCTGGGCATTATTCGGGTCCAGCCCTTTCTCAAATTTGGCGGAAGCTTCCGTCCGCATACCAAGACGTTTGGAAGAGAGACGGATATTCGTGCCGTCAAAACAGGCCGCCTCAAACAAAACGGTTTTTACGTCGTCCACGATTTTGGAATTCTCGCCACCCATGATGCCGGCAATTCCCACCTCTTTCTCGGCGTCGCAGATCATCAGCACATCCCTGTCCAGCTTCCGCAACTGGCCGTCCAGCGTCTGGAATTCATCCCCGTCTTTTGCTCTGCGCACAATGATCTTATTTCCCGCAATCCTGCGAAGATCGTAGGCGTGCATGGGCTGGCCGTACTCTTCCATCACATAGTTGGTGATATCCACCAGGTTATTGATCGGACGAATGCCCGAAGCCGCCAGCCTTCTCTGCATCCACTCCGGCGAAGGGGCAATCTGAATATTTTTCACTACTCTGGCACAGTAACGGGGACACAGTTCCTCATCCTGAACTTCTACCTGAATATAATCGGAAGCTTTTTCCTCATTTCCCGTTACCGCAGGCGCAGGCGGGCAGTACGTCTTTCCGAACGTCACCGCAGCCTCTCTGGCAATTCCCAGAATGCTGTAGCAGTCCACCCGATTCGACGTGATCTCATATTCGAACACCGTATCCCGCAGACCTAAAAGCTCCACGGCGTCGGCGCCCACCGGAGTATCCTCTTTCATAATATAAATGCCCTCTTCCGGCGCATCCGGATACATATCCCTGGAAGAACCCAGTTCCTCAATGGAACACATCATGCCGCAGGAGGCAACGCCCCTCAGTTTTCCTTTTTTGATCTTAATACCGCTCTCCGGCAGCGGTCCGCCGTCGTGACCGCCGGCTACTTTGCCGCCGTCCAGTACCACCGGCACTTTGTCCCCTTCTTTTACATTAGGCGCGCCGGTCACAATCTGAACGGTTTCCGTTCCCACATCCACCTGGCAGACGATCAGTTTGTCCGCGTCGGGATGGCGTTCTATGGACAGAATCTGTCCCACTACGATTTTCTCCAGGTTTTTGTCTAACCTCTCGAAGCCTTCCACTTTGGTCCCTGTCAGTGTCATAGCGTCCGTATATTGCTGATCCGACACATCCAGATCCGGCACGTAGGCTTTGATCCATGATAATGCTGTATTCATAATCTATCTCTCCTAAATTTCCTTCCGCATGCAGTCCTTCCACCGCTTTAACCATGCGGCATCTGTCTTACAGACCCCTGTATGCGGTACGCTTTGCTCCGGAAGAATGTTCGCTGTTTTTTCAAATTTCAGAACTGCTTTAAGAACCGGATATAATTCTCATAAAGAAGCCGCATATCGTCGATCTCATATTTCAGCAGAGCGATCCGCTCAAGTCCCATGCCGAACGCAAATCCGGAATATTCCTCCGGATCAATGCCGCTCATACGAAGTACCTTGGGATGGATCATGCCGCAGCCCAGAATCTCAATCCAGCCAGATCCCTTACAGAATCGACAGCCCACACCGCCGCATTTAAAACAAGTCACATCCACCTCCGCGCTGGGCTCCGTAAAGGGGAAATGATGAGGACGGAATTTCACCTTCGTATTCTCCCCGAACAGTTCCACGGCAAACTGAGCCAGTGTGCCTTTCAAATCGGAAAATGTAATATTTTTATCAATTACCATTCCTTCTATCTGATGGAAGGACGGAGAATGGGTGGCGTCCACCTCGTCGGAACGGAACACACGGCCCGGCGCAATCATGCGGATAGGCGGTTTCTTTTGCTCCATCGTCCTGACCTGTACCGGAGATGTCTGGGTTCTCAGCAAAATCTTATCCGTGATATAAAAGGTATCCTGCTCATCCTTGGCCGGATGATTGGCCGGAATATTCAGCGCCTCGAAATTATAATAGTCATATTCTATTTCCGGACCTTCCACAACTTCGTAGCCCATGCCGATAAAGATCCGTTCCACTTCTTCCAACGCAACCATATTCGGATGCTTATGCCCGATCTCCGCCTTTTTTGACGGCAGAGTCACGTCGATTTCCTCTCTGGCCATCTGTTCTTCTCTGGCAGCTCTGGCTAACACTGCTTTCGCGTTTTCCAACCGTTCTTCCAGAAGGGCACGCACGTCATTGACCATCTGCCCTACTTTGGGACGGTCTTCCGGCGCCACGTCCTTCAAACTTTTCAATACCGAGGTCAGCTCACCTTTTTTTCCCAGATAGGCCACCCGGATATCATTCAGCTTCTCAAGCGCTCCGGCCTCTTCGATCCGTTCCAGCGCCTCAGCCTTAATCTGTTCCAGTTTTTCCTTCATGTTTCTCTCCTTCATAAATCATATGAACCAATTCTGCAAAACACATCGCTGCGCAGGTGGGGCAGAGCACAAAAAAACCGCCCCCAAAACAAACATAGGGACGGACTGAACCGCGGTACCACCCTGATTCCTGTCCTTCACGGACAGACACTCAGCATACGTAACGTGTACAGACGTCGAAGCCTAATAATCGCACAGCATACGTTCAGCTCCGAAGCTCCGGCGGGAAGGTCAATATCTGACTGAACTCAAGGAGGCTTTCAGCCGGTGGCCCCCTCTCTCTGACAGAAGACAGATATCTGCGGCAGCCGATCCGTGATCCGCCGCCTCGCCATCAACGCTTTTTTCATGATCCGATACAATGTGCCGCCATGCAGCTTACGCTTTCGGTACGCACATTTTCCCGGATACCTGATAACAATTATGGTCATAGTAAACGAATGCTCTGCTTCGTTTACTATGACCATTCTAACACAAAAAACAAGGTTGTCAAGAGTCAAACTTCTGACAGGTGCCAAATATCCACAGACATGTCCGCCTGATTCGCTGCTCCCGGAAATAAAATCCACCTCGCTTCACCGGCTTATGAGTCGGCAGTGAAAGCCATTACTGCATAATAGCCGCTTCAACATCGCTGCCGAAACCATCCAGGCTTACGGGCATCCAGCATACCTGCTCTTTGCCGCTTACGTCAACTTTTACTTTCTCACACTCAACAGTGATCTCCGTAGCTTCTTCCATAGGGCTCATCTGAGATACTGCCTTCATGTAATCCATCATATATGTACGCATAAACTCATTCAGAGCTTCCGCATCGCCGCTCTGGATCTTTGCAAGCTGATCATCGCTCAGTGCATCCTGAGCTGCCTGCTGGGTAGTCATAGCGATCTCAGTCATATCTGCCATGGAATAACCGTTTACTTTCAATGTAACGACACATTTATCCTTTTCTTCGGAAGTCAGCTCAACAGAGTAAGGCGTATTCTTCAAAAGGGTAATGATATCGTTCTTCATTTCTTCCACTTCTTCCGTGCTGAACTCAATTCCCGCGTCAGTGAACTGCTTTTCCAGTTCTCCTACCAGATCGGAACCACCGTCTTCCATCAGCGCGGTACGCACATCTTCCTCAGATGCAAAGCCCAGCAGATCCTTCATAGGGGCGGCATCATCCATCGCTGCCAACTGGAACAGCGCGCCTACCACCTGATCAGCCGGAACCAGCTTCTGAGAGGAACAGCCCATCAGTACCATACAACTCAGTACTACCAGAGCCATTAAAACTGAAACTTTCTTTTTCATTTTACTTTCTCCTTTTCATTTTAAATGTTCTGGCACATAAATTGTGTCGCAGTTCATTATACTACAAAAAGTTCACAGTTTCAACACATTTTTAATTTTAATTCAAGACAAATTCTTATTTTTTATCCATATTTTGGATTGTTCCAAAAATAGGCAATATCTCCATAAAATCGTCAAAAATTTTACAATATTCCCAAAATCCGTTTTTCCTGCCGGGACAACTGCCGCAAAAGTTCTTTCCAAAACAACTATTTTGTCGATTTTTTCTGTACCGGAAAATAACCGATTACCGCTTGCCGGAAATCCGCCTGCATGGTACTATATTGAATAAAATACAAGCCGGCCTCTGGCTTCTTTGTCACTAAAAAAGCTTCAATACGGGCCGGCAGTTAACGGAGAATTGTTTATGCATCATTTTTTGCTTCAGGCAGATATTTTCAGAAAACAGGTAACAAAAGACCAGATCACCATCTATGCGGCCCAGGCCTCTTTCTTTCTGGTAATCTCGGCCTTTCCTCTTTTGATGCTGGCCATGACCATGATTCAGTTTGTCTCCCCTGACAACCTGGAAGAAATGCTGGCCACCCTCACCCTTGTGGTTCCCGAAACCTTCCGCCCTTCCCTTTACAATATCGTTCATGAGGTCTATGACAAATCCTCAGGCACCATCCTGTCCGTGACTGCCGTCACCACCATCTGGACCGCCTCCAAAGGGGTTATGGCCGTGGAAAGAGGACTGAATCAGGTGTATTCCAATGAAAAGCCCATCGGCTATATCCGTCTGCGGCTGATCTGCTACTTTTACACCCTGTTTTTTATGTCCGCCCTGCTGCTGGTACTAATCCTGCTGGTATTCGGCAACAATATCCAGTTGTTTCTGGAAAACCGTATGCCCGCCATCCGGGATTTCTCCATATTAGTGGTAGGCATCCGTACTTTTTCGTCGGCATTTTTGCTCACCGGCTTTTTTATGCTGCTCTACCGTTTTTTTCCCGGCCGGAACGTAAACCTGACAGACCAGTTTCCCGGCGCCATTTTTGCCACCTTTGGCTGGTCTGCCTTTTCCTTCGTATATTCCATTTACATTACAAAATTTTCTAATTTTTCCTACACCTACGGCAGCCTGACCGCCATTGTGCTGATTATGCTCTGGATCTATTTCTGCATGACCATCACGCTGCTGGGGGCGGAAATCAATGTATTTCTGGACCGCAAGAGTTCGTCCGCACAGGATTCCGCGTGGTAAATTAATCGAGCTTTTCCACCACTTCATTCTGATTTTTATATACCGAATCCGCCGCCACATAGCCCCGCACCATAGATAACGGGTAAATACTGCTGTTTTTCCCCACTACGCTGCCGGGATTCAGGATTGTGCCGCAGCCAACTTCTACGCCGTCGCCCACCATAGCGCCAAATTTTTTCAGTCCGGTTTCCAGCCGCTCCTCTCCCGCTTTTACAATCACCGGCTTTTTATCTGACTTTACGTTGGAAGTGATGGACCCCGCTCCCATATGAGAACGGTATCCCAGAATCGAATCACCCACGTAATTGTAATGGGGCACCTGAACATTGTCAAATAAAATGACGTTTTTCAGCTCCGTGGAATTTCCTACCACACAGCGGTCTCCCACCAGCGCATTGCCCCGGATAAAAGCACAGTGGCGCACCTCTGTCTCCTCACCGATAATGGCCGGACCGTGAATATAGGCTGTGGGAGCCACTTTTGCAGATTTGGCAACCCACACAGTTTCTTCTCTCTGCTCATACAGCTCTTTTGAAAGCCGGTTACCGATCTCCACTATCGTCTCCCCGATCTTCCCCAGCGCTTCCCAGGGATAGGTCACGGATTCCAGCAGCGCCGCCGCTTTCGTATGCTCCGGAGTGTACAATGCTTTTACCGTTAATTCCTGTATTTCTTTCATTCCCTTTTTCTCTCCTTTATGATTTCTTTATTCATTAACTATATCAGGTCTTTTCCCCAAACGCCAGCGCAAAATGATAAACATAAAGCACACCATAATCTTTTTTAAACATAAACTAATATTAAATCAGACATAAAGGAGTCTCTTGTATTTATGGAACGTTATAACAGCAGATATGATATGAGACGGCAGGGCTGGGGCCGCCAGATGAACGGCTATCTGACGCCTGCCAGAAGCTACTCCCGGGACTGTGACTGCGGCTGCGCCGGTTCCGCCTCTCCTGAAATGATCGCCCCGCTCCCCATGGAGCGAAAAAATATAGATCAGTTTCCCGTGACAATGGCGTACGTTCCCTGGCAAAAGTGGCATGACACTTACGACTTATGCCGGGGACTGAACGCAGGCACCATTTTCCCGGAACTGGATAAACCATTTTTGTGTGCGAGGTGTGTAAAATGAATGAAAAATGCCGTTTAATGCAGGTGATCTATGAAACCGGTTTCGCTCTGGACGACGCGGCCCTCTATCTGGATACCCATCCCTGCGATCCGGAAGCCATCCAGTTTTTTGAAACCACCCGCAATTATTATAAAAAAGCCGTCGAAGATTACACCGGCCAGTTCGGCCCTCTGTCCCATGAAACCGCCCGTTTTACCGCTCCCGGCACAGACGGCTGCGGCTGTCAGAGCGGAAATATGAACTGCTGGAACTGGGTGCAGGACCCCTGGCCCTGGGAAGGAGATGATTTTTAATGTGGAGTTATGAAAAACGATTGCAGTATCCGGTAAAGATCAGCAGACCTGATCCCAAGGTAGCCATGGTCATCCTCACCCAGTTCGGCGGCCCTGACGGCGAGCTGGCCGCCTCCCAGCGGTATCTGTCCCAGCGATATACGATGCCTTATAGGGAGGTGGCGGGGCTTTTGACGGATATCGGAACCGAGGAACTGGCCCATATGGAAATCATCTGCGCCATCGTCCACCAGCTTACCAGAAACCTGACGCCGGAAGAACTGGTCGCTTCCGGATTTGACAAATATTATGTGGACCATACCCTGGGCCTGTGGCCCCAGTCCGCAGGAGGCGCGCCCTTCTCTGCTACGGTGTTCCAGTCTAAAGGGGATCCGATTACGGATTTGTTTGAGGATATGGCAGCAGATGGTACGACAATGTAAGAACAACATCTGATGTGATTTTACTAAAAATTCCAGTGTATTTCTATGGGAACATCTCTTGTTCCAGGGATTCGTCTGTCAACAGAGATATAATCAATCAGTATTTCCACAATTTCCCTGTTCAAATGTTCCAGGTGTGTATACTGCTCAATCAGCTCACGGCGGTTATCACCCGCCTGGATTTTTTCTTCGATTTCAGCCAGTCGTTTCTGATTTTTCATAATAAGATGCTCCAGACGTTCCTTCTCTGACGAGAAGTCCCGGGACAATTCTAAAAAGTCATTTTCCGAGATCAGACCTTTCACTTTGTCAATGTAAAGCTCCCGAACCCCTTTTGCATATTCGGAAACCTTTTTCTCATAGGCCGCAATATCGGCAAGCACCTGTTTTTTTTGCCCCTGCAAATTATCGCAAAATTCTATATTACGCTCCAATTCATCCTGGTCCAGATATTCTGAAGCCAAATGTCTCAGTTCTGTGATAACCATCTGTTCCAGCTTATCCACGGAAATAAAAGAACCGATACAGGCATCCTTTGCCACATGCCGGTTGGAGCATTTCAGGTAATGTCTGTCCCTGGTTTTCGAAGAACGCATCACATATCCGCAATTCGCGCAGCGGGCTTTCTTCGCAAACAGTCCGATCGCCCCCGTATCAAAAGGCTTTGCCTTCTGACGAAGCAGCTCCTGAACCTTCTCCCACAGCTCGATGTTTATAATCGGTTCATGGGTTCCTTCCACACGATACCATTCATTTTTCGGACGAGGTTTGTTCTGTTTCGTCTTATAGGACACACTTCCGTACCTGCCCTGAACCATATTGCCGATATAAATCTCATTTTCCAGCATGTCGGCTATGGCAAAGTATTTCCAAAGCGTACTGTTTTTCATTTTGGGCTGCTGATAGCGCAGGCCATGCAGACGTTTATATTCTGTCGGATTCGGTATCCCTCTGTCGTTCAGCATTCGGGCAATGGCGGTTTTTCCATACCCCTGTGAAAACAGTATAAATACCTCTCGCACAACAGCAGCCGCTTCCTCGTCAATGAGCAAATGCCCTTTCCGGTTCGGATCTTTTTTGTAACCATATGATGCAAACGCGCCGATATGAAAACCATTTTTCCGCCTGTTTGTCAGGACGCTGCGGATGTTATCGGACATGTCCTCTAAATACCATTCGTTTACAAGTCCGTTAATCTGTCTTGATTTTTTATTCCCTTTATTAGCCGTATCCGCATTGTCCACGATACTGACAAAACGAATCCCCCAAAGAGGAAATAAACCATGGATATATTTTTCAACCAGCTCCAGCTCACGGGTAAATCGCGACTGATTTTTGCAAAGTATAATCTGGAATTTATGATGCTCGGCATCCTCCAGCAGCCGGTTAAATTCCGGACGACGACGGTCAGCGCCCGTATAATCGTCGTCACTATATATGTTATAAACCTCCCATCCCTGTTCCATGGCATATTGCAGCAGCATAGCTTTCTGATTCTGAATACTGTTGCTGTCATCAGTGACTGACTGCTTGTTTCTATCTTCCTCAGATAAGCGGCAATAAATAGCAACTTTCATGTTCATCTCTCCTTAGAGATAGAACAAGCCGTTTCCCTTATGATAATATAATATCACATTAGAAACGGCTTGTCACCATCATTTCCCGACGGCTATACCCTTATTTTTCTCTAATCTGTTAATCATCTCGATCCATTTTTGTGTGAATTGATTTTTAGAAGTCGTGTTTTCTCCGTTTTGAAAAACACTTTTACAAATTGGTTCCTGTATTTG
>Ga0137306_101153_pt1 | contig 28650 bp, 12 predicted proteins | sample Inofroosms_March_FD_97187 | JGI IMG/M metagenome (GOLD analysis project Ga0137306, IMG submission 97187) | Mouse cecal microbial communities from Vienna, Austria - N-Acetylneuraminic and N-Acetylglucosamine D2O microcosms_March | ecosystem: Host-associated > Mammals > Digestive system > Large...
AATTGATGCATTAGAGCGAACATTTGCTATATATTATAAAAATGATACTCCACCAGAACTTATTAAATCTTGGAGTTTATTAAAAAATAAATTTCTAAAGGTATTTAAAAATGAATTGTAAATTCAAAAAACGTGGGAATGTTAAGTAAATGTAGGGTTTGTCAAGTAAAATGTGTAAGTTTATATTTTTTCCTTACCGGCAGTTTTCAGAGCTGCCGGTTTTGCATGGCAGAATCAATACAATTTATGCCTTCTGATAAACATTGTACGTCACATCAGTTCATAGTTTTTATCAATCATGCGCAAGACAATTTTACTATATTTAGCATTCAAAAACAATTTTTCCCATAATATCTCCAAAGCATACTCTTCGAAAAGATTTTCCATTATTCCAAGCTTCGTGGCAGTATTTATAACATTTTTCAATATCCGCAGCTCTTTTCTATCCCAGTTATTCTCCCTGACATATCCACCACAATTTTTAAGCACGAAATTCTCAGTCAGAAGAACAGTATGACGGATTATACGCAGCCTGCACGGACCTTCTTGATGATGATGTCAGCGAGATCTTAACGGTAAGATAGGGTAGATGGCAGATAGAGGAATATTTCAGCATCATGAAAACAGACTTTAGTGCAGAGCCGGTCTGCCTGTAGGATGAAAACCGGATCAGGAAGCATTTCCTCATGTGTTTTCTTACACAGCTTGTTTACAGGCTCCTTGAAAAAACTTGGAAACCGGTAAATATGCGAACAGATCCTGAGCACATATAAAATCCATGAACATTGCAGAAGTCCAAAAACAGGGTTTCATTCCCCTGTACGAACATAAGAAATAACTGATGATCTCCACAATGTCTGTGGGTTCTGTACTGATTACCAGTTAATAAACAAAAGTCAGATGAAAAATATCCAGAAAAAGTAACGGAAAGGAATAAATTACCATACTCTGTGAAAGTATACTAAACCGCTGCAATCTCTTTACATGAAAGCGGGACGCCACACGAATTATTTCGTGTGGCGTCCCGCCTGTTTTGTCTTCTGGCAGTTTTACCGTCACTTACCATCATATACTGGTATTATCTGCGTCTGAATCCATTCCAATTATGCACGCCTAACATTTACATTATATGACACCGCATTATCAGAACCATTCTCTGCCGCTTCCAAGTATATCGTCTGGTTTGCCCTTAAAGAAAATTTTATGGCAAAATTAAAGTTATGCTCATTTGCCGGAAGCAGCTCATGACCGTCGTCATTAAATGCATCATAGTATCTATTATTCTGTGAGTCCGTGTATCCTCCTGCATACAAATATGCATAAGGATCACCATCACCTTTTTGATCTAAGTCGGTTGAATAAAATACATATTCTCCCGCCTTGGGTGCCGTGAAAGTAATCCACTTACTCTCACCTGATTCACTTTCAACATGGACACTATTTCCCATGCTTAACGGCTCAACATCCAGTTCTTCACCTTTTATAACAGTAGCTGTTATGGTCTTAGCACTATATGCTGAAATGCGCAGGAACACTATCTCATCTTTCATAATGAAATACTGTCCATCATGACCACATACACAACCTTTCTTTGAGACATCATTTCCATAATACTCAATCGCAGCATTTGGTGCCCTGAAAGTATAAAATCCATCTGCACCAGCCTTGAATGTCATATACTTCATTCCTGCCTCTTCAAAAGTAACATCCTGAGTTCCCAGGTTTAGTCCGTCAATTGCAGTGACTGCCGCCTTAATGACTGCATCCTGCGCCTCTCCTGCATTCTCTGCCCTGATGTATATGACAGTACCTTCCGCAATGATGGCAGAACCAGTATATGGGCTTTCTGATGCCAGACTATAATATGCCTGTAGCGTAACACCTGCCGCCTCAGTTGTAAATGCATACTCACCGGTCTTTGATACCCTGTATGCATACCACTTCGCTTCATCCTTTCCAAGGGATGCCGTAAATTCCTCACCGGATACGTCATTTGCCTTAAGTGCTGTCACGGTTACTGTTGCAGTTCCGCTGTCGGCTGTGCCGTTATAATTCAATGTGTAAGTATAAGCATTTCCGTCCTCTGAATCATATACCCCATACAAGTCATCCCCATACTCATTGTTTAATGTCACATCACTGCCCTCGCAGGAAACGGTGTATCTGCCTGTCTCTGGCGCCTTAAATCTCAGAATGCTCGTTCTGCCCTTTTGAACAGTAACAGACTCCGGCTTATCAAGTGTCAGTTCAACAGGAACGACATGCCCTGCTGTCACTGTAAATTTGGCTTCGGCTTCGCCATCGTTGGTTATGCTAAAGGTAATACGCTCATTGCTCTCCTCAGTAGCGTACGTAAAGTAAAGCCTGTTCTCGCTGTCAATAATATCATCACAATCACCTGAAACGCTAAGTCCCTTTACATCCGTTGTCCTGAAATCATACATGCCAAGCACATATGTATTGAGTACAAACCGGGCTGATTCGTTTTTCTGGAGTGTTATCTCCTTTGACGGTGTATCAAGCTTCAGCTCAGTAATTTCACCCTTTGTAACCTTAAGTGTACCGGCAGCTGTCACTTTGATTAATACAACCTCGTCCTTTTCGAGCGTGTTTCCAGAATACCAGTCATCGCTATTGCTCTTCTTAGAAGGAACATATTTCTTTATGTTGCCATAGCCTTCAAAAGTATAAGCTGCAAACGCTGGTGCCGTAAATGTGTAATATGCTTCTGTCTGGTTTTCTGCCAGTGTCACCTCTGCCGTTCCTGTAATGCCGTCTTCACCAAGTGTTAACGCTGTTGTTGTTACTACTACAGGAAGCTTCAGTGCCGCACTCTGCTCTGCAACCTCGGTTGTTGATACCTTTGCATAGACTACATCATCTTTTTCAAGGTAAACCGGGAAGCTCTGGGATGATACAACCGTTTTGTTTGCTCCATTCTTCTTGTACCACCGAACGGAAGCTGTCTTATCTGTGTTTGCCGCGCCTTCCAGAACATATCTGTCTGCACTTGTCACCTCATAGCGGTACCATACAGGCGCTGCCTTTGTTACCTTGACATCATCCTTGTTTCCATCCAGTACTTCCGCGGTAATAGGTTTCACCGTAATGTTACCTGTCACTTCCGCATCTGCACTGCCACCGCTAATTGTTATGTTCTTGGTTCCGCCTTCGTATGCCTTCGTCCAGCTGGGTGCCTCATAATAATATACATCGCTTGTTGAACCACTGTTATCCAAAACATCTACCGATATTGCCGGTCGTGTTGTCTCGCCTTCCTTCAATGCTGTCGTATTCTCCACGATAACGGCATATCCTAGCTCGCTGTCTTCCGGTATGGTAAACTTATACGATACGGATCCGCCTTTCAGGCTAAAGCTTTCTGTCTTTCCGCTTACAAGCGGTTCTGCTTCTTTGTTTTTCGTTACGGTGAGCGTTCCGCTTACTGCTGTCGCGCTGCTTTGTGTCACCGTAATGTAATAAGTGTCTGTGCCCATTACTGTCAGCGGCAGGGAATGATTGCATGATGTCAGCTCTGTGCCATAACGCACATCTGCCGCACCACTATTTTCGCCTGCTGTCCAGCTGATTGTATAGGCCTCATTTACTTTTCCAGTAAATGAGTAGCATAATGCGCTGCCCTCATTATTGAACGATACTGGTGTTTCTCCCTCTCCAAGAGCTGTTGCGCCTATCTCGGTTACGGTGAATGTCGCTCCTGTTGTGGCATCCGCAGCCGCATCATCAGTCCAAACCTTGAATGCAATCCTCGTGCCCGCATCCAGCTTCATGAGGCTTGAACTATCTTTGTTTGTCAGGCTAATATAGTTCCTGTCTGTCTCAGAACTAAATACATCTGCCCTGCTCGCAACATATAATGTATGCGCAGGATTTTCTGCTACTGTTGTGCTGAACTGATAGTATCCGGTCTTCTTGACAGTAAATGTATACCAGTCTTCAAAACCGTTTTTCAGTGTCAGCGCAAGTGAATCACCTACAGTAAGCGTCTTAGTTCCATCTACCTTTGTCACACTGACAGACGCATCCTTTGCTGTATCTGTCGCCGTAACTTTGATGTATACGGTATCTCCCGCCTGAACGCCAGCAAGACTCGTCGTCTTATCGCCGTTTACGGTCAGTTCCGTGTATCCATAGGTAATGTATTCATGTTTGCTGTTATACCATTCATCTACGCTTCCATCTGTAACATTGATGACATACTTGTTCGTGCCACTCTCCTCAGGTACCTTGAATGAGAATGTCGCAGTTGTCTCCTTCGTCACAGGCTGTGCATCTGCACCTACTGTCAGCTCTTTTGCTGCGGACGAGGTTACCTTGATAACTGCCTCAATCTCCGGCTTCTCCGCTGTGAATACTGCCTTCTCATCTTTTAATGTCAGCTCAATTACAATTGTCTCACCGCTTTCAATAAAGAGTGTATCTTTTCTGATATTCGGTGTTGTTGTATCCGCTTCGCCTGCCTTGCTCATTACTGCACTGCCATTATAGTACTCTGTATTATCTGTTAATGACAGATATCTTACAGTAACGTCATCTTCTGGTGTCTCAAATGTATAGTCGCCTGTAGCGGATGCCGTAAACTTCACATACTGCTTCCGGGCATCCTTTGTGAACTTCACTGCAACACCCGTGTCATTTACCTCGAGCTGAGTGTTCTTGGACATATCCCTGTAGGAAACCCACAGGCTGCTGCTCTTTGCTGCCTTGATAAATACAGTCTGCCCTGCCTTCAAGCCTAATGAAAACTTAGTACTGCCCACGTAATTATCCACATTGTTCAATGAATATGTGCTAATTGACAAGTTGCTGTTAAATGTGTAGTAGTTATCCTCTGGTGCCGTGAATGAAATCCATGAATCATTTTTCTTATTCACCTTGAGCGGCGTATCCTTTGTGTTTGCAGTGGTCAGCCTTGTAAAGTCTGTATAACCTGATACCCTTAATGTAAACACTCCAGATACACGGAAGTAAATCTTCTGATTTGCCTCAAGTTTGAACGTTCTATTCCCATAAAAACTGCCACCAATTCCATTTCTGTCTGTATATACCTGATAGCTGCTGCTACATGAGAATGTGTACTCACCATATGTCGGCGCGGTAAACTGTACCCATGTCCTATCATTATTTCTGCCATCAACCAGATAATTCTCATTAACTGTTACAGGATTTGACAAAGTGAGTACTTCAAGCCTTCCTTCATACAATGGATCATATTTTGCAATTATTTCATCGTAGAAATTATTTCCACCGCTTTCATAATCACCACCATATCCCGGTGCGCCTTTTCCTACAGCCTTTACAGCAATTAGATATCTTGCAATTACCTTCTTCGTAATCTTTGATGTCACTGTAATTGTCGTAGTACCCTGCTGTACCGCCTTTAAGGTCGCTGTGTAGGAACCCGGATTTGCCTTTATGGACGCAACCTTTGTATTGCTGCTCTTCCAGGTCAGGGTATCTGTCCCCCTGATTCTCGCCAGGTCATTATCATAGTAGCCATCAAGCTCAGCTTCCAGTGTATATGTGTTGCCTGATGTAAAATAAGCATAGTTGCCATCTCTGTCATATATACCGTCTATCGCAATACCAGTATAATAAGCTGGTTCCTTCTTATTCAGGTTCCAATAGGATGCCGGTATGTTTGTAGTCTTTGTCTTTGCTGTCGCTGCCTTTGCCGCACTCTCCCCATTGTATACCGGTTTCACGGAAATGGTATATGCAGAGAGTCTCATAAGCTTATCCGTATGAATCGTATATGCATAAGTCTTTGTCTTTGCAAAATACTTGAAGTTCTGCCACTCACTGTGACCAAACGGACAATCGCCTACGATGGAACGCTGCTCTTCCTGTATCCATGGTCTGTCCGCGTCATTCGGAACCGTATTGTTGAGCGCATCCTGTCTCCATGCGAGCTTCTTATATACGACGCTTCCTCTTGCATCCGTCACTTCAATGTCAAATGCATCGGGATGTCCTGCATAAGCAAAGTTCACTGTGATGAACTTATCATCCACATAAGCTACCTTTAAGCCCTTGACCGGATCCATCTGTACTGATGACAGTTCAATGGAAGACTCCACACTGCCCAGCCCCTCTGCGTCAATCTTATAGTCTGTAAACTTCACTGTAATCTTTTGACTGTTTGCCTTCGTTGCCGTGATAATCCACTCGCCGTAACGCAGTGCACCATCCACTGATGGGTATGTGTAGCTGCCCTTATCCTCATTATAGTCACTGTAATTTACACGATGGAGCTCATATCCTGCCTCATAAGCTTTTTGTATTTCCTCCTCACTGATTACAATGAGACTTGACCAGTAATTTGGAATCTTATTTTTGCCGTTCTTATACTCAAGGTAATCTGCCAGCCTGATTCCGTCACCGACCTTCATCGGTTTTACCTTCTTTGGTATAATTGTGTCAGGACTTGCTGTAATCAGAAGGCTACAGTCACCCATAACCTCGTTATCTGCCACTGCCCATATTTTTACCCATGACGCGCCATTTCGTCCGACACCTTTCAGGGTAACCTTGCCATTCTTGGCAATTGTGGCATACGCTGACGGATTTGTCTGCTTTTTATTCACAATCCTGGGCTCCGCCCCATCTGTAATATAATACGTAATCTTCGGATCAAGATATGTGTCTGACAGTTTGATATTTAATGCTTTTTCTGCCGCCTTTAACGGAAGGTCAACCAATAACCCATCAGCATTTTCTGCTGCTTCATTATATGGCTTCTGCGGAAATCTTCCCATCAGGGAAACCTGTGCCGTCTTGTCAAACAGGCTTACTGTATACCGCCTGTCATTAAGGATGTCATCAAATACGTAACCATCTGCATCAGCATAATATTTTACAGGATTTTTCGCATCCTCCACATTAAACCAGGGATATAATCTGTTTACCTGTACCTTTGTCGTTTCAAATGCCTTTGTGGTACCAGCCGCAGAGAGCGCAACCTTCGAACCGTCAGCAAGTGTCCTTGCTGCACTGACATTTCTGACATATACGACATAGGAACCCTTTGCGTCTAAGTCAAGAATACTTTTCAGATCCAATTTCGACTTCTTATCATACTTGAAGTAGTCACCATCCTCGTTGTCATAATAAGACTGTACGTAAACTGGTGCAATTGCAAAGATGCCTTCCCACTGTTCGTTCGTCATTTTTGCAATTTCTTTCTCAAAGTCTGCCTGCTTCCATTTCTTCCTGCTGGCATCCACACTGGCATCTACCACATAAATTTCTTTGCGGTATCCGTCATTTACATGTGTAAACTGTACTTCTGCCGTTGTGTCGCCCATGATCACTTTCTTGATTGCAGGCGCTGTCACTTCGGATACAGTCACTTTGCCTTTTGCTACCTTCACGCCCTTGTCTGTGATTTCCTCAAATGTCTTACCATCTGCGGAAAGGCGTACCGGATATGCCTCAAATGCGACTGGTGTCGCCTTCTTATTGTTTGTGGCAAGCGCTGTCAGGCGTCCTGTCTCAGGGTCAATGCTCGCATACTCATTATGTGTGACATTCACATCACCGTCTTTGTAAAGTCGGTAGTTAATCTGAATCACGTCACCGAGCTGTACCTTTGTAATCTTGACATCCAGCTGCTGTGTCTCGCCGACTGCCATCTTTGCCTGAACGCCGTTAAATGCAAGCGACTTCGGTGCCACTGCCTCCCTGAGGTTTGACTCAAGCTTTGCATTTGTCACGTCAAGCTTAAATGTCTCTGTATATCCTTCTTCCCATGTAATCTTAAATTCCTTGACAGGGTCAGCAATCTTCTTGCCCTCCTCATCAAGTGTTACCGGGAATAAAGCCTTGATATAATATCTGTTCGCTGTGAGTTCTTCACGTACTTCATAGCCTGCGGATGCTTCCTCTAACACATATCCGCCTGCATCCTTAATGCTCTTTCTGTACAGGAACTGCTGTTTTCCATATGCTGCACTGTCAAGCTCCTCCGAAAATTCAATCGGTGAAAGGATGCCAACAGCAACGTAGTTTTTATCCATCGGAATCTTATTGCCATCTGCGTCTGTCAGCTGGTTGTAATAATTCTTGTATGCAAATGGGATTCCCTCACGTGGAAGGATTGTGTATACGCCCTGGTCATCTCTTTCTGTATAGAGGTTAACCCATCCTTCGTCTTCACCGCCATCCGCATATGTAAGGTAAGAAGCATCCCTTACGCCTGCTTCGCCGCGGCTAATCTTGTCTGCTGTCACCGGTCTGTACTCAATGTTGTAAGATGCCGCATACTGTGCGAATAATATGTTGCTTTCGCTAAACCTTACAGTGTATTTCTTGCCATATCTGATAAATGATGACCATGGATCGTCAATGTAGGTATTGTCCCTGAAGATGTCGCTTTCAAAGTAACAATACTTTTCACTATCCCCAGAGAAGCCTTGAAGGATTGCATAACCGTCAAAATCTTCCCAAGCACCCGTGAAAGCATTGCGTCTCTCTCCACTGATGTTCTCAAACAGACCTAAATCGCTTTCCGGTATCGGATTTGCCTCATTCGCAGCCTTGACATCAATACCATATATATCCACCAGTTCATCTGCGGTCTGACCTGCTGTCACTTCATTCAGTATCGGTGTGACAATTACATCGAGCGGTTTAATTGTGAACGTAAATGGATTGCCATCTTTGTCGTAAATCGCCTGACTTTCAATTGCCTTATAGTTCTCATTTCCTGCAAAAGAAACATAAAGTGTGTAAGCACCACCATATCTTGCTTCTGTACTTGACACATATCTGGACCCATCGTCTGTACTCCAGAGCCATCCTACATTGACAGCGCCTGCAACTTCCTCTGCGCCGATGTTCAATGGTACATCTGTTACCGGAGCTCCTGTTGCCTTATCAGTCAGTGTGATGAAATTTTCCGGTAAGTCAGCTGCTACCGGCATCCCATTATAGACCCTGTCCGCAGGCATGTTTATAGAAAACGCAAGCTCGCCTGCGCTGAAGACAAAGTCGCTCCACTCTGTATGGTAGTCATAGCGTTTCTTCTCTGCGTCCCATGCTGACTTATTCTTGTTTGTATAGTTTGACCACTTTAACCGATAGCCGTTTTTATCCAATAAGGTATAACCATCCCTGTCGTGGACATCTCCAGTCGCATCGTCAAAGAAAGCTTCTGCCTTATATACATATGGATTTGCGGTATCATTTATAAACTCTGATGCATGGATGTAATTTGCCCTTACATCCTCCTTGTTTGTGCCGTCCGGATTCTTTCCCAGGCTCAGGGCATTCCATTCCATCAAAGAATCAGCATTCCAGTCAAGCTCCTCGCCCTTATCGCTGTTATTGTCAAGCATATAGATGCTATATCCGTGTCCTCTGTAATCTGCTGCATCATCTCCATAGCTTGCATACTGCGGGTCAGCCACTACAAGAAGTTCCTGCTGCTTAATCAGGAAGTATACATCCTTTGATGCCGGCTGGTTCTTGAGCGGAATCGAGCTGTCCTTATATTCAATGTGCAGCCGGTAAACGCCTGCATCCATCGGAATGCGGGTGCTGCCGGCGCCAAAGCTCTTTACCAGGTTCTCTTCCGCACGTTTCTTGTCTGCACCTTCATTTGCTTCCGCGTCTGTATGGATATATTTCTCATACAGGCTCATATCACCAGTCTGCCATGTATATGTGATATCTTCATGCGCATCCTTGATTTCGCCGGTAACGTCCGCAAGCTTGTAAGATGCCCTGTCTGCAAACAGATAATCCTCGTCATAAATCTTCCATGCCGGACTGGCAATGGTTCCATCGCCCCTGCCCGCATCAATAAATGACTTGACAATCCTGTCCACTTTAATTTCTGTTGCTGCAGCAGTACCAAGTTCCACGAGGAGCGTATTGTTTTTGAGGGTATCCTCATCTGCCTTTACGCAGTAGTTCTTCTCTGCTGAATTGGTTGTTGTGTCTGTCACATCTACCAGCCCTGCAGCGTCACCCTCATCATTATACACCGTTTTCTGGCCGCTGAATTTTACACGGTACTCAACCGGTCTTTCCTCAGTTCCCTTGGTCAGCGCAGCGCCTGTATATTCTGTCCATGCGCCCCATTTTTCTTCCTCGGTCGCGCCGTCCTTTATGCTGGCTGCTGGCTTTTTCTGACGTGTTTCCAGCTTGAATACCGGACTGTAATACTGCGTCTTGCCTTTATCACTGTATGACACACCGAAGAAATCAGCCCTCGTTGCATTCTCGCCTACAATGTCAGAAGACTTAATATAGGAAGCCTCGCCATTCCAGAGTTCATACTCTGCTTCTGCAAGAGCCTTCGCCACGGCATTTCTATCCATGCCTTCAACCATTACAACCTTACTCGGCTTCAGCACGAGAGATACCGGCTCGATTGTAACTTTCACCGGGTCACTGTAGCCCTTTTTGTACTTTCCGTTTTCACCGGAATATACATACACAAGATAGTACTCGCCTGCATCCTTAGGGTTCTCAGACATCAATGTGTATCGGTCAATGCCGACAACATTTCCATATTCATCAACGGCTTTAACCTCAAACTGGGTCTCATCATCCAGTTCAGGGAACGCAGTGTTGGATATCCCTTTCTCCTTCGTGTACCACTGGGGGCTGACAAGCTTCTTTGCGCTCTCCTGCTCATCAAGCGCCTTGTCGTCCGCTTTTGTCACCACCTCATAGCTGGTAACATACTCTTCTGCTATCCCCGCCGCAGTAAGCGCGTTCTGCTCGTCATATGTCTTGATAATCTCTGTTCCCGGATTTTTCAGTGCAACCTGCACCTTTGTCTCTGTAAGTCCGGCAAACTCGATTCCATAATACTTCTTATCCGTCTCATTATTGGAATCCACTTCGTAATTGGAAGCAACAGAATCGGCAAGCGTTACTTTCACCGTGAACTTATACTTTTCTTCACTGTTGAAGTACGCGTCATCATTCACTGCAAACACGCCGTCACTGCCTGCCTTGTAGAGCACGATGTCCTCTGCCTTTATTTCATGCAGTGCCTTTTGGCTGTCGTACTCGCTGTTATCAGCTGATTTTAAAACATAATTCTCCAGTACAGCTGCCTTGAAGTCACTTACCTTGCTTCCGGTCGCTACATTCTTATTAATGTCATTTTTCAGTTCTAATGTCAGCTGTGCCTTTTCGATGTTGAAATAAATGTCATATACGGCATCGCCGCAGACACCCTCCACAGCTGTCACCTTCAGGCGCAGGACATAACTGCCAGTCTCCTTGGGAAGTCCCTGCATTGCGCTCTCAGAGCCTGCGGTTCTCCACTCATAGGAAAGATAGTCGTTCCTGAGCGCCTCTGTACGGTCCTCACCATTGATGTAGATTTTGGCTACGCCTTTCACAGCATCTCCAACGCCATCGAAGTTACCGCCCTCACTATAACTTACGTTATATGTCGGCTCACTCTTATCATTTTGTTTCTCAAACTGACTGGCAAGGGAAAGATTTTCAACTTTTATTACTGTGCTTTCAATAGCTGCCTTTCCGTCGCCTGCCTCCTGCAGTTCCTCGCTTGTCGCCTCGGTCTCAGGCTGTTCACCTTCCTGATTCGGTCTTAAATCAGGCGTGTATACAGGTGTCTCCGCGCCAGGCTGTGTCTCACCGTCTGTCGTCGTGCCTGTCTCGGACTGTCCCTCATTGTCTGTGGGCGTGCCCGTCTCAGGCTGTCCCTCACCGTCGGCAGGTGTGTCCGCATCAGGCTGCTGTTCCTCGCCTGCCGGTTCCTGCACTTCGTCGGCAGTTGTTTCGTCCGCGGAGTCTGCCGCGTCAGAGTCCGTTGTACCGGAATCCGCCGTGTCTGTGTCTTCCACGCTTGTCTCAACCACCGCCGGGTCTTCTGCCGCCAGAGCCGTCGCTGGCATTGATTGAAATACCATCGCGACACTCAGGATAATCGGCAGTGCCCGTTTAAACAGTTTTCGTTTAAACATTCCTCATGATCTCCCTTCTTTGTTTGGTGGATGCGTCGATAACGCACCGCTAATAATATATACCGGTGGGCATAATGATACCACCGATGATACCACATCTTTCATTATACTTAACATTTAGCCTTTTGATAAGTCTTTTTTCCCTTAATTCACTTTCTCATTTCCACAAACTTTTTTACAATTTTGTGGAAATCCTTGTCAATTCTGTCCGTTATTATATTTCTGTCTGCACTTTGCACACTAATTGTGCACCATGAATGGTTTTTTCGTCTTTATTTATATGTTTCGTAAAATTTAGTGTGTATTTTGCCATGGGATTTTGTGGGAATTCATTCGGAGAAATATTGGCGCGTATCGAATATGTATTCTGCAAAGTGTAAAAATTAGCACCTTGTCCGCATATTTGCGCGATAGTATAATGAAAATTGTGATTCACACATTACGAAAATTACAGGAAGATTAGAATGAATACTTTCAAGAATGCATTTGGCAAAATTGATTATACATTGACGAACGACTACATGTTCCGTGCCGTGATGCAGGAAAACGAAACTGTCCTAAAAGGACTTGTATCTTCCCTGCTTCACCTGGATTTTTCGGATATCCGCTCCGTCACCATCCTGAATCCAATCGCACCTGGAAAGGCGTTTGATGAAAAAACTTTTGTCTGAATGTCAGAAAACATTATGTTTATAATGACAAGTTCACACTGAATGTGTTAGACTTAAGACAGATAGCTATGGCAACAGACGAGGACAAAGCATATAAGCTTGATTACTGGGCCCGCTTTTCAAAGCAAGGACATGGGAGGATAAATTACCGGAGGTAATTAAAGCTGATTGCTCACGATGATGATATTCTGGAACAGACCTGAGAAACTATGTACAACCTCAATCAGGACGAAGTCACCCGCTATTGGTGTGAGGCACGCGAGGACGGACTGCGTATAATGCGTACTATTCAGAACCAGTATAAGGCTGAAATCGCCGAAAAGAATTCCATCATCGAACAGCTACAGGCTGAAATTCAGAAATTAAAGGAAGCTTCGGGTAAGGAAGTAAATTGATATTGAAACTGCCAAAACCCCCAAATGCATAAAACATTTGGGGGTTTTGTTTTTATTTGATGTTGACCCGATTGCAACACTCAGTGTCGACGCAGGCAAAACGGAATCCTTTTCCTTTGGCTATCACACGGCAATTCCGGCAGACGCCACAAAAGTTATCGCAGTGAATGCATCCCTGACGGATTACCCTTCTGTGGAGACAGCGGCCGCAGTATTTGACATCCCTGCCGGCAAGCGTCTCGGGTACTCCTCAGGCGACGCCCTTTATACATTCAATTCATTCTCCGATATCCATATTGACGAGGAACATTTCGGCGATACGCCCGCATACTGGTGGGAGTACTCCGAAAACCACTGGGCACAGGCGCTCAGCTACGCCACACATTTTATCCATTGTAGAAATCCGGAAGCCCAATCCGGTCAGTCTTTTTTGCTGCATGTTTCATATTTTTTTGTGGCTTCTTTAACGTATCGTACATATATTCTCCTTTCATCAGATGATACTGTAATAAATATACCGCGTCCCAGTATAGTTCCCGACTCCGGTAATCGTCAGGCATGCAATGCCCTTCCCGGTAGTGTTGGCATATGAGCAGATATAATCCTTCCCCTGCCTGAGCACGGTGCCATTGTCACACACCTCCTTCAGTTCAAGATACACTGGCTGTCCGTCATTATAATTCAGCTGTTTCGTACCTGTCGTAACCTGAAGCGCCCCCACCGATTTTGGCACAATGGTAAAATACATGTTTTTGCTGCCTTGCAGATAATCAGTTCCCGCCAGGTGCACAACCGCAGTCCCCGCACTGATATTTTTGCTGTAAGTCACCGTATATGGAAGCGGATATCCCTCTGCTGCACCCTTTATGGGCGCAAGCTGCCTAAGCTCCTCATCGGTCAGGGTAATTTCACTCCCTGTGTACTGCTTTTCGATGCTCTGCGCCGCGTCATAGTCAATCGCCTGCGCCATCGTCGCCTTTGTTATATTAAATTTGACAGTTGCACTCCCCTTGTACAGCCCATCGCTCTTTGCCTTATACGTGACCGAGGCCTTTCCAGGCTTATTGTTGTTTTTTATCGTAATATCGTACTGGTCTGTCCCGATAACATTCCCATCCAGATCCCTGATTAAATATTCGTCAACCGTCACCGGCTGGTTCAGGTATGGCTGGTCGGGTATGACCGGAAGCACAAGTTTTTTTAATTCCCTCTTGGCAATGCGGAATTTTTTTGTCCTGGTTCCCTTAAAATTCGTGCCCTCCCTTGCCGTCACTGTAATCTCTGCGCGGGTCGAGACTGCCGTGTTATTCCCCGCTGTAAGCACATAACAGTCTGCTGGTACTTCGAGCTTTCCGGCTTTGACTGTCACTTTATCAGGCAATACCGGCTGACCTGTATACCATGCACCGGAAAATGTCACGGACGAAATGGCGGCGGGGATAATCTTATAATACTTGACCGTCGCTGTCTCATCCAGCTCATAGTTATCGGACAACTGTATTCGCACATATGCCCCTGCCATTACATTTCCATCTTCATCATATGCCACATTGACATTGTTTCCATATACCAGCGTATAGTCCTTACCCGCTCCGGGCTTCAATGCCTTTTTGCCGTCAAGCACCTTCACCGCAGGGCATATTTCCTTCTGTGTGTAGGTCTGGTCTTTTATCGGCTGTATTGCCGTGCCGTCCAGCTTTTTCTTTTCGATTGTGAACATCAGCCTGCGCGTCCCCGCATATGCGCCTTTTCCGGTAATCGTCACACTTGCCGTATCCTTTCCGGCATTGACATTATTGCTATATGTAAGCGTATAACCGGCAGAAGATATCACGTTTCCATTTGCGTCCTGTATCACAAGCTTAGGTTTCTGTGCCTTTGCATTATAAGTATATACTGCGTCCTCATCTGCAAAACGGATGCTGAGGGCATTGATGTCCCTCCTGCTCATAATATTTTTTTTGAATGCAGAATCCTTGTTCTTTACCCTGTAATTTCCGCAGAGCGTAATTTCTATGTCATATTTTTCACCAAGCGCCAGTTCGTCCATACCGACGCGCGTACTTGTTCCGGCCTTGTAAATCACAACACTATCTTTTCTGTACTGCGTCTCATCAAGTTCCGTTTTGCCAGAAGCAACCCGCAGCCTGCTCCCAGTCTCATCATATGCAATCTGCACGCTGATACTGCTCTCGGCTATTTCCTTGGGCTGGATTGTGAAAGGCTGTGTGATTTTGCCTGCGTAATTACCGATTCCTGATACGGTTATACATGGTGCATCCTGTGCCGACAAATCAGCTGCCTGAATGTTCTTTTCATAGGAAACAGTGTAATCCTTTCCCTTTTTTAATGTTTTTCCACCCCATTTTACCGTGACGGCAGGCGTCAGTGCCTTGCCGGAGTACACTGCCTTTGCGACAGTAACCGTACAGTCCTGCTCAATACTCCTTGGCACAATCGAAAAAGTCTTTGTCACTTTTCCCTGGCACTGCCCCTTTCCCGAAATGGTAATTGTTGCATCTTCCCCTGCATTCGTATTGTTTTTATAGGAAACGGAATAGTTCGCAGCAGGCAGCTCGGCACCGTCCACCAGCACCCTGATCGTCGGTTTCACTGCCGTTCCTGTATACTCCTGTGCCGGAATGATGTCTGCTGCACCGGACACAACCACCATATCTTCCGTCAGCATGGTCTTCGTTATGGTAAGCGGAACACGCACCTCACCAGTATAATTATTTGTTCCCGCGATGGTTGCCGTGTACGTTCCTGCATTGCGGGGTTCCTTATTAAAGGTTATCGTGTAGTCAGTTCCTTTGACAAGCCGCGTCTCACCGTTGTGCACTGGCAGGTCATCCTGCACCAGTCCATTGTATGAGATTGTGACAGGTGCCGCCATCTCCTCGGTTATCTCTTTTTGCAGGATGGTAAATGTCTGTTCTACAGTCCCGGCATATTTTCCAATCCCTGTTATGACCGCTCTCGGCGCATTTTCACTCTCCCTGTCCGCCACCATGTCGTTATTGGAATATACGACCTGAAAGTCCACATCCCTGACAAGCGGCTCACCCATATAGCGAATCTCAATGGGCGGCTCATGATAAGCACCGTTAAATTCCTGCGCGTCTATCTCCCTGACCATCTCCGGGGTCAATGGGATGTTTTCCTGCGGCATGTCAAACTGTCCGTCCGATGTGTATGCCTTAATGCGGTACGTAACCTTTTCTGTCGCGTCAGCACCAGCGGCATCCTTCCAGCCCGCACTCGTTTTCACAAAGGTTTCCCCAGAATTTGTGTTTGCCACAAAGCGCACTGCGCCACCATTGTCATACGACTGGTCGACAAAGATTGCCGCACCTGGTTCCTCTTTAACCATTCCGCCGGACAGTGTTACAACAATGCTAAATGTACTCCCCTCTGGTACAGGAACATACTCATCAAGCTTAATCGTATGATACCCCTGAAAGGATGTAGTCCCTTCCGTCCTCGAACCAAGCCTGCCCGACTGCGGGTCATTCACATCAGTTAAACCCGTATAGACTTCCACAACGTAATCCGTCTCCACCGACGCAATGCCAATGCCTGCCGCCTCAATCATTTGGTTTCCTGTACTTGTATATACCGCGGCAGCTGTTATTTCATCGCCGCCCTTATACCGGACACCGACCGCACCATCATACTGGTAAATATGGTCATAATTGTCAGCCTTCTCAAAGTCAAATGCAAGCATCGTGTCAGACAGTGATGCATCCTCATACGACATCCAGAAATAACCGTCATCCCCATACTCGCTGCCCCAGCTGTTCTTGACAAGCCATGCCCCATTCTCTTTTGGCAGATGCGGGGTACCCCCAAATGCAAGAACCTCCTGCTGGTTGATGAATGTGTAGGCAAAATTATTCCTGTCAAAATTGTCATCCCATCCCACTATCGCGACTCCGTGCCCCTCCTCGCCGCTCATCGGTTGATAATAATAAACTGCCGGACCGCTGTACTTGTCCTGCCCATATTTTTCCAGTACAGTATCAACATATCTGCTGTCATTATTTTTGCTGTATTTATAGTAGATGCCCACAGCGCCCTTATCCATGACCGCCTGCTTCACGCTGTCATGGTCATTTTTGTTCATCCAGTACGCATTCTGCATATGTAGCGCGTCCTGATACGCATATTCATCCGCAATTGTCAATTCTTTTGTTTGATATGATTCAGCAAGCGGATAAACCAGACTGCCATCCAGTGCCTCATCGGCAGCGCCGGTCCACCTTGCAAGGGCAAACGCCGTAAATACATTGTTTCCTCCCTGCATAACCTTAGGACCAGTCAGCGGAATCACCTTATCTCCTTCCAGTCCCCCATCAGGGCCGGTCAGTCCGTCATGGTAGAAGAAATTTACAAGGTGTGTCTCCGAAAGGTTCGCTTCTGTCCCATACAATTGCTTGTATGCAGCCTCCGCAGTCGCCATCGCTGCGAATGCCCAGCATGTGCCCCATGCCCCCTGATTCCTGATTGCAGAAACCTGTCCAGCCTCCACTGCCGAATACGCTTCCGGCAACGCTTCCCTGTCCGCATAAAGTCCAAACGTCCTGCGCCCCAGGGCAGTATTTCCAAGTCGGTCTGCCTCGAATCCGCTGTCAATATAACCGCTTACGCAATATCCATCCTCCTCAAACTGCCTGTCCAGTTCCTCCTGAAGCTCCGAAATCAGCTCGGAAACAGGCTGCTCGTCCGATACTTCTGTCTCAAATGTCTCTGTCTCAAATACTTCTGTCTCCGGCGCGAACGTTCCTGTCTCTGCGTCTGTTCCGAGCGTTTCTCCCTCTGTTTCATCTGTTTCTGTCTCCGTCACAAACGTTTCAGTCTCTGTCCCTGCGTCTTCTATCCCAGTTTCTGTCATTGTCGCTTCGGCTTCACTTGTTTCTGTCAGCTCCGGCTCATTGCTTTCATTCACTTCCAGTTCGGAAGTTTCTGCCTCTTCTATTTCTGTTGTTTCTTCGGATGACACTCCAATTGATTCTCTCTCTGACAGATACAGGCTTGTTGTTTCGTCCACTATGGTTTCATCAACGACCGTATCCGTCCCATTTCCTATTCTGCCAGAAACAGCATCATCCATCTCTGTCGCATATAGCTCCACATTTGTCATACATAGAAACACACATAGAAAAACTGCTGTTATTTTTTTCACGCTGCCACCCATCGCTTATTACCTCCTCCGCCAATGTAATTATATCAATTTCCATGAATTTTTCAAGTTTGAAAAAGCAGGAATTTCTAGCAAACCAGCCCAGCCGAAGCCCGAACCTTTTGTTGTCATACCTTAACTCCCCTATTCATGAAAATATCGCGCCAACAATGAATAAAACTATATTTGCAAAAGTGAATTGAATATAACAACTGAAATTGTTATAATATAAAAAAGAGAGGAGACAACAGGTGGCAGACACAAAAATAAACATAAAATACAAAGACCGGCTTTTCCGGTTAAGGTTTGGCTCCGAAGAATATAAGGAGGATATCTTATCACTGTACAACGCACTAAATGACTCATCATATTGCAATGCAGATGACCTTACCATTACAACCATTGATGATGTCATTTATATCAAAATGAAAAATGACGTATCCATTCTTTTAGATGGCAATATGCCTCTCTGGGAACAACAGGGCTCCATTAATCCCAATATGCCTGTCCGTGGGTTTATGTATTTCGGCAGCCTTTACAGTCAGTATGTTAAAGTCAATAAACTCAAGTTGTCAGACTCCTTTATGAACAAGACTGATAATGGCGAATTCGAATGGACAGCAACCGTGTATAACCTAAACAGGGGGGAAAAATGATGCACTGCTTTTAAAATGTAAGCCTTTATCAGAGTATATGGAACTGATAAATCGTATTCGTGACAACCAAAATTACGGCATGAATATTCAGAACGCAATAAATACTGCTGTCAACAGCTGCATTGCGGACAATATTATGAAAGACTTTTTAACCAAACACAAAGCGGAGGTGATGAGTGTGTGTATTACAGAATTTGACGAAAAAGTTTTTACGGATGGCATTCGCGAGGAAGGGCGTGAGGAAGGACTTGCTGAAGGACTCGCCGAAGGACTCAGCAGGGGACGTCAGGATGGGCTCAAGGCACTTATCCATAGTTTAAGAGATTTTCTGCCCGACTTTGAATCAGTCTATCAGGCCGTGATCCGGAATACGGAATATGCCAATATCTCAAGGGAACAGGTTCAAAAATATTATTAAAATATGTAACACATTAAAAACAAAAAAGGAATTCCATATGGAATTCCTTTTTTTGCTTTATTTCATTGTCAGATTACTTAACTGTAATTGCTACAGTCGCTTTCTTTCCTGATAATGTCTTAATAGTAAGTGTTGTCTTACCAGGCTTCATTGCAGTAATTACACCATTATTGTCTATGGAAGCAATTCCAGCCTTGTTGAATGAATATGTTACAGGATCTGTTCCATATGCAATGTTTTCCTTTGTATATACAGTAGCATTTACAAATGGAGCGTTTTTGGTAGATGCCTGAATCTGAGGAGTAATTGTAAACTGGTCGCCCACAGTTACTTCTTTCTTCTTAAGAGCACTACTATTGTCCTCTGTAGCCCTTACAGCCTTTGTCTTGTTGTCAACCACATAGATATATGCATATGCAACTGCACCGCCATCAGCATAAGCACCAATCTTAATAACTGTACCTGCAGGATAGCTGCTTACAGGAACCTTTACAGCAGTTGTCTTCTTCACTTTTGCGTCCTGAATAGTTGTTGACTTCTCTTTTACTATTGTATTGCCCTGAGCATCAAGTTCTCCAACTACTTTCTTCCACGTAATCAGATCCTTTGAGCCGCTCGGAAGCTGCTTCTTCACATTAATCGCAACGTCTTTTGCCTTTCCATCAGCAACAACAACAAATACATTCTTATTCAGCGTAAGCGTTTCTGCCTTCTGAACAGCCTTAACTGTGATTGTCTTCTTGTTTAACCTCGCTGACTTCTTGCCACTCTTTGCATTCGTATTAATTGTGACATAGCTTGCTGTAACCTTTGTTGTACCACCTTTGAGGACTGAAAGCTGACCACAATTTGCACTCTGGCTCATAGTTCCTACCTTAGCACTTGATGAAGCCCAGGCAATCGCCTCGTCATACTGCGGCGTAGGAACATCGCTTTCGCCCAATGCATGACCCTCAAATTTATACTTACCACCCGATACAGCATTAAGCGGTTTCGTTATTCCATCTTTCTTCTTGTTGTCAAAAACAATCGCGGTTCCAGGAGCACCATGTGTAACATCAATTACCGAAACGTTCTTAATGTCAGCCTGCTTTACCTTAACATTACATGTATCTGTAACTTCTTTATTTCCGCCATCTTTAAATTTCGCCGTAACCTTAACAGTACGATTATCTACATCTATACATTCTTTAGCAGCATTAACCAAAAGGTTTGCAGATGTCACAACCCCCTTTCCGTTAACCTTAATGTTCTTAACATTTACTGCAGCAGGATCCGGTTCCTTAGCATTGCCTTTAAGTGCAGCAAACGTAACCTTTGTCTTGCCTACAGGAATCACTGTACCTGTCACTGTACCATTGCTGTTTTTTACATAATCATCTGCATAAAGAACAGCTGTCAATGATGGTTTTGCACCTGTCCAAGCCTCAATATCGGAAACAACAACTCCACTTGGTGTTGAATTAACAGTAATCTTATATGTAGCCTTCTTGCCACTTGAAGCCTTGGCAGTAACGGTTGCTGTACCTACGCCAACTGCATCGATACGAACCTTAAGAATTCTTTCATCATCATCCGATGCAAGCTCTGTCATCCTTACAACCGGTGTCTTCGGATTCTTTACTGACCACTCTACCGAATCTGTTACCTTATCGTTAACACCAGGCTTAGGCTGAAGCTCTGCTTCCAGTTCAGCAGTTGTCATATCCTTCGTCTTTATCTTACCAAAATCAAGTGTATTACCATTGTTTGACTTAATAACTACCTTGTTTGCCATCACGCCCGGAGAAAGCTTAATTGTTGTCTCTGCCCTCTTTCCGTTCTCTGTTGTCGCATAGAGTTTAATTTCCTCCTCTGCAGCAACCTTTTTAACTGTCATCTCGCCATTGTCAGCAATCGTTACTTTCTTGGCATCAGCAGAACCAACATAGAAAGACACATTACATGTCGCTGTTGCAGGCTCAACCGTGATAAACTTATTCAGGTTATATTTCTGCTTAAGATAAAACTTCTCTGGCAGACCACTGAACTGAATGCTGTTTGCAAGCTCTTTTACAGTTACGACTGCCTCTGCACTAAACTCACCAGCATCCAGTTTCCTGTTTGCATTGTAGTCGATAAAAGCCCGGACAGTCACCTGACCACCCTTTTTCGCTCTTACATTAACCATGCTGGTATCCTCAGTACCGTCAGTATTCTGATAGTATGAAATACCTACGGACTGATTCTGATTACCGAGAACTTCCCATCTCAGGTATTTGTCAATAATTTCTTTTGTCTTCTCATCTGCCTGAAGAACCATCTCCTCATTGCTCGGGTCATAATCGCTGTAAAGAACCCTTGCCTGCAGTCTGCCACTGTCAACTGCACCATTTACCTCAAGCGAAAGGCTGTCCTTATCCAGCGTAAGCCCGATAACCTGTGCCTCTCTCTCCTCATCGCCCAATATATCCTCGTATTTGTATGTACCTGTCATTGTGCTGGACAGTGTAGCTGTGCCGCTGCTCTTATCGGCGTCATCTGTCGAGGTATATACATCAGCAATTGATGCTTCTGTTGCTGAAGCAGTTATTGGTGTAGAGATAACCATGGCACCCACCAACAAATATGCCATTAATTTTTTAATAACTTTGACTTTCATAGCACCTTCTCCTCCGTTATAGATTTACTCATTCAGCATACACCCAATATTGCATTTGTGCAAGCCTTTTTTTCATTTTCATCATTTTTCCAGTCTTATTATCTTTCTGTCCTTTGTGCAACCTGATGCATTTTTCCGTCCCCTTCCGCGCATTTCCCTGTCAATCTGCCGTCACCAGCTGTATATGGACATCTCCATGCAGTTCCGTTCGGTGAAGTTGCACATTACTTCCCCAGATATTATCAGCAAATATTATATCGGTTCAGAAATGTTTCTTCATTAGTATATTGTGAAAACTTTATTTACTCCGGCAACACCCCCTTATATATCCGCCATGTCTCCATCAGCTGCCGGCTGTTATTGATGACCAGCGCATAGCTGCCCAGCGTCAGCACGACCTCGCATTTCTCCTCAATTACCGGTTCTCCCAGATACATGTTGTTGATAATGAATATATCATCCTTGTCAAAATCCACTTCCGCCATCGGCACCAGACTGACCTCACGGTCCATCAGCATAAACTGAAGCAGCGATGCCTGTTTATAGTTGAGTGAATCACTGACAAAATACACATCGCCCTCCCTGCTTAAGACGTTTATCCAGGAGGCAATATCAGGCAGCGCCCCTGACTGTTTCAGGTTTCTGGATATCACATAATTATTTATGATGGCATCGGACAAATGGGTCCACGCCGCAAGCGGAATCATCAGAGCAAGAACGCACCGCACTGTCACGATGGCAGCGTTCAGCCGCATCTGCCCCGGTATTTTGGCAATGGAATTGGCAAACAGCTTAAACACCATAAAGAACAGCACCGTCAACGGCAGAATATATCCTGTCAGCTGTTGTATCTTGCCTGTGGGGGACTCATAGTTCCAGAATACCCGTCCAAACATGACCGCATGCGCAAGTTCAAAATGCGTGCGCTGCAGTTCGTCGTATACATACTGGCAGTACATTCCTGCCACACCATACAGCACCGTGCAGATGCCAAGCATGATTAGCCAGTGCCTTTCCCCCAGCAGAATATCAACACTATATATAAGAAGAATTCCGATCGTATACTCAATGTAGCGTCCATGGACAAGGTCGTCTACCTTAAACAGACCTTCCTTATATATGGCACAAATCATAAAAGTGCCCGCCCACGCCAGAAATACCCCGAACAGCCACAGATACCGCGCAGCGTCTCCGCCCAGCCGTCTTAATCCGTTGTCCGTTTTCCCCAGAAGTGCATGAAACACCCTCCGGACGCAGTCCACCGTAATCCAGAACGCGTTGACAATGAGGTTCCGCATTCCCCAGCAAATGACCAGACCACTTCCAGCCACCAGGTAAAACCATTTCCCCACAATGCTGGTGCCCAGGCGTATCAGCCCTGGTACGGTAAATATATTCCGGACTTTCTCCCACTGTCCTGCAAAATCATTCATGGCAAGCCTGTCCGGAAGTGCATCGGCAGCTGCATTTCCCGCTCCTGCCCTGCCAGCCACATAAACGCCCGCAGTGACCGCGCCCGCCAAAACCATCACAAATACCAGACGGCTTTTCCCATGTTCAATGAGGTACAGCAGCAGCATCGCGATAAGAAAAAGCACTATCATCAAAGCGGTTTTCTTTGTCAGGGCATAGGAAAGCAGCCCCGCCGCCCCAACAGGAGGTTTTCCCATGTACAATGTATTCTGAAGATTCTGTTTTATTACAGAATGAAGCATAAGCCCGCCGCACATTGCCGCCCCAAAGACCGCCGTATCCCGCAGCCTGCTTATCCTCCGCAGCCTGACAAGGAGCACTATGATTATGGCAGTTATGAACTGCGCCAGTGTCCGCTGGTGTATCGTATACATATATACCGAAACCAACGCAAACGCCGCGTGGTTGAGGATACTTGGCTTATCCGTCACGCGGTGCATTGTATAGAGAAATATCCAGAAAAAAAATGTAAGCGCACACTCCGAAAGAGTAATGTGGGAATATATTTTGTATGCAGGATACAGCATGACCACAAAACACGCAACGCACCGGACAATCCAGTTCATGTTTTTCATGTATCTCCTGCAGAGCCTTACCGCTATGAGAAAGCTTGCCACAAGCATAAGCAGGTTAAACGTTGTGGCAAGCTGGTACATACTGTCCCATCCCCCGACATTCAGCCAGGGTGCAATCATCCGAAGCGCCAGAAGAATCAGACTGTATCCATAGGAATAGTATGCGATATTCCCTGTAATGGAAGACCAGTCCAGCCCCATGAAATAGGAGCTGTTCGCCCAGTAGCCATATTCATCATCCAGCAGGATAGGCATGACGGACTCATCCAGTTTGTAGCTGCAAAACCAGAACAAAAGTACCGCGAGTACACACTCAAGCCAGAACTCCTTATTGCGCACAACCGCCATTATGCGCTCCTTGCTGATTATCCTAATCCTATTTTTTGTCATATTTCATCGTCATCTTTCCTTTTTTCCCCCTCGGGGTCGAGCAGCCCGAATTCCAGCTTCTTCATCCGGAACTGGATATCCTCAAGCAGCTTGCGGTTCGCCGATATAATGTCCGCCTGCATGCCGGACACGAGCGTCTGGAACCCTATGATAATCATCATCGCCGCAAGAATCAGGGACTGTGTGTGCCCCATGCCGTTCCCACTGAAAAAAAAGCACAAAAAACGCACACCAATCGCGGTTCCCGCCATGATGAATACACTTCCTATCAGCGTAAAGATTTTCATGGGCTTGTACATCAGCACCGCACGCAGTATCGTGAGCATCGACTTCTTGATGTATGCGCCCATGGAGTTCATCAGCCTTGACTTGCGCAGCTCAGGATTGGTGTGGACAGGCACCGACGTGATTGCCATCTTGTTCCTGCCCGCCTGCACGATTGTCTCGAGCGTGTATGTATATTCATTGTGCACATTCACACGCATAGCAGCCTTCCTGCTGTACGCGCGGAAACCACTCGGCGCGTCGGGGATATCCGTCTTGGACGCCGCGCGCACGACCCAGCTGCCAAAACGCTGTAGTTTCTTTTTTATCCACGAAAATTCCTCGATTTCATCTATCGGACGCTCACCGATTACAATGTCCGCCTTTTTTTCCAGTATGGGGCGCACAAGTTTTTCAATGTCCGCACCGCTGTACTGGTTGTCCGCATCCGTATTTACGATAATGTCCGCACCATTTCGCAGCGCAAGGTCAATTCCCGCAAGGAACCCTTTTGCAAGCCCCAGGTTTCTCTTAAAATGGACAATGTGCTGCACGCCCCACTCCTTGGCAATGCGCTCGGTGTCATCGTCGCTCCCATCGTTGATAATCAGGTATTCAATCTCATCTATGCCATCAATCTGGCGCGGCAGGTCATTCAACGCGATTTCCAGCGTCTCCGCCTCGTTATAACAAGGGATTTGTATGATTAATTTCATTTCTCTTCTGCCCTCCGACATCTCTGGTCAATACACTATGTCGATATGACTCATTCTATATCGGAACGGACGATGTGTCAAGGCTGTAAAAAATGGCAGTGCCATAAGCCCCGCCATTTTTATCCTATCAGGCACTTTTTTCCCTGAAATGCAAATGCATATTTCCGGATTTGTCCCGGCGAAAATCCGGATGCCGCCAGTTCCGCTTCATACCGTTTCTGCTCTATCTGCCTATGCGCGTTTGCAATGGTATCTTCCAGCGTTTCCTCCTCATCGTCCGGGTCAAGCACCTTGAACTCGATAATAAATGCTTTTGCGCTCCGGTCAATCGGCTCTATCATTATGTCATACCGCCCATAACCGCTCTCACGGTTGGAGCGGACTTTATACCTGTCCGCAAGACTCACCACCATCTCCCTCAAACCAGCCTTTCACCATTCTGCGGAACATTCTTGCCACTTCAAAATTGGTCAGCGCAAGCGTATAGCAAGTCTCCTCATCCGCCCCTCTTTTGACCATGCCCACAACCTTTAAATAACCCGTTGCAAGAACCAGATATGTGCCCGGAAGCAGCCTGTACTGTTCTTCCTTCCAAATCGCAAGCCCTTCGAACAAGTCTCCCCTGCCTGCGTATTTGTTGGAAAAAAACAATCAACCATGCTCATATTCAGTGTTTTGCCAAATCTGCGCGGCCGGGTTATCAGCGTGACGTCCGAGCCACCCTCCCACCATTCCTTGATAAAACCTGTCTTATCTATATAAAATGCATTCTGTTCCCTTACTTTGTCAAACTGCTGTACCCCTATATTTACAACCGCCCTGCTGCCCATGCCGTCACATCGCTAAATTTCCGAATTATAGATATAGTATACACATTCCGTAGACGGGGTACAATGGAAAAACAGTGAAAAAGCTAATTTCTTCTCCCATTCCATCCTAATTTACCAATCAGTACTCATTAATATTATAAAAGTAACTTTATTTACCTAATTTTATTATCTTATACCAAGCCGAACAAGGGACAGAATTGACCAATACCCTTGTTTGCCAATTCTGTCCCTTGTATTTTTATATATATCTGATAACATTATGGTAGTTTAAGAAATGGAGGTTTTATACAAATGAAAAATTCTAAATTAAGAAGATTTTTGGTACTGTTTGCGCTTGTCATTATTATCCAGAATGGAACCATCATTGTACAGAATGCTGGCAATGGCGCTGAAATCGGGACAGAGGAAGGGGTTGCTCCTTGTAGTGATTTTCCGGGATATGAAGATGTCTTTAACTAATACCCATTTTCATCGTATAAACAATTTATTATAAAATAATCTGTTTCTGTCAAATTTAATTTATTCCCTACGCATTTTACTTAAATAAAACTTTTCATCATAAAATAATTTACAAAAATGACTGAGTACAATACATTGATTTAGGATCTCAGTCATTTTTTCTTTTTCCAATACCTGACCACCCTTTATTTTTTGTTCATTTTCATTCCATAAGATATCATACAGTATACTTCCAATTGCCGAAATTCTCCTATTCTTTAGCGACTCACTCAAAACAGTTTTATCTAATTGTGTTGCAAATTGATATTCTCCCATATTTGCCAATTCACTTGCCATTCGCATCATAATAAACTCATACATAACAATGCAGTCGGACAACATATGTTTTTTCTTATAGCATTCAAAAAAGTGTATTAGAAAATCAATATACTTTCTTTTCTCAGCATCCTCAAGTGCCTGCATCTTTTTTCGTATACATAACATTTCCATCTCCGTTAAGTACATCTCATCTACATAAAATATATTTTTGGTCTTCAATGTACATTGCAGTGCGTCTTCTTCTCTTGCAACAAATTGCTCGTTTGTAATTTTTCCTTCCATCCAATCTAAAGATGCACTATACTCCATAATGTATTGCCTATTTTCTGGTATCTCAAGCGAAAGCTTACCTTGTATTTGATCTAATAAATTCCTACATCTTTCTATATCATGCTTATTTCGACAAGATGCCATTTCATTTATTAGTCTTATCACATCATTGTCATTTGTCACCAGCCACGCTCTTTGATACTCTTTCGACAACCCAAGCCTACGCATTACCATTTCGAGCGAATCCTGATGCATCGTTCTTTCCATTTTCTCCGACCTACGCAGCGTCTTTGTAACGCAAATTCCCTTGCACAGTTCCTCCTGCGTCATACCATACATACTCCTGCGAATGCGTAGAACATCACCAACATAAAATACCCATCTTTGACGATACAGATAAACACAATCCTGCATATATGCCGGAACCTCATATTCCTCATAAAGCCCCTTCAGCAAATCCGCCAGTTCCGTACTCTCCCTGCATTCATCCCCATCATTCTCAACAGTCCCCAGTATCCTGCACTTCATTTCCAACAGTTCAAGCAAATAAAACGCCCTCCCAGTATCCCGCAGTATTTCAATTGCCTGATTACATATTTGCAGACTTTCAATTAACTCCTCCGCTGTCTGTCCACCCTGTTCAGCAAACACCTCCCTCAAATAATAAAACGCAATCTTAGGATAAATCTTCACCCTCGACAGCTCATCATAGACGCCATTCTCCACAAACGCCAATAACTCCCTGCACTTTTCCAGAAAATTTCTTCCCCTATCCCTCGCGTAAAACTCATACTCCAAAACCATATTAATTTCCTGTATGGACAGCATGCACTTTTCCATGCAAAGATGCTCCACCTTCGGAACCGTCAGCTTCACTGCCTTTTCATAACATTCACCAATCTCCGCCCAATCCGCATTCTTCTGTTTCAAAACCTCCGCTTTCATCACCAGACAAAACTGCTGTTTTAACTTTTCCTTTGGCGGTATCTGTTCCTCATACTCCGCAATCAGCCGCAGCGCATCCTGCGCTTCCCTCCGTTCCACCGCCGCCAGAATATCCCGCTGACATTCCCAGGCCTTATAATCCTCAATATCCAGCAAATTCTCATACAAATCACTTGCAATCCCAAAACGCCCCAACAACCGATCCCTCATATCCTTATGAACCGGACGCTCGCCCTTCACAATCCTCGAAATCTGGCTTATCGGCATCAGCCCCTCCACCAGCTGCTCAAAAATAATCCCCCGCTCTTCCCGCATCCTCTGCAAAAAATTCGCAAAATCCTGATCACATTCCAACGGCGCCTTCTGAACCTTCTCTTTCTTCTTCCCCATCTGCCCCATGCCACTCCTTCCATAATAAAATGTATATATATTACATTTTACTACAAAGTTCTGCATATTTCTTCCATATATTGTT
>Ga0137306_101158_pt1 | contig 28585 bp, 26 predicted proteins | sample Inofroosms_March_FD_97187 | JGI IMG/M metagenome (GOLD analysis project Ga0137306, IMG submission 97187) | Mouse cecal microbial communities from Vienna, Austria - N-Acetylneuraminic and N-Acetylglucosamine D2O microcosms_March | ecosystem: Host-associated > Mammals > Digestive system > Large...
CCTGCACATGAAAAAGAAGCCGGTTCTCTATTCTCCGGCTTCCAGAATAAACTGGAAGTTGTCATTATGACATTAAGCCAGTTACAATACAACCTGCATATTGACTACACAAGTGTTTATCAAAGATTTCCTGCAAAACATTTGATATGATTTGTGTTGCTTCATCTTTATTTTGATTGTCGATAACCGCTAAAGGCAACAACAAAAGAAATATTTTTCGCTCTGTTTATCTGCTCAATAAACTGGAATTGAATTATTTTTTCTTTTCAAATACTCCCCAAATACATACAAGAATCCCAACTATAACAACACCTAAAGATATAATAAACGGAAGTTCTACATCATACCCTTGTAACAATCCCCACAATCCAGATAGTCCATTACTATACACGTCATTGACCGTTGCCAGTACCATAAGTGCTATTGAATAAATTACGCCTATTAAAGCTACCACTGCGCCACAAAAAATTTTTTTCATAATATTAAGTCCCCTATTTAGTCTTGACCTTATAAATCCCGAATTTATAAAACTCGCTGAGCTACAACCACAGTATAGTTATCCGTGTCATATGTAATCCCCGTCTCCTTAAAATTGTTTTTATGCCAAAAATGCTCTGCCTGGGGATTGCCTTTAACCCAGCCAAGCCGTACACTCGAAAGCCTGATGCTGGCCAGATAACGGCATAAATCGTCAATAATGCTGCTTCCAATTCCAGCATTTTGAGTCGATACCGCTGTCATAAAAAAGCCTATGAAAGCAGTTTTTTCATTAGGGTATGCCATAATAAAATCCATTACAGCAATCAATTCTTCACCTTTGTAGTACCCCACATAATATTTATCGCACGTTTCTTTATTTGGAGGCAAGGCTTTCATATCATCAAGAATACTCTGTTCTGTCACAAATGGTGGACAGTATTGGTAATACAAATCATTTTTGCTGCACAGTAAATATATATCTGCGACATCCGCTTTTTCCATGCGGCGTACAGTATAATCATTAGAGAAAAGAGATATATCCATTTGTGTCACCTCTGCAAATCTTGATTGTTACTTCGTTCAGTTTATCACATTTATAGGATATCTACAAGATTCCGTGTATGAAAAAGCTAAAAGAATGAATTCTTCACTTGACAATGTGGCAAAGAACTGCTGACCCCGGATGAGGTGCGGCGCATTGAGCGCGGGGACGCGCTGCTTTTGATGAGCAGCGAGGACCCGGTAATCGATCGGAAGTTTGATATATTAAAGCACCCCAATATCCGGTTTACGCTGGACGGCGGCAGCGCGCCGTATGTGATGCCACATGATTACATGGGCGATGCGGCCAGCCTGCCCGCCGCAGAAATCGAAACATTGGAACCGGACAAGGTGCCGGAGGAAACCCTACGACAATATGAATGGATCGAATTGGAGGAGATCAACGAATATGAAGCTTTTGAAAAATCAGAGGAAATACCGCATTGACGAGACGCCGGTGCCGCTGGACGCGCAGGCGAAGCGCATCAAACGGACATATCTGGCGCTTGTATCGTTGCTGGCAATGGCATTTGTGCTGGCCTGCCCGGCGTTTGCAGCAGCGGGCGACCCGTTGGCCGCGATCAATAACCTGTCGGATTTTGTGTTCAGCGCCATCAAGGCCATCGGCGCGATCCTGCTGGGCTTTGGCATCGTACAGATCGGTTTAGCCTTGAAAGGCCATGACGCCAGCCAGCGCGCGCAGGGCTTTATGACCTTTTTCGGCGGCGTGGTGATCTACTTTGCAAAAGATCTGTTGGATATGATCGTGTGAACCGGGAACAAACCGAATATAGCCGCCGCATGGGTTTTCTGATATAGCCCATGCGGCGGCATGGGAGGTGAAGAAAAAACTTGAATCAGAACTGGATCGTTGAAAATATCCTGAATGCCTTTGCAACATGGAACGAAAAGCTGGCCGAACTCTGGACGCTTGTCACCATGTCGCCGGACGCCTTCAAGGGCGGCGCGGTCTGGGCCGTGATGCAGAATATCCACGGCGGACTGCTTGCCGTGGGGTACGGGCTGCTCATTCTGTTTTTTGCGATGTCCCTTTTCAAAAATACGGCAAATTTCCATGAGTTAAAACGTCCTGAAGCGGCCATTGGCTATCTTGTCCGGTTTGTGGCGGCAAAGGCGGCTGTGACCTATGGCATGGAGATCATGCTGAAGCTGTTTGAGGTGTGCAACGGCATTGTGCTGCAGGCGGCAGCCGGGATGGGCGGCATCTCGCAGGCGATGGTTTTTCTGCCGGTCGAAATTGAAACGGCTATCCGCAGCGTCGGCTTTCTTGCCAGCATCCCATTGTGGCTGGTGACCATCCTCGGCAGCCTGCTGATCACGGTGCTTTCGTTTATGCTGATCCTTACGGTATACGGGCGCTTTTTCCATATCTATATGTACACCGCGCTGGCTCCGGTGCCGCTGGCGGCATTTGCCGGAGAACGCACGCAGTCCGTGGGGATCTCATTCTTGAAAAGATATCTCGGCGTGTGTATGGAGGGCGCGGTGATCGTGCTGGCCTGCGTGATCTATTCCGGCTTTGTGACAGCGCCCAGCGTCACGACCGGCGAAGCCGCCAGCATGGTGTGGAGTTATCTGGCCGAGACAGCGTTTAATATGCTGGTGCTGGTCGGGCTGGTGAAAGGAGCGGACAGGATCATCCATGAGATGATGGGGTTGTAATCATGGGATAATTGTGGTATAATACAGTTACAAAGGAGGCTGATCCTATGCCGCGTATTATTCCGATTCGGGACTTGAAAGACACTGCCGCCATTTCCCAGATGTGCAGCGAAGTCAACGAGCCGGTCTATATCACCAAAAATGGGTATGGGGATATGGTCATTATGAGCATGAAAACCTACGAAGAAACCATGTACCTGAAGGATGTCTACACAAAACTGGCGCAGGCGGAGGATGAAGTGCGCAGCGGGAAAACGGTGGATGCCCGCTCTGCCCTTAAGGAGCTGAGGGGGAAGTATGGCATATAGAATCATTGAAACAGAATTGGCGCTTGCCGATCTGGACGCTATTCTGTCCCACATGGCTATTTCTCTTGCAAACCCCTCTGCTGCTGCCTCTTTTGCGGATGCCGTCGAGTTTTGTTATGGGACATTGGAACAAATGCCTCTGGCCTATGAGCAATGCCGTGACCCTCATTTGAACGCCTTGGGATACCGTAAAGCAGTGATCAATCACTACATTATGATCTATCGCGTATCCGAGCCGGAAAAAACAGTTTATGTCCTGCGCTTCTTTTATGGCCGGCAGGACTATGAAAAATTGATCTGAGCAAATATTTTTGCGGCAGAGCCTCAATGGCCCTGCCGCTTTTGTTTTGGAGGTGGAAATACGCAAGTCAAAATCAGCAAGGAGATCCGCACCTATCAGGAGGAGATTTTCATGGGCCTGTCTCTGCGGCAGCTCGTCTGCTCCGGCCTTGCCATCGGCGCGGCGGTCGGCTCGTACTTTGCCCTGCGCGGTATGTTGGGCCGGGAAACGGTCAGCTGGGTCTGCATCGTCTGCGCCGCGCCGGTCGCGGCGGCGGGATTTTTTACCTATGACGGACTGAACTTTGAAGGATTCCTGCGCGCGGTGTGGCAAACGATATTCCTGCGGGCCGGGCCGCGCGTCTGGAAAAGCGAAAACCGGTATGAGCAAGTCGTGCAAAAAAGCGCAAAACGAAAAAGGGCGGCTGGCAGGCTGCCCTTTTTTCATTTAGGTGTGTTCAGCAAAAAGAGGAAGGATGAAGTCGAGGATTTTAAAATTAAGTGAATATGACCACTGCCGCCGCACGCGGGGCAACTGCCGTGTCCCGCGCTCGGTGCAGCAGAGCATCCCTATCGACACCCTTTACAGCACGGCATCTGGCGCAGCGGCGATGTGTACAGCCGGATGTGGAGCGTGTCGGACGTCAACTATGCCATGCTCTCGGACTCGGCCAAAAAAGAAATCCAAACCCTGTACGGAGCGGTGTATGCCGGCATTCCCGCCGACTGCTGGGCGCAGTTTTGCATCGTCAGCCAGCGGATGGACGAGGCCGCGTTCCGGCGCGACATCCTCTTGCCGATGAAAGAGGAACGCACAGACGCATACCGCAGCGAGTACAACGCGCTGCTCGAAAGTCGCGTTCGTGGAACCTGTGCATCCCGCTGCGGCAAAGCGCAAAAACAAAAGCCCCATAAAGAAAAACGAAAAAAGCACCCCAAAAAACAAAAGCTCCGCATCCGATTTGGCAATTCTGCCAAAGCGGATGCGGAGCTTTGCGTGCTGGTTGCGCGATTTGCGTATTTTGCGCAGTGAATGCGTGGTTTTGCATATTTTGCGCGGTGAGTGCGTATTTTTGCGCGTTGGATGCATGTTTTTACGTATTTTTATGTGCTTTTGCGCTTTTTGTTTTGCGGCGCGCCGCTGCCGGAAAACTCCCTCCGGCATCACAGCTTCTGCTTACGCTTTTTTCTGCTTTTCAAAGAACGCGTTGATCTTTTTTCGGATCTCTTCGGGTTTAAACGTCTTCAGCAAATAGCCTGCCGGGCGCAGAGACATTACCTGGCGCACGCTCTCGGGATCGCTTTTGCTTGTGAGGAAGATCACCGGGATATCGGCAAACGAAGGCTCCGAGCGCAGCATTTCCAGCGTTTGTTTGCCGTCGCAGATGGGCATTTCGTAATCGAGCAGCACAAGATCCGGCCGATTCAACGTGATGGTACGGATCGCAGCCACGCCGGAATCGGCTGTGGAAACGTCGTAATCCTCATTCAAAAGGCGACAGATGCTCTGCTGTACAACAAGCGAATCGTCCACAAGCAGCACCCTCGGCTTGCTTGCATCCGCGCTGTGCGCTTTGCGCTCGGATAAGAACTTTTCCACCTCGGCCATCGCATTGTCAGCCGCGAGCGGCGTAACGGTGCCGTTTTCCAGAAGATGCGGCGCAATGAGGCAAAACGCAAAATAGCCTGCCCCGGTGTTGAACAGCAGGCTGGCCTGCACCTTTTCTTTTTCAAATATCCGCTGGAACTGTTCATAGGATAAAAAGTTTTCTTCCTTCAGCTCGCAGGACTGCATCGAGGGGATCTGCTTCAAAACACGTTCGGCAAACTGGCGCGCCGTATAGCGCGATGCGTGGATGAGCATGGAATCCAGCTCGTTTGTCTCGATGCCCAATACCTTGCCCACGGTTCCGATCAACAGTTTTTCTTCCAAAACAAGAAGGATCTCCTGTCTTTTCTCGCAGTGCGGCGCTTCGTAGACAAAACGGTAATAAATGCCGCAGCCAAACTTTTCGCCGCCGTAGGCATCGCTGATGAGGTGCGATTCCAGCCGGAACATATCAAATACCAGCTGTGTGACCACTTTTCGGATGGCGGTGAGCTCCTCGCCCGGAAGAAGCTTTTCCCACTTGCAGGTGCCCTTGCCCGTGATAGAGAAGTCTTCGGTGAGCGTATGGCCGATCAGCCAGCCGGCGCAAACGCCAAGAAAATGATCTACTGCATCCGGAGCATAATTCGACTGCTCCAGCTCCTGCTCCAGTGCGGGAAGCGTGTTTTCGCAAAATCCTTTATGGATGCGCCGATGCCGTTCGAGCCCGGCATATTGGATCGAGGCCATATACGCCTCCTCGTCGCTGAAATGCTTGAGCGTATGGCCTTTAAAAAACTTGATGCCCTCCTGACAAGTCCACTGCGCATCCTTTTCCGCCTCGCGGTAATCGAACAGCTTGTTGATAATCTTAAAAAGACGCTGGTGCTCTTTATCAATTACATCCACGCCAAGCAAAAATTCGTCCCGCCATGTAAATTTGGGCCCCATAGCCGAACCTCCTCTATCCGTATTGGACTTTGTTTTATTATACAACATCTTCCGGTGACAATCAATCGGCAAAACGAAAAATCCAAAACTTTTCCGTCAAGAGGCGTGACTTTTTGCGGATTTTATGGTACAGTGAAGAAAAAGAGGATAGGGTGGATTTATGGAGCTTGATACCCCTGCGCAGGTTGCGGAAAAATACGCCGCGGCGGGGCGCATTAAAACAAACGCGCCGCTTTTGCGGCAGCTGCTGCTGGCGCTGCTGGCCGGCTTTTTTATTGCCATGGGCGGCGCGGCAACGAATACGGCGGCGCACACCATCGAAAACGTGGGAATGGCGCGCGTTGTGTGCGGGCTGCTGTTTCCCTTCGGCCTCGCGATGGTAATCCTGACGGGCGCGGAGCTGTTTACGGGCAATACGCTGCTCGTTATTTCGGTATTGGAGCGCCGGACGACTGCGCGCGCGGTGCTGCGCAGCTGGGTTATTGTCTACCTTGGCAACGCGGCGGGAGCAGTGCTCACGGCCGCGGGCTGTGCGTTTGGCGGACAGCTGCAATATTCGGGCGGGCAGCTGGCGGTGTTCACCATGCGGCTTGCCGCGGGCAAATGCGCGCTTCCCGCGGGGAATGCTGTCGTTTTGGGTTTTCTGTGCAATCTGCTCGTAACGGCAGGCGTGCTGATGTCGCTGTCTGCCAAAAGCCTCACGGGCCGCGTGCTGGGGGCCTATCTGCCGGTGGCGTTTTTTGTGATCTGCGGCTTCGAGCACAGCATTGCGAATCTGTACTATATTCCGGCCGGCCTGTTCGCAAAAACCGTTCCCGCCTACGCGGCGCTGGCCGCCGGGGAGGGCCTTACACTTTCCGCCCTGACATGGACGAATTTTCTGTGCAAAAACCTTCTTCCCGTAACGGCGGGCAACATTTTGGGCGGCGTGACAATGGGCGCGCTGTTCTGGTACTGCCATGGCGCAAAAAAGGGCGGCCGTCCGTAAAAGCCCGTAAACGGGAGAACGCAGGCTTTGGCGCAGGCGATTTTTTGCAAAGGCGTGCCGAAACCTTTTGGCGATGTTGTGCCGATACCACCTGCACGGTTGCCGCCTGCGCGGCTGCCGTTTGTGCCGCCTGCGCAGGGCAACGATCGCAAAACATAACGCTCGGCGCCCCTTTTGGCCAAAAACTGCCGGAAGGGGCGCCGAGCGTTATGTTTTTATGCGGTGTTTTTGCGCCTTTTCAAAAGGCTTTTTAAGGCAGGCGCCTTTTTCAGAACCGCAGCGACAGGCAGCTTAAACCGCCGTCGATCTTTTTGTATTCGGAGGTATCGCAAACGAGCGTCTCATAGCCGGCCTCCTGTATGGCGGCCAGCACCTTGGGATAGCCCGCGGGCACGATCACCTTGCCGTTTACCCAGATGCAGTTTGCGGCATAGGGCTCATCGGTGGGCACCTCAATTTTGGTATAGCTCTCAAACGCGGGTTTTGTCAAAAATTCGCCCGCGGCCAGTAGCACGCCGTTTTCCAGGTAGACGACGCCGGTTTTCAGGTGCAGCACTTCGGTGAGCGGCACGCCCACCACCTTGCAGCCGAACGGCTCCAAAATTGCGGCAAACTGGCGCACGCCCTCTTCGTTGGTGCGGTCGGAGAGGCCCACATAAAAAATATCGCCGCACATCATCACGTCGCCGCCCTCAATCGTGCCGGGCGCCTGGATATGAAAGATCTTTTCTGCGGGATAAAATTTGGCCACGGCCTTTTCCACGGCGGCCGTTTCGCCCTTGCGCGTGGGCGCGCCGGGGTTGGTGATGATGGCGCAGTGCCTTGTGAGCACGGCGGTGTCCTCCACAAAGCAGCTGTCCGGGTAGGCCTCGTCCGGCGGCAAAACCGTTACATCCACGCCGCATTTTTCAAGCGTTTCAATGTAGGCCCTGTGCTGTTCAAGCGCCTTTTCATAAATCGGGATCCCCAGCTCGGGATGATCGGTGATGCCGTGGATCATGGCGGCGCAGGGCGTTTTTACAATGACATGCTGAAACATTTTACTGCTCCCTCCCGTTCAGTTTCTCGTTCAGGCGCGCGCGCACCGTCAGCGGCAGGCCGAACAGATGGATAAAGCCGGCGGAATCCGCCTGGTCATAAACAGAATCTTCGCCGAAGGTCGCCAGTTCCTCGCTGTACAGGCTGTAGGGGGATACGGTGCCCGCGGGAATGATGTTGCCCTTGTACAGCTTCAGCTTTACATCACCTGTCACGGTTTGCTGCGTGCTTTCCACAAAGGCCGAAAGCGCCTCGCGCAGCGGGGTATACCACTGGCCGTTGTATACAAGATCGGCAAATTTCTGCGCCACCAGCGCTTTGTAGTGCGCGGTCTCCTTATCCAGACAAAGCATTTCCAGCTGCTCGTGCGCAAAATACAAAATCGTGCCGCCCGGTGTTTCGTATACGCCGCGGCTCTTCATGCCCACAAGGCGGTTTTCTACAATATCAATGATGCCCACGCCGTTGGCGCCGCCGATGGCGTTCAGCTGCTTTAAAAGCTCGCTGGCCTTCATCTCCTTGCCGTTCAGCGCGGTGGGCCGGCCCTTTTCAAAGTGGATCGTCACATAGCTGGGCGTATCGGGCGCCTGCTCGGGGCAGACGCCCAGCTCCAAAAAGCCGGGCTTCGCGTAATCCGGCTCGTTTGCGGGATCCTCCAGATCCAGCCCCTCGTGCGAAAGATGCCACAGGTTTTTGTCCTTGGAATAGTTTGTCTCGCGGCTGATCTTCAGCGGCACATGATGCGCCTCGGCGTATTCGATCTCCTCCTCGCGGCTTTTGATGTTCCACTCGCGCCACGGGGCGATGATGCCCATCTCCGGCGCAAACGCGCGGATGGCCAGTTCGAAGCGCACCTGATCGTTGCCCTTGCCGGTGCAGCCGTGGCAGATGGCATCCGCGCCTTCCTTTTTGGCAATTTCCACAAGCCTTTTTGCAATGGGGGGCCGGGCAAAGCTGGTGCCCAGCAGATAGGTTCCCTCATATTTTGCCCCTGCCTGCACGGTGGGGATGATGTAATCGTCCACAAATTCATCCACCAGATCCATCACATACAGCTTGCTTGCGCCCGTGGCGAGGGCCTTGGCCTCCAGCCCCTCCAGCTCACCGCCGCCCTGGCCCACGTCGCCTGCGGCCGCAATCACCTCGCAGCCGTAGTTTTCCTTCAGCCACGGAATGATGATTGATGTATCCAGCCCGCCCGAATAGGCAAGAACCACTTTTTTGTACTGCTTTTTCTGATTTTCCATTTGATATCGCCCCTGCTTTCAGTTTTGATCATGTTTGTGTTTTTTGCTTTGCTGCGGATCAATTACCGGGGATCCCGGCAAACGGGAGAGTTTAAACGACGGCTATAGCACCTTGGAAAGAAAGCTTTGCAGCCGCGGATTCTGCGGGCTTGCAAACAGCTCCTGCGGGGTATTCTGCTCCATGATGCAGCCGTCGTCCATAAACAGCACGCGGGTGGATACCTCGCGCGCAAAACCCATTTCGTGTGTGACGATTACCATCGTCATCCCCTCGTGCGCCAGCTCGCGGATCAGATCCAGCACCTCGCCCACCATCTCGGGGTCGAGGGCACTGGTGGGCTCGTCGAACAGCATCACGTCCGGCTCCATCGCCAGCGCGCGCACAATGGCGATGCGCTGCTTCTGCCCGCCGGAAAGGCGGCTGGGGTATTCCTCCGCCTTGTCGGCAAGGCCAATGCGCTCCAAAAGGTGCGCGGCCTTTTCATCGGCCTCATCCTGTGTCTGCAGCTTCAGATGAACGGGCGCGAGCGTGATGTTCTGCCGCACCGTCAAATGCGGGAACAGATTGAAATGCTGAAACACCATCCCCATGCGGCGGCGGATGCGGTCGACATCACAATCCGGCGCGGTGATGTTGCTGCCCTCAAACCAGATCTCGCCGCCGGTGGGCTCCTCCAAAAGGTTCAGACAGCGCAAAAATGTGCTTTTGCCGCTGCCGGAGGGGCCGATGATGGCCACCTTTTCGCCCTTTTCGATGGTTTCGGTAACGCCCTTGAGCACGAGCGTGCCCTCGAAGGCTTTTTGCAGATTTTTAACCTCGATCACTTTGCGCAAGCCTCCGTTCCATCTTTTTCTGGATCGCCGTCATGCCCATGACCAGCAGCAGGTAGATTGCCGCTGCAACAAACAGCGGTGTGCTGAGAAACGAAATGCCGCGGATGGAATCCGATACCTTTGTCAGATCGCGTACCGCAATGTAGCCCGCTACGCTTGTTTCCTTCAGCAGCGCAATGAACTCGTTGAACAGAGAGGGGAGAATATTCTTGATCGCCTGCGGCAAAACGATAAGCCGCATTGTCGCGGCCTGAGAAAGGCCGAGGCTGCGCCCGGCTTCCATCTGGCCGGGATCAATGGAGGAAATGCCGGCGCGGATCACCTCGGAGACATAGGCGCCCGAGTTGATGCCGAACGCGAACACGCACGCCTCGAAGCCCCCGCTGAATAAAATGGTAAAGCAGATGAGCAGCTGCACAATGATCGGCGTGCCGCGAATGACAGTGGTATATACATTGCAGAATCTGTCTGCAATGCGCCAGCCCAGGCTCTTTTTTCTGCCTGCCGCCGTATAGTGCACCAGCGCCACCATCACGCCGATGCATACGCCGATGATGCAGGCCAGCGCCGCCAGTATCAAAGTAGTGCCAAGCCCCTCCAGATACAGTACCCAGCGATCTTTATAAAGCGTTGCCAGATACAGATCCTGCAAGATTCTTTCCAAGCCTTCCACGAAGAGAAGCCCTCCTTTTTTTGCCACCGCAATGCCGCAGGGGCTGCGCCAAAGGCGCCCGCACTCCGGCGCGGCGCCCCCGGCAGCCCCTTTTTCGCCCATTCAGGCGGGCCGCCCGCCGTTTGGCGTGTTTTCGGTTTTATTCGGCGTTCTGCAGGTTTTTGCAGATCTCTTTGTGCTTTTCCTTCAGCTCGTCGATTGTGCCGTCGGCAAGGGCCTGCTCCAGCACCTCGTTTACAACCTTGAGAAAATCCTCGTTGCCTTTGGCAATGCCCAGCGCATAGCCCTCGTCGGTAAGCAGCTCGGGCACGGCGTCCAGCTTGTTGGGATTCGCCGCAACCAGTGTATCCACGGTGATCTTGTCCAGTACGGCGGCGTCGGCCTTGCCGCTCATAATGGCGGTCGCGCACTCTACGGCGTTCTTGAAGGACATCACTTCAAGCCCAAGCTCTTCTTCCGCGTAAATATGGCCCGTAGTGGACTCCTGTACCGTTACCACCTTGCCCGTAAGATCGTCCACGCCGGCAATGCTGCTGCCCTTGGGGATCATCAGGCACTGACCGTCGGAATGGTACTGTACCGAGAAATCAATCTGCGACGCGCGATCCGGACTGGAGGACATTGCCGCCGCGACCAGCTGGCCCTTGCCGCCCTTCAAAGAATCGATCAGCAGGTTAAAATCCATATCCAGCACCTCAAGCTCTACGCCGAGCTTGTCGGCCACCAGCTGCGCAAGATCAATATCCACGCCCGCGGGGTTCCCGTTTTCATCGATGTACTCATACGGGGGAAAACCCGTCGCGGTCATCATCGTCAGCACGCCGGTCTGTTCAATCTGCTTCATTGCCGTGCCCTGTTTGCTGCAGCCTGTCATGCATGCGGCCAGCACCAAAAGTGCCGCCAAAACTGCAAAAACCCTTTTCCCGGTTTTCATCACTTTCCATTTCCTCCATTCACTGTGCGGAGCGCCCGGCTCCTTCTTTGTCTATTATTATAAATGCATATTCTTGCATTGTCAATGAATATTTACGCGAACGGGATTTTTTCTTGTTTTGTACGGTATTTTGTGGAACAGCCCCGCTTTTTTGTGCAGAATATCCACCGAAAATAACTCTTTAGGGCCGCGGCCGCCTGCCCGCGCGCCGTTTGCCCCGTCTGCGCGGCTTTTCCAATGCCTGTATGGCCTGTATGCGCGCTACCGAATGCATCTATGCGGGCTTTGGAACGCCCGTATCCACGGGCCCCGCCCGCACACAGGCCCCCGCATGGCCGATGCACGGCTCGGAATACCGATGCACGGCTCGGAATACCGATGCACGGCTCGGAATACCGATGCACGGCTCGGAATACCGATGCACGGCTCGGAATACCGATGCGGCGGCCCGGAATGCCGATGCGGCGGCGCTTGCTTTTTACAGGGAGATATGATACGATATTCTCGCCTGAAACGGGAAAGGGGAATGGTTACATGGCGGATACATATACAACCAGATTGTGGGGCGGACGCTTTCGCGAGGACGAGGATGCCCTGATGCATCATTTTAACAGCGAATGCTGGCGCACCGAATGGCTGGTGGAGCCGGATATCGAGGGCAGCCTTGCGCATGTGGCGATGCTGGGGGAGTGCGGCCTGCTTACCGCGGCCGAGGAGCAGGCCATCACGCAGGGCCTGCAGGAGATTCTGGCGGATTACCGGGCGGGCAGGATCGCCTATACCGAAGAATACGAGGACGTGCATACGTTTGTGGAACTGCAGCTCATTCGCCGCATCGGCGATGTGGGCAAAAAGCTGCATACCGCGCGCAGCCGCAACGATCAGTGCAATGTGGATATGAAGCTGTATGTCAAACGGCAGGCAAAGTACATCGGTTCACTGATTGAAGCGCTGTGCGGCACGCTGCAGCGCACAGCCGAGGCAAACCCGTGGATCATGCCCGGCTATACCCATTTGCAGCGCGCGCAGGTGGTTACCTTTAAGTATTATCTGCTGGCGTACCGCGAGATGCTGCTGCGGGACGAAAAACGCCTGAAAAACGCCGTGGAGGTAATGGACGAGTGCCCGCTGGGCTGCGGCGCTCTGGCCGGCACAACGCACGCCATCCACCGCGATTTTACCGCGCGGGCGCTCGGCTTTGCGGGCGGGCCGTGCGCAAATTTCATTGACGGCGTTTCGGACAGGGATTTTGTGCTGGAGGTGCTGGCGGATTTCAGCATTTTGATGATGCATCTTTCGCGCCTTTCGGAGGAACTGATTTTATGGAGTAGCGCGGAATTCGGCTTTATTGTTCTGGACGACCGCTATACCACGGGCTCGAGCATTATGCCGCAGAAAAAGAACCCGGACGGCGCCGAGCTGGTGCGCGGGCGCACCGGGCGCGTGTACGGCGATCTGCTGGCGCTTTTGTGCGCGATGAAGGGGCTGCCGTTGGCCTATAATAAGGATATGCAGCAGGATAAAGATTCCTTTGCCGATGCGCTGGATGCCGTTACGGCGTCGCTGTTGATTATGGAACGCATGATCGGCACGCTGCGCGCAAAGCCAAAGGCAATGCGCGCGGCTGTGAAGCGCGGTTTTCTGAACGCGACCGAGGTGGCGGATTATCTGGTGGCAAAGGGCGTGCCCTTCCGCGACGCGCACGGCATTGTAGGGCGTATCGTCATCTACTGCGAGGACGCGCAAAAGGCCATCGAGGAACTCTCGCTGGAAGAGCTTTTGCAGTTTTCGCCCGTATTTGAGAAGGATATTTTCGATTATATCGATTACGACGCCATTTTGCAAAAGGGCATTAAAAAAGAGATGCTGTAAAATCCGTGCAGACAAAGGGCACGGACGGTTAAAAATACCCGAAAAAGCGCCTGCCGGCGCCAAGGCATACGCTCCCATCCCCAAACAGTTTCTTTTGACTGCCCTTGGGAAGGGAGCGTATGCCGTTTGCCGTGCAGGCGCTTTTCTGCGGCGGTGGCTTTTTTCCCTTTTCTGTGTTAAAATAGAAAAAGCGATTTTCGGATTTATCCTGCCCGAACGAGTGCCTTTCTGCCGCGCGCTTTTCGGCGGCGCGCCGATTTTTAAAGGGAGATGCTTATGCGTAGCAAACTATGGATCCGTGTCTGGCTGAAGCGGCTGGTGCGTTATCTGGCTGTGCCGCTCGCGTTTTGCGCCGTGCTGGGCCCGCTGTATGGCATCATGCGCCAGCAGACGGAAATGGCGCAGCTGGCAGACGTCTCCGAGCAGCTGTCCACAGCGATCAATACGTTTGAAGGCTATCTCAGCGATTTGCGGTTTACGACAAACCGGCTGTTCAACGACGACGTGTTCAACCGGCTGGCCGCCAGCAACGATGATCTGATCGGCGATTATATGACGCCCTACGACGCATCCTCGCTGCTCTCGGATCTTACCTACAGCATGTCCTATGTCACATACAGCTATGTCACATTTGCGCGCAACCAGTTTGTGGTGGATCCATATCGCTTTTTCGACAGCTACAGCAGATTTTATCCCGGAGCGGCCGAATACGAGGGGATCAGCGAGGCACAATGGGCGGCATGGAAACAGACGCGCAGCCTGCGCTGTCTGCCGCTGCACAGCGTTGCGCTGAACCGGACGATCTACCCAGACCTGTACCTCACGCTCTGCCAGCCGTATCTCACCTCGGGCGGGCAGTTTCGGGGCGCCTGCACGATCCTAATCCGGGAAAAGCATCTGCGGTCGCTGTTCCTTCCAATGGAAAAATGGCGCGAGGACGGTTTGTTCTGCGTTGTACAGGACGACGGCACGGTGCTGATGCGCCACAATTATGCCGGCGACGGCCGGATATTTGCCGATGCCAAAACCGGGATGCAGCGCTACGAGGGCCAGACCTATCTGTTTGTTTCACGCCGGATCGAACCGCTGAACGCGAACGCGGTGCTTGCGCTGCCGTATTCCGTCTACGGGGAAAACATGCGCGCCGTTACGCAGGCCGTGTGGCTGTATCTCGGGGCGGGGCTTGCGGCCTGCCTTGTGCTGAGCGCGCTGATGACCGTTTTTGATATGCGCGAGATGCGCCCGATCTTTGATATGCTGCAGAGCGAGGACGCGGTGAACAACCGGTTGTTTACCGATCTGGTCGTGCAGAAGCTGCACAATCATGGACAACTGAAGGAGGAGCTGGAGCGCATGCGCGGCGAACTGGAGCATAGCCGTATGGAGGCCGCGCTCACAACGGGCGTATTCAGCTGTTTGGAGGAGCAGAAAAGCCTGCAGGAGCTGCTGGGGCTGACAGAGCATAATTATCTGCTGCTGCTGCCGTGCGCAGAGGCGGAAAACGCCGAGGTGAGCGCGGAGCTGCGGCTGATGATGATCGACGAGCAGGTGCGGCAATGCTACCGCAGGCCGCAATTTGTCTATCAAACAACCGGCGGCAGCATTCTTGCCATTCTTACGCTGGGAACGGGCGAGGAGGCCGAGCAGATACGGATGTGCCGCCAGACGGAGGAACTGTACACCCGGCTGGAGCTGGAAGAGCCGCTTGTTTTGAGCGGACGGTTTTCCGGCATCGGGGAGCTGTCGTCCGTATACTGGCAGGCGCGGAATATGCAGCGCTATGCCGACCGAACACAGAAGGTGTGCTATCTGAACGGCGAAAGCCTTGTGCGGGCCTCCACGCCGGATATTGTCAGCCTGGAGCGGCTGAACGGATACCTGCTTTCCGGCTGCGGACAGGAGGCGCAGTCGCTGATTTGCGAATTTTTTAATGTGGAGCAGCTTTCGCCGCAAAACTTCCAGCAGGCGTTCTTCAGCGTGCGCGGCGTTTTGCTCAGCGCGGCGCAGAAGGTGGGCGGCGAGGATGTGAGCTATCTGTGCTCCTACGACAGCCGCCGCACGGCCCATCGTCAGGTGCAGGATCTGTGCGACTGCTGCTTCGAGATCTGCAGCGAGGTGGAGCTTTTGCGGCGCAGCCACAACGAGGCGCTGCAGCAGCGGATCCTCGCGTGGCTGGGCGAGCAGTATACGCGGCCGGAGCTGAACGTCGCCATGACGGCGCAGCAGTTCAACCTCTCGAAAAAGTACGTCTCGCAGTTTTTAAAGGACCGCACAGGCAAGAGCTTTACGGAATATCTGGAGGAACTGCGCCTTACGCGTGCGATGGAGCTGCTGCGCGGCTCGGAATACAGCATTACGGAGATTGCGCTGCAATGCGGCTTTGCGGCGCAGAATACCTTTTATAAGGCGTTCCGCCGCCGCTTCGGCATCTCGCCCTCCGCTGTGCGGCGCCAGGGACGGGACGGCTGAGCGTCGCCTCGGGCGTTTGGGGCGTCTCTTTTGGGCCGTCCGCCGCGAGCAGGCGCCGCCGGGCGGCGATGGGCGCGGGGCGACGCTTTACCGGTTTGTCGGCAGGCTGCGTCGCGGCGCGCTCTGCCATTGATAGAGCGCATAGGCGCGCGGCCCGGCAGTCTGCAGGCGCAGCGTGCCGCTGCCCGTGCACCGGGCGCGCACCGGGCGGTTTGCGCATAAAAGCTGCAGGCGGGCGTTTCCCGGCACGCCGGAAAAGGTAAAGGCATTTTCCGGCGTATCCTCACGCAGCAGCAGGAGATAGCCCGCCCGCCGCCGGTGGTTTGTGAAAAGAAAACCTGTAAATGACCGGCCGTCCGGCTCCTGCCCTATCGGCTGCACGTCGCACAGCCACAGCGCATCCCGATGCTGCCGGTATATACGCACAATGCGGCGCAGACGCTTTGTGTCCACGTTCGCAAGGCCGCTGAGCTCCATCCAGAAGAGCGGCTGGGCAGCCAGAACGCAGGCAAACAGATAATCGGCCGAAAAGCGCAAGGGCGCGAACGGATCGTTTTGATACCGTGCCGCGTTGCGCCGGGGATTGAGCAGCTCGAACAGCATGCGCTGGGCAGGAATGTACCGGGATAAAAGCCACAGATTGCGCAGCGTGCGGTGCGGGTAGTAGCTGCCAAAATCCGTATAGCGGTTTTCCACAAAGAGCGTGCCGTATTCCCGCGCGCAGAGGTATCCAAGGCGTTCCTCGGCGGTGATGTCCTGCTGGAGCAGAATGCGGTTTTCGCTGCCCACGCAGACGGCCCGCAAAAAAGCGAGATACTGCGCGCGGGCCTGGGGCGTGCGCAGCTTGACGCCGTCCAGCTTGAACATCGCGATGCCGCACGTGCGCCACAGCTGCAAAAGCGTATCCGCATCCCTCTGCCAGTGTGCAAAATTTTCGGAGGAATCCGGCGAAAACCACAGCCCCAGTGCGATGCCGTGCGCGGCCGCATATTCTGCCACGGGCTTCAGCCCGCGGGGAAAGCGCTGCGGGTGCGGCGTCCAAAAATCGGCGTCGGCTGCATAATAGCCCTCCCAGACGCCGCCGTCCGGGCGCGCGGAATTAACCGTAACGCCCTTTTGCCAGCCGTCGTCAATTTGCACCGCATCCAGCCCTAAGAAGGCGGCGCGAGCAATCTCCCGCAGAATGAACGCCTCGCACACCCGCGCGTCCCGGCTTCGGTCGCCCCAGGTGTTGGAGGTGAGCAGCGCGTGCCGCTGCCACGGCGCGCGCCAGCCCAGCCGGTAGAACGCGCGATACTGCGGCCAGAGGCCCTCGGCCGGGGCAACGCCCAGCACGCAGGCGCAGCCGGCGCCGCTGTGAGGCGGCGCGCCCGCGCACCCGTTTTGCAGCACATACAGGCACCCGCCCGCAAGGCGGAACTGCGCGTCCGGCGCCGGCGTGACGGGCGCGTGCCGCGCGGCCAGCAGCGCCTCGCCGGAGAGCCTGTCCTCCACGGTAAAAAAGCTGCCGGACGCCTCGACCTGCTCCGCGGGATAGACGGGCGCGCCATGCTCCCACACAAGGGTGTCATGGATGTCGGTTTGGTCCAAAAGGCGCGTGCACCGCCATTGCAGATGGCCGCCGGGCAGGGGAACCGCAGCCATAATGTCGCCGTATGCGCGGCGCGCCGCCGCGCTCGCTTGCCGCTCCACGCCCGTTGCGGCTGCGGCCCCGCCGGCCGGAGCCGGCAAGAAGGCGTTCTGCGGCGGATTTTCCCATTCTGCCCACATCGTGAGAAACGGGCTTTCGGGGTACAGCACAAAGCAGCGGCTCACGCTGCGCGCGCCCTGCCGCCAAGTGCAGCGCACAAGCCAGCGCGCAGCGCGCAGCCCCTCTGCGAGGGGCCGCGCCTCCCACTGCGGCGGCGCTCCGGGGGGCTGCATGCAGGCGAGCGGTACGGCCGCGCCGCCGGGCGCCTGCCAGCAAAAGCCCGTGGCGCGGTTTTCCACACAGCGAAGGGCGAGGCCGTCTGCCTCCAGCTGCCAGCGGGTGCGCAGCGCGGCATTTTGCAGCACGGCCTCGCCGTTTCCGGCGGCAAGCAGGCAGTCCCGCCATGCAAGGCGCGTCATGCCGTGCCGCCTGTGTGCGGCTTCAGCGACAATTCCACTGTGCCGGGCGCATCGGCTTCAAGCGTTATCTCCCACAGTCCGCTGTGGCGTTCGCGCGCCTGGGCAAGGCGCGCGGTGGCCGAAACCTGTACCGCGCCGGGTGTAAGCGCCGCCAGTACGGTAAGGCGGCCTGCGCGCGTGCAATCCAGCATGGCCGTCACCCCGGCGTTATCCGGCAGCCACTGCGCTGTGCGGATAAACGTGTCAAAGCCGGCTGTCAGCGTGCCGGGTACGTAATAGCTCGCGAACCACTGTACCACGGGAGAGGAAAGCCCGCTGAACTGGTGCCAGCCCGCGCCGCGCCGTGATTCGATCATAAAGTGCTCAAAGCAATGGTACGAAGCGGCGCACTCCTCCTGCCAAAGGCGCAGGGCGGTATCCGCAATTTGAAAAGCAAATCCGGCCTTGCCCGCGTCCAGCGCGGCCTTGAAGAACAGCCATTGGTAGGGCATCCACACCGCGCCGTTCCAATAGCCGTCGCGGCGATAATAGGGCGCGGCACGGTCTACGGTGGAAAGACCGCAGTCTGTCCACAGACGCTGCGGATCCTCTAATTTCTGCCACAGACATGCGGCCTGCCCGGGCGAGCATGCGCCTGCGAACAGCGGCGAAGCCCCGCCGAGCCCCATATTCCAGTTGGCGCCGGTCCCGTCCCGCAAAACCGAGAGAGGGCGACCCTGCTCGTCGTGCAGCACATAGCCGAAGTAGCCCGCTTCGGCGTCCCATGCGTGGGCGTCCAGCGCCGCCGTAAGGCGCGCGGCGTCCGCGTCGTAGCGCGCGGCATCCTGCGCGCGCTCCAAAAGCCGCGCCGTGTAGGAGAGCAGCTTTGCGCAGCGCACGGCGTGCGCCGTTGTCACCACGGGCGCGCAGACGGCCTGCAGGCGCTGCGCGCGCACGGCCTGCTGCGGGGGATAGTCGTCCCAGCCGCCGGAATTGTAAAAATAATCCCACGGGCGCAAAAGCCCGCTGCCAAGATCTGCCGTGGTGCTGCCGCCCGCCTGCCCTGTAAAAAAGGCATAGTACTGCGCAAGGCGCGGATAACAGTATTCGGCCAGCGCACGGCTTTGCGTGCGGTTGAGCAGCTCGGCAAACAGATAGAACTGCGTGGGTACCATCGAGCCGTGGTGGATAAAGGCAGTTTCGTCGTCGCCGGGCGGCGTGAGATAAGCGTTCAGGCAGTCGAAGCCGCGCCGGGCTGAAAACCGTGCCAGGCCCATGCCAATGAAGCCGGAATCCCAGGTATACAGGCTGTCCCACCAGCGGCCGGGCGTGTTGTGGCGGATGTACTGCCCGCGTGTGTAGACGGGGTATACCACATTGGAGCAAACCACGGCCTGCATTAGCTGCTGGCCCAGCCGCAGATGCTCGCCCGCCGGCAGGCACGGCGCTGGGGCAAGCGCGCGTGCGGCATGGCGCCATGCGGCTTCAAAGCCGTTTTCCGCGCGCAGCCTGCGGCACAGCGCGGCGGCGGCTTCGGGCGTATCTGCGCAGCAGACGGCGCCATAGAGAACGCGTGTTTTATGCGCCTCTAACGGAATGGGCCGCAGGAATACGTTGGTAAAATGGCCCTTCCCGTTGCCGCGCAGTGTGGAGGATACGTGATCGTGCACCGTATCGCGCAGGAAAATATCCAGCTCGTCGTTTTCAACCTCGCGGATCTGCGCGTTGCCGTATTCCCAGAGCACGCCATAGCATTCGCGGATGTGCGGATATTGCAGTGTTAAAAAATGCTCTGCTTCATATTTTTGCAGGCAGGGCTGCGCACCGCTGCCGCGCGGCGTAACGGCGAAATCACTTTGAAGCGATTCTTCGCACAGAACAAAGCAATCCAGTTTTGCCGCGCCGGTACCGCCCGCTGTCAGCGTGAGGGAAAACGCGCCCGCCGCAATGGGCCCGGCCAGCCGCAGGCCGGTAATCGCGGGCTCGGCGCAGGGGGAGAGCGTCAGCGTATCGCCTGTGGAGAGTGTGTAGACAGAGGCCTCGTCGCTGCTGTTGACATAGCGCACGCAGAGACAGGGCGCCTTCAGCGTCTGCGGCAGGCAGAAGGTATACGAAACCGTATCCCCCCTGCCGCAGGGCATAGGCTGGCCGAACGGCCCGCGCCCCGCCGCGCAGCCAAAGCCCATTCCCACGCCGTACCCGCGAAAAAAGCCGGGCACGGCCTCTTCGGCGCGCCGCATACCGTCCCAGCACAGGCCGTCTGTGGGGCGCGGTACGGCAAAGCGCAGATCCTCGTAATCGTTTGCCGCGCAGAACGCGGCGCCCTCCGGCAGGCGCACGTTTGCGCCTGTCAGTGCAAAATTTCGATACGACGGCACGGGGTCGTGCGCGCTCGCCATGTAATGCAGCACAAGATTTTGCGGCGTATCGGTATCGTTATGGCATTCTGCGCGGATTAGGCGCGCGTTTTCTCCCAGCGGCGCAAAGGAGATGTCCGCATAAACGCGGTCTTTCCATTCCAGCTCGTGCCGCAGCGTATAGCAGGAAAGGTCGGGCGCGGCCTGCCACACATGATAGCCGCTTTCGTACCGCACATTCGGCACGTCCACGCGGCGGCGGTACAGGCCGGGGAATACGGCAAGATCAAAGCGAACGCCGTCGTTGGCGGCGGGAATGTGCGAAATACCGCTGTAAAGCTTTGTGTACGGCCCCCACGCGGGCAGCGAGAGATCGTGTGTTTGAAATTCCGTTTTCAAGAAAACGCTCCTTTCTTCAGGGCGATCCCACATCAGAAATGCGCCCGGGCTGCGCCGGGCAAAGCGGCGGCGGGCGCAACGGGCGCCAAGCCGGCAGACCGTTCCGGCAGGGGGATCGCCTTTCTGGGGACCGCAAAAAAACCGCCCGCAAGGCGTTTTATGAAACGCTTGCACAGCGCCCGCGCGGCATGGCGGGCACAAAACACGCAAAAAAGGGGCGCGCCCGCCGGAAAATGCTCCGGGCGCGCCCCGCGCCGCCTTGCGAAAGCAGAGAGAGCGGACGGTACGGTCAGCCCTTGACGGCGCCGATCATAACGCCCTTTACAAAATACTTTTGCAGGAACGGATACAGGCACATGATGGGCAGCGTGGCCACTACCATGGTGGCGTATTTCAGGCCGTCGCCGATGATCTCGACATCGCCGGACGAGCCCGCCATGTTGCTGATGTCGCTTTGGATCAGCACCTCGCGCAATACCATTTGCAGCGGATACATGGCGCGGTCCTTCAGGTACAGCAGCGCCGGGAACCATGAGTTCCACAATCCCACGCCGTAAAACAGCACCATCACGGCGAGGATGGGGCCGGAGAGCGGCAGCACGATGCGGAAAAAGATCACAATATCGTTGCAGCCGTCCAGCGAGGCGGATTCCACAAGCTCGAACGGGATCGTCGATTCAAAAAATGTGCGCATAATGATCAGATTGTACGTGCTCACAGCCGTAGGCAGTACCATGGCCCAGATTGTGTTCAGAAGGTTCAGCCGCTGCACGATCAAAAATGTCGGGATCATGCCGCCGGTGAAGAACATGGTGAACACAAACAGGCCCATAAAAAGATTGCGTCCGTAAAAATCCTTGCGGGAGAGCGGGTAGGCCGCGCAGGCCGTAAGCGCTACGCTGATGCATGTGCCGAGCACCGTGTACAGGATGGTATTGCCATAGCCCTGCCAGATGCTGGCGTCCTTGAACACCTTTTCGTACATCGAGAACGTAAAGCCCTTCGGCCAAAACGATATTTCGCCGCGCAGCAGCGCCATCGGATCGCTGAACGAACCGCTGATGATGTGCAGCAGCGGGAATACAATGATTGCGCAGAATAGGATCAAAATCGCGTAAACCACACCGGTAAAAATGCGCTCGCCGGCGGTTTCTTTGATTTTTGTGCTTTTTTTCGATTGTTCCATTACCAGAGGCTCACCTCGCTTATCCGCTTGCTGATTTTATTGAACACAATGATAACGATAAAGTTGATGATGGAATTGAACAGGCCGATGGCCGCCGAGAAGCTGTATTCGCCGCCCTCGAACGCGCGCCGGTAGACATAGGTGGAGATAACATCCGCCGTCTCGTAGGTGGCGGGATTGTACATCAGCATGATCTTTTCATAGCCAACCGTAAAAATGCTGCCCATGCGCAAAATCAGCATCGTCATAATTGTGGGCAGAATGCACGGCAGCGTGATGTGCAAAAGCTTTTTCCACTTGGAGGCGCCGTCCACGGTGGCCGCCTCGTACAGCGAGGGGTCGATGCTTGTGAGCGCGGCCAGATAGACGATGGAACCGTAGCCCGCCGATTGCCAGATATCCGAAAGCACGTAGACGGTTTTAAAATAGCGCGGCTCCGCCATAAAATGGATGGGGCTGCCTCCGAACAGCTGGATGATCTGATTGAACAGGCCGTTGCTGGGCGACAGCATTGCATTGATGAGGCTTACGACTACGACGGCAGAGATAAAGTGCGGCATATATACGATGGTCTGCACGCTTTTTTTAAAAAACCTGCCGCGTACCTCGTTCATCAAAAGTGCGAGGATCACCGGGATGGGAAAGCCCACTACAATAGAATACACGCTGATGCCGAGCGTGTTTTTGATCAGCCGGCCAAAATATTCCGATTGGAAGAACTGGATAAAATATTTGAACCCGACCCATTTTCCGCCGGTAATGCCGAGGGCGGGCATAAAATCGCGGAATGCGATTTGTGCGCCGTACAGCGGCGCATACATAAAAATAATATACCAGATGAGCGTTGGCAAGATCAGCAGATATAAATACCGGCTGGTCCAGATTCGTTTGCCCGCGTGGCTCAGCCTGCCGGCCGAACCGGCGCGGGACGCTCCGGTCTGCGTAGAAACAGCGGTTTTCATAACGATGGCGTCCTCCTTCCGAGACGGCGCGCCAAAGCGGCGGACGCAGCCGGTAAGAGGCCGGCTGCGCCCGGCTTGCGCTTGGCGCGGCTTTTTTTGGGGAAAGGCGCTTTTCAAAAGCCTAAAAAGCGGCCTCTCAGCTGTTCCAGGTATCCACGGCGTCCTGATAGATGCCGATCACCTTTTCAATGCCCATTTCCTTTACCTTCGAGACATAGGTATCCCAGTTGTCGAAGGATTCGCGGCCTGTGATGAACTTCATCACCATTTCGTCCACGTAGGTTTCAATATCGGCCATTGCGGCACGGCGTTCGGCGTCCGCCTCGGACGGGAACGAGATCGTTCCGGGGATCACGTACTGATTGGAGGTTTCCAGGAACGGGATAATGCAGTTTTCTTTGGCCTCCAATACGGCGTCGTCGTCCAGCTGGCTGGTTTCGCAGAAGCACAGCACAGAGGGCATGCCTGTGCCCTGCGCGATTGTGAACGTGCCAACGGCCTGCTTCGGAGAGAGGCCGTCGGGGTTATTCATTACATAATCCGTAAAGACGGGCTCGCCGTTTTGCATGGTGTAGTGCGTGCCCTCGATGCCCATATTCACCAGCAGCTGGCCCTCGGGGCTGTACATATAATCGAGCCATTCTACCACGCGGTCTACATTTTTGCAGGAGGCGGTGATCGTTGCGCCCACAACGGCGCGGGGCACAAGGTCGATATTGCTGTGGATCTGCACACCGGCCTCGCCCTTCGGCGGCTCGGTGGCGGCTACGTGGAAATCGGGTACGCTGGCGGGCATGGTAGCGTTCTGCGCGGCCAGCATGCCGCCGAGCGGCCCGGCAAACGAGGCCACGATATTCTGCGCCAGCTTTGCGCTGAACGAAGAATAATCGGCGGTGATGATCTCCTGATCGAGATAGCCCTTGTTCCACATCTCGTTCATCCACATCAAAGCGTCGCGATAGCGCTCGTCAATGGGGCCGTAATGCACTTTGCCGCCGTCGGTGGGATCGGTGAAGAAATCATCCAGCACGCCCCACGCCACACAGAAGTTACGCAGCGGATCCATGGAATATACGCTGAACGGGATTTCGTCGTTCTGCCCGTTGCCGTTTAGATCGGTGGTTTTCACCAGCTCCCAGTAATGCTCCCAGTCTTCGATCGTAACGGGGGAGTCCAGTTCCAGCGCCTCCAGCCAATCGGTACGCACGATGTACGGAATATTGCCCGAGGGCGTTTCATCCAGCATCGGCAGATAGTAGATATTGCCGTCGCCGTAGGTGAGGGCTTTTTCCACGCCCGGGCGCTTGTCCAGCTCTGCCTTCAAATTCGGCATGCTGCTATGGATGTAATCGTTCAGCGGCAGGATAATACCGGTCTCGCCGTACTTCAGAACATCCGTCATGGGCATCTCCATGATTACGTCGGGCAGTTCTGTCTCCATCATCACAAGGTTCAGGCGTTCGGCAAGGTTTTCCTGCGGGGGATTGTCAAATTCAAAATCGATATTGAACATCTCGCCCATCACCTTAAAGATCTCCATCTGATCCATCGAGACCTCGTGACTGGCTTTGCTGCGGAAGACGCGCACGGTGATGCGCTCGCGCTCCGGTGCGCCGCCCGCATCCGAAGCGGTGCTTCCGGCGGTGGAAGCGGGTGCGGCGGGTGTGCTTGAAGAGGAGCCGGAGCAGCCTGCAAGCAGACTCACGGCAAGCGCCAGCAGCAGCATGGCGCTGACGATGCGTTTGAGATTCTGTTTCAAAATGTTTTCCTCCATTTCTCGGCCGGACAGGGTGCACGCAAAAGCGGGCTGCCCCGCGGCGTGTGCTGATAAAGGGCAAACGACCGGGCAGCGCACGCCCGTACGCTGCGCGCGCTGCTTCGGCACCGCCTGCTTTCAAGCGGCTGTTTGTAAAAGCATAGCATGCCGAAACCAAGAAAATCAAGGGCCTTTTGTGAAAAATATATAAAAATATTTTGCAAAATTAAGTATGATTTGTATACAATATCTACAAAGTTTTGATTTTTCTTTCTTCCGTCATGGTGAAAATCAAAATTTCATGGTGGCCGCTCTTGACGTGCGGCGCGGCACACAGTAAGCTGAAAGAAACAGAGGAACGCACCGCCGAGCGGGGCCGGCAGGGCCTTTTGCCCTTCATTCAGGTGTACAGGGCAGATTTTAATTAAGGTATACAGGGCGATTTGAGCATGCGCGGGAACGGTCTCTCTGAAAGAGGCGAAAGGCCTGCCGCCGCTTCTTCGGCGGTACGTTCTTTTGGGCAAAAGGGTGCAGGAGGCATTTTGCAGAGGCGCTTTTTGTTTTTTTTGAAGGAAAAAGCCCCGGCGGGAACCGGCAATGTGGAGACACCACGGAAAGGAACGATTTATAAATGAGCAAACAGATCACTGCGATCATCGTGGGCGCGGGACACCGCGCGCTGCTGTACAGCATGTATGCGCTGCAGCATCCCGAGGCATTCAGGATCGTCGGCGTGGCCGACCCGGATCCCATCCGCCGCAAAAAGACGGCGGAGATGCACGGCTTTCAGGAGGATATGTGCTTTGAGAGCGGCGAAAAGCTGGCAGAGCTTCCCAAAATGGCGGACGCTGTCATCAACGGAACAATGGATACGCAGCATATCCAAACGGCGGTGCCGCTGCTGCGCCGCGGCTATGATATGCTGCTGGAAAAGCCCTTCGCCGTGAACGAGGAAGAAATGTGGGAATTACAGCGTGTTGCAAAGGAAACCGGGCGTAAGGTGATGATCTGCCATGTGCTGCGGTACGCGCCCTTTTATGCGGAGGTCAAGCGGCGCCTGCTTGCGGGCGAAATCGGCGATATCATCAATATTCAGGCGACGGAGCATGTCAGCTACCATCATCTGGCCGTATCGTTTGTACGCGGCAAATGGGGCAACGAGGAAAAATGCGGCGCGCCGATGCTGCTGGCAAAGTGCTGCCACGACATGGATCTGATCATGTGGCTGAAAAGCGGCGTCGCTCCCCGACAGGTGGCCAGCTTCGGCAGTGATTTTCAGTTTGATCCCGCCAAAAAGCCGGCGGGGGCGGGCAAACGCTGTATGGTGGACTGCGCGGTGGAAAAGGACTGCCTCTATTCCGCAAAAAAACATTATATCGATCATCCCGACCGCTGGGCTTTTTATGTGTGGGACTGTCTGGAGCATCTGGAGCACCCGACGCTGGAGGACAAAATCCGCTCTTTGAAGACGGATAACATCCATGGCCGCTGCGTTTGGGACTGCGGGCACACCGTGGTGGATCATCAATCGGTTGTAATCAACTTCGCCGACGGCGCCACGGCGACGCTGAATATGATCGGCGGCACGGCACGGCCGGAGCGCAATCTGCACATCATCGGCACCAAGGGCGAGATCAAAGGCGTATTTGACGATTCCGTTTTCACGGTGCGCACGATCGACAATGCCGGCGAGACCGGCTGGCGGGAGGAAACCGTGGATCTGAAGATCGGCGGCGACAAAAGCGGTATGACGGGCCAGCACGGCGGCGGAGACCTGCTTTTGGTGGAGGATTTTGTGCGCGTGCTGCAGGGGGAGGAGCCCTCTCTCTCGTGCACGAGCATCAACGATTCCATCAACGGCCATCTTGCTGTATTTCGCGCCGAAAAGGCACGCAAGACCGGCACGGTTGCCGAGCTGCCTGCGCTGTAAGGCGGTGCGGCGCGCTCCAGGCGCGGCTCAAAGCGCCATAAAAGCCGAAAAACAGCCGATTTATAAAAGAAAAGCTTGACGGCGGCGTCTGTTTTATTGTATAATAAATTGCTCACCGCAGAAAAGGCTTGCCTTGTCCGCAGGCCGGCAGCCTGTTCCCTGCAAAGGCGGGCAGATCCTTGCCCCGTTAAAGGGGCCTTATGTCCAAAAGGAGGTGCACAGAAATGGCAAAGTACGAAACCATGCTGGTGACGGCGGCGACGCTCGACGAAGAGGCCACCGCCGCGCTGGTCGGCAAGTTCAAATCCCTCATTGAGGCGAACGGCACGATCGATTCTGTCGAAGAGTGGGGCCGCCGCCGTTTTGCTTATCCGATCAATAAGCAAAACGAGGGGATCTATACGCTCATCCACTTTACGAGCGGGCCCGATTTCCCCGCAGAGCTGGACCGCGTTTACAAGATCACCGACGGTGTGGTGCGCTCGATGATCGTCGCGAAGGAAGAAGAAGCGGCGAAACCCGAGGCAAAAGCGGAAACGGAGGCGGAATAATGCTGAATGTGGTAGCGTTGATGGGCCGCCTTGTGGCGGATCCGGAGCTGCGTCATACAACGAGCGGCATCGCGACCTGCTCGTTCCGCATTGCGGTAGACCGCAGCTTTGTACGCGCGGGGGAAGAGCGCAAGGCCGATTTTATTGATATCGTTGTCTGGCGCCAGACGGCGGAGTTCGTCTGCAAATACTTCCGCAAGGGAAACCTCATTGCCGTGGACGGTTCCATCCAGACGCGCAATTATGAGGATAAGCAGGGCAACAAGCGCACTGCGTTCGAGGTAGTGGCAAATAACGTTCACTTCACCGGCGAGCGCAGCGGCGGCGGCCAGGGCGGCTACAGCGCGCCCGCGCCCGCAGCGCGCCCCGTTTCGGCAGAGCCTGTCAGCTACGCGGTCGGCAGCGCCGATGATTTTGCAGTGATCGACGACAACGACGACATTCCGTTCTAAGAGCCCCAAAAGCAAAAAGCGGCAAAAGCTGCTTTTTGCTCTGTGGGGCGCGCCCAGAGCAAATGATCCCGCCGCAAGGCGGGAAGGCGCGCAAAGCGCGCCGTGCCACTTTGAGAGAAGGAGGATACGAACATGCCTTTCGACAGAGACCGTCAGGACAGCCGTGGCGGCCGTCCGCGCGGACGCCGCAAGAAGGTTTGCAGCTTCTGTGTGGATCGCATCGACCACATCGATTATAAAGACATTCCCCGTCTGCGCAAGTATATTTCCGAGCGCGCGAAGATCATTCCCCGCCGCGTTACCGGTACGTGCGCATTCCATCAGCGCGAACTCACCGTCGCCATCAAGCGTGCGCGTCACGTTGCGCTGCTTCCGTATATCAGCGATTGACCGTCTGATTCGGCAAACCGCCGTTTTGCGTTTTTGAAAAACGCTTTTCGGAAAACGCATAAAAAAGATTTGGAGGGCCATCCGAGAGGATGGCTCTTTTTTGTTTTGCCGCTTTTTTGGCGGCCCCTATTTTTGGGAAAAAGATGTGAGTTTTCATGTAGAATGAGAAAAACAGCTCCGTGAAACTGGAAAAAGGTTGAAAAGGCTGGAAATGGCTAAATTGAGCTGTTTCCAGGGTGTGGAGAGGCTTGAAAACGACGATTTTCGGCGGAAATTCCGCAGGGCGATTGAAAAATTTTGGGGGCCATTTTTGGGCGGTTTTGCGGGAGCAAGCACGCGGGCAGTGGGTAGTTCAAAGGGGGGGTTAAGAGCATTTAAGCGGGGTTTAACAGGCCGGGCATAAAATGGCCGAAAACGGCTATATATTGGTAGTGTCAAGAGTTTTTCGCAAAATAGTATGCGGGTTCTGGGAAAAAGGAGTCAGCCGTTGATAGAGACGTCTTCCAGGATGAGAACATCCCAAAGTTTGTGTAAACCTCCTGTGCGGTGTAGAATACAAGCACCACACAGGAGGAATTACATATGGCCAGAAAGAACTGTACGCCGGAAGAAAGTGCACGTCGGGAAAAA
>Ga0137306_101159_pt1 | contig 28572 bp, 20 predicted proteins | sample Inofroosms_March_FD_97187 | JGI IMG/M metagenome (GOLD analysis project Ga0137306, IMG submission 97187) | Mouse cecal microbial communities from Vienna, Austria - N-Acetylneuraminic and N-Acetylglucosamine D2O microcosms_March | ecosystem: Host-associated > Mammals > Digestive system > Large...
CATATATATATGATGGAATATATACGTTTTATACAGCAGATGGAATTGTTAATTTTATTGAAAACAGTGACTTTGATATGATACATAGTATATGTGACTCTAATATTTTAACAAATACTGTATTGTTAACGACAAAGCCTATCATTTTTGATTCATACAAAAAAAGAGAACTATGGGAAAGTGACTCGGTTGAAAATAGAGTTTTAGAATATTTAGCAAATACACAGTGTGACGGAAATATATATTCATCACAAGATGCTGCAAAGATTGCGAAAGAAAACTATGGATTAGAAGACAAAGAAATACTGATTTGGGATACAAATAATTCCATCAAAGAATTAGTTTCTTTTTATCAAAGAATAAGGAAAAGGAAAGTTACTCGATGAAAATAGTAACTATATATTTTACTGTTTATCCATATTTATGCTTCTTTCTATAGCAAGAGAAACACCGGAATAAAATGTGAGATTTTTATTTGAATATAATAACAAATTTAAAACAACAGGTGACAAACATGACATTACAAGAACCATCGTGGAAAAAAAATAACCTAAAGAAAAAGCTCCTTCTATTCGGCGCCGGGTTCTACGGCAGGAATGCCTGGGCAAAGCTGCACGATAAGTATGAACTGATTGGTTTTGTAGATAATAACCTTTCCTTATCCGGAACTTATTTGTGCGGGATACCTGTCATTTCTTATCGCGAATTGCCCGATTATTATACTGATGAAACGGATATTATCTTATGCACCAGGGAGTACGGAGCCATCAGCCACCAGCTCATGCAGCTGGGCATTACGAGTTATTATGTCATGCTGGAAGGCCTGCTGTATTATACCGGGCCACAGGAAACCATGATGCCAGTAGAACTGAATGACTATGAATATTATCGGAAAAAGGGGCCGGAAAAAAATATCCTGTATATCCAGAATGCCGCTTGTATCCGGACCCATAAAATCGCCAGAATTATGAAAGATGCCGGGTACCGTGTTTTCCTGTTATATACCTTAGCGCCCCCGAATGACGCCAACCGGCAATGGGCGGATACTTACGATCAAATATGGGGATTTTCCTCCATAAACGGGATTGTAGACTTTATCGGGAACAGTGAGTTTGATCTCCTCCACTGTTCCAATGAACCAGATTTATTAGCCAATATCGCGCGGGTAACTGCCAAGCCCATCGTTTTTGATACTCACGACATGCAAAGCATCCGCAGTCATGTGAGTGCGGAAATCCTGGCGTTGGAATATTTGGCCAATCAGTACGCCGATGGAAATCTCTATACCTCATCCGGGGCGGCAGAGATTGCCAGGGAAAAGTATGGATTGGCAGACCGGGAAGTCTATGTGCTGGAAAATCGGATTCTGGACCCTGTCGATATCGGGATTCCCCAGAGAAAGCTTAGCGAGGCGGATCAGGAAATCCACTGCGTCTATGAGGGCGGGATCGTCGGTGGGAACAGAAACCACCACCGGTACTTTGAAAACATATGGAAGGAGATGACCTCCCGGGGAATCCATATCCATTTTTATTCCCAATCCGATCCGGTATACTGTCGGCAGCTGGAAGAACAGAGCCCGTATCTTCACTATGAAGGCAACAAGGGAAGTGAGGAATTGGTCCGGGAAATGACCCAGTATGACTGCGGCCTTGCGGTATTCCATGTGACCGGGCAGAACCGTATGTTCTTAGAGACCGGTACGGCCAATAAAGTATATGAATACTTAAATGCCCAGCTCCCGGTAATTGTGGGGGATATTCAGTCTTATGTAGATTTTGTGGAACAATACCAGGTTGGCATCCGCCTGGATCTGGCAGGGGATATTGCCGGCCAGATAAAAGAGGCGTGCCAGATAAAAATCGCGGATGATTTTTTACAGAAGCATGGCCTGACTATGCGATCCAGCCAGAACGAACTGGAATGCTTTTATGAGAAAGTGAAGAGAAACAGGAGCAGAGGAAAATGAGACTTCGCTGTTGTGATTTTTCTGAATTTGCCAGGCAGGTACAACGGGCTGGCAGCAAAATTGTCGTATTCGGGGCCGGCGTCATCGGCACCGTCACTGTCCCGGAAATTTTGCATCAATATCAATTGCAGGATCAAGTGGTATGCTACCTCGATAATAACCGCAGGGAACCAACCCCGACCATCGATATCGGAACCCGGAGGGTTATGGTTGAGCCGGTGGAATGGCTGGCTCGTGCCGGGGAAAATATCGTCATTCTCGTAGCTATCAGTCGGTATGCCGAAGCCCTGGAGCAACTGGGGCGCATGTCTTGCACGAAGAACATGCCCTGCTTTCTCATGCCCATGATGTGCATCCATAATTTTTGCAGCGGGGTTTCCCGCGGGGAGCCGGTGTTATCGGACAAGCCCCGGATCCCGAAAACGATCCATTATATGTGGCTGGGGAAGAAGCCGCTCCCACCGAATCTGCAGCAGTGCATCGATAGCTGGCAACGGTACTGTCCGGACTATGAGGTGGTCCGGTGGGATGAGAGCAATTACGATATCGCAAAACATGCCTATATGCGGGATGCGTACGAAAGAGGGGCCTATGGGTTTGTGCCGGACTATGCCCGGCTGGATATTCTGTACCAGTATGGGGGCATTTATATGGATACGGATGTCGAGGTCATCAAAAGTCTGGATCCGCTGCTATACCAGGAGGCATTTTGCGGGGTGGAAAAGTGGCAGGTGGTAAACTTCGGGGGAGGCAGCGGCGCCGTAAAGGGGCACCGGATGATCGGGGAGTTTTTAAAGGCCAGGGAGGCGGTAAGCTTTCTGGACCAAAACGGCAGGCCCAACCCAATCACCTGTGGATTTTATGATACCAGGACTGCCTTAAAAAACGGCTACCGGATGGATGGCACCACCCAGAATATTGAGGGGATGAATCTTTATGCCTATGATTATTTCCACCCCTATGACTACATGTCGGGGCATACGAATCTCACCAAACATACATATGCCATTCACCGGTTTCATGGTGGGTGGCTGGATGAGAAGATGAAACGAGCCAATGAAAAAGCCACCAGCCGGTATGAACAGCTCTACCGGCTTTCAACCGAAAAATAAGAGAAATACGGAAGGGAGATTTTTCAATGTCATTATATCAGGCCATCGTTGCGCGAAAAGAAAAGATATCCCTGGTAGGCCTGGGCTATGTGGGAATGCCGATTGCGGTTGCCTTTGCCAAAAAGGCAAAGGTAATCGGTTATGATCTGAACCAGGAAAAAATTGCCCTATACCAAAAAGGAATCGACCCGACGCATGAAGTAGGGAACGAGGCAATCCAAAACACCACAGTGGAATTTACCAGCGAAGAGGAAAAATTACGGGAGGCGCGGTTCCACATCATAGCCGTGCCGACCCCGGTGAACCAGGACCATACCCCGGATCTGTCCCCGGTCGAGGGGGCCAGCCGGATTGTGGGAAGAAACCTGACGAAAGGATCGATTGTGGTATATGAGTCCACTGTCTATCCGGGGGTTACGGAAAACGTATGTATCCCGATCTTGGAAGAAGAATCGGGGCTGCAATGCGGGATAGACTTTAAGGTAGGGTATTCCCCGGAGAGAATCAATCCGGGGGATAAAATCCACCGCCTGGAAAATATAAAAAAGATTGTCTCAGGAATGGATGAAGAAGCATTAGGCGAGATCCAGAAGGTTTATGATCTGGTGATAGAAGCCGGCACCTGCCCGGTATCCAGTATCAAGACGGCGGAAGCCATCAAGGTAGTGGAAAACAGCCAACGGGATATCAATATTGCTTTCATGAATGAATTGGCGATGGTCTTTGATCGCATGGGGATCGATACTAACGAAGTGGTGGACGGGATGAACACGAAATGGAATGCACTGGGGTTCCGTCCGGGGCTGGTGGGGGGCCATTGCATCGGGGTGGATCCGTATTACTTTACCTATGAAGCAGAAAAGCTGGGGTACCACAGCCAAATTATCCTCAACGGCCGGATTGTCAATGACAGTATGGGGCGGTATGTGGCAAATGCGGCCATCCGGAAAATGATTGAAGCCGGGCAGGCGCCGAAAAAATCTCATGTGGTCATACTCGGCCTTACCTTTAAAGAAAATTGCCCGGATATCCGCAACAGCAAGGTAGCTGATATCCTGCAATGCTTTCAGGAATTCGGGATCGAGCCGACGGTAGTGGATCCATGGGCCAAGGAGAGCGACACCTTAAAAGAATACGGGGTAACCCTGACCCGCCTGGAAGAAGTGAAACATGCCGACTGTGTGATCGTGGCAGTAGCCCATGAGGAATTTAAAAAGCTAGGGCTGGAGGAGATCAAAAGCTTATACCATCAAAAGTCAGAGAAAGAAGGCCGGGTTCTGATTGATGTCAAAGGGATCTATGATATCGCCGCCCTGGAGGAATCGGGACTGAACTGGTGGAGGCTGTAAAAAACAGATCGGGACATTGAGCAGAATCCATGGTTTTGGCAATGGAACCATTGCCTGTAAATCCCCACAGATAAGGAGAATAATGTGAACTTTGAATTAACCGCCTCCATGATGTGTGCCAACTATGGCTGCTTGGAGCAAGAAGTAAAAAAACTGGAAGACGGGGGCATCGATTCGTTCCATATCGATATCATGGACGGACGGTATGTACCGAACTTTGCCATGTCATTAAACGACATGGCATATATTGCGTCCATAGCTCAAAAGCCGCTGGACGTGCACTTGATGATTGAGCATCCCAACAATAATATCCATCTCTTTCTGGATCGGCTCCGGGCAGGGGATACGGTATATATCCATCCGGAGGCAGAATACCACCCCTCCACCACCTTACAGAAAATCATCCATGCCGGCATGATCCCCGGCATTGCGATCAACCCGGGAACCAGCATAGAGACGGTCATGGAAATGTTACGGATTGTTAAAAAAGTGCTGGTCATGTCGGTAAACCCGGGAAATGCCGGGCAGATGTATCTTCCCTATGTCGGAAAAAAGTACACCAGGCTGCTGTCTTTGAAGGATGAGATGCACTTTGAAATCTACTGGGACGGGGCCTGCAGCGCCGACAAGATTCTGGAATACGCCCCGAGAGGCGTAAAAGGCTTTGTACTGGGGACGACCCTCCTGTTTGGAAAGAAGCGATCCTATGGAGAGACGTTACAGGATATCCGGGATTTGAAATTTTAATCCTTCCTCTTCCAAGGCTGAATATTCCCAAGGTCATAAAATATAATTTAGCAGAATCGGAAATCATCCATAGAAGAAATATTTAGAACCAGTTTTATTTATGAAAAAACCATTATGAAAAAGCTCCAAATAAAAAGGAATAAAAACTGAGAAAACCAGCCAGGAAGAAAGGAGTGGGCAGAGGGATGAGGCGGCGGCAATGGGTTTGCCTGCTTCGCATTTGCAGGGATGATAGAAGTTCTTAAATTTGCGGAGTTTGCGTTGAAATGAAAATGCACACTGTCTGAGCAAAGCGAGTTTGGGCATTTTCATTTCGCACTTAGCAAAATCCGGAGATTTTAGAGCTTCTTACATCCCGAAACAGCGAAGCAGGCAAACCCATTGCCGCCGCCTCATCCCTCTGCCCGCTCCTTTCTTCCTGGCGTCTTCTTCACACATTCGCCATGCTTCGGCAAAGGCAAATTCACCTGATCGAAGCTTTTTACCAGATAAATAGTGTAAGCGCTTAGGAATTAAAGTACGCAAAAAATCCAGAAAGAATCAACAAATCAAAAGATTCTTTCTGGATTTTGTATAGATAGAGCGAGGGGCACCACTCCATCATCGAATTTGATGATTTTGCGACACCCCCATCCATCTTCCTTACGCTCTCTCAACTAAGCCAGAACGCAGGCAGGAAGTACATACGTACATCTTCTTAGCAGCGCCGTTGACTTTAACTTTGACAGATTTTACATTCGCTTTCCAGATCGCATTTGATCTTCTATGGGAATGGCTCACGTTATTGCCGAAGTGAGCAGCCTTTTGGCAAATTGCACATTTAGCCATGATCGCACCTCCTTAACCACAGGATTTTTGCTGCCGATTTTAATACGGAAACACAACATAAGTATCATAACAAATTATTGAAGATTTGGCAAGTGAAATTTTTAAAACGGGATATTTTGTATAGGCATTCCAGACGACAGGGGTTTTTCTTGATGAAAGTCTTTCTCTCTGTTATACTGAAAACGGGAAAAAGATAACGTTCTAAGAGGGATTCTCCTATATGGGCAAGGAAAGGTGAGACAAAAGATGTACATTGCGGATTTACATATTCATTCCCGGTATTCCCGGGCTACCAGTAAAGAATGTGTACCGGAATATTTGGATTTATGGGCCAGGCGAAAAGGAATTCATTTGTTGGGAACAGGGGATTTTACCCATCCGGCATGGCGACAGGAACTGCAAGAGAAGCTAATTCCGGCAGAACAGGGATTTTATTGTCTAAAAAAGGAACTGCAGTTAAAGGACAAAATAGGGGAGGAAAATTTTTCACCCAGGTTTGTAGTTTCCGGAGAAATCAGTTCCATTTATAAAAAGAATGGACGAGTACGAAAAGTCCATAATGTGATTTTACTGCCCGGACTTTCGGAGGCGGAATTGCTTTCGAAAAAATTGGAAGCTATTGGAAATATTCATTCGGACGGGAGACCGATTTTAGGTTTGGACAGTCGAGATTTATTGGAAATTACTTTAGAGATATGCCCGAATGCAATTTTTGTGCCGGCCCATATTTGGACTCCTCATTTTTCGATGTTTGGGGCTTTTTCCGGATTTGATACCGTGGAGGAATGTTTTGGGGATCTGTCTTCTTATGTGCATGCTGTTGAAACAGGACTTTCTTCGGATCCGCCAATGAATTGGCGATTGTCAGCTTTGGATCGGTTCCAGATGATTTCCAATTCCGATGCCCATTCACCGGCGAAATTAGGACGGGAGGCGAATCTTTTGGACATATCCCTGTCTTATGACGGTTTATATGGAGCCATTCAAAAAGGGCAGGGGCTTGTGGGCACGATTGAATTTTTTCCAGAGGAAGGAAAATATCACTACGATGGACATCGAAAATGCCATTTGTGCCTGAGTCCTTATGAAGCAGAAAAATACCAGGGAAAATGCCCGGTTTGTGGAAAGAAACTTACTTTGGGAGTTTCTCACCGGATAGAGCAGCTGGCTGACCGAAAAGAAGGCTATGTACGTTTAGAGGCGGCGGCTTTTGAACGTTTGGTGCCGTTACCAGAGGTGATCGCAGCATCTGTTGGCAGTACAGTTGCCAGCGCAAAGGTTCAGCAAAAGTATAGAGAAATGCTGGCTAGTCTGGGGACAGAATTTTCTATTTTGAGAGAGCGATCCCTAGCAGAAATTCAACGGTTGTTTGGCTATCAGATCGGTGAGGGAATCCGGCGACTGAGACAGGGTGAAGTACGGCGATTTCCGGGATTTGATGGGGAATACGGTATAATTCAGTTGTTTGAGCCAGCGGAGTTAGCGTCTATGGAGGGGCAGATGAGTATGTTTGGCTGGGAAGAGAAAAAAGAAAAGTCCCAGTTATTCCCCAATAAAATAACGAAAACATTTACAGAATTCGACGAAAACGATAAGAAAAAAACAAACGATGAAAAAATACATACGAAAACGGTAGATGATTTAAATAAAGAGCAACTTTTGGCTGTCCGTTCTGTTTCATCCAGAATCGCTGTCATTGCCGGGCCGGGAACTGGCAAGACAAAGACTCTTGTTTCCCGAATTCTCTATTTATTGCAGAATCGCAGAATAAAACCGGGGCAAATCGCAGCAGTCACATTTACCAATCAAGCAGCAGAAGAGATGAGAAATCGTCTGGAAAAGCAATTGGGACAAAAGCATATTGCCAAAAAAATTCATATTGGAACTTTTCATAGTATTTGTAACGAACTATTAAAAGCTTCCGGAGAGAATTATACATTGGCAGAAGAAAGTATGGTATTGGAAATTGTCAGGGATGTGGCAGAAGAATTAGGAATGAAAGAAAACATAAAAACGTTGCGACAAAAGATATCCCAAAGAAAGATTGCCATGACAGAAGGAAAACAAGAAGTATCACAAGAAAGTAAAAAAGCAGTCGATGAGAAATCACCAACTGCCAGAAAGGAGCCCCAGCGGTCCAATTTGGATCTTGCTTTAAAAAGGTATCAAGATCGCCTAAACCTTCTTTCTGTTTTGGATTTTGATGATCTTCTCATTCAGGCATGGGAGATAACGGGAAAGCTTCCTCTACCTTTTTCTTATCTTTTGGTAGATGAATTTCAAGACATCAGTCCTTTACAGTACCGTTTGATTCAAAGTTGGAGCAAGGATGGCCAAGAAGTGTTTATTATCGGAGATCCGGATCAAGCGATTTACGGCTTTCGGGGAGCAGATGAAAAAAGTTTCCATCGTTTTTGTCAGGAGAAACCGACAGAGATCATCTATTTGCAAAAAAACTATCGTTCTTCTCCAGAAATTTTAACAGCATCCAGGGAAATACTAAAGAATGGTCATGAATTTCAGAATCAGAAAGCAGACAACGATTTCTCAAAAAAGGCACATGGTTGTTTGGTACCGGTAAAAGAGTCCGGATTTCCGGTTCGTTTGATACAGAGTCGGGAATCCAAAAATGAAGCGATCGTTATTGCCAAGGAAATCAATCGTCAGATTGGTGGGATTGACATGTTGGACGTTCAAGAAGGATATTCTTCTGTCGATGAGCGCATACCCAGAAGCTTTGCTGATATTGCCGTTCTTTATCGCACGCATCGTCAGGCAGAACTTTTGGAAACATGTCTGAAAAAAGAGGGGATTCCTTATGTAGTAACAGGCCGGGAGGAATTTTTGGAAGAAGATATTGTTCGGGGAAGCCTGGGATTTTTTAAAAGTCTTTTAAACCCGAAAGATGATTTATCACAGGTATTGTGTCTTAAGCTTTTATGGCATGTGGAAAAAACAAATATTTCCCAATGCGATTATTTTGCTCTGGCAGAGAAATACAAAACTTTATGCCGAAGAGCAAAGCCGCAAAATTTATGGGATTCCTGGCGAAAAGATATGGGATTTTTAGAAAATCAATCGATGGAAAAACTGACTTCTATGGCTGTGTTTTATAAAACTATGGAAGAGATGTTGACAGCGCTGACTTTTGGCAAAGAAAGTGATTTAAAGCGTTGGGGCGGGAAACATTATACTTCGGATGCGGTGACTTTGATGACCATGCATGGCTCCAAGGGACTGGAATTTCCTGTGATTCTTCTCTATGGTTTGCGGTCGGGAATGGTTCCTCTAGAATATAAAGGAATGGAAACGGACTTACAAGAGGAAAGAAGACTTCTTTATGTCGCCATGACCCGGGCTAAGGAAGAGCTGATCTTGACTGGTTCAGGAGAAATTTCACCATTTGTAAAGCATATATCGGAGGATATTATTTTACGCGAGCAGATCAGACAAAAACAGAAAAGTTGGGATGGTGGTCGTCAACTGAGTCTGTTTGATAAAGATTTGGACATTGGAAGAAGGGAAACATTATGACTTTTTATGATATGATAAAAGATTTGTCTCTGGCTTTGAATCGGGAGAAACTGGTGATCTTTGTGGGAGCCGGAGTATCGAAAAATTCAGGGCTTCCTACGTGGGGACAGATTGTGCAAGCGTTTGCCAAAGAAATTGGTTATTGTACAAAAGGCCGTCTGGCTACGGAAGAATATATCCGAATTCCCCAATATTATTACTGTCTGGATGAAAGTGAAAATCATGTCTCTTATTATTCGCTGATTCAGTCTATGATACCAAAAGATATCCGTCCCAATCTGTTGAATCAATTGATTGTATCGCTGCATCCGAAACATATTGTTACCACCAATTTTGACACACTTTTGGATCAGGTCGCCCATGGCTATGAGATCATCCGGGAAGACCGAGATCTGTTGACTGGCATTTCAGCCAATTATCTTTTAAAACTTCACGGTGATATCTGTCAGCCAGAAAAACTAGTGTTTAAGGAAGATGATTATTTGCATTATTCTCATACCCACCGGTTGATGGAGACTCTTTTGAAATCGTTGTTGATTGATCATGTATTTTTGTTTGTTGGTTATTCGCTTAATGATTATAATCTAAAAACATTTGTCAGCTGGATTGAATATATTGCTCAGGAAATGCAAGTAAAACAGGAGATGCATCACAATTATTTCCTTTCTAGCAGCCGCCATGCGGGAAAAGATTATCTGCGAAAATATTATGAGGGGAAGGGACTAGAAGTGATTGATCTATATCAGCTTCCTTCTGAGGTGGATATTCGGGCAAAGGATATTCGCCTTTCGGAAGAGCTAGGGCGTAAGACATATGCAGTTTTGGAATTGCTATTGGGAATGTAACCGATAAAAAATAAAAGCAAGCATTGCCGGATTACGTTGAAAAAAAAGCGATTAGATGGTAAAATGTTTGGGAAGGGAGAAGGCATAATTGTGCATAAAAAAAGGCTTATCTGTAAAAAGAACAAGGTTTCTTTGATTGTGCTGGCAGTCATATTTTGTACATGTGGTTTTTGCCTGGCCGGATGCGAGGGAAAACCGGCTGATAGGATGCCATCTGCTTCTGAGGAAAATCCGATTGTCAGTGAAAGGCATGAAGACATTCACAAGAATGCGACAAGCGTGGTGAATTTTGATCGGGAACTGGATGACTATCGGCCATTGAAGAAACAATATAATTTTTATTTTACTTATAAATTAGTTCATCCGTGGTGGGATGCGGTGGCTCTGGGAATTGAGGATGCGGCGAAAGAGTATGAAGAAAGAGGAATTATAATTGATTATGAATATTTGGCGCCCAAAGAGGCTTCTGCCCAGAAACAGATCCATCAACTGTCAGAGGCTTCTTTGCGAGGATTTGATGTAATTGGTGTGGATGTGGCAGATGTAGCCATTCTCTCGCCAGTCATCAACGAGTTGATGAAAAATGGACAGAAGATTATGACTTTTTCCAGTTCGGATGCCTCCAAGGAGGATGGCTGTAATCGGATTGCTTATGTAGGAAATACCCATAATTATGAGGATGGTGTTGAACTTACGGAGGCTCTCTGTGAAAAGTTGGGATTTCGAGGAACCATTGCTGTTTTAGTGGGAATTCAGGAAGCTCCTTGTCATGAAGATCGGGCGCTAGGTGTCAAAGATGTGATTGCAAAATATCCAGATATGGAGATTGTGGAGATTGCTTATGACGGAGATTCGGTGGACAATGCCTTTCATCTTACCAGAGGATTTTTGGAACGCCACAAGGATTTGGATGGAATCGTCTGTTGCAATATGAGTAATCCGGTGGGCGCTGCCCGGGCAGTTATGGAAGCCGGGCGGGAAAACGAGATTGTAATTGTGGGAATGGATCATGATCAGGAGGCGCTTCGCTATCTCAAAGATGGAATTATCTATGCGCTGGGGGTTCAGGATTGTTATTCGATTGGTTATGACACGATTCAGGTGGCAGTTAAAATTGCGGACGGACTTCTTCCAGGAGAGGCGTATCCCGAAAAAACAGAAGAAATTACAACCATCATTTATCAAGATAGTGCGACTGCGGTGCTGCAGACACTATATGGTGAAATTGATTAAGTATGGCAGGAGTAAAAATGAATGGTTCACAGATTCACGTGAGGAAAGAAAAACAACAAAGAAAACAGACCGTTACTTTTGCTTTGCTGGGTGGGGGAATCATTGCGGCGATTCTTCTCATTACAACAATATGGGCATCGAATAGGGCAAGAATTGGCACGAGTCAGGCAGTGAGCAGAGTTAGTGAATTTTATCTGGAGGAATTGGCCGGACGAAGAGCGCAAGTGGTTTCCGAAGAACTGAAAAATCATGTCGCCTACATAAAAAATGCTTTGGATATTTTAGAACCGGACGATTTGGAATCCCAAGAAAGTTTGCGTCAATTTTTGGGAAAGGTCAAAAAGCTTTATGGGGTGGATAAATTTGCTTTTGTAGATGAAAATGGTATTGTTTATACCCAGCACAGTACAACTTCCGGATTGAGCAGGTATGGCTTTCTTTCCGAAGAATTGACAACACCTGTGATTCATACCCAGAATCTCTACGGAGCAAAAAAGCAGGTTATTCTGGCAATTCCTGTTGAGGACGTCTTTTTCCAGGGAGTGCGGATAAAAATATGTTTTATTCAGATCAATATTAGTGAAATGTTGAGTTCGTTGACCTTACAAACGAATGACAATGAAACTTACTGTAATTTATATTATCGCAATGGTGAGAGTCTGACGAATGATAGCTTTGGTTATCTTACAGCAGGAAAAAATCTGTTATCTGAGCTGGAAAAAGCAGAGATGAAAGAGGGATCCAGCCATAAAAAATTAAGCGATGATTTTGCCAATGGCAATCCGGGCCAAATATCTTTCAAATATCAAGAGTCAGAAGAAGAATTGTGTTACATTCCCGTAGAAGGAACCAATTGGATGCTGACTATTTTGATTCGAAATAATGTTATCAGCGATCAGATTGGCTCCATCAGCTCTCGTATGATGAAGCGCAGCATTATACAAATTGTTATTACGGTGCTGGTGATGTTGGTAGTGTTTTCTTTACTGATTCATCAATCTAGAAAAAATGCAAAATTTTTATTGGAGCAAGAAAAAGCGGATGGAAATCGGATAAGGGCGGCATATAAGCAGATTGAGAGAGAACGGACAGCTATGAATAACATTCATGCTGCTATGGGGTCTGGTCTCTGGAGTATGGAATTTAATACTCGTGCAGAGATACTCTCCTGTACCTGGTCCGATGTTTTTCGGAAAATGGTGGGGTATAATAGTGAAGAGGATTTTCCTAACCGTATGGAATCCTGGTCTGATTTGCTGCATAAAGAGGATAAAGAGCAAGTATTGAAGGAATACTGGGATACCGTATATGATTATACCAATGAGAAAACGTATGATGTCGAATATCGTCTTCTCACGAAACATGCCGGTTGGCGATGGTTCCATGCAGCTGGCCGGTTGTCTAGGCGTGAAGATGGCTCGCCGATTACATTTGTTGGACTTTTTTTAGATATTGATGATGAGCGGAAGATGGAAAAACAGCTGCAAAGGCAAAAAATTGATCTTCAGGATGCCCTTGCGGCTGCTCAACATGCCAACAAGGCCAAAACCACGTTTCTCAATAATATGTCCCATGATATCCGTACTCCGATGAATGCGATCATTGGTTTTACGTCTCTTGCGGCAACCCATATTGACAATACAGAACAGGTTCGGGATTATTTATCTAAGATTACCACATCCAGTAATCATCTTTTAAGTTTGATCAATGATGTGCTGGATATGAGTCGCATCGAAAGCGGAAAAGTAAAAATTGAGGAAAAGGAAGCCTCTCTTCCAGAGATCATGCATGATTTAAAAACTATTGTTCAGGCAGATATTACATCTCGACAGCTGGAATTTTATATCGATACCGTAGATGTGGTGAATGAACATGTGTTATGTGATAAGTTGAGGCTGAACCAAGTGCTTTTGAATCTTTTGAGCAATGCGATGAAATTTACGAAACCTGGAGGAATGGTCAGTGTCCGTATTCTGCAGAAGGAAAGTGCACCGGAAGGTTGTGCGTCTTATGATTTCCAGGTAAAAGATACGGGAATCGGCATGAGCAAGGAATTTTTAGAGCATGTTTTTGAACCTTTTGAACGGGAAAAGACCAGCACTATTAGCGGAATCCAGGGAACAGGATTGGGAATGGCGATTACTAAGAATATTGTAGATATGATGGGAGGCACTATCCATGTAGTCAGTGAAGAGGGGAAAGGAAGCACGTTTACGGTATCTCTGCAGTTTCGGATTTGTGCGGATCCTGTAAGACAAGATGAAATTCCGGAACTAAAGGGACTTCGGGCGCTGGTGGCAGATGATGATTTTAACACCTGTTCTAGTGTTACGAAGATGCTCTCTACGATCGGTATGAGACCGGACTGGACTACTTCCGGCAAGGAGGCTGTGCTCCGGGCAAAGCTTGCGAAGGAACAGAATGATAGTTATGCCGCTTATATTATAGACTGGTTGATGCCAGATATGAATGGGATCGAAGTGGTCAGACGTATCCGTGGAATGATTGGAGAGGAGATACCTATTATTATTCTGACGGCTTATGACTGGTCAGATATTGAGGAGGAGGCCAGAAAGGCAGGAGTTACAGCTTTCTGTTCCAAACCGATCTTCCTTTCTGAATTGCGAGAGATCCTGGAATTACCATTTACTGCCCAAAGTATCGAGAATATAATCTTAAAAGAAACCATGTCTTTTGAAGGGAAAAAGATTCTTTTGGTGGAGGACAACGAACTGAATCAGGAAATTGCCGTGGAGATTTTACAAGAAGAGGGATTTATTATGGATGTGGCGGACGATGGCGTGGTGGCAGTGGAAAAGATAAAAACGTCCGATCCAGGCTGTTATGATTTAATTTTGATGGATATTCAAATGCCGGTTTTAAATGGTTACGAGGCGACAAAGCAGATCCGGGCCTTAAATAGACCTGGTCTCTCAGATATTCCCATTATCGCTATGACGGCCAATGCTTTTGATGAGGACAAAAAGATGGCTTTTGCAGCAGGAATGAATGGACATATCGCCAAGCCTATTGATATACCGAAGCTGATGGAGCTTTTGACAAATGTATTAAAATAGTTTATGGATATATCCCCTCAGCAGACAAGAGCATGTTTCCCTTTGTCCGCTGAGGGGATTGGAGGAGAAAGGAAAACAGATTCGACATGGTTGTGGAATTGAAGTATCAAGATGGAGATTATGTGGAAACAAGAGAGGATAAAATATAATGCTGTATCCAACAATTGGGATACCTGTAATGGGAAAAGACCTTTTTCACCGCTACCAGCAATATAAATATATCCGATGCTTGCGGCGAGCAGGCGCTTCTGTGCAATTGTTAGAACCGGATGCCTCCGAGGAAGGGCTGATATCCGTTTTGAATCGGTGTGTTGGTTTCCTGTTTCCTGGCGGACCGGATATTCAACCAGAACTATATGGACAGACGCCTCAGATAAATTGCAAAAAGCCAGATCGGATAAGAGATGGCTATGAGTCGGCGCTTTTGCGTATGGTTTTGACAGCAAAAAGGCCATTATTTTGTATTGGACGAGGAATGCAGCTTTTGAATGTTGTATTGGGAGGGACTCTGATTCAGGATTTAAAACTAAAACAAGAATATCCCCATATGGATTATCCCAATCGGTTATCAGCCACTCATCCGATTGAACTGGATCCGGACAGCTGGGTATCACAACTTTTAGGTTCGGATACTGCGACGGTGAACAGTCTGCATCATCAGGCAGTGGATACGGTCGGAAGCGGGCTTTGGATTGCGGCTGACAGTCCGGAAGGCTTTCCCGAGGCGGTGGAGATTGAAAATTATCCTTTTAGCCTTGCGATACAATGGCATCCGGAGTATATGACAAGAGTTCCCGCTCAACAGCGGTTGTTCCAAGGGTTTGTAGATGCTTGTCGGTGATGTTTGGATATCGGAAAGGGAGTAAAAATATATGAAGCGATTATATTCCTGGAATGTAAATGGACTGCGTGCTTGTATGAATAAAGGTTTTCGGGATTTTCTGGAACGAGAAGATCCGGATGTGCTATGTCTGCAGGAGACGAAGATGCAACCAGAGCAAGCAGATTTTGAATTTCCGGGATATCATTTGTATTGGAATAGCGCCGTGAAGAAAGGATATTCTGGAACACTGGTACTGACAAAGGAGAAGCCATTGTCCGTGATCAACGATCTGGGACTGGATCGACATAATACAGAAGGACGGACGATTACACTGGAGTATTTGGAGCATTATTTAGTCAATGTTTATGTGCCCAATGCACAAAACGAACTGGCACGTTTGGGATATCGAATGCAGTGGGAGGATGATTTCCGAGGCTATTTAGGAAGATTGAAGGAGAAAAAACCGGTGATCGTGACCGGTGATTTTAATGTGGCAAAAGAAGAAATAGACTTAAAAAATCCCCAAAATAACCGGAGAAATGCCGGTTTTTCTGATGAGGAACGGGGAAAGATGAGAGAACTTCTGGCGTCCGGTTTCGTGGACTCCTTTCGGTATTTGTATCCCGATCAGGAAAATGCATACAGTTGGTGGTCTTATCGCTTCAAAGCCCGGGAGCGAAATGCTGGCTGGCGAATTGATTATTTTCTGGTATCGGCAGGATATGAAGGACAGATTGAGGACAGCCGGATTCTAGCAGATCAGACAGGAAGCGATCACTGTCCGGTGGAGCTGATCCTGAAGTCATAACAGAAATACTTAAAGAGTGTGAAGGAGAGAACTATGACGGGAATCACGAGTGTACTGGCGCGAGCCGTGGCATTTATTTTGATTATTGTTACTGGATATGGACTGAAGAAAAGAGGTTTTTTTCATCCAGATGATTTTTATCTGTTTTCGAAAGTTGTTGTTCGTATTACGCTACCTTGCGCGATTATTTCCAATTTCAGTAAGATTTCAATGGACAATTCTCTATTATTTATGTGTGTAATCGGTCTGGTGAGCAACTTGCTGATGGTGATTGTTGGATTTTTGGTGAATTTGGGAAGAAGCAAACAGGATCGGGCATTTGGAATGATCAATTTGTCAGGATATAATATTGGTAATTTTACGTTACCATTTGTTCAGAGTTTTCTGGGGCCGGTAGGATTTGCCGCCACCAGTCTCTTTGATGCTGGAAATGCGATAATGTGTACGGGGGCAACTTACACGATGGCTTCCATAGCCGCTGGTACAGGAGATCGACCATCCGTAAAAAACGTATTAAAAAGTTTGTTTTCTTCTTTACCATTTGATGCGTATTTGATTATGACAGTATTTGCTGTTTGCCGGATATCCTTGCCAGAATTGTTTACTTCTTATGCGGGGACAGTGGGAAATGCCAATGCTTTTTTGGCACTTTTGATGATTGGCATCGGATTTGAGATTCGCATGGAGCGGGAAAAGTTGGCAAAAATTGTTCAAATTTTAATTTTGCGTTATGGTATGGGGGTTCTTATGGCATTAGCGTCATATTTCTTTTTGCCCTTTGCCTTGGAAGTTCGTCAGGCAATCGCACTGATTGCGTTAGGCCCGATTTCTTCGGTAGCGCCTGCCTTTACTGGAAAAGTAGGAGGCGATATAGAAATGGCTAGTGCCGTCAATTCCTTGTCTATCGTAATTAGTATCATCATGATCACTGGGGCTTTGATGATTTTATTATAATCGATAACAATGTTTTAGTTGTACCAATAACAATTGCTTGACTTTAATAAGGAGTTGTGTTAGAATCATTTCCATGGCTTATGCGAGCCAGTAGTCAAGGAGGACATCGCTGTTATTTGCGCTGTCCTTTTTGTATTTCATTGAATGAGGAGGAACAATTATGAAGAGGAAAATGATGGCATTAACTATGGCTGTTCTGATGGCAGCATCTTTGAGTGCATGTAAAGGCAGCAGTGCCAATGATACGACAACTGCCACTACGACAGCAGATACAACAGCTGCTGAGAAGACGGAAGATACGACGGCTGCTGAGAGCAGTGAAGTGGCAGAGAGCGAGGCGAACGGTGCAGATAAAGTATATAAGATTGCAACCGATACGACTTTTGCTCCGTTTGAGTTTGAAAATGACAAGGGCGAGATGGTGGGGATTGATTTGGATCTTCTGAAAGCGATTGCCGAGGATCAGGGTTTTGAGTATGAGCTGGTAGTGGCAGGATTTTCTGCGGCAACGACGGGCCTAGAGGCTGGCGAATACGATGCCGTGATTGCAGGAATGTCTATTACCGATGCCAGAAAGGAAAAATATGACTTCTCTGAGCCGTATTATGATTCTGGTGTGGGTATGGCTGTCAATGCAGATTCCGATATCGCTTCCTATGAGGATTTGAATGGAAAAACGGTTGCTGCCAAGATTGGTACAGAAGGCTGTACTTTTGCTGAGTCGATTGCGGATCAATATGGTTTTACCATTATGCAGTTTGAGGATTCTTCCAGCATGTATCAGGATGTATTGGCTGGTAATTCCGTAGCCTGTTTTGAAGATTATCCGGTACTAGGTTATGAGATTTCCCGTGGCACAGCGTTCAAAATGCCGCTGGAGATGGAACATGGCAATTCCTATGGTTTTGCGGTACTGAAGGGGCAGAATACCGAATTGTTGGAAATGTTTGATGCTGGCCTTAAGAACATGAAAGACAGCGGAAAGTATGATGAGATTTTGAATACTTATATTTCCAAATAAGGAATTTGGTAAAAGACTTAGAAAAAGGGTGATGGTGAAATGGTTTTTGTCGAGGTACTTGTACAATATTTTCCTTCTTTCTGCATAGCGCTGGGAGAGACTGTGAAGTTGACTGCGATTTCGCTGATCTGTGCGACCGTTCTGGGAGTGATTTTTGGACTTTTTAAAGTGTCAGGAATCCCCCTGCTTAAGATGATTGCTAATCTGTATATTGATATCATCCGAGGAACGCCATTGATGGTACAGGTGATGATTATTTTTTATGGACTGAGTCAGGTGTTGCGTCCCTATGGTTTTTCCTGGGGTGATATCGGTGGCAATTTTACGGCAGGGGCGGTGACGCTGAGTTTGAATGCTGGTGCTTATATGGCGGAGATTATTCGCGGCGGAATTGAAGCAGTGGACAAGGGCCAGATGGAAGCAGCGCGCAGCCTGGGGCTGCCTTACGGCAAAGCAATGAGTAAAGTAATCTTGCCGCAAGCTTTCCGCACCATGTTGCCGTCCATCATCAATCAGTTTATCATTTCCATGAAGGATACCTCTCTGATTTCTGTCATCGGAATTCGGGAGCTGACACAAAATGGCAAAATCATTGCGGCGAATTCGGCTTCCCGGGTGATGGCAATCTGGCTGGTGGTCGCCGCTTTCTATCTGGTAGTATGTACCGTGCTTTCCAAGGTGGCAGTACTGGTGGAGAGGAAGGTGTCCTATGGAAAATAAAAAGATTTTGGTAAAGAATTTAAAAAAGAATTTTGGTTCGCTGGAAGTGCTCAAAAAAATCAGTCTGGAGGTGGCGGAAGGTGAGGTGGTTTGTCTCATTGGACCGTCTGGTTCGGGCAAGAGTACTTTCCTGCGATGTCTAAACCGGTTGGAGAAGATTACAGCCGGAGAGGTTAACGTGGATGGTCATCCCATTTCCGATCCCAATATTAATATCAATCGAGTGCGGGAAAATATCGGGATGGTATTTCAGCATTTTAATTTATTCCCTCATCTGACGGTCCGGGAAAATATTACGTTGGCACCGGTGGAGCTGAAAAAGATGGATAAAGAAAATGCGTCGAAAAAAGCAGTGGAACTTTTAGAACGGGTGGGACTTGCAGATAAAGCGGATTCTTATCCAGGACAACTTTCAGGAGGACAGAAGCAACGCGTGGCCATTGCCAGAGCACTGGCAATGAATCCGGATATTATGCTTTTTGATGAGCCGACCAGCGCTCTGGACCCGGAAATGGTAGGAGAGGTTTTGGAAGTAATGAAGCAACTGGCGGCAGATGGAATGACAATGGTAGTGGTGACACACGAGATGGGATTTGCCAGAGAAGTGGCAGACCGGGTGATTTTTATGGATGATGGATATATTGTCGAGGAAGGAACGCCAGAGGAGCTTTTCGGAAATCCCAAAGAGGAGAGAACGATCAGTTTTTTAAATAAAGTACTTTGAGAAGATGAGCGTTTATGCGTTGTGGCATAGACGCTTGTTTTTGTTTCATAGGAAATTTAAAAAGGATGGTGCGATTGTCAATGAATTTCGATGATTTTCTGTCAAAAGGGGAAAATTGTTGTAAATCAGAAAATTGCATGAAATACAGGTGAAAAAATTCCGGTTGTGGTTTCCGGGAAAAATGGTATAATGAAAACAATGAGCAAAACAAAACTGTAGAGAGAATGAAACAGTTGCTTGCAAAAGCAAATGCGAATGGAGGGGTTTCATGAAAGGACGCATCAATAATAAGCTGGGGGAAATTCGTATCAGCTCGGAAGTGATTGCCTTATATGCCGGTATGACAGCGGTGGAATGTTTTGGAATCGTCGGTATGGCAGCGGTTAGCATGAAGGATGGCTTGGTTAAGCTTTTAAAAAGAGACAGTCTGACCAAAGGAATCCATGTCAAAGTGGAGGATAGTCATATCAGTTTGGAATTTCATGTGATTGTAGCCTATGGCGTGAGTATCTGTGCAGTAGCAGATAACTTGATCGCCAATGTAAAATACAAAGTAGAAGAATTCACCGGCATGGATGTTGATAGTATTAATATCTATGTAGAAGGTGTACGAGTGATAGATTAAGGAGGACCTACCGGTGAATATACGAGAAATTGACGCCCAGCTGATGAAACAGGCGTTCTTGGCAGGCGCTCAGGGATTGGAAGCGAAAAAGGAGTGGATTAATGAACTGAATGTATTTCCGGTTCCGGACGGAGATACGGGGACAAATATGACAATGACCATCATGGCGGCCGCCAAAGAGGTGGCAGCGCTGAATGAACCAACGATGGAAACACTGGCAAGAGCGATTTCTTCGGGTTCTTTGCGAGGAGCGAGAGGAAATTCTGGGGTTATTTTATCCCAGTTGTTTCGGGGATTTACGAAAGAGATCAAGATGTATAAAACCGTGAATGTACCGACACTCGCCCGCGCTTTTGTGCGTGGTACGGAAACTGCATATAAGGCGGTCATGAAGCCGAAGGAGGGTACGATCCTCACAGTGGCGAAGGGCATGGCGGACAAAGCTGTAGAAATGGCAGAGAAGACTGCGGATGTGGAGGAATTTGCCAAAGAGATCATTGCCCATGGGGATTTGGTATTGAGCCAGACGCCAGAAATGTTGCCCGTGCTTAAGCAAGCTGGGGTGGTGGACTCCGGCGGACAGGGTTTGATGCAGGTGGTAAAAGGTGCTTTGGAGGGATTGTTGGGGAAGACGGTCGACTGGTCGGCGGCTGCCCAAATAGCAAAAGAACCGACTGGCATGGACAGTCAAGCAATGACGGAAAGCGTAGATGTATCCGATCTGGATACGGCGGATATTCGTTATGGCTATTGCACTGAATTTATCATCAATATCGAAACACCATATAATGAGGAAAACGAACAGGAATTCAAAACGTATTTGGAATCGATTGGGGATTCTCTCGTGGTAGTTTCTGATGATGATATGGTAAAGGTTCACGTGCATACCAACGATCCGGGACTTGCAATTCAGCGGGCACTGACCATTGGTTCTCTCTCCCGGATGAAGATTGACAATATGCGGGAAGAACATCAGGAAAGGCTGATTCAAAATTCGGAGAAGTTGGCAAGGGACCAGAAAGCGGCAGCGCAGGCAAAGGAAAATGCATCAAGTGAGGAAGGAATGGCTGGAAAAAATCAACAGCCCCGAAAACCCTATGGTTTTATCGCAGTGTCTATCGGAGATGGATTGGGAGAGATTTTTCGGGGAATCGGCGCCGATTATCTGATTGAAGGTGGCCAGACGATGAATCCCAGCACGGAGGATATATTGAATGCAGTGGAACAAATCCATGCGGAGCGGATTTTTATCTTGCCGAATAATAAGAATATCATTCTGGCTGCGGAACAAGCAAAGTATTTGGTGGAAGATAAAGAAATCATTGTAGTGCCGTCGAAAACGGTTCCCCAGGGAATCACAGCATTGATCAATTTTATTCCAGAGCTCTCGGTTGAGGAGAATCTAAAAACCATGATAGAAGAGATGGAGCGTATTAAAACCGGTCAGGTTACTTATGCGGTGCGCAACACTCAGATCGATGGCATGGAGATTCACCAGGGAGATATCATGGGCATCGGGGATCAGGGTATGCTGGCTGTGGGAGCCAGTATTGAGCGAACGACAATAGATACTTTAAGAGCAATGGTTGACGAAGATTCGGAGTTGATTAGCATCTATTATGGCAGTGATGTAAAGCCGGAAGAGGCCAAGCGAGTTTTTGCTATGGCACAAAAGACATGTCCAGATTGTGAGGTTGAATTACATGACGGCGGCCAGCCAATCTATTATTATTTAATGTCTGTGGAGTAATCAAGGTATAACTGTGTTAGAAAAACAGCTTGCCTATGAAGAAAAGACAGAGAAAAGCATGGGTGCATCGGCGATTGGCGCCGGTGCACTTTTTATAATATCAAAAAATTGTACAGGAAAGAAGAGGAAGAGTATGACAAACCAGGATCCTGTGACAAGTTTGAAGGGAATTGGAGAAAAAACAGGCGTACTTTTTCGTCGTTTGGGAGTGGAGACGGTGGAGGAGCTGCTTCACAATTATCCACGAGCTTATGACACTTATGAACCACCGGTTGCTATTGGTCAGGTGCGAGAAGAGGGAGTCTATACGATCTGTGGTCAGCTTCTAAAGACAGCAACGGTGCGTCGATTTCAAAATATGCAAGTGATTGTAACCATGGTAAAAGATTTGACTGGTAATTTGCAACTGACCTGGTTTAATATGCCATATCTGCGAACCACTTTACAAATGGGTCAAGTACTGGTGTTTCGTGGACGGGTGATAAAAAAGGGGAATCGTTTGTCTATGGAACAACCAGAAATCTATACCAGAGAAGCCTACAATGAGAAGCTTCAATCTCTGCAGCCAATCTATGGACAGACCAAAGGACTAGGAAATAAAGCGATTATGAAGGCAGTCGCACAAGCCTTAGAACAGAGACAGTTAGAACGAGAGTACTTGCCGGCAACGTTACGTAAAAAATATGAATTGGCAGAATATAATTATGCTTTGGAGCACATTCATTTTCCAGCGGATCAAAAAGAAATGCTAGCGGCACGGAAACGGCTGGTGTTTGATGAATTTTTATTTTTTCTTCTGGCAGTGAGGCGTTTGAAAGAAAAACGGCAAGATATAAAAAGCAGTTATCGGATGGAGCCAGTGAAGGAGTTGCTTGATCTGCAGAAAAAGCTTCCTTACGCACTGACAAAAGCACAGCAAAAGGTATTGACAGAGATAGAAAAAGATCTGGAAAGCGGAATTGTGATGAATCGGCTGATTCAGGGAGATGTGGGATCGGGGAAGACAATTTTGGCTGTGTTTGCACTCTTGCAGGCAGCGTATCATGGATATCAAGGGGCATTGATGGTGCCAACAGAAGTGTTAGCCAGACAGCACTTTGAGTCGATTCAGGAGATGTTCACTGTCCATAGAATTCAAAAAAAGGTAGTATTGGTGACAGGTTCCATGACCGTGAAAGAAAAGCGAACGGCCTATGAGAGAATTGCTGGCCACGATGTAGACATTATTGTAGGAACCCATGCACTGATTCAGGAAAAAGTGGTATACGATAAGCTGGCGCTGGTGATTACGGATGAGCAGCACCGATTTGGCGTAGGCCAGCGGGAGGCGTTGGAGCAGAAAGGCGTCAATCAGCCGCATATTTTGGTGATGAGTGCGACTCCGATTCCGCGGACTTTAGCGATTATCTTGTATGGAGACCTGGACATTTCTATCATTGATGAAATGCCGGCCAATCGTCTGCCAATCAAGAATTGTGTAGTGGATACCGGATATCGAGATCGGGCTTATCGATTTCTAGAAAAGGAGATCGCTACTGGGCGTCAGGCATATGTGATCTGTCCAATGGTAGAAGAGAGCGAGATGATTGATGCAGAAAATGTTCTGGATTATACTAAGCTTTTACGAAAAAAAATGTCGCCGGGAATTGCAGTGGAATATCTTCACGGAAAGATGAAAGGAAAGGAAAAAAATTCAATCATGGAGCGTTTTGCTGCCGGAGAAATTCAAGTGTTGGTATCGACCACAGTGGTGGAGGTGGGCGTGAATGTTCCCAATGCCACAGTGATGATGATCGAGAATGCGGAACGTTTTGGCCTGGCCCAACTTCACCAGCTGCGGGGGCGTGTGGGGCGAGGAACTCATCAATCCTATTGTATTATGGTAGATGGTTCTGGGGAAGAAGATACGCGCAAACGTCTGGATATTCTCAACCGCTCGAATGATGGATTTTATATTGCGTCAGAAGATTTGAAATTGCGGGGACCGGGGGATCTTTTTGGGTTGCGTCAAAGTGGGGAAATGGAATTTAAACTGGCAGATATTTTTACGGACGCTAATCTCCTGAAAATAGTATCAGAGGAGGTAAACCAGCTCTTGCATGAAGATCCGGAGTTGGATGGAGAGGAACATCGAGCATTAAGAGAACGGTTGGAAAAGTATCTGGGAAGAAGTTATGAAAAATTGAGTTTGTGAGAAAAACAGGTCATCTGTCATGGTAATATTGAATGAAAGCAGATGAACCTGTTTTTTATTGTCAATGAAAAAGATTTTCTCAATATCTGCTTGATAAGCAGTGACAAAAGGTACGCCAAGGAAGCGGGGAGAAAAGCAACGGGAAATCGTCTGCTCCTTTTTCCGGTTTCGAGATTAAGAATTCCTAAAACCCCTGACTTTTGCTAAAAACGAAACGAAAATATACAAACTCACTTCGTTCAAACAATGTATATTTTCGTTTCAACGCTCAATTCAGGGATTTAAGGACTTCTAAATCTCTACAAAGTCAAAATATCGCAGACGATTTCTGGTTGCTTTTCTCCTCTTTTCCTTGGCTGCTTTTCTTGTTTTTTATTTAAATGGCATGATGTTGGAGGCAGCGATCTCTACACCTCGAAAATCAAATCTCCATAGCTTGGGAACGGCCACAGCTCCTTATCCACGATCATCTCCAACCGATCTGCCGGCGTCCGCAGTTCTGCCATAGCTGGTACTACTTCATCATGATATGCATGAGCCTTGGCTTTTCCTTCTTCCATTTTACCACATTTTTCCGTAATGTCGGTCAGTGCTGCCAGCGCCACTTTCATATCGGACAGCAATGCTGAAGTTTCTGTCAACAGCTCTGTCTGCACACTGCTGTCTGCCTCCGGACATGCTGCCTTTACTGCATTCAAAGAATGGGCCAGCTCTTTGGTATATTTGATAGCCGCCGGAATGATCTGTTTACTCGCCATATCTATCATGGTTCGGGCCTCGATATTAATCACTTTGGAATACGCTTCATACTCGACCTCCGCGCGAGACTCCAACTCCGCCCGGGTAAATACTCCAAATTCCTCATACAACCTTACTGCTTTTTCTGTAGTCAACGCCGGAATCGCTTCTACCATAGAACGAATATTAGGAAGTCCTCGTTTCTCCGCCTCCTCAACCCAGGCGTCCGAATAGCCATTCCCGTTGAAAATGATTCGTTTATGGTCCCTCAGCAACTTTTTAATCAAATTATGGACTGCCGTATCAAAATCCTCTGCCTTTTCCAGTTCATCCGCTGCTTCTTTAAATGCCTCTGCCACAATCGTATTCAAAACCACATTCGGTGGTGCAATAGAATCTGCAGAGCCCACCATACGAAACTCAAATTTATTGCCCGTAAAGGCAAAAGGCGAAGTGCGGTTCCGGTCTGTGGCATCTTTATCCAAATCCGGCAAAGTAGCCACCCCTGTTCTCAGGGTACCGCCCTTCTTAGAATGTGTCGCCTCTCCAGTGCTGCAAAGCTGATCGATTACATCCTCCAACTGCTCTCCCAAAAATACGGAAATAATAGCCGGCGGCGCTTCATTGGCTCCTAAGCGGTGATCATTTCCCACATCTGCTGCCGATTCCCGCAGCAAATCTGCATGAATATCCACCGCTTTCAAAACACATCCCAAAACTAGCAAAAACTGAATATTTTCATGAGGCGTTTCTCCCGGACTCAGCAGATTCACTCCATCATCAGAAGTCAAAGACCAGTTATTATGCTTACCAGAACCGTTCACCCCTGCAAAAGGCTTCTCATGGAGTAAACAGGTCAGACCATGACGCCCGGCTACCTTTTTCAAAGTCTCCATCACCATTTGATTGTGGTCCACTGCCAGATTTACTTGATCGTAAATCGGAGCTAGCTCATGCTGCGCCGGAGCAACTTCATTATGCTGAGTCTTTGCCGTCACTCCCAGTTTCCACAGCTCCTCGTTCACTTCTTTCATATAAGAACCTATTCGCTCTCGAATCGCTCCAAAATAGTGATCTTCCAGTTCCTGTCCTTTCGGCGGCATAGCGCCAAATAAGGTTCTCCCCGCATAAATCAGATCCTTTCTCTGTAAATATTTCGCCCGATCCACTAAAAAGTACTCCTGCTCCGGTCCCACCGATGGACATACCCGTTTCGCCGTGGTGTTACCAAACAGACGCATAATCCGTAATGCCTGTGCATCAATCGCTTGCATAGAACGCAAAAGTGGCGTTTTCTGATCCAACGCCTCTCCTTTGTAGGAACAGAATGCTGTGGGAATACAAAGAGTCACCCCAATCGCATCTTCCCGCAGAAACGCCGGAGAAGTGCAGTCCCAGGCTGTATAGCCCCGGGCTTCAAAGGTCGCCCGCAAACCACCAGAAGGAAAGGAAGACGCATCCGGTTCTCCCTTGATCAGCTCTTTGCCAGAAAACTCCATAATCACCCGCCCTTCTGCATCCGGAGTTGAAATAAAGGAATCGTGCTTTTCCGCCGTCACCCCGGTCAATGGTTGAAACCAGTGGGTATAATGGGTAGCTCCCCGCTCTATCGCCCATTCTTTCATGGCATGCGCCACTACATCCGCAATCGATGGATCCAGCTCTGCCCCATCCTCGATCGTTTTCTTCATCTTTTTAAAAACACTTTTTGGTAAACGTTCCTTCATCACTACCTCATTAAACACATTTTTACCAAATATTTCTGTAATTTTTACGATCTCACTCATAAATAATCCCTTCCTCTCCCTGGAATACAACTGTTTGCGAGGCATGCCCGTCCGCAAAAGCAGAAAAGGCGCCCTTCCTTGCCATAAAAGGAAGAACACCTTTGTTCTCTATTAAAATAAACCATCCATTACAAAAATGCAAGCACTTTTTTACTTTTTCTTCATTTTAGTCTGTTTGCTGGATTTTCCTGCCATTGTAGCAAAAAAAACGTCATTTCGGCAGATGATATTCACTTTATGCCATAAAATATGGGGGATTCTTTTAGAAAAAGAATCCCCCATATTTTATATCTTAATCAGTCTCTTAAGCCTTACCAACAGATCCAAAGAGCTCCATCTTCTCTTTCACGGTCTCTTTGATAGCAGCAGCACCAGGAGCTAACAGTTTTCTTGGGTCAAAACCCTTGCCCTGCTGATCCTTACCAGCCTCGATGTACTCACGAGTAGCCGCTGCAAAGGACAGCTGGCACTCAGTATTCACATTGATCTTCGCCACTCCCAGATCAATCGCCTTTTTGATCATATCTGCCGGAATACCGGTACCTCCATGCAACACCAGAGGCATCTCCCCCGTCTTTTCCTGAATCGCTGCCAAGGTGTCAAAACTCAGCCCCTGCCAGTTGTCCGGATATTTGCCATGAATATTACCGATACCTGCTGCCAGGAAATCAATTCCCAAATCAGCAATCGCCTTGCACTCATTGGGATCCGCACACTCACCCATGCCGACAACGCCGTCTTCCTCACCACCGATGGAACCAACCTCAGCCTCGATAGAAAGTCCCATCGCATGAGCAACCTTTACCAATTCTTTCGTCTTCTCTACATTCTCTTCAATCGGATAATGGGAACCATCAAACATAATAGAAGAAAATCCTGCCTTGATGCACTTATAGCATCCCTCATAGCTGCCATGATCCAGGTGCAAAGCCACCGGGACAGTGATATTCATCTCCTCAATCATCGCCTCCACCATAGCTGCTACCGTTTTATAACCTGTCATATACTTGCCGGCGCCCTCGGACACACCCAAAATCACCGGGGAATTCAACTCCTGTGCAGTAGCTAAAATGGACTTGGTCCACTCCAGATTGTTGATATTAAACTGACCTACCGCATAATGTCCCGCTTTTGCTTTTTTCAGCATTTCTGTTGCAGATACTAACATTTCATACCCTCCGTTTCGTTATTTATGCTCTCCCTAGCAACTCTCATCCAAAGACGAAAGCTGCAGCTTGTCTTATTATAACGCACTTTTTGCTGTTTGGATAGTGTTACTTTTCACAATCTTTTTATCGATTCTTCTACAGAGTCACAGTCCCAAAATCTCTGCTACCGTACTCTCCATCGTTTCGGCATCACACACTCTCTTATGCCGGATCTCTGCATTCCGGATTTCCTCTACTGCCTGAGGCACTGCCACACCGGTTACTTTGCACAAATCATCAATGATAGTGAATTCATCTTTATCTCCCTGGTCTCCATACACGGCTTCCATAACACTATGAGAAAATTTATACGGGCTTGCGGTGGATGCAATCACTGTCGGAGTCAAATCCCCGGTCTCAGCAACATACTTCCGATAAACGGTGGAGGCCACTCCCGTATGCGTATCGATCATATAGCCTGTGGCATCAAACAACCTTTTGATCTCCGCTCCGTTTTCCGATTCTGTGGCATAACCTCCCACAAAGTCTGCCATCTTTGTCCGCATCGCTTCGGTTATTGAATAAG
>Ga0137306_100947_pt1 | contig 28564 bp, 22 predicted proteins | sample Inofroosms_March_FD_97187 | JGI IMG/M metagenome (GOLD analysis project Ga0137306, IMG submission 97187) | Mouse cecal microbial communities from Vienna, Austria - N-Acetylneuraminic and N-Acetylglucosamine D2O microcosms_March | ecosystem: Host-associated > Mammals > Digestive system > Large...
AGACCGGTGATCATCATAGCGCCAAACTGCAGAGCAGAAAATCCATAATTCTGCATAACCGGAAGCATAATGGGCGTCAAAAGAAGGATGGCGGGGCTCACGTCAATAAACGTGCCGATCATCAGGATCATCACGCAGAACACCAGGGCAATCCCCCACGCCGGCATGTTAAGCCCGATAAAGAAATTGGCCACGATCTGGGGAACCTTCTGCATGGTCAGAACCCAGGTAAATATGGTGGTAAAGCCGATGATGATCATGATGGAGGAGGAAGAGATCAAAGTCTTCTTAAGGGCCTCCAGCACAGCCTTCCAGGTCAGCTCCTTGTACACGAAAAATCCCACAAGAAGAGAATACAGCACCGCCACACCTGCGCTCTCCGACGCGGTACACACGCCAAAGGAAACGCAGATAATGATGAACAGAGGCATCAAAAGCGCGGGAATCCCCGACAAAATGGCGGACGCAAATTCCTTAAATACAAAGGGAGTCCTTTTGGGGTGCCATCCCCTCCTGTGGCTGATGATATATACCAAAACCAGCTGGGTCGCTCCGATCAGAAGCCCCGGCACTGCGCCTGCCATAAACAGCGCGCCTACGGAAGCCCCGGAAATCATGGAGTAGACGATCATAGGCGTTGACGGAGGAATGATCATTCCCATGGTGGAGGACGCCACCGTGATACCTGCGGAGGCGTCCGGCGGATACCCCAGATCTTCCATGGCAGGGATCAGAATACTTCCCAGGGCAGAGGTGTCCGCCACAGAAGAGCCGGAGATACCTCCAAAGATCATGGAAGCCACAATATTCACCTCTCCAAGGCCGCCCCGAAAAGGCTTTAACAGCTGCAGACAGAAATTAATGATCCTCTTTGTGATGCCTCCGGTGTTCATCAGCTCCCCGGCCAGCATAAACAGGGGCATGGCAATCATCAGCTCGCTGTAAGCGCCGTTCCAGATCCTCTGGGGAACCATGGACATAAACGTAGGGGCATTGGTGGAAATATAGGTAACGCAGGACACTCCGATGGCAAAGGCCAGAGGCACGCCAAGAACCGCGAAGAAAATCAGCAGTATCAAAAGTATAATCATTGCCATAACCGATACTCAGCTCCTTTCTGAACTTATGGGGTTTCTTTGGTAAGCACCTGATTCTTGGGCGCAAAGTAGGAAACATCTGCTGTGACAAACTCAACAATCTTGATCACGATGCACAGCGCGCAGATTGCCCCGGACAGCGGCATGATCCCGTACATGTACTTCATGGGAATCTCCATGCCCTGGCTGATCTGCTTTCCCGCCACGCCCACATATTTGATCCCATGCCAGATGAACACCACGTCAACCACCAGCATGATCAGATAATTTACGACTGTAAGCCACCTTTTGATATCCGGCCTTATCCTGTCATAGACAATGTCAATGATCACGTGTTCGCCTTTCAGAACATTGATTCCCATGCCCCAGAAGGTGGTGAAGGCAAACAGGGTCACATTAAACTCCGACAGCTCTTTCCAGCTGAGGGAGAAAAAGTAGCGCGCAATTACGGAAAAGATCACCAAAACTGCCAAAAGGCCCATAGCTGCCACGCCGATTCCAAAATACACCTGAAATACTTTTTCACCGATCTTTTTCAATTTTTCGATGATAACCAGCCCCTTTCCTGCTTCCGCCCTGACAGGCGGTTATTTTTACAACAATCTGTACTTAAAACCTGGAAAACTCCCGGAATACACCGGTTTGTCCGGGACAGCCGATTCCAGGAGTTTCTGATTTTAAGTAGCTTTTTTGATGACTATGGGATCATCTCCCTCTATTTGGTGTTGGCAACGATATCCTGCATCTCCTTCAGCTCGTCGGCAGTCATGATCCCTTCCTCCACGCACTGGTCATACACAACCTGAACCGCTTCCTGGAATGCCTTTAACTCCTCCTCGCTGGGCTCATACACTTCGCAGCCCGCGTCGATGACCACCTGCTTGGCAGCCGCCTGATTCTCGTCGATCAGCTGGTCGTTGTAAGTTCCCATCTCTGTGGCGCACTCCGAAATAATATCTCTGTACTCCTGGGGAAGCCCATTCCACCATGCCGCATTTACATAAAACGGATCCGGATGGAACTGATAGTTTACCTCTGTAAAGTACTTCTGCACCTCATAGAATTTCATGCCTTCCACGTTAACCCAGGGGTTTTCCTGTCCGTCGGCAACGCCGGTCTTAAGGCCCATGTACAGGTCAGAATAGGGAATCGTGGTGGTGGTAGCTCCCAGAGCGATAAAGGTCTTGTCAATGGTGTTCATGCCGTTGGTGCGCATCTTTAAGCCCTGAAGGTCCTCCGGCTTGGTGATGGGGTGCTTACCGTTGGAAAACTGTCTCCAGCCGCCGGCGTCGCAAAGATTAATGATCACGGTGCCTGTCTCAGCCTCTGCCTCCGCACAGACCTTTTTCGCCAGGTCGCTCTGAAGAAGGGCCGTAACCTGAGCCCGGTTCTGGGCCAGGAATGGAAGGGTGAACATCAGCAGCCTGGGGCTGAAATCAAACTGTCCGCCTCTCATGCCCTGAACGGCGCCTGCAGCAAAACGGCTTTGTCCAGATCGTGCCTCACAAGGGGACCATCGTGACGCCTATCAGCTTAAAGCTTGCCAGTCAGTGGATCTTTCAGCGGATGGCTGTGGAGACTATGGTGCTGCGAGATTTTATCACCATCTGCACCCCTACGGACATTGCCCGCGTCCACTACTCCCAGCAGCTGCTCCAGAAGATTGTGGACCAGATGTACCATGAACCGGAGCGGTTTGACATCAATGAATTTCTCCACACGGATCTGTCCATGCACAGAGTCTGGTTTGAGGTGATGGACAAGATCCCTCTCTGGGAGAATCTCACCCGCCCCCAGGCTGACTATTCCCGCTTTATCCGCCTGGATATCGTAAAAGGCCGCAATGTACCGGATGTAATGGTGGAACATAAAGAATTGATAGAGATTATCGAAACCAGGAATTTCTCCGCCATTGAGCCGCTGTTAAAGCGGCATCTGTACGGCGGCGTGCGTCGTATGGGGGGAGATCTGTTTTCGGAAGAATATCAAAGATTTTTTACGCCGTAAGGAGGCTGCCACAGAGTATGTGGCAGCCTCCCATAAGTTGTCCCGTATGGCTTAACGTTAACCGAATCTTCACTCCCTCCTGCTATTTGAAACTGTTCTCCACACCCCCGGCAACAGATCGTAAACCGAACATCCGATCTTCTTCTCAAATCCATGTTTTATCTCCAGAATTTTCTTCCACCTGTCTATGGTCGCCGGACAAAAACCATACCGGATGGTCACATCCACAAACCTCTTTTCCAGAAACAGAAACCTGTGGGCAGGGCCAGGGCGTCGCACAGCTGCACCAGACGGTCATAATCATCATAGACCCCATTGGCCACAAATTCCTTCATAAACAGATAATCATCCTCACCCACATCAAACTCACCGATCGACGTATCAATATCCTGAATCATGAAGGCGTGGGAAATACAGATCTGAGCCGCCTTCCCCCTCCAAACCTTCTTGTGCCGTCAGTACTCCTCCAGCAGCCGCTTTACCTTCCCCTCCGCCCCCATCCTGCCGTCAAACTCCACGGACAGGTATTCCACTTTCCCCTCCGTGACAGGAACCATGACCGTCTCCCCGTCCTCATCCATAACCCCCGCCACCGTCAGAATCCTGTTCCCTGCTCTTATACATTCTCCCGTCACATCCACACTGCCAAAAAGGTTCCTGGCCAGGGCTTCACTTATGACACAAAAATCTTCCTCCTCAAGCCCCATGCGTCCCCACAGAAGGCCGCCCCGGTTCGTCAGCTCCATACTGCCGTACACACAGATCACGCCGGCTCTCTGCCGCCTTCCGGTACTCACGGAGGCCACCATCTCATCCGGGCCTGTCCGCCACCCTGCCATCCTCACAATGCCAAGAGCTCCGTCCTCTGCCCTCTCCTCCCACCGCTTCATGGTTTCCACATCAATCTCCCGTCCTCTGCAGTCCTCATAGGCGCGGTAAGGCCTGTAAAACAGCCAGTACCGTCCTGCCACAGCCGCCGCTGCCAGAATGCCCGCCGCCAGGGCTGCTGCCAGAAACCAGGAAAGCGCTTTTCTTTTTTGTCTTCCCCGTCTCATCCTCTCATTCATCTCGATTATTGCTGTCTGTTTTTGTCAACTTCCCTTTCTCAGAGCTTCAAAGATTGCCTCCACAATCATTGTAACAACATGGTTGTCTCACCCTTTTCCACCACTTTCTCATCCTTCGGTCACAATCCGCACCCGGTCCCCTTCCCCAATGGTCTGATTCTCCCTGACAATAATCCTGTCCTCCTCAAGCAAAGCCCCTTCGATAGCCGCCTCTCTGCTTCCCCGGTACAGAACCTGCACTTCCACCCGCTCCGCCCGAAACTCCTCCCCCAGTATGGAGGGCCTGCTTCTTGCCACCAGGCAGTAATACCCTTTCATGTCCTTTCGAAGCCCCTCCAGAGGGATTACCTTGGCAAACATATCCGACTGCTTTTTGCAGGTGTAACTGGTCACAGTCCCAAGGTCCAGCTCCAGGTCCCCCAAATCTGCCTGGAAGGTTCCGTCCCCGTCCCCCAGAAGATTCATGGCCTCAATCATAGCCTCTTTACTCCTTGGCGTCCCCGGTATGGCGATACTTATGGTATCCCCTCTCGCAAGCTTCTGCTCCTCCTTCTCAAATGTTCCCTCAAACCTGCTGCCCTCCACAGCCAATGTCACAAGCTCCTCCCCAGTAGCTGTCCTTCCGGCTGTAACCTCCACATCCACGGCCACGCCGTCTTCCTCTGCCTCCACCTGACCGCCCTTTGCCATCAGCTCCTCCAGAACAGCCAGTTCACCCGCCTTGTCACGCCTGGTTTGCTCCAGTTCCCTCACAGCCAGCGCGGACAGCCTTTTCTTCTGCTCCTGGGACATGGCCGCAGCCGAATCCTCCTTCCTGGCTGTCTCTGCCTGCCACTGGGCTTTCTCCACTGCCTTCCGCAGATCTGCCAGCCTCTCCCCTTCTGCCTCTATGCTGTCCTCCTGCTGTTTCACAGCCGCCTCATAAGATTCCCTTTTCGCCTCCTGGGCCGTAGTCTGGCCTGCCTGGATCCGCTCTTCCTGCCCCTCCACAAAATCCATCTGAAAGCTTGCCGAGGTTATCTGCGTCTCCCAGGATCTCCGCAGATCCTCCATATCCTCCTTTGCCCGCTTCAGATTCCGCTCCAGCCTCCGGGCAGTCTCTTCGTCCTCTGCCAGAGCAATCTGTTCTTCCAGGTCTTCCACATTTCTCTGAGCTGCCCGCAACTCCCGGTCCCTGTTCTCCTTCGCCGAATCCAGATTCTGTCTGGCCAGCTCCCAGTCCCGTATCTGCTGCAGCCACAACTCCTCCTCCGTAAGACTTAAGCTGTCCTCATAGTCATCCTTCAATCGCTGCAGTTCCTTCTCATAGTCTGCCAGAGCCTCCTCGTACTTTTCCTGTCCCTCCTGAAGCTCCCTCACAGCCATATCAAGCTCCCACTGGGCTCCCTCTGCCTGGGTCATTCCTACATACGATTCCTGGGATATCCGCTCCTTTTCCATATCCATATCCAGCTGTTCTATTTCTTTCAAAATATCTTCCCGCTTTTTTGCCATAGAGTCCCCATCATAGGCAAACAACGCCTCTCCCCTGGCTACCTGACTGCCGGGCTCCACAAACACCTGCCCGATCCGCAGCCCGGCCTCCGCCAAATACCCGGCCTTCTCCTTTACCGTCACAGTCCCCGTCCCCTCCACCACCGTCTCCACCGTTTTTCGTTTGGCAGTGGTAGTCTGCACCTTGGGAACAGTAATGCTGTCGTAAATCCTGGAGATCACGGTACAGGCGGCCATAAAAAGAAAAAAGAGGAGTAATACCCAGCGTCTGGCTGATAATCTTCCCATACTCTTCATTAAAAATCCTTTCTCAAAACCCGTTTTTCCGGGGCTCATCGGAGCGTCCGGAAAATCTGAACCCGGACAGGAGCTATACGCTCTCGCGCCCGCCACCCAAAACCGCCTGCACCCTCACTGCTTCACCCCCGACGCCGCCACTCCCATCTCCAGTTCCTCCTGGCAGTTCAGATAGATCAGCGCCGGCAAAAGGCACACGATCAGGGCGGCCGCAAAAGCCACCGGCGCCTTATCTCCGGCAATATCCGGCAAATACAGGACCACAGGCCACAGCGTTTTATCCTTCAGAAACGTAATGGGCTGCTCTAAGCCGTTCCAGCTGTCCACAAAACTTAACATCAGAGCCGTCACGATCCCCGGATACCCCAAAGGCAGCCCAATATGGACAAACACATACCATTCCCCTGCGCCGTCCAGACGCGCCGCCTCCACCAAAGCATGGGGAACCGTCTCAAATGACCTGGTCATAATAAACACGGGCAGAGTAGCCCAAATCCCCGGCACAATCATAGCCAGATGGGAATCCAAAAACCCCAGCCTGTCAAGAACCAGATAATCAGACACCTGGGTCACCTGAAACGGCAGCACCATCAAAACAACATAGATGCCGAACAGAACACGCCGCCCCGGAAACCGAAACCTGGCAAAAGCCCAAGCCGCTGGCGCGCCCGCCATCAGCTGTCCCAAAAGCATAGGCAGCACCTGGATACAGGAATTCCAGAACATCACAAAAAATCCCGGCGACCGGATCAGCAGCTCCTCCAGAGCCTCCAAAGACGGATATGACGGCAAAAGAGCCGCCCTCACCCTGTCCCTCCCCAGCCCCAGAGGCGAAAGATATCTCCAGTACAGTTCATCCTCAGGCATAAAAACCCCGGCGCTCATTATAAGAAGAGGCAGCCACACAAGAAGGCACATCCCGAAAAGCGCTGCGGTAATCCAGAACTTTCCTCTCTTCATAGCCGCCTCACTCCTTCCTGCCTCTTTTGCTGATCCATATACCCGCGGCGGGAATCACCGCCGCGGCTGTCAGCATCACGGCTGCTGCCGTCATCTTCTGCACATCCAGCTTCAAAAACCAGTGGGCAAACAGATGGGGGAGCAGATAAATAGAGGAGTCCGGGTAGGACCCTGCCAGAAGGTAGGCCTCCCGATATACCCGGAACGAATTGACCACAGAGAGGATTCCCACCAGTCCGCAGGTCCCCCTAAGACTGGGAATTGTCACATACCGCAACCTGGCCCAAAGCCCTGCCCCGTCCATTTGCGCCGCCTCATACAGCTCCCCTGAGATCCCCCCAAGGCCTGCCAGCCACAAGATCATGTCGTACCCAATATTCTTCCACAGATATGTAGCGATCAGCACCGAAAACGCCCACCGGGAAAATGCCCAGTCAACCTCCCATACCTGCCCTGTAACTCCTGTCAGAAACTGATTCAGCACCCCGTCCGGGCATAAGAAGATTTTCCACACCAGCACCATGCCGGCCGCAGGGATGGTCATAGGCAGCACCAGAGTCGTGCGGAAGATCCCATACCTCTTTCCCCTCTGCCGTCTATTCCTCCCGTCCCGGTCTCCTTCCCCTGAAATATCCTCCAAATCCCCGCTCTCCCTACTGGAGTCCGCGCCCCCGGCCAAGAGAAGCGCCGCTCCAAAAGACAGAACCATCAACAGCGGGATACAGATCAGAAGAAACCGGGCCGTATTTCCTGCTGCAAGACGGAAAGCCGAATTATCCGCCACTGCCCGGTAATTATCCAGACCCACAAACCGCCTGCCCATGGCGTCCTGAAACGACCGCCGGACCACATCCAAAAAGGGAACCGCCGTAAACACTGTCACGCCGCCAAGGCTGGGCGCCAGAAACAGCCATGGAGTTAGAACCCTTTTCAACCGGCCCAATCTTCCCCTGCCCCCGGCCCCCTTCTCCTTCCCGGCCATACCTACTCTGCCAGATAGATGGACAGTTTCCTCATGATCCCGTCCGCCGCCTGGTCCACTGTGGCCTTGCCTTCCAGATAATCCCCGGAACCTTCCACGATCATCCTCATGATCGTCTCGTCCACTACCACAGGCACGGTCAGCCCCTCAAGCATAGCGGCAATCTCCCGGCGCACCTCAATATCCGGCCAACTTCCGGAAATATGGTAATCCCCGTATCCAGAAGCAATGGAATACTCCGGCCTGTCAGTCTCCACCCAAAGCTCCAGAGCCTTTTTGTTCACCGGAAATCCGTCTGTAAGGTCCTCCTTCTGTACCTCATAGGACAGAAGACAGCGGATAAACTCCTTCGCCAGATCCCCATTAGCCGTAGATTTGTTGACCGCCGCTATGCCGCTTGGCAGATAGATCTTGCCCGCTGGCATAAACTTACTTTCCGGATGAAGATATCTGACCTCCGCAGCAAGGCACAGCGCCCAGTACCCGTTCACCCGCTCAATACCGCTGTCGCACACACCTCTGTCATACTCCGTAGCGCTTCCGATGATTCCGTCTGACACCACATTATTGCTGACAAAATATTTCTCAAACTCATCCTCTGTAAATGCCCGCTTGGAACCATTGGCATCCCCCAGAGCTTTCACGGTCTCCAGATACTTTACCAGCACCTCCCTGTCCACGGCTCCCTCTGCCCCGAACAGCTCCTCATATCGAAGATGGGCGATCTTGCGCAGCAGATTTTCATAGATCCCGATTTTCATAAGAGGCTTTTCCCCCTGATACCCTGCCATGGTGTCAAGGCTGGAGTACGCCTGCAAAGCCTCCTGTTCCCCTACCAGCAGCGGAAAAGAAGCCCTGACCGGAACCTGGTACACCGCTCCGTCCTCCTGCCTGAACCCTTCCAGAAGGTTGTTCAACATATCCCCCGAGTCCTCCAACTCCCCTGCCACATCGGACAGGTCCATGAGAATCCCCTTTTCTATATAAGCGTCAGCCGGAAGTCCGTCCAGGAGCAGCACATCAGCCCCCCTGCCGCTTAACAGCTCCGTATTCAGCCCCGAGATCATCTCCTCCGTCACCGTGCCGCCATTTTCTACCGCGGTCCGCACTTCCACCCTCACATCCGGATGGCTGCTCTGAAACAGAGAAGCCGCCTGCCTTACCGTAGAATTGTCCTCCAGGCTGTAGACCGTAAGAGCCGACGGCGGGACGGCTGCCAGGTCCGGGTCATACTCATAGTGGAACATCTGGATTCCCTTTTCCCATTCGCCTGTAAACACTCCGTAGAAATCCTGGTCATCCCCCTCCAGAAACTTTTGCAGATTCAAACTCCGCATCCCAAGCCGGGTCAGGCTTCCGTCTATAAGAACCTCCCACAAAGTTCCTCCTCTGTTTCCGTGGGACAGTCCTGTCTCATTGGCCACATAGATTCCCCCATTGCCGTCCCCAAACAGTTCCGCACTCCCCCATCTGCCCTTGATCTCATCAAAATTCATTGTGTCCACGATCTTTCCGGTCTGCAGGCTGTACCTGACCAGCTCACCCTCATAGACCGTCACAAACTCCCCGCCCTCACAGAATCCTCTCCGGTCTCCTGTATTTCCAGAAAAATCTCTGGCCATGGAAAACATCCGTTTCCCCGAAGCGTCATACACATTGACCTCATAATAGTCAAAGACCACCAGCCTGCCGTCCTCCAAGATCTCAAACTTCGGCGGATGCATCCCATAGCTTTGCCCGTCCTTAGGCAAGAATACATCCTCCAGAAGTTCTGTGGCCGAACCGCCTCCGTCTAACCGAAACAGATGGTACATATACTCCTCATCCGTTCCTCCCACATAATACTTTCCGTCGGGCCCGTAAGCCACATTGGCAAGATCAATCCCTTTGTCCTTTAAAATCCCGTTTCCTTCCCAGCTCTCGTCACACTGCCATGCGCCTTCCCTGTATATGTATCGGAAAGCATTTGTGACCCTCACGGCATCCCCGTCCCGCTCCACGGTATACAGCTCCATATTTCCGCCTTCACCCCGCAAAAAGCCAACATACGACTGGTCCTCCACCTTTTCCGGAAGCTGAACCTGCACCTCCCCATATCTTCCCATGGCATCAGGCTTGCTCTTCTCGTCGCCTGGCGCCTGGCTGACTTCAGTGCCGCTTCCCTGTCCGTCCTGTTCCGCCCGCCCGGACGTTTCTCCATCCACTCCGCTTTTCTGGCAGCCGCCAAGCATACTGGCCATCAGACCTCCCACCAAAATCCACGCCAGCCCCCGTTTGACCTGGCAAAATCCTCTCTTTTCAAACTTTCCAGCCATCCTCTTAACAGCCTCCTTAACTTTAAAATGTACTTTTCCCTTTCATCATACCCCTCATTTCTCTAAAAATCCTGTAAACCCCCATGTCATTGACTGAAGCGAATCCTGTCTTTTTCAAGACTTTTTAGAGAATTCCATGATATACTATAAAAAACAACACACGGAAAGGAGTCCCATGAGAATCCTAATCATCGAAGACGACCAGGACCTGTGCCGTTTTATCGCCCTGGCCCTGGAACAATCCGAATGCGCTTTTGACATCTGCCATACTGGAAACGACGGCCTGTTTTTCGCGAAAAATCAGGTATACGACGCCATCATCCTGGACCGGATGCTGCCGGAGCTGGACGGACTCACAGTCCTAAAATCTCTCCGCCGCCACGGCGTCCTGACTCCGATTATCCTGGCCACTGCCCTGGACGGGCTCCATGACCGCATAGACGGCTTAGACGCAGGGGCGGACGACTATCTGGTAAAGCCTTTTGCCGTGGAAGAGCTTATGGCCCGCGTCCGGGCCGTCACCAGAAGGCCGGGGAACCTGCAGATTTCCCCCAGCATCACTGCCCTGGGCCTGACCCTGACCCCGGACAGCCGCCGCTTAGACTTTAACGGCGCGTCCCTGACCCTGTCCAAAAAAGAAGCCGCGCTTCTTGGCTTCTTCCTGAAAAATCCGGGCCAAACCCTTCCCCGCGCCAGAATCCTCTCCTATGTATGGGGCGCGTCCAGCGAGGTGGAGGAAGGCAACCTGGATAATTACATCTACTTCCTGCGGCGTAGGCTTAAATCCCTGGATGCTCCCGTACAGCTGACCACCATCCACGGCGTAGGCTACCGCCTGGAAGAAAAAGGACAGTGACTCATCCAAAAGTCACTGCCCTTTTTCCTTTTCTAAAAGCTCCTTTAAAGGTTTATAATAATGATAGGCAAACCGAAGCCTGTCATACCCAAACTGCCGCCCCAAACGCCAGGCAGACTGCCGCAAAGCCTCAAGCCCCTCATTGGCGTAGGTGTTGATCTCCTCCAGCTGATGCTTACCCGGCCTCTGCAGCTCATAAACGCACACGATCTCCTTTTCATACTCTCTGGCAAATCCCGCCTCCATGGCCATCTGCCCATACTCGTCCTTTCGGTTGTAATTCATCACCGCAACACCGTCGCACCCATAGGCAATAAGCCGCTCCAGAATATCCACATTGGTGGCGTCATAAAATGTGGGAATGCATACCAGAAACTTAAGGCCCTTTTCCGAAGCGTAGGCGCAGGCCCGCTCCATGCAGGCTACGTAACCGGCCATCAGCTCCCCCCGCTTCTCACTTCCCTCATCCCACTCGTCCAGAAGGTAGGGCTCCACATCCACCATAACCCCCTGTATCCTGCCCCGGTCCCGATGACGTTCATTGTACTCCGCCACATACCGCATCTCCTCGATCAGGGTTCCGGCATCTCTCTCATAAGCCCATTCTGCCTTCCCCATAAGGGCTAACACCTCAATCCCCGTCTCCTCCATCTCCATAACAAAATCCCCGCATTTCTCCCCCTCCAAACACTCCCTGGAAAACTGCTGATAGATGGTGGTTACGTCAGCCTTTTTTGCCACGTCGGACAAAGTCTGCGTTTCCTCCGGCTCCAAAACCCCCTCATCCCAGCTGAACATCCCAAATCCTTCCCTGGCCGCCTTATCCTCCGGCTCCGTTCCCGGCCCTCCAAATCCAAGAACCGCGCCCCAGGCTGCCAGAACCGCGATCCCGCACACTGCCCAATAAATCTGTCTTCTCATAAACCGCCTTTCCCTGCATCCGCAGACTGTTCCAACAACTTTCTGGCCGCCTCCCACGCCGGTATGGGCCGGTAAAAGCAAAACCCCTGAATCATGTCGCATCCCATGTCCCGCAAAAGCCCTGCCTGTTCCTCCCTCTGGGCGCCCTCCGCCATAACGGCGATCCCCAGCTGGTGGCCCACCTGCACCATAGCCCTTACAATGGCATTGCCCGCATTGGTACCCAGAAGGTCCACCAACCGTTTATCCAGCTGCAGCACATCCGGCATATACTTCTCTACCTCCGCAAAAGCCGCAAACTCTTCTCCGAAGTCATCTAGCGCAACCTGTATCCCCATATCCTTCATCTGCCTGATATGCCCCGTGACAACAGGAAGCTCCTCTCTAAGCGCCTGCTCCGGGACCTGAAAGATCAGCCGCGATCTGTCAAACCGATAGGTATCCACAATCTCCCTGCACTGATCCATAAAGTCATCCTCCTTCAGTGTCTCCAGAGAAAAATTGCAGGACATAAAAAAGTCCTCCATCCCCACCTGATGGAGCCGCTCCAGAAACCCGCAGGCCTGGTCCAGAGAATACAGGTCCAGCTGTCCCATAAGCCCGGCCCTCTCCATCAGAGGGATAAAGCTGCCAGGAAGCAGAATCCCCTTCTCCGGATGGCCCCACCGGGCCAGGGCCTCTCCCCCCGCGATCCGCCCTGTGGCCCCGTCCGTATAAAACTGGACATACAGCTGAAACTCCTGGTTCTCCAACCCCCGCTTCATGTCCTCCTGCAGCTTACGGTCCTCCTCAAACTGGCGGATCCAGCTGTCTGTGCAGACCTTATAGTCCAAATCCTCCCGGCACGCGTCCTGGGCCGCCTGGCTCACATTGAGAAGAAGCTCATCCAAATCCCAGTCCCCATCCTTTAACCGGCACACCCCAGAGCTCACATACCTGCCTTGCTCCCCCCAAGAGCTCCGAACGCGATTCAATATGGAGGTAACCCACTGGCCTAATTCCTCATCCCCAGGACACATCCGCGCCATGACAAATCCCTGGTCGCTGACTCTGGCCAAAATATCCCTGTCCCCTGTGTGGTTTAAGAGAACCGAAGCCATATGACGCAAAAACCCGTCAGTCCTCTCACTGGTCCCTGTCCTTCTCATTCTATCCGTATCCACATGGAAATAAACCATGGCATACAACGCCCTGTTCTCACGGATAACAAACTGCTGATAATAGTGGGAAAGATATTCCCTGTTGCCGATTCCTGTAAGGCTGTCCGTCTCATCCCTTTTGTCCGCGGCTCTGCGGTACTTTCGGCACCTTCCGGCCAGCCATACAGCCCCGGCCGCCAGTCCCAGGATCACAACTCCCAGCCCGCCAAAAGCCAGTCTGGTCCTTCTTCTATAAAGTGCAGGCCTTTCCTTGGAACAGTCAATGAGCATTCCGGCCATAGACTCTCCCGAAACCCCGGAAAGAAACTCCTCCAAGTCCGCCTTCAGCTGCCCCGGCGCCGCGTCTGTCACCAAAACGCGGTAAGAAATCTCACTCTCCCCTGTTCTTGTGTCCAGCACCAGTACTTCCCCCTGAGGGCTGTGGCGAAAAGACTCCTCCCCCCCACATCCGGAGATAATATCCACCTGCCTGTCCCTGGCCAGAGGCTCCCTTAGGTCCTCCTCCCCCGGCTCATAATATCTGATATCATAATCCCAGCCCTCCGAAAATTCTTGGAAAAGCCGCGGAATCATTCCCTTGTAAATGCCCTCTCTGGCATCATAATATTCCACTGGGTAGGAATCGGGATTTCCTGCCACATAGATAACCGCTTTTCCCACTTAAGCACTCTCCTGGCGTCCATTTCCCGGCTTTTTGGGAAACACGGCTAATCCATGCGCCGGGGCCTGCTCTTTCACCTTCCCGATTTCCTCCTCCATGTGCTCTGTCTCTGCTTCCATGTCCTCCAGAAGCTCCCTCAAAACCCTTCCCAGCTTCCCGACCTTTTTCCCGTACTCCTCCAGCCGGTCTCTGTGGACCTGGAAGGCTGTCTCCATCTCTTTATTGGCCTCCTCCGCGCGCCGCGCGGTTTCCTCATTCATTTTCCGGGAATATTTCTGAGCCTCCATCAGCGTCTCGGAAATATGAATCTGATCCTGATACAGAGCCTTATTTTCCTCCCTCAAAATCTTCAGAGCCTCCTCCAGCTCACAAATCCGCTTTTGGGCCTTGTCCGCCTCCTTTTCGGCCTGCTCCTGCTGCTGCACCAGCTTTCTGGCCGCCTCATCCTCCATGGCCGCGATATACTGGTAGACGCTCTCCTTCTTGTACCCCCAGAATCCCTTCTTCAGTTCATCCAACCGCATCATTTACACTCCTCCTCACTGTCCGCTGCTGCTGAAATTAATGGCCTTCCGCTCAATCTGCCCCCAGACATTGCGCTTCTTCCCCCGCCCCAGGGCCGTCACCCGCACCCAGGCCAGAATAAACCGCAGGCAGGAAACCTCCGCCGCGCACAGCCCCACAGCCTTGACGCCGTCCACAAACGTCAGCTTCAGATCAATGGTGTGGACCCGCGCAAAAAAGGCTGTCAAAGACAGGATGGAAGAATACACCACATAAATACCCAGATACAAAAACATGTAGGGAATGTTGAGAAAATCCATCATCCACGCCGCAGCCATGGTCACGGTCCCAAACACCTCAATGTACGGGGATAAAAGCTCATATATCAAAAAATACAGATAGGAAATAAACCCAACGGCGCCATACCTGGGGTTGCCCAGAATCCTCCGGTGCCTGGTCATGCTCTGGTACAGGCCAATATGCCACCGCCTCCGCTGCTTGCACAGATCCGACAGTTTTTCCGGCGCCTGGGTCCAGCAGATGGCATCTGTGGCATACCGGATCCTGTAGTCCATACCATGTTCCCGGCAGTACACATGCAGCTTAACCACCAGTTCCATGTCCTCCCCCATGGTGGTAGCGTCGTATCCTCCTGCTTCCATAACTACATTCTTTTTAAACAGCCCGAAAGCCCCTGACACGATGATATTGCCGTTAAACTTGTCAAAGAGGATCCGGGAGGCCAGAAACGAGCGGTCATATTCCAGCACCTGCATGCAGGCCAGAAGTTTTTTGGGCATGCGGTACTTTACCAGCCTGCCGTCCTGTATCTCGGCCCCGTTGCAGGGCCGCACCGCGCCGCCTACAGCCACCACCCGGTCATCCTCCAGCACTGGCCGCACGATCTTTTTCAGAGAATCCCTCTGCAGCACCGAATCCGCGTCTATACAGAGAAAGTAAGGATACTTTGCCATGTTGATCCCCATGTTCAGGGCGTCCGCCTTTCCGCCGTTTTTCTTCCTTATCAGGGTGATCGGCACCTTGTACTCATTGGTCTCAAACACTGCCTCCGCTGTCTGGCAGGGAAGCTTTCTCTGAATGGGCCGGTTTACCCGGACCATGTGAAATGCCTCCTCCATAACCTGTGCCGTGCCGTCCGTGGACCCGTCGTCCACCACCACGATCTCATACAGCAGATAATCCAGAGACAAAAGCGAGTCAACCGTAGCCTTGATGGTGATGCTCTCATTGTGGGCAGGCACAAGAACAGACACCGGCATATAATAATCCCTCTGCAGTTCATTCTTAAGGGCATTGTTCCGCTTCGAATTGTACAGGGACGCGGTGCCGACGGTGACAGACAAAAAGAGGAAACTTGCATACCCCACCATATACAGAACAAAAAAGATACCTACCCCGTGAAAAAACACCTGAAACGCATCTCTCATATTCTGCCTCCCTGTATTCCTTTTCTGGCATTGTTAAGTTCCAGCCGGTACATCAGCATCTCTCTGGCGTACCGATCATTGCCCCCGGCTGCTTCCATCATATCCCAGTCGTAGCCATCCCGGGATTCCAGGCTTATCGCCGCGTTGTAGCGCACATACCAGTTGGCGCTGTGAACCGCCCCGATCAGAGCAGCCATCACTTTCTCCCCTGTATATCTGGCCAGGGACGTAACGCTGATAGCCGCGTACTCCCAGTTTAAGGGGTTTTGATCTGAGGCAAACCCAAGGAGCGCTTCCCTGGCCGGTTCATATACATACCGCCCAAAATACCGGATGGCCAACAGCCTCTGCTCCTTGTCCCTCTTTAAGTCCGTCATAATCCCAAACATCCGCTCACAATAGCCGCCGCTTTTGTAGCGGATGTAATTCAGGACCACCATCTGCATTTTGCCGGAAAACCTCTCAAACTTATCCCACAAAAGGGCCATCAGCCTGTCATGATCTCCTCCAAATGCCAGAAGGCCGTCTGTCAGTATCTTCTCATGGATAAACCCGCCTTCCTGGTTTAAGACTGTCAGCGCCTTAACAACGCTCTCCTCAGAGCCAAAGCTGCACAGAGCCTCCAGGGCATTGACCCGGCAGTAAAGGTTCTGCTTTCGCATGTACTGGACCAGGATTTCTTCCAGGGCGTCCACCGCCATATGCCTCTGCAGCCGGTTTCTGGAAAGGAAGTAGGCAAAATAGGCGGACTGCATGGTATCCCGGCCAAGATACACCACCGCAAGCTGAAGAAGCACTGACTGTATCTGCCTTTTGTACTCCAGGATTCCTAAATCCTGTTCATTTTCCTGATAAGTCTCCATCACACGGTCAAAGGCCACCAGATTTTTCACACGCCGCAGCTTCCGGGCCAGGTAGCGCATATGTTTTTGCTCTACTTCCTTTCCCTGCCGGATAAGCTCCATCTGAATCTCCACCTGAGCCGCAAGAACCCTGCTCCTTCTCTCCAGCCTCATCTCCTGCTTTTTCATGACTATGCTGTTGACAATATTGAACACCAGCATGCTAAGACACACAGCCCCATACCCGTATAACAGTACCTCGCTGCCCATTACCCATCACCTCCTGCCGAAGCCTGTCACGGCTCCAAAGCCCAGTACTCTTTCAGCATGTAGTAGGACTCCTTCAGCCGCTCATGAAAGGTTATCTTTTTTCCCCAGCCCTTTAGAGGAACTTTTGTCATGGGGATCCGGTGAACGCCTCCGCCGGACCACCCTGCGCCCACATACATCTCTTTAATGTGCAGATTCTCAATCCCATAATGTTCATAGTAATCGTCATGTATCATCATCTCCGACGGATTGGAAAAGTTCAAAAGCTGCCAGGGTATCCGCATCTCCACATAATCCCCTGCAAAGATAAAATCCGCCAGGGAGTCAAATTCCTCTGCCTTTGGGTTCCCGTTGCCGTACCGCAGCGCTCCGGTCTCATACTTCACCCCTGTGGAAATGGTGGATCTGCGGTCCGGCAGAACGCCGCTTAATATGAGAGGCAGGTATATCCGCTCAAAATGAGGCGTGCTGACATCCGGCGGATTGATGTATGGGTCGTCCAGATAATACGGCCCTCCATAGGTGGACAAAAGAGCTTCATATCGCTTCTGCACCACCACCCTGCTGTGGTCCCGCCCCCGGATAACCACCAAAAAGTCGCAAGCCCGCTCAAAAGCCGCCTCATAGTCGCTGCACCAGGTACTGCCGCTTTTAGGCGTAATATCCAGGGGAATGTACAAGGTGTCCTTCTCCGGGTCAAACCCTTCTTTTTTCACCAGAAAGTAGATAAATTTCTCATCATATTTTATGGACAGCTCCATGTCTTCGGCAGTCATCACCACATCGCTGACGCTCCACTCAGAGATGTCTCCGTCCACATAGCAGACGCTCTCCTCGTTTCCAGGGTCAAAGGACAAAAGACCAAAGTACTGCTCATTGGTCTGGCAGTCGCTCCAGTAGGGCGTTTTGTCCAGGTCTATGGCATGCATAGTATTCCAGGTCCTCTTAAACCACTCGTCCTGCCAGGTAAACACACAGCTTCCGGCACATCCTGCCTCCACAATATCCCGGTAACAGTCAATGAGAGCCTGCCCCTGCTCCTGTTCCGTCATATGCCCCTGATTCCGCCCCGTGTTCACATCTCTCTGGGCCATACCCCTTCCCGTGGTAACACCGTACTCCGAGATGACCACCGGAATGGTATGATACCGGTTCAGGGCTTTCAAATAGGCCGCATATGTATTGTACCGCCCCCTGGAATCATAGTAATCTTTATCGGTCAGATAATCTTCAATCCTGGCCCCTTTCAGCAGGGATGTGTGATACTCCAGGTTTTTCCGTATCACTTCCCCCAGACGCTCATCGATCATTTCCTCACTGTACCGGCTGCCCTCCCTCGTGATCTCCAGGTAATCAGGGAAATACGGGTAAACATGGTAGGAAGCAAACATCCCGGCCTGAAACTCCTCCCTGGCTTTGATATGCTCCACATCAACACAGGCGATCTTATATCGGTAGGAGGTGACCACAACCGGGTACACAAAAGGGTCTGTAGTAGGCCAGTTGGAAAACGCCACCAGCCTCTGCTGCTTGTACCTGCCGCTCTCATACTCAATCATCTTATCCCCCACCTGACAGAGAAAAGCCTCAAAAGCCGTAGCCTCCTCCGTGTACAGGTACTTCCCGGAATAGACATTTTTATCCCCGCTCTTTTCATTAGTGTAGACCACCAGGCTGCTCTCCCACTCCACACCGATGATATACCCCAGCACCCAGGGCGAGATATCCTTCCGATACCTTCCGCTTCCGTTTCCCTCCCCCAGATTAAGACTTTTCTTTCCATGGATAATATCCACAATGGTGCGGCAATCCGAGAGAAGAGGCTCCAAAAGCTCCTCATCAAACGCATCCCTGTGAGAGTTAAAAATGTAATCATTAATCCACACCCCATGGATCAGATACAGCGGCTCCTCCCTGCCCTGGTTATACTCATAAAACGCGTCATAAAAATCATCCTGCAAAATTGTATACACCCTGACCGTATTAGCTCCCAGCTCCTGAATCTGCCCAAACCACCGAAGGTATGTCTCCTTGTCAATGGCATAATCCGTAGCCCACTTCCCCGGCATCCCCACCCCCATATCCACCCCCCGTATCTCAAAAGGGGTATCCGCCGTTTGCTGCTTTAAGTAAATATTTTTTCCGCTTACAGTTGCAAGAGAAGTAACCGCAGAATCCGGATCCATATCTATGTAGACGCCATGGCGGTAGTAAATGGTATTGGCTATAAAAAGGAGGACGATCAGGGTACAAATGGTGATGATAAATTTTTTCATAGACAGCAGCTTTCCATTATTAAGTATTTGCAAATCATTATATTATAAGTATAATATCCGAAGGGGCGGCGGCGGTTGTCGCAAAGCCAGCGAATTCTGCTTTTGCCCTCCCTCTCTGGCTCCGCGACAATCCCTGCCCTTTCCCCCTTAATGCTCATACACCTTATTCCGCGAGTAATGCCCATACTGCTCCAGCGCATGCACATTCTCATCCAGCCATTCCCCTCTGGCAACCAGCCACCCTTTCAGCTGCTCCACCGCCTCCTCATGGCTGTGCAGGTTTCTCTCCTCCGGAATCAGCCCGCCCCACCCCTTGATCTCCGCTTTATCCCCTGTCAGATACTCCTGGCTAAGAAAACTTTTCCTCAGCTCCTGATACCGCCTCTGAACCCTTTTCACAAACCGCTCATCCTTCATCAGCATAAAATACCACGCCCTCTCGTTGATAAAAAATCCCCCAGGCCCCACTGCCTCCTCCAGATAATTATCGCAGGAATTGTTAAAATCCCACACACACAGCTTAAACTTTCCTCCCACCTCTTTGTAGATGTAGGTGGAATAACTGCCTGCGTCCAGATTTTTCGTAAACTCATTGATGACACAATAGTCCACAAAGCTGTCCACATCGATCCACTGCTCATACCCATATTTGTCCGAATCATAATCAAACGAAAACAGCGCCTTCTCAAATGCCGAGTAATCCAGCTCAATATGCTTTGCCATCTCCTCCGTAAGCTTGGCCTGACCCGGATAGCGGATCGCGATATCCTGGGGAGTCTGGAACATCCGCTCCGAGTAGGTGTAAATATCCCGCACAGTCTCCAGATCCGCCTCCGTAGGCCTGTCATACCGAAGAAGATACCCTGTAAGCTGGGCGTTCTTCACATTGGCAGTCAGATTCAGCCTGCAGTCCTCTCCCCCTGTGACGCTCTCCACCATCAGGTACAGGCCCTCATACTGCCCGTCCACCACCACCTCACAGAACCGCGCGTTGGGGGCATAATCCATAATCTCCCCGGAAATGTTGTACCACATGTAATTCCGCACCAGAGACTTATCCAAAATCGGCCCGTTTAACACCCACTCATGATGAGCGTCCATTCCCATGACGGAAATGTCTCTGTTCTCCCCCTTGTCATCAACAAACCGGAGAGCATAGGGGATCTTTGGAAACCGCCTGGACGTATTGCCCCGGACCCGCAGCCGGCAGTCCGTAGAAAAGGCAGGCGCATCACCGGGATGATTGTTAGAAGCCTCATTGTCAATCACCTTAAGATCCACGCGCACCGTAGAGTCTCCATCCGGCGCCTTGGTATACGTCATCTGCCCAAACCGGTCCCGCGCCTCAGTAACCGCCCCGGGTATGGCCTGCCTTCTGGTGTCAATGACCACAAGAGGCAGATGGGAGCACAGCTCAGAGCCATTGCAGTCACAGCCGTCATCCCGCCGCCCGGTAAGGTGATGGTGGACGCGGTTTTGACCCTCCGCAGTCTCCGCCCGGGAAAAAAACGCGGCTGTCACCAGCAAAAAAACGGACATTCCCATGCCCAGCATCCTGTACTTCATGTCCCACCCCTCTTCCCCGGCAAATTCCCCGCCCAATCCGTCGGCCCATGCCCCTTCGGCCCCATTTCGGGGCGTACTGCCGCCGCAGATCAGCTGCTGATATCGTCATTCTGTGTCACTACATTAAAATACTCAATATTTCCAATGGCATAGATCTCATCCATAATGCTTTTTCCTGTCTTCTGCTTATTGTCAAAGACCTTTTTATTCAGCTCATAGATAATTTCCATGTGAGTCTCCGTAGAATTTTTCACCCGCAAAGTAGCCTTCCTGGAAAACCGCTGAAAGATCAGAGCCTCCACCTGCCCCTCATTCATCCGGGCCGTGCGAATGATCATCAGCACCCGGTTGTCATTGCGGATCCGCCCAAACAGCAGAAGGACCATAAAAATAAACCCGCTTCCAATGGCCGCCACCACGTAGTCCCCTGCCCCGCAGCAAATACCTGTCACAATGGTCCAGAAAATATATACCGTATCCCTGGAATCCTTAACAGCCGTCCGAAACCGCACGATGGACAGAGCGCCCACCATGCCAAGGGACATGGCCAGATTATTTCCGATGACGATCATCACCGTTGTAGTTATAATAGTCAGGGTTACCAGGGAAACATTAAACTTCTTGCTGTAGATGCTCCCGTCATGGGAAAGCCGATAAGAAAGAAAAATAAACAGGCCTATCACTGTGGCCATGGACAGCCTTGCCAGGATCGCCTCTATGGACAGATCGCTGGGTGAACCAAACATTTCAAAAAGCTCTTTTTTCATAGATAACGCCTCTTTGCTATGTAGAATGAAGCCCCACGCTTCTGGACAGCCCGTACTTGCTGACGGAAATCTCCGAGCAGTTCACCGAACTGACCAGCTCCTTTATGTAGCTTGGAAGAAACCCGTTGTATTTAACCTCCAACACCGCATGGAACGCGTCCCAAACCGGGTATTGGATCAGGTTTTCCGAAAATATATCAAAACAGCTTTCTGTGGCCGTCATATCCTTGTCAATGGTAATACGTATCCGGTTTTCCCTTGCCACAAAAGCCTTCCGCCGATACTCCACCACAGCCTTTGGGCGGTAGCACATGCGGTTCATAAGCCCGTAGCACTCTGCCGCAAAGGCCTCTGAAAACTGTAACAGAGGTGAGTAATCGCCCTGCAGAAGCTTTTGCCCATCCTCCCTTTTCAATGGAAGAGACCGCTTTCTCTGATAAGGCCCTTCCTTCTGCTTCATCTCCAGCATGGCAAAGTCTCCGCGGGGGCCGTAGTTTCGCAGGCGGATCTTCCTGCGCAGCTCCATGCCGTCCAGTTTATCCCTATAATCATTGTCATCCAGCGTGTCAAAATACAGGGAACGTATCCGATAGCCGCCGGCACCATTGTGTTTATCCTCCATCATGACCCTGCCAAGACGATAGCTTAGCTCATGACTGCACCCGATATTCAGCAGGTATTTTTTTTCCTGCCTTAAAACCTCATTCATGACTGACGGCCTCCCTCTCTTTTGCAAAGTACCCTCGGAATCTTTAATACCCAGATCTGCGAGAAGGTTTCTGTCAGACATGCACTTATTTGTGAGGCGTGCATGGCATGTTGGTTGATTGAATCGGGGTTGCATCTGACAAAACTCTGTCTCCGAAAGGGCTTGCAGGGAAGACTCCGGGAGTACTCTTCCACATTATAACAAAAAAAAGAGGGGTTTTAAGTAGTTCGGAATGAATTGCTGTTTTTGAGGTATGGTTTGTAAATGGTTGTAGGGAAGGTAATAAGGTGGTAAAATATGAAGAAAGTAAGGGGCGATGCTGTCGTGAACCCGTACTGTAATTAAAGAAAGGACGAACTGCGATCATGAAAACTTTACAGAAACGGCTTGCAGGGCTTTATACGATCACCACAGGTTCTATCCTGCTCCTTGTTATGGGGGCTTTTCTCCTGTCCTCCATTCAGAGTAACCGCAATGCTCAGCTGGAGCAGTTTCAGGTTATCTGGAATTCCCTGACCTCCAGGTTTTTGACCTCCAGCATATTTTCCCACGGGTTCCTCGCCCAGACAGAGGCGGATTATCAGATGGTTGTCCATATAAGGGAAAATGGGACTCCGCTTCTCTATCAGGGGGCCTGGCAGCCTCTGACGGACCGCCGGACGCTGATTAAGCTGGCAGCGGACCAGGCGGCAGCCCAGGGGGTTTTCATAGACCAGGCTCCTATATCTTCCACGGCAGTTTCCAGCTCCCTGATGACCATAGAAGGGGAGCACAAGGATTCCTACTATGCCATAGTCCTGGTTCTTGCCGTCAAAAACGGGGTGAAAAGTATCTGCGCCGTGTCCTACATTCCTCCTGCCAGGGAATCCATGGGAGGAACGGTGCTATATCTGTGCGTCCTGGCAGTATTTGGCATCACCTGCCTTGGCCTTATCAGCTGGAAATTCGTGGGCTGGTCCCTAAAACCTGTGGAGGAGAGCCGTCAAAAACAGGCCCGCTTCCTTGCCGCTGCCTCCCACGAGCTGCGCTCACCTCTTGCCGTCCTCCGCTCCGGAATAGCCGCCCTGGCATCCAGCCCAAAAGCAAAAGACACACTCCTGCCTGTTATTGACAGCGAATGTGTCCGTATGTCACGCCTTATTGACGATATGCTTCTTCTGGCGTCTGCCGACGCCAAAACCTGGAGCCTCCACGTGGACGACGTGGATATGGATACCCTCCTGATTGACCTGTTTGAGTCCTTTGAGCCTGCCTGCCGGGAAAAAGGCGTCACCCTCACCCTGGACCTGCCCGAAACCGCCCTTCCTCACATTCCCGGCGACCCTCAGAGAATCCGCCAGCTTCTCTTAACCCTTCTGGACAACGCCAAAACCCACACGCCCGGCGGCCGCTCCATCCACATCCGCTCGATAGCCAGCGCCCAAAAACAGCGGCTCTCCGTCCAGGTCATTGATGAAGGCTGCGGAATTCCTGATCAGGACAAACCTTACGTGTTTGACCGCTTCTACCAGGCAGACGCCTCCCGAACCGACAAACACCACTTCGGCCTTGGCTTAAGCATTGCCAAAGAACTGACAGAGCTCCACCATGGCGCCATATACCTGTCTGACACCGACAAAGGCGGAACCTGCTTCACCGTAGAGCTTCCCACTTACTCCTGAAGCCTCTCTCTGCACACCTGAATCACCCGCTCCATGGCCGTCCTCCCCGGCCCGCCCAGGGTAACCCGCTTCTCCACGCAGGTCCTCATGCTGATAGCCTCGTAGATATCCTCTTCAAACACCGGGCTGACTGCCTGAAATTCCTCCAGGGTCATATCATCCAGCCCAATGCCCTTCCCGATACAGCAGAGCACCAGCTGTCCCACGATCCCGTGGGCATCCCTAAACGGCACCCCGTGATTTACCAGATAATCCGCCGCGTCCGTGGCATTGGTAAATCCGTTCTTTGCGGAGGCCTCCATCACGTCTTTCCTGAAAGTCATAGTGGCGATCATCCCGGCAAACAGGGCCAGACAGCCTTTCACCGTATCGATGGCGTCAAAAGTCAGCTCCTTGTCCTCCTGCATATCCTTGTCATAAGCCAGGGGAATCCCCTTCATGGTGGTGAGCATGGACATGAGCGCCCCGTAGACCCGACCGGTCTTGCCTCTCACCAGCTCCGCGATATCCGGGTTCTTCTTCTGGGGCATAATGCTGCTTCCGGTGCTGTAAGCGTCGTCCAGCTCCACAAAACGGTACTCATTGCTGTTCCAGATAATGATCTCCTCGCTGAACCTGCTTAAATGCATCATAATAAGAGCCATAGCGTCCAGCAGTTCGATCACATAGTCCCTGTCCGAAACCGAATCCATGCTGTTAAGAGTGGGGCCGTAAAATCCCAGCAATTTCGCCGTGTACTCCCGGTCCAGAGGGTAAGTGGTCCCCGCCAGGGCCCCGGACCCTAAAGGACAGTAGTTCATTCTCTCCCGGATATCCCGAAGCCTGGTCCTGTCCCTGTAAAACATCTCAAAATAAGCCCCCATGTGGTGGGCCAAAGTCACCGGCTGGGCCTTCTGAAGATGGGTAAATCCCGGCATATAGGTGTCCAGATTCTCCTCCATGATCTTCAGAATCTCCTCCATCAGCCCCTTAACAAGACCATCAATCTCCCCAATCTCATGCCGGCAGTACAGCTTCATATCCAAAGCCACCTGGTCATTGCGGCTGCGCCCTGTGTGGAGCCGCTTTCCAGCCTCTCCTATGCGGCTGATGAGATTAGCTTCCACAAACGAGTGGATATCCTCATGCTCTCTGGTGAACGAAAGGCTCCCGGAATCCAGATCCGCCAGAATCCCTTTCAGCCCGTCTACAATAGCCTCCCTGTCCTCCTCGGACACGATCCCCTGTCTGGCCAGCATGGTCACATGGGCAACACTCCCCTCAATATCCTGGTGGTACAGCTTCCTGTCAAAAGACAGAGACTCATTAAAATTATGCACCAGCTGATTTTCCTCTTTCGTAAAACGTCCGCCCCAAAGCTTCATTCGATGTATTCTCCTCTCTTCCCTGTTCTTCCATTTCTCCAATTTATCACACCAATAAGGATCAGGCACAACGCGCAAAAGCCGCTGATCCCCAACCCCAGCCTCAACCCCAAAGGCTCATAAGACAGACTTATTACATGCCTTCCCTCCGGAATATCCACGCTCAAAAACGTATCAAAGATCTTCCCGGCCTCCTGCTCAATCCCGTCCACAATCACGGTCCAGCCCTTGTCATAGGGAATGCTGGTAAACAAAACGCCTGCCTGCGCCGCGTCCACCTCCCCCTCTAGCCGGGTATCCAACCACCTGGTCACCTGGAGAGGATACCTGTTCAGGATATTGTAAACCGACCAAAGCCCTTCCTCCGAAAAGCGGTAAGCCCTGGCGCTTAAACTCTCCTCGTCCTCCTCATTGGTAATGATGATCTCCACTCCCGGCTCACACTGCCCCAGCTCCAGCAGAAATCCCCGGTTGACATTTTTAAAAGTCTGGGCACTCTCCCCAATCTTAACCTTGACCTCCTTCACCCGCTTGTTGGACACATACACATAGTAACTGCCCCACTCTGCAGGCGTCATGCGGAAGGTGGTTCCGTTATTTTCCCCGCCTGCGTCCAGAAGCACCCGATCTGCCCCGATCACATCGCACAGATTGTTCTGGACTTCCGCCGGATTGCCTCCGTCTCTCTGCCAGTCCGTCTCCAGATCATTTGCCACCACAAACCCTACCGGCAGAGCCGCCATATTCTGGTACAGCCACGTATCCCCGCTCTGGTCAAGAAGTCCCAAAAGGGTATTCGCCTCCTGCTCCTCCGAATACAGGCCATACCTGACGGCAAACAGCGCGTCCACAAGAGGCGTGCTCCCTGTAATGCTGTAGGCGTTGGTATTGCCCTCGCACCCCAGCTGCTTAAAAAACTCCGTTAAATCCGCGTTGGCTGTGGAAGAAAACAGGGACACCGAGGGAAAATTCATCCAGGCCCCGTCATTTTTCGTCTTCCTGGTCACCTTCTCAATGCGGTAAAAGGTATCGTTTGGAACCAGCTCCCCGGTCAGCTTCCTCACATCCTCATTGTCCTTTGTGTAGCTGGTCCTGCTGGTGGTAGTCACGCTGGTAACCGTGGTGTTCACCGCCGCCTCGATGGACACCACCGCCAGGGTCAGAGCCATGACCGCGCCATAGCCTGCTCCCTTCCTTTTATATAGGTAGAGAAGCCCTCCGTACAGGGCCAAAAACAAGATTGCCACATAGTAGGTATAAAACTCAAAATGCTCCTGCTCCACCAGCTTCTCCGCCAGGATCACAAAACAGACAGATCCCCAGAACGCCAGAACCATATGTTTCCACGGCGTCCCCGCCAGGTTCATGTACGCCCGGTAACACATGACCAGCATCAAAAATATATAGATAAACGACTGCCTGCACGGAAGACTGTTAGGGAAATGAAACCCATGCCAGATAAAATTCAGCCCGTTAACCGAAAAGCTGGCAAAAAACAGCAGCAAAAGCCCGCAGTACACCGCCTTCTCCTTCACAGAGACCCGCTCACACCCCAGATAAAGCCCGAACAGAATCAGCACCGCCACACCGCAGTAAATATTAGGCCAGTGTTCCAGTCCGATCTCCGTCTCCACATTGCCGATATGCCTGGCAAACATATCAAAAATAGAAAAATATGAGCTGATGGTCTTAGGAAAATCCGAATCCGCCGACGCCGTAGACTGCAGCGCGTAGATCTCCGGGATCAGCACAGCAGCAGCCAGGCCTCCTGCCAGCAGAGAATACACGGTAAACTGCCCTACATGAGCGCCGTAGTCTTTCAGGCTCTTCCCCCGCCCTGTCCCCAGGATCAGCAGAGCGGCAAAATAAATCACCATAAAAATGCAGGTCATAATGGAAATATAGTAGTTGGACAGTATGCTGACTCCCAGAGTCAGGCAGTACATCATCCCACGTTTCTCCTCCACCAGCCGCTCCAGCCCCAGCATAATAAGAGGAAACAGGATAATGCAGTCCAGCCACATGATATTCCAGCTGTAAGCCGCCATATACCCTGAGAGGGCGTAAAATATCCCGAAAAATCCCACGCCAAAGCTTTCCCCTCCCCAGGACCGGCCATGCTTTCTAAGATACCAGGCAAAAGCAAGGCCTGCCAGGCCGATCTTCAGCACGATCCCATAGGTCATAAACTCAATGACCAAGCTCTTTGGACAGAAGATCAACAGCCAGTTAAAGGGGCTTGCCAGATAGTAGGCGTACAGGGCGGAAAAATTCACCCCCATGCCAATATCCCAGCTGTAGAACAGACTTCCCCCCTGGCTTAGTTTGTACTGAAACTCCGAAAAAAACGGCGCGTACTGGTGATACATGTCTGTTCTCAAAAAGCTCTCTTCCCCAAACGGAAAAATCCCTCTCTGAATAAAGATAATGATCATGATCACAATGGGGACACAAAAAGCGGCCCACAGGCCGTCGGAAGGTCTGAAATACTCATCCATGGCAGCCGCGGGCTTTAAAAGCCAGTCTCCCTTTTGTCTTTTTCTGCTCCTGCCAAGACGGACGACAGGACGTTCCTCCTCTTCCCATATTTCCCCGGCATCCTGGTCTGTCAGATCCCGCCCTTTGTCAGAATCCTGATCTTCATCATCCTCTGTTTTAACATCCCAGTCATATCCGTCCAGCAGACTCTCCAGTTCCTCCGACACTTTCTTTATCTCATCATTCTCCATATCAGCTTGTCCCATCCCCTGTCTTCTTAAATATAAACAGTTTGCTGGGAATATAATTCAGCACCATGGACACGGCAGAAACCACAAGCTTCCCCAAAAACTCGTTCCAGTGCAGCATCCCCACCATAAGCACCATCCCTGCCATGGTAATGGCAAAGGTGGCGATCCGGCATGCCACAAAAGAAACAAACTCTTTCCAGAGACGCCCCGGCTTCATCTCAAAACTTTGAAACACAAAAAACTTATTGCTGACAAAGGCAAAGAGCACCGCTGCCACCCAGCTGACCGCTGTGGACACCTGATACTCCGCCCCCATATGCCACAAGATCCTGTGGGTGATCCAGTCCACCGCCGTGGTCAGGACTCCGCAGATAATATAAGTAATGCTTTCCCTATTGCCCAGCTTTCTCCATATGGCAGAAATCATATTCTTGCTCCTGTACTTTTATGTGCTCCTACTATAATAACCGGATAAAAATACAAAGTCAAGTCCTCTGTTTTCACCCATATTTTTTCCAGATCTTCCTCCTGGCGCACTAACATTTTCGATAACTCTTGAACTGTTACGCATCCGGCCAATTAGAATCGCCTTTGGCGATGGGCCGGATGCC
>Ga0137306_101160_pt1 | contig 28562 bp, 30 predicted proteins | sample Inofroosms_March_FD_97187 | JGI IMG/M metagenome (GOLD analysis project Ga0137306, IMG submission 97187) | Mouse cecal microbial communities from Vienna, Austria - N-Acetylneuraminic and N-Acetylglucosamine D2O microcosms_March | ecosystem: Host-associated > Mammals > Digestive system > Large...
GTGGCTTGCATTAAAGCATCTTGTCTCAAAAGGCTATAAAGAGTTTGAAATGGCGACGAGTAAGCTGACCACACCGCAGGATGCGGACGAGGAGCAGGTGGAAATCATTATTGCGAACGCATACCGGAATAAGAGCGTCGCCGACATGATTGAGGAGGAAAAACGCCTCAAGGAATCACTGGAAAAGATGAAAGCAGCAGGAAAGCAGATAAAAGGGTACGACCTAACCTCTGGTCGGCTGCGGGATGTCATCGCCTCAATGCTGCACATGTCAAAGACAAAGGTTGCACAGATTGAATCCGTCAATAACAATCTGATTCCGGAATTTAAGGAAGAACTGACAAGCGAGCGTCTCACGTTTTCCGCTGCCTATGAACTATCCGGAATGTCAAAACAGGAGCAGCAGGAGGCACTTGAAAGGTTCAAGGAATCCGGCGAACTCTCCCACAAGGAAATAAAGACGATGAAAGAGGGAAAAACGGGGCAGCAGGAGACGCAGAAAGCAGCCGGAGAGGGCGCAGAGAACGCCACAGACGGGCAGAACGGGGCAGAGCCGGAAAAGAGTACACCGGAGACCGAAAACGCCGGAAACGGGGCAAATACAGAGCCGGAAAAGGTATCAGAGGAGGCGGGTGCATATATCGGGGTTGACATGGCAGCAGGAGACGGCTATCAGACACCGCATCCGGAGGGAATCACGTCTCTCTGCTATTCCTGCACAAAATACGAGACTTGCAACGTCAAAACCGGAACATGTACAAAGTGCGACCAGTACGAGAACAGAGCGGAGGCGCACAAGACCGACGAGCAGCGGTATTCGGACGAGCAGGACAGGATTGACAGGGAGACCGCAAAGAAACTCCGTGAACAGGCAGACGAGGAGCGCATGAACAACATTCCGTCCGCATCCGGCGAGAATGGTCAGAAAGTGCATCAGATAAGACTGGGGGCATCCTTTTTCGAGGACGCTTGCAGCAATAGAAAGAGTTTTGAACTCCGGAAGAATGACAGGGGATATAAAGAGGGCGACATCCTTGAATTGATGGAGTTTGCGGACGGCAGGAACACCGGACGCATGGTGAGGAAACTGGTGACATATATCCTTGAAGATTACACAGGACTTGAGGACGGATTCTGCATCATGGCGACATCGCTTGTCAATAAGGACGGGGAGGCGTTGCAAGGGGCTGATTTGGGGCAGATATGCGCCGATATAAGGGCGAACGGCGACGGCTGCATTGACGGGGGTGAGGAGTACATATTGATTGACAAAGCCGTGAGCATTGTGAACGACGGCGGGAGAGAATAGAGAGGGGGCAGCAGGATGATGAATAAAAGAGCATTGAAAGCAGTATTTTCCAACGCAAAAGCGGTCGGGGCAAGATATGTCGGGGTAAGGATTGAAACGGCGGGCAGCAGTCAACCGGAAATCATCATAAATCCGAGGGAGAATTTCGACGCAAAGTTAAACTATTATATGAGTGCATATGATGACGGATTGAGGCTGATTCCGGCAAAAGGAAAGAAAGACATCCGCATCACGGGAATTGCACAGGGGAACACGTTTGAGGATATTGAATATCAGTTGATGTCGGTCGGAGTTGGATGGAAAAAGCCGATTTCGGATGCAATCGACAAATCCTATAACAAAATGATTGAGGAGACACCGCCACAGACTGAGGAGGAAAGACTGCGGTGTGAAACCATGAAAGAGGCAATCAAAGGGATGTTCCTTAGTGCGAGCAGGACGGCAGCGGAGGCAAGGTTCATATTCGAGAATATTGAGAAGTACGAGCAGCTTTTCGACATTTGCATGAACGGCGATGACATGGAGTTCAGAAAGGGCTTGACAGAATTACAGAGGATGCAGAATGAGCATATTCTGAAAGAGGAGAGCAGCAAATAAAGAAGTGGAAACAGAAACGGAGGAATCGGCGTGAAAGAGGAAAAAGAACAGACGGTCATCGACAAGACATATTTATATCTTGAGAACTACCGTGAAATGGAGCGGTATATCAATGATGCGGTGTCGGAAGTGTCGCAGATTCCGGATGCGGGCAGATACAACATATCAGCAGAGCGGGCGTTCCTGCAATCAATAAGGGAGTGCAGGGCAGAGACGGTCATCCTGTTTGAACACTTGCGGAAAGCCCTTGCGTCGCTGAAAGAGGACACGGAGGCAGCAGGTGAGGCGTACAAGTACGAGGCACTTGAGGCGGTCTATATAAAGGGCATGACATACGAGGAGATTGTCAGAGAGACCGGATGCGGAAAGAACTCTCCAAAGAAATGGTGCAAGGCTATGATTCCGAGGTTGGCGATTAAGCTATTCGGTGCGAAAGCGTTAGAAAATGACACGAATTGCACTGAAAATAAAAACAATTTGAACAAAACGGGGTGAAAACAGGGTGAAAAGTGGGTGAAATAGAGGGTCAAAAGTGGGTGAACACAAAGGGATTCCGGTGTGCTATTATGGTAGCGTGAACAGTTGAGACGAGCGATTGCAGAGATGCAGTCGCTTTTTTCTTGCCTGTTCGCCCTCCTGTTATAGCGGGCAGCAGGGCGCAGCGATGCGGTCTATTGCCCGCCTCTCAAAAGCGGATAGCAGGAACGGGAACAAAGGGAGGAGGATGAACCATGCTATTGAAAACATGCAGGTGTGGAAAGCTGATTCCTCAATCAATAAAGATGTGCGGGGAATGTGAGCAGAGGCAGCAGTCAAGGTATGTGGTGTACAACAATACACGCCGAGACCAGAGGGCAGCAGAGTTCTATATATCAAAGGAGTGGCGGGCATTGCGTCCGGTCATCATGAGCGTGTACGGGCATGTGGATATATACGCATTGTATGTCCTGCACGAACTGAAAACTCTTGAGGAATCCGACCCGATTCACCACATCGTTGAACTTGAGGAGGACTGGGAGCAGAGGTTGAACCCGCTGAACTTGATACCTCTCAAGCATGAGACGCACAGCACCATCACAGCACTATATAAACAGAGCAACGCAAGCATGAGGGCAACACAAAAACGGCTGCGGTCGCTGATTGAACACCATTTCAAAGAGGCGGGGGGATATGAAAAAGTTTTGAGTGACGCTTTTCTAGTCACGCCCCCTCTTTTCCTTTGAGAAAACTCCCCACGGGAAATTCAGTAAACGGGGAACGCCGGAGGGGTGTCAGAATGTGACACAAAACCGCTGAACACTAGACGGAAAGGGGGTTGACGTTGCGATGGCAGGACAGAGACAGCCCACGGATTTAGTGGTCATGAAAGGCAAAAAACACCTCACAAAAGCGGAGATCGAGGCAAGGAAAAACGCCGAGGTCGTCGCACCGAATGACAAGGTCAAGCCCCCGTCATACCTAACGCCGGAACTCAAGAAGAAATTCCGGAAACTGGCGAAAGACCTGCTTGAGATCAAGCTGATTGCGAATGTTGATTGTGACGCACTGGCGAGGCTGCTGATAGCACAGGAACAATACATTGAGATCACGGCGCAGATAAGGGAAACGCCGTTGATGTTGGATGTTCCGGTTTATGAGACACAGACAAATCCGGACACGGGAGAAAAAGAGCAGGTGCAGGTCGGAACACGGCAGGTCGTGAACGGGGAGCGTGAGCGTCTCATGATAATTCAAGACCGCTGCATGAAACAGTGTCGGCAGGGGGCGAGCGATTTCGGGATGACGGTGTCAAGCCGTTGCCGTTTGGTCGTTCCAAAAGCGGATAAGGAAAAACCGGAAAACAAGTTCAGCAAATACGCAAACGCATAATGACGAAAACGGAGCGCATCACCGACCGATGCACACAATACGCCCTTGATGTCACAGCGGGGCGCATCACCGCAGGGGAACTTGTGAGACTGGCATGTCAGAGGCATCTTGATGACATTGAAAAGTCAAAGGCTGCACCGTACAGATACTATTTTGACGTTGAACAGTCCGAGAAAATCATCAATTTTGCGGAGGAACTCACCATTGCGGAGGGCGAGGAGCAGGAAAGCGTCACGGCGTACCCGTTCCAGTGTTTCATTTTGGGGTCGCTCAATGGGTGGAGGACAAAGGAAAAAGGTTACAGACGGTTCAGAACGTCCTATGTGCAGTTAGGCAGGCAGAACGGAAAGTCATTTCTCAACGGGATTTTGGCTGCATTTTACGGCAATTTTGACGGCTACAAGTACGGGAAAATATACTGCACAGCCACAAAGCAGGAGCAGGCAAACATCGTATGGAAAGAAATTGTAAAATTCATCAATTCGGACGAGGATTTGTCGGAGTGGTTCAAGGTACATGAACACAACTACACAATAGACTGCTTGTTCACACATTCAGAAATCAAAGCCCTGTCCGGAGACACGAAGTCACTGGACGGACACCGTGCGTATTTGGGAATCGTTGACGAGTATCACGCGCACAAAACAAATCAGATGTACAAACTGCTTGAGGGCGGTATCAAGAAACTCAAGTCGGCACTGATTTCAGTCATTACGACGGCGGGGTTCGATTTGAAATCGCCCTGCTATAAATTATACGAATACTGCTGCAATCTCTTGAGGGGCGTGTTCGAGAATGACAGTCAGTTCGTGTACATCGCACAGATGGACGCAGAGGACGACTGGTACACGCCGGAAAACTGGATAAAAGCGAACCCTATCTTAGAGTTTGATGCGGATGCAATCGAGAACCTCATTCCGGTGGCACATACCGCCCGTGACATGGGCGGGGAGGATTTGCGGGATTTCCTTGTCAAGCAGTTAGACATGTGGATGCAATGGTCAAATTCCATGTACATCAAGGAGATTGCAAAATGGAAAATGTGCGCCGTGTTGAAATCACTGAAAGATTTCAAGGGGGCAAAGTGCTATGTCGGGGTTGACCTGTCATCCGGAGGGGATTTGACCTCAATCGCAATCATTATCCCGCACATGGTCGGCGATGTGAAAAAGTATTTTGTACATACACATTCATTCATACCAAAATCACGGGTGGATGAACACATCAAGACTGACAAGATTCCGTATGACCTATGGATTGAAAAAGGTCTTGTGACGGTCACGGAAACACTGGGGGGAATCAAGACAGATTATAAATACATCATCAAGTACCTTGAGGAACTTGTGAGGGAGCATGACTTGAAACCGCAGTTGATTTGTTACGACCCGCACAATGCGTCGGCGTTCCTGTCAGACCTTGAGGCGTTGGGGTTCGATTCCGTGTCCGTGACGCAGACGGCGAAAGAGTTGAACGATGCGACCGTCGATTTCAGACTGGAAATCCTTGCGGGCAACGTGGAGATTGAGGGCGTTGAGGTCGGAAAGGGAGACAAAAAGAAAGTCGTTCCGGTGGACGAACTGCTGACATGGTCAATCGCAAACGCAAAGACCATTTCCAACAATTACGGGGAAATCAAGATTGACAAGGACATCACGACAGACCGCATCGACCCGATTGACGCAATCATCGACGCATGGAAACCCGCAATGAAAGAGGAATACAAGCCGGACATCAACGAATCCGTGAATGACTGGCTTGAGCAATACAAGAAATATGTGAAAGGTGGTGAATAAAAATGAACCCGTTTCAGAGGCTTGCAAGCCGTTTCGTGAACTGGTGGAGGGGCGCACCGCAGGACACCGGAGGGGTGAGGACGCTGAACTCACAGTCTTTCCTTGAATCACTGGGATTGCGCCGGAAAAGGAAACCGACATCAGAGGTGACATATTTCACATGCCTCAAGATGCTATCGGAGACGCTTGCGAAAATGCCTGTCAAATATTATCAGAAAACGGACAGGGGAATCGTGGAGGCAGAGCAGACGGAAACGTCAAAGCTGCTGACAAAGAGACCGAACCCGTTCATGACACCTACGGTATTTTGGAACACCGTTGAAATGAACCGCAACCACTACGGGAACGCCTATGTGTACATGAGGAAAAAGTTCATCCGGAAACGGTACGGGGGAGAGTTCCGCATCATCGACTTGTGGGTGATGCAGTCAAATTGTGTGCAGATAGTCGTTGATGATGCGGGGATATTCGCAGGGGCAGGGCGCTTGTGGTATGTCTACGCAGACCCGACATCCGGCAGACAGTACGTTTTCAGCACCGACGAGGTGATGCACTTCAAGACATCATTCAGTTTTGACGGAATCACGGGATTGCCCGTGCAGCAGATATTGAGAGACACCGTGAGCGGGGCATCGGCATCACAGGAGTTCATGAACGGCATGTATGAGAGCGGGCTGACAGCAAAGGCGACGCTTGAATATACGGGGGAACTGAACGAGGGTGCGAAAGAGGCTCTCCGGCAGTCGTTCGAGGAGTTCGGCAGCGGGGTAAAGAACGTCGGGAAAATCCTGCCCGTGCCGTTGGGGATGAAACTCACGCCCCTGGACATCAAACTGACAGATTCACAGTTCTTTGAACTGAAAAAGTACACGGCATTGCAGATTGCAGCAGCGTTCGGGGTGAAACCGAATCAGATTAACGACTATTCAAAGTCGTCTTATGCGAACAGTGAATTGCAGCAGTTGTCTTTCTATGTTGACACAGAACTTTTCGTTATAAAGCAGTACGAGGAGGAAATCAACTACAAGATGGAGACGGAGGCGGGGCAGGAATCCGGATTCTATTACAAATTCAATGAAAAGGTGCTTTTCCGGACGGATTCAAAGACACAAATGGAATACCTAAAGAACGGCGTGGGAGGGTCAATCATCAAGCCCAACGAGGCGAGGAGGAGGCTTGACATGCCGGACGCAGAGGGAGGCGATGAACTGCTTGCGAACGGCAGCATCGTTCCGCTGACAATGGCGGGGGCAGCATATCAGAAAGGCGGTCAGACAGAGGCGACCGCAGAACCGGAGCAGCCGGAGGAGGACGAACCGGACACGGGGCAGCAGGAAACAGAGGAAACAGAAGAACCGGACGACACCGACGAGGGGCAGGACGGGGAAGAATAGGGAGGAGGTGGGTGAAATGGCACTGAAAAAGCGTTTTCATTTCACAAAAGAGAACAGGCGCACAAAAAAGACGGAAAATGTCGGGTATCTTGATTTCGCCGAGGGCGAGGAGCAGGGCAGGTGTTCCTTATATTTTTACGGCGACATCGTGTCGGCGACATGGCAGTCCATGTTTTACGAGGAGGACAAATGCCCGCAGGACATCGCAGATTTTCTCAACCAGTTGGACGGATATGAGGAAATCGACATCTATTTCAATTCCGGAGGCGGTGACGTGTTCGCAGGACTGGCAATCTACAACCAGTTAAAGCGGTACAACGGGAAAAAGGTCGGATATGTGGACGGGATGGCTGCATCCATCGCATCCGTCATCATGTTTGCATGTGACGAACTGCATTTTGCAACGGGCGCACAGGCGATGATTCACAAGCCCTTGTGCATCACAATAGGAAATGCAGACGACCACAAGGAATCCATAAAACAGTTGAATTTGTGCGAGGATTCCATTCTTGACATCTATGAGCAACACACAAAAGACGGCGTGACGAGGGATAAACTCAAGGCTCTCATGGCAGCGGAGACGTGGTTCGACGGGGAAAAACTGGCAGAGTTTTTCAATGTCGAGGTGGAGGAGCGGGCAGCAGTCGCAGCGTGTACGTCTGACTTTTTCGACAGGTACGCAAACACACCGCAGCAGGTCGGGGAGACGGGCAGGACAGGCACGGACGACATCGTCGATGCGGTGATTGCGGAAATGCAGAACCGTGAGAACCGGAGAATCGAGGCAGAAAAGCAGGAGATTCTTGCGGATTTGGATTTATACGGGATTTAAAAAATGGAGAGGAGAAAAAACCATGAACAAAGAAATGCAGAAACTTTTGAGGCAAATCAATGACAAAAAGAACGAGGTCAAGAGCCTTGCCAATGACGGGAAACTTGACAAGGCGAGGGCAGCGAAAGAGGAACTCAAGGCGTTACAGGAGAAATTTGACCTGTTATGCGATTTGGACGAGGAGGAGCATGAGGAAATCGAGGACAAGGTCGGAAAGGGAACGGCAAAGGTCATCGGCGGTGAAAAGGCTGACAAAAAGAGCCTTGTCAAGTCTTTCGTCAACATCGTTAAAGCCGGATTCCTGCATGTCGAGCCGGACGAGGCAGACGTGAAAGTCTACAAGGACGCACTGACATCCGACGCAACGCCGAACGACGAGGGGCAGCAGGGCATCGGGGTGACGATTCCGGAGGACATCAGAACCGACATCATCGAACTGCGCCGTTCCTCCGACAACCTTGAGCAGTATGTCAACGTGGAGGGCGTGACCACAAAGACGGGAACGAGGAACATTGAGGTCGATGCGGAATCCACGCCGTTTGACAACGTGGACGAGGCTGCGGATTTTCCGGAAATGGACGAACCCGTTTTCGAGCCTATCGAATACAAGGTCAAGAAAAAGGGTGGAATCCTCAAGATGACCGCCGAACTGCTTGAGGACACGGCAGCCAACATCATGGCATATATCAACAAATGGATTGCCAAAAAGACAAAGGCGACCCGCAATGCGATGATTCTGAAAGTGCTGAACACCATGACGGCGGGGAAAGAGGTGGTCGTCTCCAACCTTGACAGCCTCAAGGACATTTTCAACGAACTGCTTGACCCCGCAGTCGCAGCGACCTCCATCGTCATCACGAATCAGAGCGGGTTCAATTACCTTGACAAGCTGAAAGATTCGGACGGCAATTACATCTTGCAGAAAGACCCGACGTTGCAGACAAAGGGAAAGCTGCTTTTCGGTGAATACCCGATTGTGAAACTGTCAAAAAAGACGCTGAAATCAAAGCAGATTCTTGCAGAGGACGGAACGACGGTCACAGGGTACAAGCATCCTGTTTTCTGCGGTGACTTGAAAGAGGCAATCACGCTTTTCGACCGGAACGTGCTGACCATCGACATCAACGACAAGGGTTCGGGGATGTGGGAAAAGGACTTGACCGGAATCAAGGTGCGTGACCGTTTCGACGTGCAGCCTGTTGACAAGGGGGCGGTCATCAAGGGAGAAATCACGGAGGTCGTGAACGGGTAGGAATGAGCGGGGCGGGATGACCGCCCCTGCATGAAAGCGGGTGAGGGCATGACGGACGAGGAGAAAAAGGAATACAGAGCGGAAATGATTGAACTCTGCAAAGAGTATTGCCATATAGACTATGACGATGACGCTGAAATCGTTGCCTTGATGTTCGACACGACGATGGAGGACATGGAGAACTTGATTCCGTCGTTTGACAGGTACGCAATGACAAGCCGTCAAAAGCTGCTTGCATGTATTTCCACAAAAGAACTTTATGACCACCGTGAGGAGTATCAGAAAGAGACGAGGACGCTCACGAACGCAGTTTCCTCCATGCTGCTGAAAGAGATTTACAGAGGAGGGAACAAATGACCGGACGGATAAAGGTGATAAGGAAAACAACAGAGGTCATCGACGGCAGGAGGCAGCAGGTGTCATCGGCGTTTTATGAGTGTTGGTGCGACGTTCAAGACCTTGTGACGAGCGAGAAATACACCGCCTTGCAGACCGGACTTGAGAACACAATCGTGTTCAAGGTGCGGAACTGTAAAAGGGTGGAGGAAATCAGACTGAACTTGAAAGAGTTCTATGCAGAGTACAAGGGAACGGAGTTCAAGATTTACAATGCGTCACCGATGGTCTCCGACAACCGGAGGGTGCTGCTGAAATGCCGTGCGGGTGCATAGTGTCATAATCTGACACCGGAGGCGATGGAATGAGGATTGAAATGGAGTTCGAGGGGCTTGAGGAACTTGTCAAGGCGTTTGAAAAGGCAGCGAGCGACGACGCAATCAGAGCCACAAACAAAAAGATTGTCGAGCGGGCGCAACCAGTAGTCAAACGGATAATGTCGGGGAAAGTTCCGAAGTCTGCGGACATATCAAAGAGCGGTCGGGGATTCGGCTCAAAGTCGAGCGTATCGTCTCACGCAGCCGACAGTGTGCCAATCGGGAAAATCTCAATAAAGGACACCGGAGCATCGGCAGAGGTCGGATGGGATAAGTCCGACCGGAGCGAGCATTTTTATGTGAAGTTCATAAACTGGGGAACAATCTACCAACCGCCGAGGGAGTTCATCTTTGCATCGGGGCGGGAGGCAGACGGCGAGCTGCAGAAAATCGCCGAACAGGAATACCAATCATTTTTAGACAACACAGTGGGGTGATAAGCGTGGGAAACAGTCCGGACATCATAAAAGACGCATCAGAGACCCTCAAGCCTGTCAGCGGGCGGGGAATCACGGTGATGCAGGGATGGTATGACAAGGACATCAAGGCGTGTCATGTGACCTTGTGGGATTTGGGGGAGACGGATGAAAATTTCTCCGACGATGACGCAGAGGGCGTGACGTTATCCGTGCAGGTCACAATCTTTTCACAGGAGGACGAGGTGGAACTGGCAAGGGAAATCAAGAGCCTCATGAAAGCAAACGGATTCTCTTTCGAGGGCAGGAACGGAGACGATTCAGAGCCGGAGGACGGAATCTATATGAAAGCACAGAGATTCTCAAAATTTTATGAAAGCGAGGAATGACAATGGAAGAAAAAAGGACGAAAATCAGCGAGACCGTGGAAAAGATTGTCCGGAGCAGGACATGCGGTTGTAAGGATTTGTATGTTGCGCTTGTTTTGCAGAACACGGCGACGCAGTATGTGGCGGGAACGCCGAGGAAACTGTCAAGGATGGTGAAAGCAAAGATTGACGAGAAATGGAGTTCCGAAAAGATTTATTCCGACGACGAGACCGAGGAGGTCATCACCGCCTATGAGGGAACGGACGTGGAACTTGAGGTCAACGCCCTTGCACCGCAGGACAGGGCGTTCGTGTTCGGGCAGCGGTATGAGAACGGTTATCTTGTAAAGACATCCAACGACATGGCACCGGAGGTCGCCATCGGGTGGCGTGAAAGAAAGCTGAACGGCAAATATGAGTTCAAGTGGCTTTTTGTCGGGAAGTTCGCAGAGGGAATCAGCGACGAGGCGAACACCAAAGAGGGAAAACTGTCTCCGACCACAAAGAGCATCAAGGGGTCGTTCTATGAGCGCAGCCTTGACAACCAGTATGAGATTTCCGTTGACGAATCGAACCTCATTGACGAGTATGCGGACGCAAAGACGGCACTTGCGAACTGGTTCTCTGCGGTGCAGGAATATCCGGACAGCGTTGAAAACGCAGGAGACGGAACGGAGGACAGCAGCGGAGACGGTACAGAGGACAACACCGGAGACGGAACGACCGAGCAGCAGTAAAAAAGAGACCATATAACAGGAGGAAAATTCAATGCAGAGAAAAGTCATCGTAAACAAAAAAGAGTATACCATGCCGAAAATGTCAATCGACACCTATATGGACTATCTGGAATTGTCGGAGCAGATTGACGCAAAGAAACGGTATACAAAGCAGGACATTGAGGCGATGGTGCTGTTCGTATGCAAGGCATACGGAGACCAGTTCACCGTCGAGGAACTCAAGGACGTGGAAAGCGGTCTTGATGCTGCGGGAATCATTATGGAGTTCCAGTTCATTGACGTGGGTGTCGGTGAGGAACTTGCAAGGCGCATGGAGAAAATACAGAAAAATTTTCAGAGTGGCAAGTGATTCCGGAAATTGAAATCACTTGCAGGGGAGGAACGGTTTTCATCAATTCCATAACGGTGGAGCAGTACAAGAAATATGTGAGCCTCATGGAGAGGAACGGTTCTGACCGGATAACGGATGCGATGTTCTTCAACAAGAAAATCATTCAGGAAATTTTCGGCAACCGGATGTCTCTTGCGGAACTGGGAGGGGCAGAGGTCATCGAATTTCTGACAGCAGCAAAGGGAATCCATTTCATCATGCAGGATGTCATTTCGGAAAAGCTGCTCACGATTGTGGATGTCGAGCCGATAGAGCGGGAGGTATCCGCATTTGATGAATACGACGTTGAAAACGGGTATGAGGACGACGTGGAAACCGAGGAGAACCCGTGGAAATCCTGCGGGGAGATTCTTGACAGGGTTATAAAAATAGCAATCCGTCTATTGAAAAACTCATACAGCCAATGTATGAGGGAGGACATCGTCTCCCTTTTGGAATATCTGAAATTCGAGTTAGACACGGTAAATGAAAACAAATAAATCCGGCAGCAGACAGGACACGGGGAGGAGGTGAGAGCGTGGCACATACAAGCGTCAAGATTACCGCAAATTCAAGCGATTACCGGACACAGATGAAATCGGCAGCGATGCAGATGAAAGAACTGTCAAGCGAATATTCCCTTGCAGCGACACGGGCAAAGCTGTTCGGTTCTGCTACGGACGCACTCAAGGCGAAAGCCGAATCCCTCACGCAGAAAGTCACCGTGCAAAAGAACATCGTGCAGATGAACAGGGAGCAGCAGGAACGCCTCACGGAGCAGTTGGGAAAGCAAAAGACAAAGCAGGAGGAACTCAAGGCAAAGGTCGAGGCTGCAAAGAAAGCGTATGAGGACGAGAAAAAGGCGACCGGAGAAAATTCAGACGCAACAAAAGAACTGAAAGAGGCACTTGACAAGGTTGAGCAGGAGTTCAAGGAAAATGAAACTGCAATCGGCAGGACGGAGACGGCTCTCTCAAGGCAGACGGTAAGCACAAACAGGGCAGAGACCGCCCTCATGGAAATGGAGGCGGAACTTGAGGACGTAAACAGAGAATTAAAGAACCATAAACTCAACGTGTTCGCCGACGCTTGCGACAAGGCGGGGCAGAAAATAGAGCAGTTCGGGAAAAGGATGACCGTTGTTTCTGCGGGGCTTGCCACGTTTGCGACGGCATCGGCAAAGATGGCGGTGGATTTCGAGGACGCAATCGCCAAAGTGTCAACCATCATGGACGAGGGCGTGATGTCCGTGGATGAAATGGAGGACGCAATCATCGGTCTATCGAACGAGACGGGGATTGCAGCCGGAGACATTGCGGACAACGTATACAACGCCATAAGCGCAGGGCAGGACACAGCGGATGCGGTGAATTTCGTGAGGGAATCGACGAAACTTGCGACGGCGGGGTTTGCGGAATCCGGAGACACGCTTGACATTCTGACAACGATTCTCAATGCGTATGGGCTTGAGGCTGAAAAGGTCACGGAAGTCTCTGACATGCTAGTCCAGACACAGAATCTAGGAAAGACGACCGTTTCCGAGTTGTCGTCCGCTATGGGAAAGGTGATTCCGACCGCAAACGCAAACGGTGTCGCCCTTGACCAGTTGTGCGCCGGATATGCAATCATGACGGCAAACGGTGTCGCCACGGCAGAAACAACGACCTACATGAACTCAATGCTCAATGAGTTGGGAAAGACAGGCAGCACGACGGATGTGATTCTGCGGGAAAAAACAGGAAAATCATTCAGCGAACTCATGGCGAGCGGTTCAAGCCTTGCGGACGTGCTGCAAATCATAGACGGGGCAGCAAAAGAAGAAAACCTCACCATGAGCGACATGTTCTCCTCTGCGGAGGCAGCAAAGGCGGGGCTTATCCTGTTAGGAGACAGTGCAGATTCATTCAACGGAACACTGAAAGAAATGAGGCAGTCAACAGGTGCGACGGACACGGCATTTGAGAAGATGCAGACGACCTCATATGACATTAAAATCGCAATGAATGAACTGAAAAACACCGTGTTGCAGTTCGGGCAGACAATCATGTCGTCCGCTGCACCGTTGGTCGAGCAGTTCACGGAAAAGGTACATACATTGTGCGAATGGTTCGGCTCACTGGACGAGGGGCAGCAGCAGACCATACTCAAGATAGGGATGTTCACGGCAGCGGTAGGACCCGCAGCAATCGGAATCGGGAAGTTCGCACAGGGCATTTCATCGACGATTAAGGCGGGGCAGAACTTAGTCTCCGGCATTTCCTCCATCATTGCGAAAATCACGGCGAAAACGGCAGCGACGGCAGCAGGAACGGCAGCAGACACGGCGGGAACGGCAGCGACGGCAGCGCACACGGTCGCAACGGCAGCGTCAACAACGGCGACAACGGCATCAACGGTCGCAACAAAGGCACTGGGGTTCGCAATGAAAGCATTGCCTATTTTGGCAATCGCCGGACTGATTGCCGGACTTGTGGCATGGTTAGTCGATTTATATAAAAACAATGAGCAGTTCAGAGAGGCAGTAAAAAGAGTTTGGGAGACGGTAAAGTCCGCATTTGGAAACATACTTGAAATCTTTAAAAAAGTCGGGGAAGTGGTCGGGCAGGTATTCGGAAAAGTAAAAGAAGTCATCGGAAACGCTATGAGCGCAGCAAAGGACACGGTCGCCGAAAAGCTGAACAATATCAAATCCGCATATGAAGAAAACGGGGGCGGTATCAAGGGCGTTGTGGCAGCAGGATGGGAGGGAATCAAAGGCTATTACACCGCAGGACTTTCTTTTATAGACAAACTGACCGGAGGGAAACTGACAGAAATCAAAAATAAATTTTTGGATTCCGGAATCGGACAGGCGGTGTCAAAGGCGTTCAACGGAATCAAGAACACGGTGTCAACGGTCATGACGGCAGCAGTTGACACGGCAAAGGAAAAGCTGAACAACATGAAATCCGCATACGAGGAAAACGGGGGCGGTATCAAGGGCGTTGTGGCAGCAGGATGGGAGGGAATCAAAGGCTACTACACCGCAGGGTTTTCTTTCATCGACAATCTGACCGGAGGGAAACTTTCGGAAATCAAGAATAAATTTTCTGACAAACTGGGAGAAGTCAAAGGGGCGGTCGGCGAAAAACTATCGGCAGTCAAAGATACGGTAAAACAGAAATGGAATGATATACAGGTAAGCTATGAGGAGGGCGGTGGAGGCGTTGCCGGAGTTCTTGAGGTGATATTCGACCAACAGGCTGAACTTGTACGAGGTGCGTTCGACGTGATTCAGAACATCACGGGAATCAACATGGAGGGCGTGAAAGAAAAAGTCGTTACTTTCATTCAGAAAATCCGGAACACGGTCGTTGATTTCGTCTATGAACTACCGAACAAAGTCAAGAGCGGGCTGCAAAGTGTAAGGGATGCGGTCGCAAATGCGTTCGAGACGATAAAGAATGTCATCACGGTGGCTCTCATGGCTATAAAAGAGGTCATCAGCGCAGCCGTTTCTATCATTACGTTGCCGTTCCGGTTCATTTGGGAGAACTGCAAGGCGGTTGTCATCGAGGTATGGGAGGCAATACGGGAAAAGGTTCAGACCGCAATCACGGCGGTGCAGGAGACCATTTCACGAATCATGACAGGCATTAAAACGGTGATGGTGGAGGCGTGGGATTCCATCAAGAGGAAAGTCGAGACGGTGCTTGAGAACCTAAAAATAATTATAAAGACGGTTTTCGATTTCTTCTACTCAAGAATTGAGTTTGTGCTGCAATCCATTTTAGCAATCATAACGACGATATGGACGGCAATCAAAACCAACGTGGAAACGATTCTTTCGGGGATGCGGGAGTTCATTGAAAACACATGGACGGCAATCAAAACCAATGTGACGGTGATTGTCAATGCAATAAAGACAGTGCTGACAACCGCATGGAACGCCATCAAAACAACGGTTACAACGATAGTCAACGCCATCATGACCACAGTTACAACGGTTTGGAACACCATCAAAGCCAACGTGACGACGATAATCAATGCCATAAAGACGGTGCTGACAACCGCATGGAACGCCATCAAAACAACGGTTACAACGATAGTCAACGCCATCATGACCACAGTTACAACGGTTTGGAATACCATCAAGAACAATGTGACAACGGTTCTCAATGCGATAAAGGCGACCGTGACAACCGTATGGAACGCCATCAGCAGCACGATTTCATCCGTACTCAATGCGATACGGGCGACGGTTGCAAATATATTCAATGCTATACAAAGCACGACGATGACCGTGTGGAACGCCATCAAGACGGCAATCAGTACGGCAATCAATACGGCAAAGACAGCGGTGTCAACGGCGGTGAGTGCCATCAGCAGCACCGTGAGCAATGTGTTCAATTCCTTAAAATCGACCGTTTCAAATATATGGAACGGCATCAAGTCGGCAATCGAAACGCCGATAAACGCTGCGAAAAATGCAGTACATAACGCCATTGATGCAATGAAAAACGCCTTTAATTTCGAGTGGTCGTTGCCGAAACTAAAACTCCCGCACTTTTCAATTTCGGGGTCGTTCAGCTTGAACCCTCCATCCGTTCCGTCATTCGGAATCGAATGGTATAAGACAGGCGGTATCATGACGAACCCGACCGTGTTCGGGATGAACGGTTCACGGCTCATGGTCGGGGGTGAGGCAGGGGCAGAGGCAATCTTGCCATTAAGTGAGTTTTATGCAAAGCTGAACCACATGCTTGACCGGAAAATAGATGCAATCAATCAGCAGATAAAGGCGCATGTCGAGGTTCACACATACATCGACAGCGATGAAGTGTCGAACCGTACAACGGAAAAGGTCAGTGACAACCTAGCCGTCGAAAAGATAAAGAGGAGGTAAGCGATGAAGATTGACGAGACAGACATCCGGACATACAGTGCGAAACAGTTGACCGTTGACTATACGCTGCCCTCTACGGCGGTGAGCGTTGACATGTTCGACGGCGCACTGATTCCGTCCGAGGGTGAGACATACACACCGCTTTCGGGTGTCACGGTGGGCGTTCTGTTCAGAGGCAGGACGAGAGACGAGGTGCAGCGTTATGTCAGTGATTTCAATGCAATGCTGCAAAAAGGCGTTGCGCTCACTCTGGACGGATATTCAAGGCGGTTCAAAGGGTATATGACAGGGAACACACTTTCAAAGACCATTACAAAAGGGAGGTACACGGCAGACTTTACATTCACGGGGTACTGGTTCAGTGAGACGGTGACGCTCACATGGGAGAATGTTCATGAGGTGGAGTTTGAGGCAGCAGGAAACAGGTGGTCTCCGTGCAGGGTGACAATCACGGCGACGGAGTACATTGAGGAAATGAGAATCAACGGCTTTTCGGATGAAATCATCATCCACACGATTCCGAGAGGGGCGACGGTCATCATTGACGGGGAAAAAGGGTTCGTCACGATTGACGGGGAAAACAAGTTCAAGGATGTCGAGGGAATGATGGAGTTTCCGTTCTTAAAGACTGGGGATGCGAAAAGCCACCACCTCATATTTTCGGATAAAAACGCAATCGTGACGATTGAATACAATCCGATGTGGCTCTAGGGGGGGTGCAACATGGAACTTTTCAATGATATGCACGAAAAGGTGTGCAACCTGTCCGGAATAAAAGAAATCTGCATCACAAGCACTTTGAAAACAGGAGACAGGGAAATCTCTTTCCAGTACCGGAAAGATAACACCTATGCAAAAGGAATCAAAGAGGAGGCATATATCAGAACCAACGAGGACGAGTTCGTCATCAAACAGATTGAGCCGTCCAGCGACTGGTATAAATGCACCGGAATGATGAACGTCGAGGAAATGGAGGGCAGGCAGTTCCCCACCGGATTTGAGACCGTGGAAAAGACTGCGGAGGACTGCTGCAATGAGGCAATAGCCGGAACGGGATGGACGGTCACGTTCTGCGGGGTAAAGAAAAAACGCACGGTCAGAATCGAACAGAACTGTTCGGCGTGGGATGTTGTGCAGCAGGTCATCAGCACATATCGGTGTGAAATCAAGTTCGATTCCATCCATAAGGGAATCGCAATCTATGAGCAGATAGGCGAGGACAGGGGAGCGTATTTCATGGAACGGCTGAATCTGAAAAGATTGCAGATACAGTCAAATTCATATAATTTCTGCACAAGGCTAATCTGCATCGGCAAAGACGGATTGATGCTCAACATCGGGGGAAAGAACTATCTTGAGAATTATCAGTATTCGAGGAAAGTCAAGACCTGCACATGGAAAGATGAAAGATACACCAACGAGGAATCCTTGCGGGAGGATGGGGAGGCGAAACTGGATGAACTGTCAAAGCCTTATAAATCATATACGGCAGACATCGTCAATCTTGTGGAGGCGGTGCAGGACGAGGAGGAAAGAGAGCGTTATCGGGAAGTATTCGACATAGCACTGGGAGACACGGTTCTCTTGATGTCAAAGTCAACGGGCATACGGGAAAGACACCGAATCGTGAAGATGTACCAGTACCCGCAGACGAGGTCAAAAAACAAGGTGGAACTTGCGAACACGAGGCTCTCTTTTGAGGAGGTGCAGAAAACGGAGCAGGAATTGTCATAAACGAGGAGGTGAGGAAATGCAAATCATAAGACACATAAAAGTGGATTTATACGGGGCGGTGAAACGGTTTGCGGTCGCAGCCAAGCAGATGGATATGGGTACAAGATATATCGGGGTCACGCTCATGGAGAATGGTGTCGTCTATGAAATACCGAACGATGCTGAAATCATTATCAACATGACAAAGCCGGACAGAACCCACGTCCATAATGACGGCGAAAAAGCCGGAAACGAGGCTCTCATTCCGCTGACCCGCAACATGCTCATGGTTCATGGAACGGCATATTGCGAGGTTCAGTTGTACCAGTACGGCGCATTGCTGACAAGCGCAAATTTTGAAATCGAGATTTTCCCGTCACAGAGGCATGAATCGGAGATTGTACACTCCGGAGAGTACACGAGGCTTGAGAACACGATTCACGCTGCAAGGGAGGCTTTACAGATTGCACAGGACGCGCAGAACGCCATTGACGCAGCGGAGGCGTTGAGGGCAGCAGCAGAAAAGGCGAGGGAACTTGCGGAGCGGGCGAGGGAAATCAGAGAGAGCCGGAGGGAGGACAGCACGGCGAAAATCATTGCCGAGTGCGCCGAGACCATACGGGCAGCGGTGGAGCAGACACGGGCATGTCTCAAGGCGACGCAGCGGGCAGAAGAAATCATCATTTCACAGAGCGGGCTTGATGCGATACTGGCAGCAGTCCGTGACTATTATGAGCGAATCCGGCAGCTTGAGACGGACATCAACATCAACGTGGACGGTGGAACGCCTGTCTCCACCGAACTGCTGCTTGTGGACGGTGGAACACCGTTCACCACGGACTATGACAAATACAACGCAGGAAAGCCACACACGATATAAGAGAGGAGTGAGAAAAAATGGCAACGGCTACAATCCGAATCAAGAAAGGAACGACAGCGGAATGGACGGAGAGCCACAGGGTACTTGATGACGGGGAACTGGGGCTTGAACTGACCACAGACGGACACCGAATCATTCGCATCGGGAACGGTGCGACGGAGTTCATGGACTTGCCTGTTTCATTTGACATCGAGGAGGTCAGGGAAATCAAGGAGGGAATGGACGGCAACGCCAAGACCTACTATGAGGACATGGTCAAGAGGGGCGAGGAGTTCATCGCAGAAATCAAGGCGATGGCGACCACCGTTGAACTTGAGGACGAGGAGACGGGCATCAAGTACCGGATGGGATTGTCCGGAGGAACGATGTATTTTGAGGAAATGAAAAAGGAGACGACCGTTCCGGATGTCGGAGGCGACACGGAGGACGGTGAGACCGGAGGCGGTTCAGAGGAATCCGGAGAAACAGAAAACACAGGACAGGAGGAAAGCGAATAATGGCAGCAGGAGACAGAATATTCATGGCAAAGGAATCCACCTCACAGGAGATTCTTTCAAAGACAAATCAAATCATCGAGGCGGGAAAGGCAAAGCCGAAAAGATACGGCATGAGAATCAACCGCCTTGACAGTAATCCGGCGACCCGTGTGAAATACGTCCTTGATGCGGTCGGGATGACACCTGCGGGGATGAATTACTCCGGAGGCGGGTTCGATTATGGAGACTGGGGAGACATTTGGTTCGTGAAGAACAACCGCCCCGTCATGTTGCGGACAGACGGAACGGTGGACTATGAACTCAACCATGAGAACCACGCCTTGAAACTGACAGGCGGTGCGTCGGACATCGCAAAAACCTCATATGGCGGGAACGCAATGTCTGAAATCCCTCTGATTTGGGTCAAGCGGTATTCCATAGCGAATTATGATTATGTCATTTTTTGCGAAACGCAGTTCGATGACACCTACAAGGCATACGCCCACACGGACGCAGACGGGAACATCCTGCCCGTGACCTATTTCCCGATGTATGAGGGGGCGGTCATCAATAGCCGGATGCGGTCTCTCTCCGGTCAGACACCGACAGCGTCACAGACGGACGCACAGGAGACCACGGCAGCGCAGCAGAACGGCGACAGGTGGGATAAATTATCGTATTCGGAAATCAATCTCATGTATGAAATGTGTACCATGATTTCATGCAGCACGAACTCACAAACAAAATTTGGGAACGGGTGCAGCAGTTCAGACACTTTCCTCCAAACGGGAACGCTCAACGGGAAAGGGCAGTTTTTCGGCAGCACGTCCACGACGGCAGCGGTCAAGGTGTTTTATTGTGAGAACTTCTTTGCTAATTACTGGAAACGGCTGCGGGGGCTGCTGCTGATTAACGGCGTGTACCACATCAAGCCCGTTCCTCCGTACAATTCCGTGGGAACGGGGTACATCAACACGGGAATGACCGTGGGTGGTACGTCCGGAGGCTATATCTCAAAGATGGAACTTGCGTCAGACATCGGCAGGATTCCGACCGCCGTGTCCGGAAGTGAGACCACATATGAATGTGACGGGTGTTGGTTCAATAATGCGATTGTGGCGGTTGCCCTGTTCGGTGGCTCCCGTGGCTACGGGTCGGAGTGCGGTTTGTCGTTCTGGACTGTGAACAACCCTGCGACGTACGTGGACACGTACATCGTGGCGAGCCTTTCTTGTAAACCACCTGTGCAAGCTGCGTAAGCAGCAGGGGGGAACGGGGGGAGCAATCCCCCCGCAAAGGGAGGTTCGGAGGGCTTGCCCTCCGAGTGTTCCGGAGATTTCAGAATTTCCACGATAGTGGAAACACGGCGCATTTTACGCACAAACGAAAATTTTTGTGATAAAATCTCCGTCATGAATCAAAAGCCGATGACCCGACGTGACAGGGGATTCGGTGTGCGTCCTTGCCCTGTTCGGTGGCAACCGTGGCAACGGGTCGAAGTGCGGTTTGTCGTACTGGAATGTGAACAACCCTGCGACGAACGTGAACACGAACATCGTGGCGAGCCAATCTTATCAATGACGGAGCGTATAACCAAAAGCACACCGTTTCCCTACACCGCAGGGCGTTGAAATACGCCTAACCAGTGGAAATTGTACCGATGCAGGCAGGGGCGAGTAAGTTCAGACAGAAAGTCCTTGAGGTGATAAGAAAGAATGGGTAAAAAATCCGTAAATAACCTGTACAAGCCCATGTTAGAGCATGGCAATGTTGAGAAGAAATTTCACACGGCAGCACGGGGAAAGAGTAACCGACCGGATGTCGCTGCGATATTGAATCCGGACAACATTCAAACACACGTCAAAGTGGTCATCGAGCAGCTATCCAATACCGCACCGGAGGGGTACGACGTACCTTTTCCGGAGCGGGCATGGAAACCGACGAACCACGGGAAAGTCAGAATCAACGAGGGAACGACGAAAAAGGCGAGGGATATTGAAAAGCCACGGTACAATTATGAGCAGGTCGTTCATCATATTGTGGTATCTGCCTGTTATGAAATATTCATGCAAGGGATGTATGAGTTTTCATGCGGGAGCGTTCCGCACAGGGGCGCACACTACGGAAAGAAGTACATCGAAAAGTGGATAAAGACAGACGGGAAGAACTGCAAATATATCCTCAAGATGGATATTCGGCACTTTTTCGAGAGCGTTGACCACGGCGTATTGAAAGAATGGCTTGCAAAGAAAATCAGAGACAAAAGGATGCTGCACATCCTCAATCTGATTATAGACGGGGCAGGGAATCCTGCAGGGGATGACCGGAAAGATGTCAAGGGTTTGCCGTTGGGGTTCTACACGTCACAATGGCTTGCAAATTTCATGTTGCAGCCTCTTGACCATTACATCAAAGAGGAACTCCGTGCGGTGCATTATATCCGGTACATGGATGATATGGTCGTGTTCGGGAGGAATAAAAAAGAATTACACCGGATGCAGCAGTCAATCGCCCTGTTTCTGCGGGATAGGTTCAACCTTGAAATGAAAGGGAACTGGCAAGTGTTCCGGTTCGAGTACGTCGAGCGGAAAACCGGAAAGGTAAAAGGGCGACCGCTTGATTTCATGGGGTTCGAGTTCCACAAGGACAGGACAATCTTGAGGGAATCCATCATGTTAAGCTGCACAAGGAAAGTGAACAGGGTGTCAAAGAAAGATGTCATCACATGGTATGACGCAACGGCTATCCTGTCATATATGGGCTACCTCACGCACACAGACACCTATGAAATGTATTTACAGCGGGTAAAGCCCCATGTGAACGTAAAGAAGTTAAAAAAGATAGTAAGCAAACACTCAAAAAGAGAGGAGAAAAAGAAACGTGAAAGAATGGAGAGAAGTGTTCGGAACGGAGACGGAGAGACCGGAGGAGTTCGACACGCAGCAGTCGCCGACAACGGTGTATCAGAGACGGAACATAAAACGGGAGACAAGGGCAGAACCGGACGGAACAAAAGTGACCGGATGGCTGCGGGAGGAGCGGGAGTTGACGCTTGAGGAATATCATCAGATGGCACTCATGCAGCAGGTCGTCGCAGAGAACACGCAGGGAATCGTCGCATCCGTCACGGAGTTTCAGAAAGGGGCGGTCATCGACGAGTACACAATGCAGTTGATTGAGGAGGGAATCATCTAATGAGAATACTTGCGGAAAGCATCAAACGGTTGTATGTCGGCGAAAAGCTGACAAAAGCACAGGTCGCCGAACGTGTGCAGAAAGGAAGTATTTCAGCGGAGGAATACGCCTACATCACCGGAGAGGAATATCCGGACGGTGAGGGCGCATGACAACGCTTGAAATAATCTCACGGTTATGTGGCATAACGACCGGATTGTCTGAAATCGTGAGGAAACAGCAGGAAACCATTGAACGCTCAAAGGTCGAGGAGGCGGTCAAAGAGGAACTCCGTCAGATGGTGGACGGGGCAGAAAGGGAACTGGATGTCATGGAGTATCATTTGCGGAGAATCGTTGACACCGACGACGTTGAGGCGTTCGGAAAGGAGTAGACGTTGACGGTTGAAATCTCACTTTTGTTGTCCGGAATCTCCGTTGCATTTGCAATCTTTTTCGGCATTTCCTCTAAAAGCAGGAATGACAAAAAGGACACGGAGCAGAGCGCAGAGGACAGGGCAGCGACACACACGCTTTTAATGACAAAACTTGAGAACATCGGAGAGGATGTCAAGGAAATCAGACGGGATAATCGGGAAACGAGGTCAGAGGTGCAGAACCTCCGTGACAGGGTTGTCGCAGTTGAGCAGTCATTGAAAAGCTATCACAAGAGACTGGACGGGGCAAAAACCGACCAATAACAGGAGGGCGGGAAATAGGCAGGAATCAACGGCACGTTTGGAGGAACAAAAATGAGGATGACCAAGAGCGAGCGTCGCAGATACATCCGGCATCGGAAAAAGATGGAGCGGATGGCATTGCGGGCAGCGGAAAAGAAAGAAAAGGTCTCCGGTCAGTTCATGAATCGTGTTGTGATTGCGATGATTCTTGCAGCTTTTATCTTTACAGTCGTGATGATATTTGTGTTTGTGAGAACAGGGTCAGAGCCATCCACGCTGATTGAAAATGTATTCAGATTTCTTTCAGTCGAGGGCGGGGCAATGGCACTCATAAAATCCGTTAAGACGGTAACAAAAAAGAGGTCAGACAGAGAATCAGAAATACAACATGAGGACGAGCCGGAGCAATGTGAGGAGGAATGACAATGAAATTCATCACGGAGAACTGGTTTGTGCTTGTGGCATTTGCAGCGGTGGCAGCAGCGGGAGGGTATGCGGTATATACTTTCGTGAAAATGCCGACCGACAAGCAGTTGAAAAAGGTGAGGGAATGGCTGCTCTATGCGGTCACGAAAGCAGAAAAGGAACTGGGAGGTGGTACGGGTCAAATCAAACTGCGGTATGTATACGACATGTTCGTGGCAAGGTTCACATGGCTTGCACAGGTGATTTCTTTTGAAATGTTCAGCATGATGGTTGACGAGGCACTTGAGAAAATGAAAGGGATGCTTGAAAGCAACAAGGCGATGCAGGAACTTGTGAACGGAAAACCGGAGGATGATTTCGACAATGGAGAAACGGAGGGGATGAAATGATTTCAAACTGCGGACATGATGAAAATAACAGATACAAGGGCGGGAAAGCGGGAGACCAGACCGGAGGGGAATGGGCGTTGATTAAGTGGTATAACCGCCCGTGGAAATGCGTTCTCCGTCATCCGGATGCGAAAGTCCGGAAAATGATTTCGGATATGGCGACGGCAGCAGCAAAGAACAATAAAATCGGGTATGACCAAAGTGAACGGTATACCTTTTGGCAGCATTTGAAAGCGAGCGGTTACGACCCCGCAGGAATCACGGTCGCTTGCGAGGCTGATTGCAGTTCCGGCGTGGCTGCAATCGTAAAGGCTGCGGGTTATCGTTTGGGAATCCAAAAGCTGAAAGACGTGAGCATTTATTGTTATACCGGAAATCTGCGGGCAGCTTTAAAGGCTGCGGGGTTCGAGGTATTGACAGAAAGCAAATATCTGACAGGCGATGCGTATCTGCTTGAGGGCGACATCCTGCTCAATGATTCCTGTCACACCGCAACAAACGTGACGACGGGGGCAAAGGCAACAACGACGGAGCAGAACGCCTCAAACGGGGCAACGGTAGTCACAAAGGTTGATGCTGCACAGGGCAAGGATAAGACCCTCACCGGAACATATGAGGTCACAGCGTCGGACTTTTTGTCTCTGCGGGCAGGGGCAGGAACGGGAAAGACCGAACTTGCAAAGATGCAGCACGGAGAAAAGGTTCAGTGTTATGGATATTATACGGACGTTTCCGGCGTGAAATGGCTCTATGTGGTCTATAAGGGCATCACGGGATTCTGCTCAAACAAATATCTGAAAAAGAAATAAGGAGGACGGATTCATGTTATATTATTTAGGCAAAGGAACGCAGTTCAAGAAAGAGGAGTGCAAGGAATACAAAACCATTGAGGGGGCGTTGCGGGCAGCAGCAAAGGACGAGACCCTCACCGTTTGGGATGAAAACGGAAAAATCGTCGGAGGGCTGACTGACAATGTTCCGGAGGGAGCATTGAAAACAAATCCGGATGGAAGCGTTCCGGCGTTTGATGAAAACGGTCATCCGGTCGGAACGGTGGACGCAGAGACGGCAGCAGCGGTCACGGGAGCGGTGGCACAGAAAGCCACCGGAGAGAGCGCAGAGACCGCCACAGACGGGCAGAACGGGGCAGAGCCGGAAAAGAGTACACCGGAGACCGAAAACGCCGGAAATGGCGCAAATACAGAGCCGGAAAAAGGCGGGCAGGATTTCGGAGGAGGCGACGGGCAGCAGGAGGCACAGAAAGCCACCGGAGAGAGCGCAGAGACCGCCACAGACGGGCAGAACGGGGCGGAGCCGGAAAAGAGTACACCGGAGACCGAAAACGCCGGAAATGGGGCGAATACAAAGCCGGAGGAAAGCAAGACCATCATTCCACAGGGAACAATGAGAGTGACGGTCATTTGCGACGGCACACTCAACTTGAGACGTTCAGCAGACTGGGGGAACGGGAATATTTGCGGTCGTGCATCACGGGGGCAGTCGTACTATGTGAAAGCGATTCATACAGTGCAGGGAAAGAAGATGGTGCAGACGATTGATGACGTTTATCTGTCCGGACAGTCTGAACATGTACAGTTTGAGCAGTTATAAGAAAAAGAGGACGGCGGGGCATGATGTTCCCGCCGTTTTTCCTGTCTGAATGTTTTTACTACTAACTTATACCCACCGACGGGGAACCTTGACACACAGAACAGTAATGAAGTCATTGCGCTTTTGAAAAATGCGTCCAAACGGTATGAACAGACAATCATTATGATTACACATAACAGGAGCATTGCTTCTACCGCTGACCGGGTACTGCAGGTGTCGGACGGTATCATAACAGATTTCGGGAGGTGCGGCGAATGAAAGGCTATCTTGGTCTTGTTTCAGAATATGCAAAAGTCCATAAGAAGAAAAACCGCCTTACCATTATCTGCATTGCTATTTCTGTCATGCTGGTAACGGCAATTTTCGGAATGGCAGATATGAGCCTGAAAGCCCAAAAAGAGGAAGCCATACGGCGGTATGGAAACTGGCATACGATCATTTCCAATATCCCTTTAGAAACAGCGGACGCTATCAGCAACCGAAAAGACGTGTCTGTTTCCGGCTTTTTGGGTATGGCTTCCAGCACAACCTGGCAGGGAAAAGAATTGATTATCCAAAGCAGCAGCGAGGAACTTGCGAAACAAATGAATTTATCAGTTACCGAGGGGCATTACCCTGTTTCGGAAGCGGAAGCATTGTTAGACAGGCAGGGCTTGGAGCAATTCGGGCTGTCTATTGGAGATACGGTTGAAATTGTATATAGTGACGGGCAGACAAGGCAATATCAGATTTCAGGCACTTATGGCGATTTTTCCAGTTTGCAGGGAACAGACGCACATGGATTACAACTGGCAGAGGGTGGGCTGCGCTTCCTGCCGGAAACAGAATATCAGGAATATGATTATATCCAATTTAAGAACGGAACCAATATCAACCGTGCAAATGAAGAAATAAAAGCCGAATTTTCCCTGACAGATGAACAGATTTCTACAAATGTTATGCTTCTTGGCTTAATGGGGCAAAGCAAAGATACTACCATGCTGGAAGTCTACCTTACTGCGGCAATCCTTTTTGTCCTTGTTGCCATGACTGGAACATTTATGATTGCCAGCAGCTTTAATATGAGCATTTTGGAGAGGACACAGTTTTTCGGCTTACTGCGCTGTCTTGGGGCTACAAAACGGCAGATTAAACGGTATATCCGCAGGGAGGGATTATTATACTGCCTGAAAGCAATTCCTGTCGGGTTACTTTCGGGGAGTGTCATTCTATGGATTGCTGTTTATGTATTAAATGCGATTAACTCACAATATCTCCCGGAAATGCCGCAGTTTCAATTCAGCTTTCCCGGCATATTAGCGGGGACGGTAATAGGTGTTTTTGTTGTGATGATTGCGTCAAGTTCTCCGGCTAAAAATGCCGCAAAGGTATCTCCGCAAACAGCCGTAACAGGGAATATCAATCAGACTGCCCACCAAAACTTCAAAAAAGCGTCCAATACAAAAGCATTTCATGTAGATACGGCTATGGGACTGCGCCATGCCTTTTCTAACAAGAAAAGCATGATTTTGATTGCGGGTTCTTTTGCAATCAGTATTACCCTGTTTTTGTGTTTTACCATATTGATTACGTTTATGAACCATGCGTTAAGCCCCTTGAAGCCTTATGCGCCGGATTTGACGGTAGAGGGAAATGAACCGCATATTTCTCTGCCCCATTCCCTGAAAGAAGAAATAGAACAGCTTCCGGGAACGGAAAAAGTATATGGGAGAATGTTTTGCACGGACATTCCCGCAAATGACAAAAAAGGCTCCAACAGGGCAACTTTAGTTTCTTATGATGAACCTCAATTTTCATGGGCAAGTGATGTGTTGATTTCCGGGGATATTGAAAATGTTCAGAATGGAAACGGCGTTTTAGTGGATTATGGCTATTCACAGGAATTTCATTGGGAGATTGGCGACATTATCACGTTGGACATAAACGGCACAACGCATGAAGCGACGGTTTCCGGCATTGTGTCTGACGTTCCGCTGGATTCTGGGAGTGGGGAGTGGATTATTGTCTGTTCCGAAAATATGTTTACCGCTTTAACGGGTATTACAGATTATAAGATTATCGAAGTTCAGGCAAGTACAGACATATCCGGGCAGATCAGGAACCTGATTACTCCTGATATGAAACTGCTTGATATGCGGCAGCACAACGAGGAAGTACGCACCGGGTATTTTGCTATGGCGGTCTTTGTCTATGGATTTCTGATCGTGATTGCGCTGGTGGCTTTAATCAATATTATCAACACAGTCAATGCGAGCGTTTCCAGCAGGATCAATCATTATGGTGTCATGCGGGCAGTCGGAATGTCGGGGAAACAAATTCAAAAGGTAATACGGGCAGAAGCCGCAGCTTACGCTATCACTGGCAGCATTGCCGGGGCTGTATCAGGGTTATTCCTGCACCGCTTTTTCTTTGAAATGCTTATTACTTCTAATTGGGGGCAGGAATGGGAACCGCCGTTATTGGTTCTTGCCGTAGTAATTTCAGCGGCAATCCTGACTACATTTATTGCTGTCATTGCACCGTCCCGGAAGATTAAAAAGACAAGCATTGTCAATGTAGTAAATGCGGGGTGACAGACTATGAAAAAAATCTTAATTGTAGATGATTACCCTGATATTTTAGAGGGATTAAGCTATGTTCTGAAAGACCATTATGAAGTAACAACCGCTGGCAATCTGA
>Ga0137306_101161_pt1 | contig 28557 bp, 22 predicted proteins | sample Inofroosms_March_FD_97187 | JGI IMG/M metagenome (GOLD analysis project Ga0137306, IMG submission 97187) | Mouse cecal microbial communities from Vienna, Austria - N-Acetylneuraminic and N-Acetylglucosamine D2O microcosms_March | ecosystem: Host-associated > Mammals > Digestive system > Large...
TGCCGAGCATTCTTTCTCAATTAACTTGGCATACACCTTCTAATAATCATGCCGACAGTTTCCAAAGGTTAACCTTTGGCTCATTTGGGATATTTTCAGCGTTGACTTGTCGATGCGGCTCGGAAAATTCCCTAATGAGCTAAGGAATTTCCTTGATGCCTCGGAGTTGATGATTTTGTTGCACCCGGTATAGTGGTTTACCATTGTACCGGGTGCAATGATTATAGTCGGTTATGGGTGGCGAGTTCGGGGATTACGGGTAATACCGAAATATAAACTCGCTCCACCCTTAAAACGCTTTTTATGGCAATGAGAAAAACAGAGAGCGGCCACGGCTGTGACTGCGGTTTCAGTGGTGTCTTTTAGAATAAAAGACCTCCCGAAACATACTAATTGTGTACTAAATGCGAAAAATAGGGCAAAATAAGATAAATGCATAGAAATACTTTGCGATATAACTACTCGAAAATTAACGACAATGAGTGTCTTTGAATGTCAGTGAATATATGGCAAAATACTAACAACGGAACAAAGGTAGCAAATTTTGCGTACCTGCAAGACGGAATCGCACTCCAAGCCATTAGTCAGAAAGTTGAGGTCAAATTGATTCGCACAACCTAATTAATAATTGGCAAATTGTCGAGCACGCACGTGCACATGCACACTCTTGTGCAAAAGTAATTTTCGGTGCTTGTAGACTCTACGGAATGATTTCGACAAAAGTTTTTTTGGAGATTGACTGATAATTATTAACTTTGCGTGGATATTAACTCCGCGGCATTCTGCAGATGCCGTAACCATGAAGACAATCAATAACATCATTATAACATATCTTTAGAGATATTTATGGCAGAAAATAAAGAAAAACTGTTTGACCAGTTTCCCGAGACGAGCTACGCAGAGTGGCGAGCCAAGGTAGAAGCCGACCTCAAAGGTGCGGACTTCGATAAGAAACTGGTATGGCGCACAAACGAGGGCTTCAACGTACAGCCCGTATATCGCGCCGAAGATATCGCAGGTCTGAAAACCACCGATTCTCTCCCCGGTCAGTATCCCTATGTGCGCGGCACTCGCTGCGACAACGACTGGCTCTCACGTCAGAATATTGTTGCCGATACCCCCGAGGAAGCCAATGCCATAGCACTCGACGTGCTCAACAAGGGCATCAATTCGCTCGGTTTCAAAGTATCCGACGCTGCCGAAGTGGCTACCGTTCTCAAAGGCATCACCCTCTCGGCTGTTGAAGTGAACATCTCCTGCTGCCCCCGCTGCGCTGTTGAAGTGGCCGAAGCTCTTGTGAAGCTCGTAAAGGCCGAAGGCTGCGAGGCCACATTCAAAGGCTCTGTAAACTACAATCCTCTCCGCCGCAACTTCCGTCACGGCGTTGAAGGCGTCGACGAAGCTTCTGTTGTGGCCGAAGCCTGCAAGTTGCTCGACACCGTTGCCGACGTGCCCGGCCTCCGCTGCCTGGCTGTCGACTCTGAAGTGCTCGCCAACGGCGGTGCTTTCATCTATCAGGAACTCGGCTATGCCCTCAACTGGGGTGCCGCCTGGCTCACTGCGCTCACTAACGCCGGCCGCAGCGTCGACGAAGTTGCCTCGCGCGTTAAATTTAATATGTGCGTGTCGTCGAATTTCTTTATGGAAATTGCAAAATTCCGCGCCGCACGCATGCTCTGGGCTCAGATTGTGAAGCAGTACGAGCCCAAAAACGAGGACTCGCCCAAGATGATGGTCTGCGCCACTACCTCGCGCTTCAACCAGACAATCTACGACGCATATGTGAACCTGCTCCGCAGCCAGACCGAAACATTCTCAGCCTGTGTAGCCGGTGTAGACTCGATTGTCGTTACCCCCTTCGACACTCCTTATAAGAAACCCGATGCTTTCTCGGAGCGCATTGCCCGCAACCAGCAATTCCTGCTCAAAGAAGAGAGCCATATGGACAAGGTGGTTGACCCCGCCGGCGGTTCTTACTATGTGGAAGAACTCACTGTGGCTATCGCAGGCGAGGCCTGGAAACTATTCCTCGAGACAGAGGAAACTGGAGGTTTCTTCAATGCCGTAGGCAACGGCGACGTTCAGCGGGCTGTAAACGCTTCTTGCGAGAAGCGCCACACCGACGTGGCACGCCGCAAAGAAGTGCTGCTCGGCACCAACCAGTATCCCAACGTGAACGAGAAAGCCGCCGACAAGATTGAAAACAGCGGTTGCTGCTGCCACTGCGGCTGCAACACCGAGAAGGGCCCCAACGCTCTCGCCATGAAGCGCGCCGCCACCGATTTTGAAGAACTCCGTCTTGCCACCGAGGCCGCTCCCCGCCGTCCCAAAGTGTTTATGCTTACTATAGGCAATCTCGCCATGCGTCTTGCCCGAGCTCAGTTCTCTACCAACTTCTTCGGTTGCGCAGGCTACGAAATCATCGACAATCTCGGCTTCAATACCGTTGAAGAGGGTGTCGACGCAGCTCTCGCCAAGGAGGCCGATGTTGTGGTGCTCTGCTCGAGCGACGACGAATACGCAATCCTCGCTCCCGAGGCATACAAGTATCTCAACGGTCGTGCCGAATTTGTCGTTGCCGGCAATCCCGCATGCACCGACGAGCTCAAGGCTGCCGGCATCAATGACTTCGTTCATGTGCGCTGCAATGTGCTCGACACACTCCGTGATTTCAACAACCGTCTTCTCAATAAATAAAAACAGGTGTCTTTTTGCCTGGCCAAAAGATTATGAAACCCGATTTTAAAAATATCGACATAACGTCCGGTACAGTCGGAGCAGCCACCTGCACCTGTAACTCAGGTGAAACCTGGCTCACTCCCGAGCGCATACCGGTAAAATCAGTATATACAAAAACCGACCTTGAGGGCCTCGAGCACCTCAACTATATGTCGGGTCTGCCTCCCTTCCTCCGTGGCCCGTACAGCGCCATGTATCCCCTCCGTCCCTGGACTATCCGCCAGTACGCCGGCTTCTCTACTGCCGCAGAGTCGAACGCTTTCTACCGCCGCAACCTCGCGTCGGGTCAGAAAGGTCTCTCCGTGGCCTTCGACCTTGCCACACACCGTGGCTACGATGCCGACCACACCCGCGTTGTGGGCGATGTGGGCAAAGCAGGTGTGTCAATCTGCTCGGTTGAAGACATGAAAGTGCTTTTCGACGGTATTCCTCTCAACAAGATGTCGGTGTCGATGACAATGAACGGTGCCGTTCTTCCCGTGCTCGCTTTCTACATCAACGCAGGTCTTGAGCAGGGTGCCAAACTCGAAGAAATGGCAGGTACAATCCAGAACGACATCCTCAAAGAGTTCATGGTGCGCAACACCTATATTTATCCGCCCGAGTTCTCGATGCGTATTATCGCCGACATCTTCGAGTACACATCGCAGAACATGCCCAAATTCAACTCTATCTCGATTTCGGGCTACCACATGCAGGAAGCCGGAGCAACATGCGACATCGAGCTTGCCTACACCCTCGCCGACGGTCTTGAATACCTCCGCGCCGGTGTGAACGCAGGTCTCGACATCGACTCTTTCGCTCCCCGTCTGTCGTTCTTCTGGGCTATCGGCATGAACTACTTCATGGAAGTAGCCAAAATGCGTGCCGCTCGTATGCTCTGGGCAAAGATTGTGAAGCAGTTCAACCCGAAGAACCCCAAATCGCTCGCACTGCGCACACACAGCCAGACATCGGGATGGTCGCTCACCGAGCAGGACCCCTTCAACAATGTTGGCCGTACCTGCATCGAGGCTATGGGCGCCGCGTTGGGTCACACTCAGTCGCTCCACACCAACGCTCTCGACGAGGCTATTGCACTTCCCACCGATTTCTCGGCGCGTATTGCACGTAACACACAGATTTATATTCAGGAAGAGACTCAGGTTACACGCGCAATCGACCCCTGGGGCGGTTCGTACTACATCGAGGCTCTTACCGACGAAATCGCTCACCGCGCCTGGGAGCACATCCAGGAAATCGAAAAGCTCGGCGGCATGGCCAAAGCTATCGAGACCGGTATTCCCAAGCTCCGCATCGAAGAGGCTTCTGCCCGCACACAGGCCCGTATCGACTCGGGTCGTCAGACCATTGTCGGTATCAACAAATACCGACTCGACCACGAAGATCCCATCGACATTCTCGAAATCGACAACACCGAGGTACGTCGCGAGCAGATTGAGCGTCTCGACACACTCAAGGAAAACCGCGATGAAGAAGCTGTGAAGAAAGCCCTCGCAGACATCACAGAGTGCGTCCGCACAAAAGAAGGCAACCTTCTCGATCTCGCTGTCAAGGCGGCCGGACTCCGTGCAACTCTCGGCGAAATTTCAGATGCCTGCGAAGAAATCGTGGGCCGTTATAAAGCTCAAATCAAAACTATCTCCGGCGTGTACGCAAACGAAACTCATCAAGACCCCGACTTTGTCAAGGCTCAGCAGATGTGCGAGGCCTTTGCCAAGCGCGAGGGCCGTCAGCCCCGTATCATGATTGCAAAGATGGGTCAGGACGGCCACGATCGCGGCGCAAAAGTTGTTGCTACCGGCTATGCCGACTGCGGCTTCGACGTCGACATGGGACCGCTCTTCCAGACCCCGGCAGAAGCTGCGCGAATGGCCGTGGAGAACGACGTTCACATTCTCGGCGTTTCGTCGCTCGCTGCAGGTCACAAGACCCTCGTTCCACAGGTTATCGAAGAACTCAAGAAACTCGGTCGCGAAGACATTATGGTAACTGCCGGCGGTGTGATTCCCGCCCAGGACTACGACTTCCTCTACAAGGCAGGTGTTGCTGCCATCTTCGGCCCCGGCACACGGATTCCCGTGTCGGCTATCAAGATGCTTGAGCTTCTCAACGAAGAATAATCGATTTCAGACGGCCTAAAGCCGTTGAACGTATAACATTTCCCCCGGGGCCTCCTTAACCCCATCCATGAGGAGGCCCCAACATCCCGAAGACGATGTTTGTCGAGAGACACGCATCGTTTTTTTTCGCATTACTCCAACGCCGCCTGCGATTATAGTCGGGGCTGAGTCGGGGGTAAGAAATGACGTGTTGGGTAAGGCCGCGGGGCGGAGGCAAGTGAAATCAGGATGCGAAGAGGCGCTGGAACATGATTGCGTCGGCGTATGAGCGTCGTCGGCGCAGCCATGAGCGTAGGCGTCCGGCCGGTTTGAAGCCGCAAGCCGTGAAGAGGGCTTTCGATGCTTCGTTGTCGAGTGCCACGATTGCAGCAAGCTGATGCATGCCGAGGGTCGACTCTGCATATTGGCAGAGCATGTCGAGTGCCTCGGTGGCGTAGCCTTGCTGCCGGAACCCCTCAGTGATGATGATGCCCACAAAACCACGGCGGTCGCGACGGTCGTAGTCGCTGATGTCGGCGGTGCCTATGGCCCGGCCGGTGGCTATATCTTCAATCACAAGCCGCAACTGGCCGTCGCTGTTTATGTCGGCGTTATAAGTATCGATATAATTGTGGAGCATGCTGCGGCTCACGGGCGCTGCGACAAATCCGCTGCCTTCTGCACTGTCGGAGTTTTCGAGAATATAGAGAAAATCGATGTCGTCGGGTTCGGGAGCCCGCAGACGTAGTCTTTTGCCAGTAAGAATCATAATAAAGGAGAGTGTAAATTATACAGATTGATGAAAGTTATAACTCGAATGGCGTTCGTGCCGTGAGCGAGCGTGCGAGAGTCACCTCATCGGTGTATTCGATTTCGTCGCCTACCGACACTCCGCGGGCAAGCTGGGTGATTTTGAGATCGGGATTTATGCGCGACAGCATGCGGTAGATGTAGTAGTTGGTCGTGTCGGCCTCGACCGTGGCACCTGTTGCAAGAATCACCTCGGATACCTCGTCGGCTTTCACCCTTTCGGCAAGCGATTGTATCTCGAGCAAATCGGGTCCGATGCCGTCGACGGGCGAAATAAGGCCGCCGAGCACATGGTAGAGACCTTCAAAACGGCGTGTGTTTTCGATGCTCATCACGTCTTTTACATTTTCGACGACACAGACAATCGACCTGTCGCGTTTTGGAGATGCGCACAGCGAGCACACCTCGCTTTCGCTTATATTATGGCACACCGAGCAGTATCGTATGCCGGTACGCAGATTTATGATTGCTTCTCCTATAGTTACAGCCTCGTCGGAAGGCCGTCTGAGCAGATGCAGAGCGAAGCGCAAGGCTGTCTTGCGGCCTACGCCCGGAAGGCGCGAAAGCGAGCTCACTGCATTCTCGAGAAGAGCCGATGAAAATTCCTGTTCCATACTACGAAGTTAATAATTATTTACGTAACGACAAAATAAGGGCGCTATCGGCATTTTTATTGGTAATAAAGTCGAATTTTATGACTTGTCATATATGTCTGTTTGAATAAACGGATATAAAAGCATATCTTTGCTAAGATATTTATCGATTGATACAAAATTAGGGTTATGCATAAAACAATTTTTGCGGGAATTGCGTTTGCGCTCACTTTTGTGGGCGTTTCTGCGCAGACCCCGCCGGCATTGACGCTCGACGACTGTCTGCGCATTGCATTGAGCGAAAATCCGACCGTGAAGGTGGCCGATATGGAAATTGAGCGGCTTGATTATTCTAAAAAAGAGGTCATCGGACAGTTGCTTCCGACGATAGACTTCGGAGCCAACTACAACCGCATGGTCGCCAAGCAGACAATGTATATGAATATGGATGCTTTCGGCGGCGGCTCGCAGGGTGACGATACCGGCGGCAATGTAGAAAAATCGCGTGCTTCGGGTGGCGACGGCGGCATAAAGGTGGGCCTCGACAATTCATATTCAATGGGTTTTACGGGTTCGATGCCTATCATAGCGCCTCAGCTGTGGAAAACGCTCCAGATAAGCGAGGCGCAGATACTTAGAAGCTATGAAGTGGCGCGTCAAAGCCGCCAGCAGCTTGTCAACCAGGTGAAAAGCGCCTATTATGCGCTACTGCTTGCAAACGACTCCCGTAAGGTGATACAGCAGAGCTACGACATGGCCGCGCTCACTTACGACACATACTCCAAGCAACATAAACTCGGCTCGGCATCGGACTACGACGTACTCCGCACTTCGGTAGCCATGAAAAATATCGAGCCTCAGCTTGCCCAGGCCGACATAAGCATCAAGCAGGCCAAGCTTCAGCTTCAGGTGCTCATGGGAATGCCTGCAACCCTCGATTTCACTGCTGCCGACGCACTGAGCAACTACGAAAAAGCATCGTATGAAACAGTGGTTGACCACAGTTACGCCGACAACGCCGACCTGCGCCTGCTCGACTACGATACGAAACTGCAGCGGAAAAACCTGGCATTGCAGAAACTTGCATATGCCCCCACGCTTGCTTTCACTGCCAATTACAACTGGACTTCGATGAGCAACGGTTCGCCGCTGAAAAATTTCCGCTGGAACCCTTACTCCACAATAGGTCTGACACTCAGCGTGCCCATTTTCTCGGGCGGTCAGCGCTACAGCAGGGTGAAGCAGGCCAATCTGCAGCTCGAAGAGCTGCGTCTTCAGCGCGAAAACCTCGAACGCAGTGTGGCCATGCAGGTCGACCTCGCTATTGACAACATGCAAATCAACATAAAACAGATATCTTCGTGCAGCGAGAGCGTTATCCAGGCCGACAAGGCACATACAATTATGGAAAAAAGTTTCGAAATCGGAGCGGCGAGCTATCTCGATCTCCGCGATTCCGAACTCGTACTCACGCAGGCACGTCTGGCCTACTATCAGGCAATCTATAACTATCTCATTGCCGGAAGCGAACTCGAACTGCTTCAGGGTACAGCTCCCGTCGACCGGTATACAAACAAGTAAAACAATCTTTAGCCGATGAAAACCTATATCACAATTCTTTCTGCCGCACTTGTTGCCTCAACGGTGTCGTGCAGCCGCGAAGAAGCCAAAACTGAGGAGAAAGAAGAGTTGCCCGTTGTCACTGTCGATGTCGTGCACTCTAAAGCCGTTCCCCAAAGTCGCGAATACACTGCCAATGTTGAAGCCGAAAACCTCAACAATATTGCACCTGCGACTCCAAACCGTATAAAAACAATCCGTGTCGATGTCGGCGACCGCGTACAGGCCGGTCAGACTCTTGTGACTCTCGATTCTTCGAACAGCGACCAGATTCGTATCAATCTCGAGCAACTTGAACGCGAGTATAACCGTGCCGTGCAACTCCTCGAAATCGGCGGCGGCACGCAGCAGGCTGTCGACCAGCTTAAGGCTCAGCTCGATGCCGCAAAGTCGCAATATGCAAATATTCAAGAAAATACCGTGCTGAGTTCGCCCATTACCGGTGTAGTGACAGCCCGCAACTACGACCCGGGCGATATGTCGGGCAACCTGCCTGTGCTCACCGTCGGTCAGCTTTCGCCAGTTGTGAAGGTGCTTGTCAATATCAGTGAGAACGATATGGCCGACGTTTCTGTCGGTCAGCCCGTGAGCATCAATCTCGACGCTTATCCCGGAGAGACATTCTCCGGAAAAGTATACCGCGTCTATCCCACTGTCGACCCGGCGTCGCGCACATTCGGTGTTGAAATACGTATACCCAATCCCGGTGAACGCCTCAAACCCGGCATGTTTGCCCGTGTGGAGATAGGCTTCGGCGAGCGAGAGAATGTCGTGGTTCCCGACCGAGCCGTTGTGAAACAGACAGGCTCCGGCAACAAATATGTGTATGTGCTTCACGGCAACAAGGTGTCGTACAACCGTGTTGAGCTCGGACGTCGCCTCGACAACGCCTATGAGCTTATCGAGGGCGTGGCCGACGGCGACACTGTGGTCATAACCGGCCAGAGCCGCCTTGCCGATGGTGTAGAAGTTGAAGTACAATAACCGATAAATACTCGCTGCTATGAGTTTATACGGCAACGCTGTAAAGCGTCCTATCATGACCACCCTCTGCTTTGTGGCAGTGGTGATTCTTGGTCTGTTCTCTCTCAACAAACTTCCGATTGACCTATATCCCGATATAGAGACAAACACCATTATGGTGATGACAACATACTCGGGTGCCAGTGCGCAGGATATAGAGCAGAATGTGACACGTCCGCTTGAAAATGTGCTCAACTCCGTAAGCAACCTCAAGCATATCACGTCGAAATCGCGCGAGAATATATCGGTGATAACCCTCGAATTCGAGTATGGCGAAGACATCGATGTGCTCACAAACGATGTGCGCGACAAACTCGATATGGTATCGTCGATGCTACCCGATGAGGCCGAGAACCCCATTATCTTCAAGTTCTCGACCGACATGATTCCTATCATAATACTATCGGTGCGTGCTACCGACAGTATGCCCGGTCTGTACAAAATTCTCGACGACGCTGTCGCCAACCCTCTGGCCCGTATCTCGGGAGTGGGTTCGGTATCGATTTCGGGCGCGCCAAAGCGTGAAATCCACGTCTATGTCGACCCCGTGCGTCTCGAGGCCTACAATCTCACAGTGGAGCAGATTGGCTCGATAATCGGTGCTGAGAACCGCAACATTCCCGGTGGTACATTCGATATCGGCTCCGATACTTATGCTCTCCGAGTGCAGGGCGAATTTTCTTCGTCGGACCAGATGGCCGATATCGTTGTCGGCACAAGCGGAAACAAAACCATCTATCTCCGTGATGTGGCTCGTATCGAAGACTCGCTCGAGGAGCGCACCCAGCAGACATTCAACAACGGTGAGCAGGGTGCTATGATTGTTATCCAGAAGCAGAGCGGCGCTAATTCGGTGCAGATTTCCGACCAGGTGCTCAAAGTGCTTCCGTCGCTGCAGAAGCGTCTGCCCTCCGACGTGAAACTCGGCATAATCGTCGACACCTCCGACAATATCCGCAATACAATCGCCTCGCTTGTCGAGACAGTGCTCTATGCGCTTCTGTTTGTGATTATTGTGGTGTTTATGTTTCTGGGCCGATGGCGTGCGACGCTCATCATCACCATAACGATTCCCATATCGCTCATCGCATCGTTCATCTACCTCTACGCCACAGGCAATACGCTCAACATCGTGTCGCTGTCGGCCTTGTCAATCTCAATCGGTATGGTTGTCGACGATGCCATTGTGGTGCTCGAAAACGTTACCACTCACATTGAGCGAGGCTCCGACCCCAAGCAGGCCGCAGTGCATGGCACAAACGAAGTTGCCGTGTCGGTAATTGCCTCGACGCTCACGCTTATTGCGGTGTTCTTCCCTCTCACACTCGTAACGGGCATGACTGGCGTGCTCTTCCGTCAGCTGGGCTGGATGGTGACTATCATGATGATAATATCTACGGTCTGTGCTCTGTCGCTCACGCCAATGCTCTGCTCGCAGCTGCTGCGCCGCACAAATAGTCACGGCAGACTCTACACAATATTCTTCACTCCGATAAACAAGGGCCTCGATGCGTTCGACCGCGGTTACGGCCGTCTTCTCAAGTGGGTTGTGGGGCATAAGACAGTGACATTCGTCGTCTGCATTGCCACATTCATCGGCTCGCTCTTCCTCATGAAGAGTGTCGGCACAGAGTTTTTCCCTACTGCCGACGATGCGCGACTGCGAGCCAACCTCGAGCTGCCCATCGGCACACGAGTAGAGATTGCCCAGGATGTGATGACACGCCTTGTAGACCGCTGGAAAGAAGAGTATCCAGAAATAACCGTGCTGAACTATACCACCGGCACGGCCTCGAGCGACAATACCTTTGCATCGCTCAGCGACAACGGTCCGCACATCGTGTCGATGAACATCCGTCTTTCCGACCCCGGCGAGCGCGAGCGCTCTTCGACAGAAATCGCGGGACTCATGCGTAAGGATTTGCGCGATTTCCCCGAATTCAAGAAAGCCCAGATTTCTGTAGGCGGCATGGGCATGGGCGGCCAGGCCTCTATCGACTATGAGATTTATGGCTACGATTTCACCGAGACCGATTCTGTGGCGCGTATGTTGCAGTCGGCGCTGCTCAAGATTCCGGGAGCGGCCGACGTTATTATCTCGCGTGCCGACTATCAGCCGGAGTATCAGGTCGACTTCGACCGCGAGAAACTCGCTCTCTACGGCCTCAATCTCTCCACGGCTGCAAGCTATCTGCGTAACCGCATCAACGGTCAGCTCGCCTCACAGTTCCGCGAAGACGGAGAGGAATACGACATAAAGGTGATGTATGCCCCCGAGAGCCGTACCTCGATTGAAGACATTGAGAATATACTTATCTACAACAATGCAGGCAATGCCGTTCGTGTGCGCGATGTGGGCAAGGTAGTGGAGCGCTTCACGCCTCCTACTATCGAGCGCAAAGACCGTGAGCGCATTGTCACCGTGTCGACCACAGTGCAGGATGTGCCTATGAGTCAGGTTGTGGAAACATCGCTTGCCGAAATAGGCAAAATGGATATTCCTCAGGGTGTGTCGATTCAGCTCGCCGGCTCGTATGAAGACCAGCAGGATTCGTTCCGCGACCTCCTTACATTGGCGGTGCTCATCATCATTCTTGTATACATTGTCATGGCGGCACAGTTTGAGAGTTATACCTACCCGGCGATTATCATGACCTCGCTGCTCTTTGCCTTCTCGGGCGTATTCCTCATACTGTGGATGACCGGCCACACACTCAATGTGATGTCGATGATTGGCGCTATTATGCTTATCGGTATAGTTGTTAAAAACGGTATAGTGCTCATCGACTATATATCACTCAACCGCGAACGAGGCATGTCGATAACCCGTGCCGTGATTGACGGTGGCGAGTCGCGTCTTCGTCCTGTTGTGATGACATCGCTCACTACCATTCTCGGCATGGTGCCTATGGCAATCGGCACAGGACAAGGAGCGGAGACATGGCGCCCGATGGGTACTGCCGTTATCGGCGGTCTTACCTTCTCCACAATTCTCACCCTGCTCTTCGTGCCTATGCTTTACTGCGTATTTGCTTCGCAAGGTGTGAAAAACAACCGTCGCAAGCACCGCAAGGCTTTGCTTGCCAAGAAATAGAATGCTGTTCAACGTTCACAATTCCAATTATTATGAAAGCTATTTTCATCGCCTTCGACCAGGCGCATTACGATAGAATAATCGATATGCTCGAGCATCTTAACTGCCGCGGCTTCACTTCGTGGAGCCAAGTCTCGGGCCGCGGAAGCAACGACGGTGAGCCGCACTATGGCTCGCATGCCTGGCCTTCGCTCGCTTCTGCCGTCATTACAATGGTCGACGACAACCGAGTGGAATCGGTGCTTGCCCGGCTGCGTGAATTTAACGACGACCGTCCGAAACTCGGCCTGCGAGCCTTTGTGTGGAATATCGAAGATTCTATCTGATACTGTCTACAATAATTTATTTTTTGCAATATGAGAAAATCACTGATTCTCCTTTGCGCGATTCTTCTTTCAGGTTTCGCCCTTCGCGCGCAAAGCGATATATTTGAAAGCAGCGAAAACAGTCCTTACTTCGGAGCTCGTCTTTCTCTCGATATATCTTGTCCGACCAATATTTCTGGTCCCGATGTTGTTCATGGTGTGCATACGAGCATCAAGGCTTTCAACAACGCTGCCGGGTTTGAAATCGGCGGTATATACAACATACCCCTGTGGAAGAATCTCTATTTTGAGCCCGGACTATCGCTCTACTACAATACGATGAAGTTTCACGACGGCTTCCTTGCCGGTGTAGAAGATATACACGGTGTAGAGAAGGTCGGTGGGTCGGTACGCCGCTTTGGCTTCAGAATGCCCCTTGTGGCCGGTTATCGATTCGACTTCGAGCCTGTGGCCATATCGGTATTCACCGGACCGGTAATCTCGCTCGGACTCTTTGGCCGCACACACATCGAAGGCGAAGGCCAGGGCATAACTGTGTCGCGAAACTCAAACTGCTTCGCCGACGACGGCATCTGCCGCCGCACGGATATCGGCTGGCGTTTTGGTGTAGGCGGCACGTGGGGCAACTATGTGCTTCAGGTATACGGTACTGTGGGCGCGTGCAACATGTTTAAAAACGGCGGCAACCTCAAGTATCACGACAACAACGTGGCAATAGCTCTCGGCTATAATTTCTAAAAAAAATAACACTTTTTCATCGAGGAGGGTGCGTCGTTCCGGCGCGCCCTTTCTGTTAATTGAAGAAGCGAGACACTATATACGCGCCGACAGTGGATGCGACAAGGAAGAGCGGAATGACAATCGACGGATGCTCAGGAAGCCCTAAGTGCTCCATAATTATTTCGCCGTAGCGGATTACAAGGTGGTGAATCATGTAGAAGCTGAAACTTATGCTGCCAAACCACAGCAACGGGCGCTTGTGCAGCAGCGCGCTCACCACTCCGCCCTTGGTATCGAAAATCGTAAATACGGTTATCACAGCAATAGCCGGCAACCACCATAGCGACGCCGTGGCGAAATTTATGCACACATAAGGGTATGCCAGGAACGTGCCCACGAGCAGAGCAACGACACACAATTCAATAGCCGATTTTGTGCCATAGGACAGCGCTTCGGCCCGAGTACAGGCCTGCGTAGTGCGACTGCCATGCCACACTTGCCACAGCACTATGCCGAGGGTGAAGTCTACTACTCGCGAGAGCGGATTGACGTAGATTATGGAGTTGGCGTAGCTTGCAGGCAATATCGATACGACGGTGAAATATATGGCAAGGAGGACAATAGTGAACATAAGAAGCCCTCGCGTTTTAAGCTTGCGTATAAATCTTATTGCAAGAGGAAAGATGGCGTAGCAAAAGAGAATGTCGGAGAGAAACCACGACACGTCGTTGGCCGAAAAATAAATGTCGCTTATAGGTATCCAGCTTTGTAGCAGTAGCAGGTTGAGCGCCCATATGCGCAGGAGTCCCGTGTCGACCGCACGCAATTGCAATATTATGGCAGCCGCAAAGCACAGCAGATGTAGTGGATATATCTTGCCAAAGCGCTTGGTGATGAATGATTTAAAAGAGATTTTATGCCCGCATATTCGCGATTCATAGCCGTTGCAGAGCACAAAGCCGCTGAGAATAAAAAAGAAAGCCACACCCGCATCGCCTCCGGCATCGAACGAGGCAATGTGGTTCAGGAATATCAGTATGGCAAATATGCCGCGCAGCGACTGAAGTGAGTAGAGCATAATTTTTTACAAAAGTACGGATTAATCCTGTTCTTTTGCCAAAATGAGGGGTGAAATAAAGGTCTTTAGCTTCAAAAGTGAATGAAAAAATGAATATTATGGTGTGCTTCAAAGCACAAAATAATGCTGAAATTGTTGTAAATTTGCAACTGTTATATAAAAATGCTTATGGATGCTCAGGATAATCTGGTTTCGTATATCGAACAGAGTATAAAACAAAACTGGGAACTGCTGGCGCTCACCGATTTCAAAGGTCAGTCGTTTCAATACCGCGATGTGGCCCGAAAAATCGCCAAGCTTCATCTTCTCTTTGAGAATGCCGACCTGAAGCCCGGCGACCGCGTAGCGCTTTGCGGCCGCAACTCAGCGCAGTGGGCAATTGCCGCACTGGCTTCGCTCACATATGGTACCGTTACGGTGCCCATTCTGCACGATTTCAAGCCCGATAACGTGCATCACCTCGTGTGCCACTCCGAGGCAAAGCTTTTCTTTGTAGATTCGTCAGTCTGGGAGAATCTCGACCATGAAAGCATGTGCGACATTCGCGGGGCTGTGCAGATAAGCGATTATTCGCTGCTGTTTTCCCGCAGCAAAAAACTGACTCATGCGCGCGAAAACCTCAACCGTCTCTATGGTGAAAAATATCCCGAGCGTTTTACTCCCGATGATGTTGTCTATCGGCATATGGCACCCGACGACCTCGCTGTAATCAACTATACCTCGGGCTCTACAGGCTTTTCAAAGGGCGTAATGCTCAGTTTCCGCTCGATGTGGTCTAACATACAATATTCGATTGACGGGCTCAACTTTCTGAGTCCGGGCGACGGCATTGTTTGCATGCTTCCGCTGGCTCATATGTTCGGCCTGGCGTTCGAATTCCTGCACCCCTTTGTGAAGGGATGTCACATATCATTTCTCACGCGCACGCCTTCGCCTAAGGTTATAATGGATGCTTTCGCACAGGTGCATCCCAAACTTGTGATAACAGTGCCGCTTGTCATTGAGAAAATAGTGCGGACAAAAGTTTTTCCTATGCTCGACAAGCCTCTGATGAAAGTGCTCATGCACGTTCCATTTGTCGACAGCAAGCTCGACGAGGCAATACGCCAGAAGCTCATCGCGGCTTTCGGCGGTGCGTTGAAAGAGCTTATAATAGGTGGTGCAGGCCTAAACAAAGATGTGGAGACTTTTCTGCGTCGCATTCATTTTCCTTACACCGTGGGCTACGGCATGACCGAGTGTGGCCCGCTGATCGCCTATGCGCCGTGGCAGGAAAACCGACCAGGAGCGTGCGGCCGTGCCGTCGATCGCATGCAGGTGCGTATAGATTCGCCTGACCCCGAGCATGTTCCCGGCATAATATGGGTTAAGGGCGATGCTGTGATGCAGGGCTATTATAAGAATGACGAGGCCACAAAGGCCGTATTCGACGGCGACGGCTGGATGAATACGGGCGATATCGCACAGCTCGACAAAGATGGCTTCATCTATATCCGAGGCCGCGACAAAAACATGATTCTCGGCCCGTCGGGACAAAATATCTATCCCGAAGAGATTGAGCAGAAGCTTAACAATATGCCTTATGTGGCCGAGTCTCTCATCGTGGAGCGCCACGGCAAGCTTATGGCGCTCATTTATCCCGATATCGAAAGCGCCACACGGCAGGGTATGTCGGTGGAGCAGATTGATGCCCAGATGAAAGACAATATCGACAAGCTTAACCCCGAGCTGCCGGCCTATAGCCAGATTTCGGGCTATAAGGTTTACTCCGAAGAATTTGAGAAAACTCCCAAGCGCTCAATCAAGCGATACCTTTATCAGCACTAAGTCAAAGAGTGGCCGTATTGAGAAGATTCATTACTAAAAATTTCTAAATAGTACTTCTGTTGAATAATTATTGCTAAATTTGCAGCTTGAATAAACAATTAGAATCTATGTCGGAAATAAAATGTATAGGTATTCTTACGTCTGGAGGTGATGCCCCGGGCATGAACGCCGCCATACGCGCGGTGACTCGTTCGGCAATCTTCAGCGGACTTAAGGTAAAGGGTATTTATCGTGGTTTCAAAGGTCTTATAAGCGACGAGATAGTCGATTTTCGGACACAGAATGTGTCAAATATCATACAGCAGGGTGGTACCATTCTGAAAACTGCCCGAAGCAAGGAATTTATGACACCCGAAGGTCGTCAGCTCGCACACGACGTATTGCGCCGTCATGAAATCGATGCGCTTATCGTTATCGGTGGCGACGGCTCGCTCACCGGTGCCCGCATATTTGCCAACGAATTCAATATACCGATTATCGGTCTGCCCGGCACTATCGACAACGACCTTTACGGCACCGATACTACGATAGGTTATGACACGGCGCTCAACACCATCATGCAGTGTGTCGACAAAATCCGCGACACGGCCACCAGCCACGAGCGCCTCTTCTTTATCGAGGTAATGGGCCGCGACGCCGGCTTCCTTGCTCTCAACGGCGCTATCGCCTCGGGTGCCGAAGCTGCGATTATTCCCGAAATCTCAACCGAGGTCGACCAGTTGGCCGAGCTGATTCAGAACGGTTTCCGCAAGAGCAAGAATTCGTCGATAGTACTCGTTGCCGAGAGCCCTGTCACCGGAGGTGCTATGGGTCTGGCTGAGCGCGTGAAAAATGAATATCCGGGCTATGACGTGCGTGTGTCGATTCTCGGACATCTTCAGCGCGGTGGTTCGCCAACAGCTCACGACCGTATTCTCGCATCTCGCATGGGTGCGGCGGCTATCGACGCGCTTATGGAAGACCAGCGCAATGTGATGATAGGCATAAAGAACGATGAGATTGTGTATGTGCCTTTCTCAAAGGCTATCAAGAACGACAAGCCTATCAATCGCGAGCTGCTCAACACTCTGCGCCGCCTGTCTATCTGATACTTCCGCAACAAAATATACGCTTCGCGTCGAGACTGCAAATATCGATGCGAAGCGTTTTCTTTTTAGTGCTTAATCCTCAGCGGGTGTCACAGTGGCGAGCATTTCGTCGTACTCGGCCCATTCGGCATCGTTTTCGGCTATGATTCTCAGAGGCAGCAGGGGCAGCTCTGCGAGCGCGTGATTGAGAAAACGGTTGAAAATGTCGGTGTTGAACGTGTAGAACACCCAGTTACGCTCGCCTGCACCTGTGTAAATGCCGGTGAGTACAGCCGTATTCTTTCCCTTGAGTAGTTTCTCGAAGTTGGTGGTTATTGTCTCCAGCAACTCTGCGTCTTTTGCGTCGGGGAAGCCGAGGCTGTCGGCAGAGTAGGGGAGCGATATCTCCACGCGAATCGAGTATTTGGGCTTAGAGCGGAATTTAGCCATATTTGTAAAGGCGGTCACAATTATGGTGTTGCCGTTGTCGTCGGTGGCCGGAGCGGTGATTATGTCGTCCTTTTCTGTCATGGTAGTTCGTTTAAAAAAATTGCCGGCTGCCGCTTATGTGGCAACCGGCGATTATAGTAGAAAAAAGTATGGTCGGCGTGTAAGCCGGGTTATGTGAAGCGCGTACTTTCGTACTGCGACGAGATGCGGCACTCCGTCTGTCATTTATCTGGCTCTCACTGGGAGAGCGGTTAGCAGTCTACCCCCCGGCAATGGACGAGCAGCCCTTAAATGCCGGTATACTTGACCTTGCAACCCATAGGATGTGCGGCACACTACATTGCTGTAGTGTCCGGTGAGCTCTTACCTCGCCTTTTCACCCTTGCCTCCGCGGGGGAGGCGGTTGTTTTCTGTCACATTGACCCTACCGTTACCGATAGCTTCCCGTTAGGAAATATGGTGCTCTGCGTTGCCCGGACTTTCCTCTCATCTCTTATAGATAAGATGAGCGACAGACCCTCCGGCCATACTTTATAAAAAGGTTTCAGCCGCGGATAATTCCCCTCTGGGAATTGCGAATGAAGCTGAGTATGAAGTCGCGCTCTGCCGTGGGCTCCATTTCGGCTTCTATGCGTGCTATGGCTTCGGTGACATTGAGCCCCGAAGCGTATAATATGCGGTATATGTCCTGTATGCGAGCTATGGCCTCTGAGCTGAAGCCGCGGCGGTGGAGACCGATAGTGTTTATGCCGGTGTAGCTTATCGGCTCACGTGCGGCTTTTACATATGGCGGGATATCTTTGTTGACAAGTGCTCCGCCCTGCAGCATGACATGAGCGCCGATGTGGCAGAACTGGTGCACAAGGCTACCGCCGCCGATTACTGCAAAGTCGTCGACCTCAACCTCTCCGGCAAGCTGTGTGGCGTTGCTGATGATGACGTTGTTGCCCACGATACAGTCGTGCGCCACATGGCTGTAGGCCATTATGAGGCAGTTTGAGCCTACCACGGTGCGGCCTTTGGCTGCAGTGCCACGGTTCACGGTGACGCATTCGCGAAGCACGGTGTTGTCGCCGATAAATGCCTGAGTATCCTCGCCGCGGAACTTGAGGTCCTGAGGAATGGCGCTTATGACGGCTCCGGGAAATATAGTCACGTTTTTACCTATCCGGGCACCCGAAAATATAGTGACGTTCGAGCCAATGCGGCAGCCGTCGCCGATTTCCACATTGTCGTCGATAGTGGTGAAGGGACCAATCTCGACGTTAGCGCCTATTTTAGCGCCTGGATTTATGCAAACAAAGTTGTTGTTCATTACTTGTTCTTGATAATCTGAGCCATAAACTCGCATTCACACACTATTTTGTCGCCAACGAAAGCGCGGCCTTTCATAACGGCCATACCTCGGCGCAGAGGTGTCATGAACGAGACATGGAAAATGAGTGTGTCGCCGGGTACCACTTTCTGGCGGAACTTCACATTGTCGATTTTCATGAAATATGTTGAGTAGCGCTCGGGTTCGTCGACTATGCTGAGCACCAGCAGACCGCCGGTCTGTGCCATGGCCTCGACAAGGAGCACGCCGGGCATTACAGGTTCCTGAGGGAAGTGTCCCTGGAAGAAGGGCTCGTTTGTGGTTACGTTCTTTATGCCCACGATGTAGTTGTCCGATTTGTCGATGACTTTGTCGACAAGCAGCATGGGGTAGCGGTGCGGAATGCAGCGGCGTATTTCGTTGTTGTCCATCAGCGGCTCTGCATTCGGATTGTAAATCGGAGTCTGAATTTCGTGACGCTTGATGTCGTTGCGTATTGTTTTAGAGAGCTGTGCGTTGATGGTGTGGCCCGGTTTTGTGGCTATGATGCGACCCTTGAACGGCCGGCCGATGAGAGCCATGTCGCCGATAAGGTCCATGAGTTTATGACGTGCCGGTTCGTTTGGCGCGAAGAGCGGACGCTCGTTGATGTAGCCGAAAACTTTTGCATCGTGGTGAGGCACGCCCATGAGGTCGGCGAGCTTGTCGAGCTCTTCCTGAGTTTTGGGATGCTCGTAGATAACGATGGCGTTTTCGAGGTCGCCGCCACGAATGAGGCCGGCATGAAGCAGATGCTCGATTTCGCGGACAAATACAAAGGTGCGTGCAGCAGCGATTTCTTTGCCGAAGTCAAACATGTGGTCGAGTGTGGCGTACTGGTTGGCCAGGACTTCGGAGTCGAAATTCACCTTCACGTCGAGGCTGAATTCATCGTCGGGGAGACACATGAGTTTCGAACCTGTCTCGGGGTCGACAACTTCGATTTTGTGCTTTACGTAGTAGAAGTCTTTGTCCTGAGTCTGTTCGACCATGCCAACGGCGAGAATCGAATCATAGAATGGTTTTGCACTGCCGTCGAGAATCGGCATTTCGGGACCGTCGAGCTTGATGAGACAGTTGTCTACGCCGAGAGCATAGAGAGCCGACATTGCGTGCTCGATAGTGCTTACTGTCACATCGCCTTTGCCGATTACTGTGCCGCGGTTGGTCGATATCACGTTTTCGGCCAAAGCGTCGATTACGGGCTGGCCTTCAACGTCGGTGCGCTGTATTTTATAGCCGTGGTTATCGGGAGCCGGACAGAATGTGGCCTCAATGTTCCGGCCCGTGTGGAGGCCTTTGCCTTTGAGGGTGAATTCGCCGTTAAGAGTTATCTGCTTCATTGCGACTTATATATGAATGATGATTGGTTTACTTCTTTAGCTCGTTTACTGTGCGTTCGAGTTGGTTGAGTCTGCGGTACATGTCGGCGAGATTTTTTGCTGCCGCGGCATTGCGTGCGAAAGCAAGGGCCGGAATAGCCGGCGAGCCCATGATACGGCTGTCGGAGTCGACCGAGTTGGGAATTCCGCTCTGAGCGCCCACATATACGCGGTCTCCGACGTTGATATGGCCGGCTACGCCCACCTGACCGCCAAACATGCAGTTGGCGCCGATATGAGTGGAGCCTGCGATGCCCACTTGCGATGCCATAACAGTGTCGTGGCCTACTTCCACGTTGTGGGCTATCTGAATGAGGTTGTCGAGCTTCACGCCACGGCTTATGTGGGTGCGGCCTATTGTAGAGCGGTCGATAGTGGTGTTGGCACCTATTTCGACATCATCGTCAATCTGCACGATGCCAAGTTGCTCTATTTTGTGATATACACCCTGTGCGTCGGGGGCGAAACCGAATCCGTCGGCTCCGATTACGGCACCGGAGTGTATAATGCAGCGTGCGCCTATGCGGCAGCCGTAATATACTTTTGCGCCGGGATAGATAATGGTGTCGTCACCGATTTCCACTCCGTGGCCTATGTATGTCTGCGGATAGATTTTCACATTTTTACCAAGCTTGACACCGGGAGCGATGTAGGCGAACGCGCCAACGTAGCAACCTTCGGGAATTTCCACACCGTCGGCAATATGGCAGCCTTCTTCGATACCTGCAGGCGAGGGGCGGAGTGCTTTTGCTGCTACATTCATGAGCACGGCCAGAGCCGAGTATGGGTCGGCAACTCGGATGAGAGTGGCCGATACGGGCTTTTCTGCCACGAAATCGCGGCTTACAAGCACAATCGAGGCTCGGGTTGTGTAGATATAATGGGTGTATTTAGGATTTGCCAGAAAGGTAATCTGACCGGGCTGTGCTTCTTCGATTTTTGCGAAGTCGCTCACGGCAGCGGAGGGGTCTCCGTCGACTGTGCCACCGATATGTCCGGCTATGATATCTGCTGTCAGCTGCATAAAATTTCTTAGGTTGAGGGCGGCAGAAAAACGGCCGCATAAATTGCGACTGCAAAGTTCTGAAAAATTTTTGACATACTTATTATAAATGCATTGAAAAGTGACTTTTGCCTGTGAAGTGCACAGAAAAAGCGCCCTCCAAAGTCAGATTTGGAGAGGCGCTCTTAAGTGCTATGTGTTTAGGGTTGCTTTATTCAGTCGTCATATCGGACAAACTGTCCGTTTTTATCGAATTTTATGTCGACACCGTTCGAGAGCTCAACGTCGTAGCCCGAACGCTTTTTTTCGATACCTACAATCTTTTTGCCCGACATGTTGGCTTTAACATATTCTGCAATCAGCGAGGGAATGAAAGCTGATGGAATCGTTGCATTGTCGCCGACCTCGACATTCTTCCAGTTGCCGTCGCGGTCAAATGAAATTTCGGCACCGTTGGTGAGAATAACCTCATACTCCGACACGCGGCCGAAATCCTTGTCGATTTTTACGAAACTTACTTTGGCTTTGAAGTGCTTGGCCAGTATAGTCTGGGCTGCCTGCGGAAGTACACTTACGTCGTGGGAATATGTGTCGCGGGCTGCCGCAGCGGCCGAAGTTCCTATAAGTACCACTAAGGCAATGAGCAATTTCTTAATCATAATATTCTGTTTTAAGTCCTACTGATTAAACAACTGAGCCCTCGGTAAGTTTACAGCAGTCTGAAATAAGAATTAAATAATAATTGCGCCGGTCGAGTCAAAGACTGTTTTGTGAAAAAATTGTAATTTTGCCCCCTGATTACGGTTTGTAATACATTGCTTGACGATTTATACCCATATTGTCAAGCTAAAAAAACATCTATATACAGATATATGAAAATAGATTTAAGAGGACATGCCTCAATGTTTGGAGCCAATGCAATTTGGGGCATGATGTCTCCAATCGCTAAATTTGCAATGATCAGCGGCACAATAACCCCGTTGGTAGTAACCAATTTGCGTATTGCAGGAGCCATGATTCTGTTTTGGCTTGTGTCTCTGTTCATGAAGCCGGAACAGGTCGGGTCGAAAGACCTGGCAAAACTATTCGGAGCATCGTTACTTGCAATTATCTTCAATCAAGGCTGTTTCATTACCGGTCTGGGCATGACATCTCCGACAAACGCGTCCATAATTACCACAAGCATGCCGTTATGGGCAATGATTCTCGCGGCTTTTTTTCTTAAAGAGCCAATAACCGGAAAGAAAATCATGGGTATTGCAGCCGGAGCCTCGGGAGCTGTGCTTCTTATACTCGGCGGAAGTTCGGCAGGTGGAGCTGTATCTTCGTCGATATGGGGAGATCTAATGGTTTTGACGGCACAGTTGAGCTACGCTCTATATATAGTGCTTTTTAAAGATTTTGTATCCCGTTATTCAATTTTCACCGTAATGAAGTGGATGTTCACGTTTGCTTTTATATGTATAGTGCCTTTTTCTACCCAGCAGCTATCGGAGACAAGATGGGATGCTGTCACGTCTATGGAATGGGGAGCACTGTCATTGGTTGTCGCAGGAGCGACCTTTGGCTCTTACATACTTGTTGTAATCGGTCAGAAACGCCTTCGTCCGACTGTAGCAGGCATGTATAATTACATACAGCCTCTTGTGGCTTGCATAGTTGCAATATTATGGGGAATGGATACATTTGGCATAACCAAGGCTTTTGCAATACTATTGATATTTGCCGGAGTATTCCTTGTAACCATGAGCAAAAGCCGTAAAGATATAGAGTTGGAAGGAAATGCAATATAGAGCCCGAAGATGCCAAGCCGGAGCACCCCGAGGTATACGAATAGACCAACGCTATCGGGAGAAACAACAGCCTCCGTCGGCGACGTTTTTATAAGTCAAACATTTTCAATAAACTATCGTATGATAGCCGACGGAGCACTTCCTTGTCCGCGTACTTCATTGCCTTGCTGGACTTTTTTGCCATACCCTATTGTGTAAGTAACAGACAGGTTTATGCTTGCATGGGATGAGGGGCTATATATCTGTTTATATTCCGAGTAGAGCGGAGTGTTTTTTACCCATGTCTCGTTGCGCCATCCTTTATTAAAGATATTTTTCGCAGCGAGATTCAAAGCCCATGTACCGTTACCCCAACCGATTGAGAGCATATGGAAATTACGACCACGAATAATATAGTTGGAGTTTTCGGTCAATGTCTGTTGAGGATTGCCCCACGATGCGAGTATATTGAAGGATTTCCAATAGTATACGCCTTGCAGTTGAACTCGGAACGGATAATCTGAATCCGCATAGTCGCCCGTAATCTCATAAGCGTTTTGTGTAAGGTTAGCGTATAATTGAAGACTGTTGTTGAATAGTTTATAATCGGCGGCGACTCCCAGGTAGTAATGTCTGTAAGAACCATTGTTTATGTAATCGCGTATTAACGCCGCACCATCTTTATAAGGTCTGTAGATAGTGGCAACTCGATTGAAGTCTTGTTCGTATCCGACAAAAGCCGCCAATGAAAAGGAATTGTTGTAAAATAAGTTGTATGATAGGTTGGATTTCAGATTTCGCCAGTTTTTCAAATTGGGGTTGGCTGTAAGGTACATATATTCACTGCTTTGGACTATGTCATTGGCTTTCATGCTGATGTCAGGCGTGGCGGTCTGATAGTATAAGAATGCGGAAATTTGACTTTTATTGTTAAGCAAAATCCATGCATTGACACCGAATCGCGGGAAAGCGTCGTTGGTGTTAATCCCATTCATTGAATTGTGGTCATATCCAAATCCAATGAAAGTGGAGATAGATGCTTTATGTGTCTGATATCTATATCGTAGTTCTCCGGCAAAGAAGGAATTTGAGTAAGAATCGTAATTATTGTTAGAGCCTCTATACGTTAAATTGTTTATATTCTGGCCTCCGGCTAAAAACAACGACAGTTGACTATTCGGTCCGAAACCTACGCGCCCATTAGCCAGTACACTCCAATTATATGAATCCTCTGTTATGTAATTTACAATGGATTCGTTAAGTAAGGTAGATTCATAAGCTGACGTATTGTTACGGTGTGTATGACGGAAGCTTGGAGTAACATCAAACGAAGCTTTGGTGCCGATAGCACTCCAAAAGTTGCTTGTGTAGTAAATGGTGTTATTTCTGTTTGGGGTATTTCTCGAATATGTATAATTGTTTTCAGGATGAATATTTACATTCAAATCACCGCAAGATAATTGCTCGGGTGAAGAATAGTGAGTGAAAGACAATGTGTTGCGAGCTGTGAAACGTGGTGAATTATAGCTTGCCCGAAGCGTAAGTGGATATTCGTTTGACCGAGTATGCGAATCCTTGAAAGCCTCTTTACGTGTAACCTCCAGCGGTGTCCCTTTATCGTCAAGCCTATAAACAGCCGAATTGTCATACCCGTTATGATGAAAGTCATGATTTTCCGAACTGGCATAGACATCATAGGTCATCTTTTTATAAGTGAAACGGCTGAAAACATCTGTGTTGTTGAATAAACCGTTAATAGTTCTGATCGACTCGGATGCTTTTGTATAGCCGCCATATTCATATTCCTGAACAATGATATTGACAACTCGCTGCATCCCTTTGAATCGTGGGTCTGTCGGAAATTCGATGTACTCAATTTTACGGACGTCAGTCATTTTCATGCCCTTTAGCTCATCGGGCTGAGCTTCATAGTAATTGATAAAAACGGGTACACTGTTACCAAAAACATCTTTTACGGAGTTGTCTCCAGGATTTATTACCAACTGAGGAATCGCCATACGACGCAAGAGGTCAGCGGCATTTTGCGAGGCATTTTTTTGGGTTGTAGTCGGAATGTAGATATTTTTATCTGTTGCCAAAACTGTATTATCCGCTTCAATAGAAACCGCAGATAGTTGTATGTTAGAGATTTGCAAAGTGATAGTTCCCATGGCAAATCCCGGCATATTTACATACGTCGTTTTATAGCCGACACAAGAGAATTTGGCAAGTATTTTCTTCTTGTCGCAAGGAATTGAAAAACGCCCGTTAGAATCAGTAACGCCGTATGTGATAACAGTAGAGTCTCGTGGAGTAAGAAGTATGACCGATGCGCCAGCAATCGGTTCATTGTCGTTGCCGACTGTATTGCCTGTATAAATAAACTTGCCATGTTGTAAAGCCTCTATGTAATAGTGGTTTCCATTGTTTATAATTGATACCGGATTTAATCCGATAGTCTGTCGCAATGCTTGATATGCATTGTCGGTATTAATGGTCGCAGATGTCTTATAGTTGTCGAGTTCCTTGTAAATGAAGGCGATGTTGACATCGGGATGATCTTTGCTGATTCTTACAATCGCCTCAGATATAGGGGTATTATTGAACGAGTAGGTGTATTTGTAAGCACAGGCTGAAATATAAGTCATCACAGCCAATATTATGGTCAGGATTGTCCTCATTTTCAGTCAATGGTCAGGATGTTGCCGTTTTGTTTGATGTTGATTTGCTCGAATGTGTTAAGTTGTTCTACAATCTCGTTGAGCGATAAAGACGGGTCAAACTTGTAGTAGAGATGTAGCGATGACACCTCCTTATTGTTGAATTTAATCTCTACACCGTAAGCGTCGGCTACCTCCTTCATTATCTTTTCAAGAGGTTCGTTCTCAAACATTATCGGTATCGGGCTAACCATGATAGTATCATTTTTAGTTGTTAGCGTGTCGGTTGAAGCGGCAACAACAGACGGAGCAACAACCACGTTTTCAGCAATCGGTTGCGGTTTATGGTCGATTACAGCCACAGTTACGGCTATTCCGGCAGCAACAGCCACGATTGATGTGCCGACTATGGCGGCGATAGATACGGCACGATTTCCAAACCAAAAGAATGTACGGCGATTGCGAATTGAATGTTTCTTCGAGAAGTCTTCCCATTCAGCATCAACATCTACCTCTTTATTGGTTTCTATTGCAGAATCAGTTTTACAGAGTAGATTGTAAATCTTTCTGATTTCCGAATCCGACATTATTTCTGCTATCTGTTCGGATGTATATTTCTCGGGATGCTCGACAATGTCAAACACGAGTTCGTATTTATCCATTTTCGTTGAGTTTTTTGCGGATGATTTTCAGTGCATGACTCAGATGACGGTAAACGGCTGTCTCGCTTATGCCCATTGCCGCGGCAATGCGGGCAAACGGCAATCCCTCAGAGAACCGCAGCTCCATGACGCGTCTTGCCTGTGGTGATATTTCAGACCTAATCAGGCTGTATATCCGCACAATGGTTTTATCGTCGGGCCAATCTTCGCTTTCGTATTCCTCATTTTCGAGGAAATAACGGTTGACAATCTGTTGGTGAATCTCGCAGTCGCGGATATAGTTCAGGCAGCGGTTCCTAACGGCTTTTATAAGATAGCCGTTAGGGACTATTATCTCAAGAGGTGCATCGAGAAGCGAAACAAACACATCATGAACGATGTCGCGCGCAAGATTATCATCGTGCAGAAGTGCCACGGCCAACCGGAACATCTGCGCATAATGTGCCTTGAAAAGCTGCTCTATGTCGTTACTATTTGTCATACACTATAAAGACACACAACAATCGTAAAACTCAACCCTAAAAGATACAATTTTTTAGAATTTATGTCCGTTCCTGAAAATGATTTAATAGTCGCAGTGAATTTGTGGCTCTGAAAGGCAGCTCATTGAGAACAAATCGCTAATTTTGTAATGAGATATCCATGTATCATCAGATACAGATGCCTGATGGTATAGATGTCTACAAAGAATAATCCGTTTTTATAAACGCCTTTGGCATAAAAATGGAAAATAAAATAGTTGAAAAAATATGAAGTTTGTTTACATTTTTTCGTTTCTATTATACACAATCCCGGTTTTTGCGACTCCTGTTACCCCGTATGTTGCGCTAAAGAGATTGCAAGGTAAGAATATGTCCCGAGTCAGAGGATCTCTCCAGACACCACATTTCCAAATTTCTAAAATTATGACTGACAGTTGCGGCAACAACACTGTTTATCTTTTTGATTCTAAAGACGGTTTTGTTGTTACACCTGCAGATGATGCATTTCCGGCATTGCTGGGATATGGCGACAGCCAAATATATGATTCTGCTGACAATCTCCCAATAGGATTTAGCGAGTGGCTGCAATATATGAGCCGATGCATTTCAGAAGCCGCCATTGATGAAAACAAATTTACTGTCGGTTATTCTATAGGAGAGGCAATCGCCCCACTCTGTATGACTTCATGGGGACAGGGCGAACCATTCAATCTGGAGTGTCCAGAATATAACGGAGAGAGGTGTCTTTCGGGATGCGTGGCTACAGCAATGGCTCAGGTGATGAAATATCACAACTGGCCACCACAAGGTAAAGGAGAACTGACATACCGTGCCGAAAAAATAGGGACAGATATCTATACCAATTTCTCTCAATATACGCTTGACTGGGAAAATATGCTATATGACTACTCTGCAACATCCGCAAACGAACAACAGAGACAAGCCGTGGCCCATCTGCTGCGTGGTTTGGGAGGAAGTGTATGTATGAACTATTTTCCGACAGCTTCCGGTGCTGATATCAACGATGCCACTCAAGCACTGCTGAAATATTGGGATTACAGCGACGATATCAGATATATTCGCCGTAGCTGGTTCACGCTTCGTGACTGGTCTCAGTTGCTCTACGATGCATTGAAGAATTATGGCCCAATATTGTACGGCGGCTTTTCGAGTTCATCCGCCCATGCATTCGTATGCGACGGCTATGACGGCGAAGGGTTGTTCCACTTCAATTGGGGTTGGGACGGCAAGGCTGACGGGTACTTTGCCATTGACTTTCTTAATCCTGTTGTGGAGGATGAACCATGGAAAACAGGCTATAACGGCAGTCAGAGTGCCTTGTTGAACATTCATCCACGTTCGCCAGAAAATCCCGGAATACGCTCCTATGCAGTATGGCTTGATTCATACTATATCAACCCTGCAACACAATATGGGGATGAAACGCCACATACCCTTCATCCTGGCGATAGTTTCAAGATGAAAGGTGAATGTGTCAACTACGGTCCGTTTGTAATTCCTGCCGGCTCAAAATTCGCCACATTATTCACTCCCTTTTATGATGGGGCCACAGTTCCATCAAACATTGTGGAACTTAAATCTGATTTGAAAATTTACGGCAGTTTTGACAGCGAAATGAAGATTATTCCTAAAGGATTGTCAGACGGACTCTATTTACTTGAAAATGATTTTTATATCAGCCCTTCTGGCTGGGGACAGGGTATCCTTATGCCCGGTTCAGTACAATACTGCGCTTTGGTGAAAAACAACGGCTCCGATATTCGGTTTATTGA
>Ga0137306_101163_pt1 | contig 28542 bp, 19 predicted proteins | sample Inofroosms_March_FD_97187 | JGI IMG/M metagenome (GOLD analysis project Ga0137306, IMG submission 97187) | Mouse cecal microbial communities from Vienna, Austria - N-Acetylneuraminic and N-Acetylglucosamine D2O microcosms_March | ecosystem: Host-associated > Mammals > Digestive system > Large...
CGCCAATGCCGCAAACAATATGAGCGGAACTTGGAGCGGTTATTGCAAGCATGAGAACCAAAAATCCCTGCTTGAAGCATTCCGCGACGCCCTCGGCACCGATGCTGAACTACTTTATACGCAGGGAAGTAATATCTACTATGATGAGACCACCCAACAAAATTGCGACTGGGGTCGTTCTATCGCTCGCGGGAACGATGACGAGATGCATCGCCAGGCCATAGAAATTGCAAATAAAGCAGATATCATAATCTGTGCGCTTGGCGAAAGTGCGGAAATGAGCGGAGAGTCATCGAGCCGTGCAGAAATCACAATCCCCGATACTCAGCGCGATCTTCTCAAACAGTTATACGCTACCGGGAAGCCTGTAATACTGTTGCTTTTCACCGGCCGTCCTCTTGTGCTTGACTGGGAGGACAATCACATTCCAGCCATACTGAATGTGTGGTTCGGAGGCAGCGAGGCAGCCGATGCCATAGCGGACGTTGTCTTCGGAGAAAAGGTGCCGTCCGGGAAACTGACCACCACATGGCCGCGTTCAATCGGCCAGATACCGCTGTATTACAATCATCTGCCCTCAAGTCATCCCGACTTTGATTCCACGCAGTTCAATCCCTATCGAAGCAACTATATCGACATAAGTAACGAACCGCTTTATCCATTTGGCTATGGACTAAGCTATACAACATTTGAATACGGGAAACCGGAAATAAGTTCGCCCACGCTCGAAAAGGAGGGCACATTGACATTGAGCGTAGAAGTCACGAATACTGGGGAATATGACGGGGTGGAAATCGTGCAGCTTTATATCCGCGACCCTGTGGCGAAGATTGCCAGACCTGTAAAGGAACTTAAAGATTACGCAAGAGTGTTTCTCCGTAAAGGTGAGACGGAGACGGTCCGTTTTATACTGACTAAAGAAAAACTGAAATATTACAATGCAGATTTAGAGTATAGCTATGACCCCGGGGAATTTGTGGTTATGATAGGACCTGACAGCCGAAATCTCCAGACACTCTCATTTCAAGCTGAATGATGCATTTTTAGGAACAATATAACAATAAAACACAATATCATGAGAAAAATATCAATAGTTTTCCTTACCTTGATATCCATGTCGGGCTTCAAGGTCCAGGCATACGAACCTGCCGGAGACCGTATAATGACAAAATGGGGAGAGGACATTGATCCTTCCAGCGTCTGGGAGGAGTATCCACGACCTATAATGGAGCGGTCAGAATGGCAGAACCTGAACGGTCTTTGGGAATATGCCATTACAGGAAAGGATGCCACAGCTCCGAAAGACTGGCAGGGAGAGATACTTGTGCCGTTCTGTGCAGAATCGTCACTCTCAGGAGTAGGGAGAAATAGAAACCATATCTCGAACCTGAAAATATCACCAGACATTGATAACAACACTCTGACTGTCAAAGTGCAATCAGAGGGGGATAACAAACATTATATCACAGAAGTCTCTGTCAAAGACAATGGGCGCATTATCGCATCCGGCAAGGCACTCCCCGGAGAATCCGCGACAGTCAAGCCTGCCGGGGGCGTTGCATTAGGTTTTCTCATTGACAAACCCTCTGCCGTCAGATATAACTGGGCAGACTACCCGGACGGCAACCTATATGGCGAAAACAATCTTCCCGTACTCCCTTTTGCTTCCGATATAAAATAGAAGTAGTTTAAAAAACTTCATAATATCATATGAAATATTTAGCGTTAACCATACTGCCCTTGTGTATTGCATTGGCTGCATCCGGGGCGGAACACCGCTTCTATGCGGTCGAGTCGGAAGGAGACAGCATTGCCGAAGGAATAGAAAGCACTGTCCATGTAGACAAAAGGGGTAATGTCGAGACCGTGACTCTGCGTCTGCGCAACACCCGCCACACACCGTTCCAGCCGGTCAAGGCCGGTCTTAAACTCGGTGTGGACACCTACATGGACACCTACCCGGAATGGTACGGCAAATTCTTCCCCACTCTCGCCGTCTGCGAGCCGGACCATTTTTACGGCTACATGCAGTCACCGGAAGGTAAAGTGAAAGCCGTGGTATGCGCCGACCCCATAGCTTCATGGAGCCTCGACTACAACTTAGGCTACCAGGACCCCATGCCGCACTGGTTCTGGGGACACCGCATAGAATGCCTTAACCTCGACATGCTCTGCCGGGGTCCGTTACCCGACCATAACCCGCGTCTGTGGAAACTTGAACCGGGTGAGGAACGCACATGGACGGTGAAGTTGATAGACCTCGACGGCGCAGACAATTTCGAGGAGACTGTGCACCGCTACACGGGAGCTCCCGTGATAGCGATGGAGCGCACATCCTGCGCTCCGGGCGACTTGCTCACGGTAGACATATTAGGTCACGCGCCCGAAGTGGACATAGAAGGTAAGAATTTAGGTTTAAAAAAGGTCGGCACCGACCGTTGGCGCGGCACATACCGCGCCAACGATGCCGGTGTCAAAAATATCGAAGTGGTTGACGGAGAGAGGAAAGCGCACGGCACGTTGGTGGTGCGTCATCCCTGGCGCGAGACTATGAGCCTGGCACGCAGAGCCGTTCAGCGTTATAAACAGAAACCGACCTCGCACGTGGAGAGCTGGTATGGCTTCCACACCGCCTTCGATGCCGCACGCATAATGCCCGAACCCGGTATAGACAGCGTGCTCAACAAGCGTTTCGGCATGATTGTCGGTAAGGTGTTCGACCTTGAAACCGGGGAGCCTAAGGAATGGAAATGGCGCATACAGAACGTCTCCTCCACCATCGGGATGTTGGCTGACCGTTACCTCGTCTACGGCAACACTGCTGACCTTGACTTGGGGGAACGTCTTGCCGATTATCTGATAGGCTGCCAGAGGGGAGATGGGGCTTATATGAACGGAAACACCGACTACACATCGGTGATCTACCCCGCCAAAAGCCTCCTCGAATTCGCGGACGCGGAACGTGCTGCCGGACGGAAGAAACAGGCGGCGCGGATCGAGAAATCGGCACGGCGTGCCATAGAGCGACTCGCGGAGGTTGACGGAAACCTCGAGACCGAAGGTCAGCTGACCTATGAAGACGGTATGGTGAGTTGTTCGGCCCTACAGCTCGGAGAGCTTGCACTGCGCAGTAAAAACCCCAAAGACCGGAAACGTTTAACGGACGCGATGCTCAAACTTCTCGACGGACATGACTGCCTGACGCAACTGCGTGTGCCCGACGGGAGGCGCAGGGGAGGGACAATGCGGTTTTGGGAGGCACAATACGATGTGTTCATGCTGCCGAACATGATTTCTTCACCCCACGGGTGGAGCGCATGGAGGGCATATGCCACCTATTATGCCTATCTACTCACTGGGGAAGAGCGTTGGCTACGCGAGACTTTCGATGCCGCCTCCGCCTTTGCCGCGCTCCTCGACCATAGGACGGGAGACCTCAGCTGGGCATTCGTCGTGGACCCTTACGTCAGGGCGCGGCAGGTATCCGAACCGGATACGAACCATTCGGCAGACGATGATACCTACGGCAACCCGCATCCCGAACTCTACCCCAACCGCGAAATTATCATAGGGGAGCAATATATGCCGATGATTGCCGACTGGCAGACGATAGTTTCGAGCGACAACGATGTGCACGAATGCTTCAAATTCATCGCGGAGGCAGTGCTCTGCAACGCCTTCATCATCGAGCGCCCGGACGGCAGTATCGCCGCCTACAACTGTCGCGTTAACAGGCTGGACAACACTCTGCATGTCAAAGCCAACGAGCCGCAGATGACAACCCTGTATACAAACCTGCATACGCCATATAAAGTAAATTTTGGCGGAGACATCAAAAAAGTTCACCTGATTACAGACAATGATTCGGTAAAATTTGAGGTTGTTCAGCCTTGGCTAAGCCGCTAACTGAGCCAACCGATGAATGAAAGAGCCGTGGAATTTGTTAAAAACTGCAATGACGATAAAAATTATTTGCAAATTTCTGAAAAATTATCTAACTTTGCAGAAGCAATCCGGAAAGGTTTGCGACTTTAAATAAATTTTACCTTCAAATGGAAGGGTGGGTGAGTGGCTGAAACCACCAGTTTGCTAAACTGACGTAGGAGCAATCCTACCACGAGTTCGAATCTCGTCCCTTCCGCAAAGTCAACGCCAAATGCTTATAACCAAAGCATTTGGCGTTAATTATTATAATCTTAAGAGCAGAATTGTTTTGAATAAGCATAGTTGTAAATACGGTTTTCTGCTGACTCGTTTTCTGATTGCGGGTCTGTTGTTTATGGTCTGCATGTGTGGAGCTTCCGCCGCGGAATGGAGACTGCATCCCTCTTTCGACAGAACGCCTGTCAGAATAATCGACACTCCTGAGAATACGTATTTTCTTGTTCATCAGCAGATATACAATAAAGCCTTCACCGGATATGATTTTCCTTCTCTTACGCTGTTCCGCTACGACAAGAATGCGGCTGACAGGGGGATCACGCCGCTGGTGCATGATGTGTCGTTGTCTTCAGCCGATATGCGTCTGGCGGCATATTCCCCGGCGGGACACTTTGTCATCGTGGCATATGGAGACGGAACGATGGATATTGTCGATGCCGACGGTCGCGTTACGGTAATCGATGATCTGGAGAAATCATCCGCCCCGGGTGCGTCTGTGATAAATTCCGTGACATTCGACCCGGAAACCGGTAACGCGTGGATTGCTACGGATGCCGGCTATGCGGTTGTGGATGCCTCTACCCACAGTCTGTCTGAGTCTGTGATTATGGACACCGGGCTTGACAGAATCTGCAGTGTCGGGAAATATGTATTTGCCCATCGCGGGGGTGAGGTGTGGCTGTGCGAAGGGGAGTGTCCCGGAGATTTCTCGCTGTTCAGTAAAGTGACGGAATCGGGCAATGTTTCTGCGATGATTCCCTTGTCGGAGACGCGGTTCGCATATATAGAGGGAACTCCGGGTAATGACAATCGTCTTGTTTGCTGCGAACTGACTGAAGGAAAGTGGAATGCCGCCGAACTTTGCAGAGATTCATTCCATGCGCTCGATGCAGGGTCTGCGGTGACAAACCGTTATGAATCCAATATATTGCCGAACAGAGACGGCTATCTTCTGTTCTCCGGCTCAAAAGTGTGGCAGCTACGGAGAGATGCCGGGCATGGAGAGATGTGTGTGGAGTCTGCCTTGACAGAGGGGATGTCCTCGCCCGTAGGTTCATGGGATTTCGAGAGTTTCTGGTCGTATTGTGACCGTGGTTCGTTCGTGTGTCGGAAAAGAGTCGCGGATGCATCGAGGGGCGGCGTTTCGTGGAATGACGTGACGGGACCTCTGAGACCGAAGGCTCCGGCTGCGTTTATCGCGACTTATATGGATTATTCTCCCGGTTATGGAATGCTTGTGACCAATCATGGTTATGAACCTGAATTGTGGTGCAATATACCGATTAATCCCCCTTTGCTGTCGAGCCTGAAAGATGGTGACTGGACAATCCTGTCACATGCTTATCATGCTCCGGCGTCTGTCCGCGGCAATGAGTCGTTGGGAAATACTTATCGGTCGAACATCAACCGTTTTCCTTTGCCTGACCCCAACGGACTGCTTGTGGATCCTCTGGACCGGCGGATGATTGTTTGCGGATCGATGTTCGGTGGAATCATGTTTCAGGATCTTTCCGACATAGACAGGGATGTGATCCGCTTTGCCGCGGACAACGACCTTTTCCGTGATTTCCCGGGTTTCGTAGCGGCGATGCCGACGCAGACCTGGGGTACACTGAGCTGCCTCTCTCCCCCTGTGTGCGATAGCGGCAATGTAATATGGTCTTTGTTCTCGAATGCATTTGAGGCGGGCGGTCCGCATCCTCGGGCGCAGCTGAAATATATCACGGAGGAAAGCCGACGCGCGATATATTCGTCGGCTCCGGAGAATGTGGCTTCGTTAAAAAACTGGGAGACCATAATGCTTCCGGTCGATAACTTCCCGGCGTGGAGTTGCAAGGTTGCGGCGGCACGTCATCAGGGAAATGAGAATCTGATTGTTGTCTGCATGAACAATTACGACGACAATATAATCATACTTGATCACAAGGGCACGCCTGGCGACATATCGGACGATGAATACCGTATCTTTTCCGCGATAAGGGATTCTGCGGGGCAACTTTCCGAATTCGCCCGTATCAACAATATCGTAGAGGATCCGGTTACAGGACAGATGCTTCTGTCAACAATCGAAAAGACACTTGTTTTCAATCCGCGTTCGGAACTCGCAGACGGGTATATGCCCGGCGGGACTTTGCGTCTTGACGGTGGGAAAGCCGGTGACATCATCCCCGATGCATGTCATGTAAACAAGATTGTATTCGACACTGCGGGAAGAATGTGGATCGGAACAAACAATCAGGGTGTCGTGGGCGTATCTGCCGACAGGAAGAGTGTCGTGGCAAGATACAGGGCATCTGACTCGCCGCTGCCGTCGGATTGTGTATACGGTCTTGGCTGGAATCCTGACAGCGGCTCCCTGATGGTATCCACGAAACTCGGACTCGCCGAGGTTTTCCCGGATGTTAGTGCGGTGGCTGCTTCCGGCTCGGGTTCACCGTTGCTGAGCATGACGCATGTCACTCCCGGTTACAACGGTCCGGTAGAGATCAGGAATCTGTCTACGGGGAAAGACATCGTGATCCGCGACAACAGGGGGCGCACGGTCAGACACCTGCGCAACGGAAGCGCAAGGTGTGTTGTCTGGAATCTGAAAGATGAATCCGGGGAGCGGGTGCCCGGAGGGGTCTATGATATCTCCGTTTCCGATGCGGAATCCCTCACACTGGTTGTGATGAGCGGTTATTCGCGGAGCATCGAGAAGTAGCGGTGGAGCACATCGTGGGCGGCTGTGAACGAGCTTTGCTCATTGTTGAGCACGCGGAGTTCTTTCTGCTCCAGAAGGGCGCGTATTTCCGGCTGACGGTAGAAATTATGACGCAGTTCCTCGTTGATGGTCTCGAACATCCAGTATTTTGCCTGTTCGTTGCGTTTGCGTTCGAAATAACCGGTCTCTTTGACGTATTCGAAATAACGGTCTATCATATCCCACACCTTGTCGATGTTCAGCTCGAAATAACCGCTGTAGGTCACGACCTCCGGCACCCATTTGCTCGGTGTCGGCGGGAAGAGGTGCAGGGCGTTGCGGAATTGTGCCGCCGCGAGATTGGCGCGTTCCACATTGTCGCCGTCCGCCTTGTTGATCACTATTCCGTCCGCCATCTCCATGATGCCGCGTTTGATGCCTTGCAGTTCATCGCCGGTGCCGGCAAGCTGGATGAGCAGGAAGAAGTCTACCATCGAATGCACGGCAGTCTCGCTTTGTCCGACACCTACTGTCTCGACGAAGATATTGTTGTAGCCCGCTGCCTCGCACAGCACTATCGTCTCGCGGGTCTTGCGTGCCACACCTCCCAGTGAGCCTGCGGAAGGACTGGGGCGTATGAATGCGTCGGGATGCTGCGACAATTTCTCCATACGGGTCTTGTCGCCCAGAATGCTGCCTTGTGTGCGTTCGGAACTCGGGTCTATGGCGAGAACCGCCAGCTTGCCTCCCTGCCGCAGCACGTGGAGACCGAACACATCTATGGAGGTCGATTTTCCCGCCCCGGGAACCCCGGTGATTCCGATTCTGCGTGATTCGCCGGAATAGGGGAGACATTTCTCTATTACCTCCTGGGCGAGTGCCTGGTGCTGTTCCGCCGTGCTTTCGACAAGTGTCACCGCCTGCCCGAGAATGCTGACATTCCCTTTGAGAATACCTTCCACATAGTCAGAGGCGGTAAGTTGGGGTCTGCGCCTGCCGGGGCGGCGATACGGATTGGTGATAGGCTGCGAAGTGACTCCGGAATTTACCTGAAGTCCTTTGTATTCGGTATTGTTTTCTGGGTGAATCATTGCAGTTGGTGAGGAGCGGGTTTTATGAGTCAGGTTTGGTATTATTCTTATGGTGTCATTCTTTTATTCCCACAACGGAGACCGTGCGTGCGGGATGAAGCGGGTCGTTGCAGATAATCTCTATCTTAAGATTGAATGCTCCCTGCGGCAGGCTGCTGAAATCAAGCAATCCCTCGGTTTCAGCCGATTTACCCCCTTTTATTACGGTGGGTCGCCGTGTTATCTTTATGGCTTCGGATCGCGAAAAGATTCTGTTTATCCTCATTTCGGCTTTGCCTTCGTTCCGGATTGCGAATCTGAATCCCACAGGTTTTCCGGCGGAGCTTACGAGTGTGCCGAGATCTATCCTGTCGGGTGCCGCATAACATCGCGGGGCATCATTGACCTCTTCCGGAGTCATGCTGGAGAAATCGGGGTGTAGGTCGGCGGTGAAAAGCACTTCTGTCTCCGGAGCCCCCGGTTTGCTGTCGGAAATGATTCGCACCGGGATTTCCAAGGGTCCCATCTCTGTTCTCTGGCGTGAGTTGAAATAGAAACTGAGAGTCACGATGTCTCCCGGACCAACGGCTTCGGATGATGACGACACGCTGAGCGACGGATCGTCGGAGACCCAGGAGGGACGGATCGTGTCGGCTGTCTGGTTGTAGCCGTTAAGAAAAAAATGGCGTGTTTTGCCATAGGTCACTTCGCCTGCCGCCATTCTCTTTTCTGATAGGCGCAACGGTCCCGCTTCCACCGGATAGAGTGTCGAGAGGGATTCGGGGGTGCCGAGCACATTGCCGCGTATGCGGATTGTCGCCATGTCGAAATCGCCGATATATACACGTATCGATTTCTCGAATCTTCCCGGACGTCCGAGGGGGTTGTATGTGAAAGAGAACTTCACTGTGTCGCCCGGTGCGATGGGGTCGTCCGGATAGGCAACGCCGGTGCAGCCGCAGCTCGGTCGCGCTCCGGTGATCACCGCTTCTTCGGGACCGGTGTTGACAAGACGCACGCTCCCCGTCTTCGGTCCGGCTTCCTCTTTCATTAGCCCGAAGTCATATTCTTTTTCAAGCCAGACTATCTCGCCGCGTGCGACTGCCGGAACCAGCAGCGCAAGGAGCATGGACAACAAGACGGTTCTTCTCATCCTGTTTATTTTTTCGAGGTTTTGTTGGGATTGACTACCCCGGTGATTTTAAGCACTTTCATTTTAGGGGAACCGTTGCTTTTGACTTTTACATTCTTGGTGAAGCCGCCCAGATATCCCTTTGGGATGAAATTTACCTTTATTTTTCCGCTTTTCCCCGGAGCTATGGGGTTTTTAGGAAACTCGGGGCGGGTGCAGCCGCAGTCGGCTTTGGCACTGGTGATGACCAGCGGCGCGTTGCCCTGGTTTGTGAATTCGAACTCAGTCGAGACAACTCCCTTGTCATCGGAAATTATGCCGAAGTCATGGGATTCAGTGACGAATGCTATGAGTGCGTTCCCCTCTGTGTTCTTTTTCTTTTTTGCCTCTGCGGGTGCTATGGCGAGCAGTGCGAGCAGAGTCACAAGAATCATTTTTTTCATAACCTTAACATTTATGATACTTCCGGAAAGTCCGCCGATTGTCCGAATACGGGTCTGTTTCCTTTCGTGGAAGTCGATTTACTTGCAAAATTAATAATTATCTTGAAATCTTTAACCGCAAATGCGGGGGTAAAGTTCGATAATATCTGTTCCATTCCTGGCGGTAGACGCTGTCGCGGTGCAAGAATACCCCGGCGCGCCGCCTGAATTTCTCCGACATTGCGCGTAATGAGGGGTCTCGGGAGGTTCTGAGCGAGTCGGAGAGTGCCACAAAGACTGTGTGAATCTCTTTCCGTGTGTTGAATATGGTGTCGGAGTCATGCAAGGAGGAGTATGTGTCGGGGTCTTCTCCCATCAGCGAATCGGCGGCGGTTGCCAGCTGTGTGGCTGTTGCCAGCCTGCCGGCGTTCACCATGTCTTTTGTGGCGGCAAGGAGTCCGGCGCGGTGAAAGCTTACCTGACCGGCGGGGGCGCCGTCGAGATAGACATCGCGGCTCAGGTCGTTGGGGGCGCGGAGTCTGCGCAGACCTCTCTGGTAGTCTTTTTCTCTCTCTGCAGGTGTGGAGCGTCCGTAATATCTGGCAAACAATCCCGGGGATGTCTCTTGCTCTATTCCGATATAATGTCTGACAGGGAGGGTGCGGTGCCAGTAGACCGGGCGCGGGTGGGGTGAGGAGGCATTTGTGGCTATGATGTCGAACATTATCAGCTTGCGGAAATCCAGCGACCTCCCGCCGGGTATCTTGCCGAGATTTCCGACATTATACATTATGGAGTCGTTTTCCCCAGTCTTAAGCCACACTTTTCTGTAGCGGCATTCTTTACGTATGGAGGAGCCGAGAGAATCGAGCATCTCGGTGGCGCTGACAACGGTGTCTGATGCGTCTGCGGCTATCCTGGGAAACTGCAGGGCTCCGTAGATTATCTCCTCGCGGCGAAGAGTAGTGGCTACTCCCTTTGCCCCGTCCCAGTCGTTCATCATCGATGCCGCATACAGAGGCATCGACAGATATGCGAGGTTTATGACTCTTACATCCTTGCGGATTCCCTCTACCTCCTGGGCATACCAGAGGGGGAATGTGGCGTTGTCGCCGTCAACGAAGAGTATCGCGTCTTTATCCAGCGAGTTGAGTATATTGGCGGTTATTCTCGACGCGGCAAGACGCCCCGAACGGTCGTGGTCGTCATAATTCTCGGCAAGCATCCACACTACGGCAAAGAGCGGGATGAGTGACGCCGCAGGGGCATATCTTCCGGCGAGCCTCATCGCTCCGAATGCTCCGAAACCTATCCATATGGCGAATGCGAGATATGAACCGAGGAAGGAGTAGTCTCTTTCACGCGGTTCTCCGGGAGACTGGTTGAGATAGACCACAATCGCCAGTCCTGTCATGATGAACAGCATGGCGGTGGCGAGACATGTCTTGTGTCCCCTTTTGCCGGCGGCGAGCAGAGTGCATATGCCCCCGATTCCCAGCAGGAACGGAAGAAGGAAATAACGGTTTCTGCCTTTGTTGTCTTTACCCAGGGAGGATGGAAGTGCGTCTTCGGCTCCCAGCATCGCGTTGTCGACGGGCAGGATTCCGGTTATGAAATTGCCGTGTTCGACTTCTCCGGTGGAGTGCTTGTCGTTCTGACGTCCGAGAAAATTCCATAGGAGGTAACGGAAATACATGTATCCTGTCTGGTAGGTGAGCAGCATTTTCATGGATTGCGCGTAGGTAGGTCTGTAAGACTTCGCTTCGGCGCGTTCTCCTGCGGCGTTAAGCCGCGTGGTGTAGTTTCCTGCCGAATCCAGTGTCTCGCTTACCGAGACTTCGGTCATGTTGCTTTTTTCCATCCCTGTCCAGTCGGCGAAGCATGGGAGGTCGGAGGGGTCGCGGCTCGTGATGCGCGGAAACCACATGTTGAGTTCGGGAGTGAGCACCGGTTCCACGGCGTAGCTTCTCACGATGTAGGCGTCCCCCTTTTTGCGGAGAGCCCGTTCGTTGAAGATCGTGTCTTCGGAAGTGAGCATTCTGTATGGGTCGCTGATAATCGCCCCCTCCTCTTTCTGTGTCATGATGGGGTGCTTGCGTTTGAGGACGGTGCGCGAATACACGGGTCTGCCTTCAGGCGTGTATTCCTCCTGTAGTATGTTTTTGCTGTAGGGGGTATTGCCGTAAAGAAGCGGAGCGCCGCCGTATTGCTCGCGTGCCTGATAAGAAGCGAAGGAGAAGGGGTCGCCTGGCTGAGTGGAATTGGCAGGGGAGGGGATGTCGCCTCTTATCGGTATCAGCGCGTAGGAGGAATAGCCGGTAAGCAGCATGGCAAGAAGCCACATGCAGATGTTGAGCCTGCGGGGGGTAAAGTCGTGTCCGCGTACCAGAAGCAGTGAGGCGATCGCGCTCAGGGCGGCTCCCGCCGCTATATTGCCGGAGAAGATGAAGACTCCGGAGAGGAAAATGGCGGGAAATACGGACGCAGCGAGCACTCCCCGGTTTGTGGAGCGCGATGTCACGGCAAGTGCGGTCAGCAGACTGCATCCGAGCAGAACCACATATATCGCCACTCCGCTCAGAAATGGAAGTCCGAGTGTGTTGACGCATATGAGCTCGGTTTGTGCCGCCAATGCGATGGTGGACGGCATTATGCCGGTGAGTATGCATCCCACGACAAGGAGAGAGAGAAGAAACATGAAGCCGACTTTCCACCATTTGCGAACTCCCCGCTTTATCCCCCATATTATGGCGAGAGCGGGGATGCAGAGCAGGTTGAGCTGATGAACTCCGAGTGAAAGCCCGAAGATATAGGCGAGAAGTATCAGATAACGTGTGGCAAGAGGCTGCGTGCGGCAGAACGCCCATTTCACCATCAGCCATACGCACAGTGATGTCATGAATATGGACATGGCGTATACTTCTGCCTCTACGGCGGAATACCATGTCGAGTCGCACCATCCGAAGGCGAGTGCGCCGCTAAACGCCGCCACGGCGCGTTGAAGCCCCTGCCATCGGCGGGGGCGGAGTGCTCCGGCAACCCATCCGGCGGCGGCATAGATGGTTCTGGCAAGAAAGAAACCGGCGAAGGCGGTGAAAAGTCCGCTTGAGAGATTAACCAGCAGCGCGGCTTCTTTCCCGGAGGGGGCGAGCATGGTGAAGACTCTCTCGACGAGCATCCATGTCGGATTGCCGGGAGGATGACCCACTTCAAGTTTCCATGCGGCGGCAACGTATTCCGGACAGTCCCAGTATGACACTGTCGGCGCCACGGTCAGCCAGTATGTGGCAAGGAGGATGAAAAACACCCCCCATGACACGATATTTTCTGCGTTCTTTTTCAGGAAATCCGCATTCATCCTTTGTCTCTTATCTTCCGGCTCTCATCGGATTGTTGAGAAAATCTTCATATGCCAGCGCGATCCCTTCGCGGAGTTCAGTGCTGTATCTCCAGCCGAGTCGCGTGGCTTTCGACACATCGAGAAGTTTGCGGGGAGTGCCGTTGGGACGGGTAGTGTCCCATTCGATTCTGCCCCTGTAACCAACGACTTCCGCCACGGTCTGTGTAAGCTCCCTGATAGACAGTTCTTTTCCGGTGCCGGCGTTGACGGTCTCGTTGCCTGAGTAGTTGTTCATCAGGAAAACGCAGAGATTGGCGAGGTCATCGACATAGAGGAATTCACGCAGGGGGGAGCCGTCGCCCCAGCAGGTCACACTCTCCGCGCCGTTCTCTTTCGCTTCGTGAAAGCGGCGGATAAGTGCCGGAAGCACATGGGAGTGCGTGGGATGATAATTGTCGTTTGGACCGTAGAGGTTGGTAGGCATAACGGAGATGAAGTCGGTGCCGTATTGCCGGTTGAGATATTCGCAATATTTCAGTCCGGAGATTTTGGCGAGCGCGTATGCCTCGTTGGTTTTCTCGAGTGAGGAGGTGAGAAGACACGATTCGGGCATGGGCTGCGGCGCGAGACGCGGATAGATGCATGATGAACCGAGAAACTGCAGCTTGCGGCATCCGTTGCGCCATGCGGCATGAATAACGTTCATCTCAAGCATCATGTTGAGATACATGAAATCCGCCGGTGCCTTGTCGTTCGCCTCGATGCCTCCCACCTTGGCGGCGGCGAGAAACACATATTCAGGCTTCTCGGCGGCGAAGAACCCGTTGACGGCTTGCTGGTCGGTCAGGTCGAGTTCGGAGTGTGTGCGTGTGATGATATTGTCATATCCCTGGCGTCTGAGCTCGCGGACGATCGCCGAGCCTACCATGCCGCGGTGTCCCGCAACGTATATCTTCGATTTTTTTTCCATCATTTTACGATTCCTTTCTCAAGATATTCTTCAAGATTGGTGCGCACGTGTTCCGACGCACGTTCCATCGCCACTTTCTTCATGTCGGAATCCACCATGCGGTTCACAAGCTCTTCAAACGACGTCTTGGTAGGGTTCCATCCGAGTGTTGCCCTTGCCTTGGAGGGGTCTCCCCAGAGGTTCACCACATCCGTGGGGCGATAGAAATCGGGCGATACTTCCACAAGCACGCGTCCTGTCGCGGTGTCGATGCCTTTCTCATCGGCGCCTTCCCCTTCCCAGCGGAGTGTGATGCCTACGCGTGCGAAGGCGAGTGTGGCGAATTCCCTTACGGAGTGCTGACGGCCGGTGGCTATCACGAAGTCTTCCGGTTTCTCCTGCTGGAGCATGAGCCACATGCATTCCACATAGTCGGGCGCGTAACCCCAGTCGCGCAGCGACGAGAGGTTGCCGAGATAGAGCCTGTCCTGCTTCCCCTGCGCGATTCTTGCCGCCGCGAGGGTGATCTTGCGTGTCACAAAGGTCTCCCCGCGTCGTTCCGATTCATGGTTGAAGAGGATGCCGGAGCAGCAATACATGTTGTATGCCTCGCGGTATTCCTTCACGATCCAGAAGCCGTAGAGCTTTGCCACGGCGTAGGGGCTGTAGGGATGGAAAGGTGTTTTTTCGTTCTGCGGAACTTCCTCCACCTTGCCGTATAGTTCGGAAGTGGATGCCTGATAGATGCGGCATCTGTCGGCGAGTCCGGTCTGGCGCACTGCCTCAAGCACGCGCAGAACTCCCGTGGCATCGGTGTTGGCTGTGTATTCGGGCACATCGAACGATACCTGCACGTGGCTCTGCGCCGCGAGGTTGTAGATCTCGTCGGGCTGCACGTCCATTATCACTTTCATTAGGCTCATCGAATCTGCCATGTCGGCGTAATGGAGATGGAAACGGGGATTGCCCTCGAGATGGGCTATGCGCTCGCGAAAATCCGTTGAGCTGCGGCGTATTGTGCCGTGAACGTCATAACCTTTGGATATAAGGAACTCCGACAGATAGGAGCCGTCTTGTCCGGTAACGCCGGTGATAAGTGCTTTTTTCATTCTGTGTATATTTTATTGAGAGAGTCTATGAAATGATGCCATGAAAGATGGCGTGAATAATCATCATACGCCTCTTTGCCCAAACGGGTGCGGAGGGTGGAATCGAGTGCGAGCGTGCGCATCGCTTCTGCAAGGGATGCGGCATCTCCGGGATCCACGAGAAGGGAGTTGCGCCCGTTCTCGAGATATTCTTTCTGAGCGCCGTTGGATGTTGCCACCTGCGGGCGGGCGGCTGCCATGAACCGCAGGCTTTCGAGACTGCATGCCTCGGTGTCGGTGGAGGGGACAACGCCGAAATGAGCCTCGGCGCAGGCTTCCTGCGTGGAGGCTGTCTTGCTGTTCCAGTCTATGTTCTCCATCACGTCGCGTTGTGTGGCACGCCTGCGGAGCATGTCGAGATAATCTGGATTCCCCATGCCGGAGATGCGCAGCCGCAGTCGTGTCCCTTTCAGCAGCGACATGGCATCGATGAGTGTCTCCAGTCCTTTCCCTCTTACCAGCGCACCCTGATAGAGCGCCACTACCGGTCCGTGACCGGGCTCCGGCAGGGGGGTGTCTGTCTCGGCGTTTATGCTGTTGCGCAATATGTGGATTCTTTCGGGCGGCAGTGTTATGTCTTTTTTGAGTGAATGCCGGAATGCGTTGTAGCACATCTCCGATACAAATATGTGGGCACTGATGCCTGAATAGATCTTGCGGAAGACGCGGGTGTCGCGTCCGCGCCTTACGGAGTGGCGTGTCGTGACTATCCTGACATCGGGTCTGTTGGCTATCTTTTTTGCCAGCAGGGCTGTGAATGCGTCGCGATATCTGTGGGTGTGCACGACAGTGGCGCCGCGTGGCGATTCCCTGAGTTTGCGGGCGAGCGTCATGGGGGAGGCGAGATCGAAGAAGCCGCCTACCGGGGCGTGGAGCAGACCGATGCCCGCTTCGGCAAAAGGGGCGTCAACCCCGACGGCGTTGCGCGTCAGGGCTGTCACTTCCCACCCTGCCTCCGCATAATGGCGGCAGATGTCAAGGGCGTATGTCTGAACTCCTCCCCATTTGTTGGAGGAGACTATGTGGATGAGACTTCTCCTCGTGTTCATTCAGGGGTCAGTTTGCGGCTGAGAGCATGACGTTTATGTCTACGCTCGGCAAGCCCAGATAGCTTCCGATAAGCTTGTCGACAAGTTTTCCTTCATAAGTCACAATTCCGAACTGGACGCCGGGTGTGGTCGCGACCATTCCGTAGAATCCGTTCTTTATCGCCATCTCGTCGAAGAAATTCACCAGTGCCGTTGAAAGTGCCATTGCCACTGTGCGCGGCACGGATACCGACGGGTGTGTCTCGTTCATGTCGAGCACATAGGCGTTTTCTTTCATCGCCGCCTTGAGGTTGTTGGGAAACTCAAAGGGGCGTGTGGTGTTGCCGAGTATGATGACATCGGCGGTCTTCACCCGGTTGTAGAGCACACGCGGATGTACGGCTATAGCCTCAACCATCGGACCGGTGAGGTCTTTTGCAACCTGCAGCGTGGAGGTGTCGTTGTCCATCAGTGTGACGCGTGCCCCGGTGGCGGCTCCTGCCTTGGCGGCGGAGATCATGTCGTTGCCCATGCCGATGATCAGCACCTCACAGGGATTGATGCCGGCGACTCCGGCAAGAAGAACTCCCTTGCCGCCGCCGAGATATGAAAGGGCTTCCTCGGCATACATTATCGCGGCGCGTCCGTCGATTTCATCGATAATGTTCGCGAATACAGGCTCATCGTTATGGCTGTACATGTTGTCGAAGCAGCCGGTGGCTATTTTCTTGTCGAGAAGAGCCTTGACGGTGGAGTGTTCGAACAGTATGTTATCCATCATGCACAGGAGCGCCGCCCCTTTCTGCATCTTTTTGATGTCTTTTGCCTTGAGAGGTGTGTAGCAGAGCACAACAGGCGCCGACAGCGCCTCGTCACGTGTTACTATCCTGACACCATATTCGGCATATTTCTCGTCGGGGAAGCTGATGTCGCTTCCCGCACCGCTTTCCATGCATACCTTGATGCCGCCGGAAGTGAGCATTCCGCATGCTTCGGGTGTGAGCAGCATACGAGTCTCGTAGCCGTCGGAATAGTTCGCCACGATGCCGATGCGTATTGCCGGACTTTCATTTTCAAGAATCTCGACCATTTCTCTGGTCTCGGGATTCATATCTTCCATTTTATCTTTCATAAGCACATACTTGTGTCGGAATTTATCCACTAAATTAACATTTAAATTTAGAACCTCAAAATTTTTGTCGCTTGCTTCACTTCTTCTTCACACTTCTTCTATATATATCACGTTATATAACACTTCCCTCTCTGTGCCTTTCTCAAGGCAAAGTATGGAAAATCAGCTTATATGCAACCGCGCTCCTGAACCTCATAAACACAAAGACAGGAATGACACCCGGGTGCCGTTCCTGTCTTTTCAAATGTATTTCGCGAAGAGTCCTCACTCAGCCACCGGCCATACCGTGAAGCCGTATGAGTTGTTGGATTGTGCCATGGTTCCGAACGATTGTCCTCCGGTCAATGTGTTGGGAGTGACTTTGAAGTTTCTTGTGTCGCAGTAAAGAATCATGACCTGAGTGCCTGTCAGTGTTGCGGATGCAATAAATGTTGTGGTCCGGAACGCAGGCCAGGTGTTTGTTTTAAGCCATTCATTCGTGTAATAGGTATTATAATCGCCTGCTCCTATAGCCCCTTTCAGACTCATGTCTCTAATTCCTGTGGCATAAAGAGTCACAATGTCTCCCGAACCGTCTGAATTGCTGTGCATGGTCCAGCAACGGCGCGCTTCATCCCATTGAGGGATATTTGATGGATAGATTTCAATTTTACCGTATTCTCCACCCCAGTTGATGATGTTGCTATAAGCACCTGCCGAAGGGATGTGATATCCTGCGGGTGACGGGTCATAAATGGTCTTTGTGATCGGGATGCAGTTTTTGGGATCTAACGAAGAATTTACAGGTTGCCCTACTCCGGAATGGGAAGCAGTTGAATTCCATGCGTTATACATTTTCTTTCCGGATTCAAGATACTTCTCACTGACTTTGCTGTCGTTATGCCAGTGCTGTCTGTAGGTCATATCATCCCCCACAACATCTCCCATTATAAAATGGTGGGGAAATGAGATTGATTGTCCCAATGAAGCGCCGCTTCTTGTAACGGAACGTGTGAATCTGTATTCCGGATCATAATCGTAGACCGGTTTGTTGACCATGGACAATTCTCCTAATGCGTTGTTTCCATTGTTGAAATAATACGGAGATTCTGTGGGATGGTCGTTTTTGTCGTATATCCCGGGCACCATCGCGTCTTTGCGTCCCCATTGGTAATAGGGGTTGTCACCTGCGTCTGATGCAAGGATCTCCCGTTGTCCGAATTCGATGTCTTTGCCGTTCAGACTGGTTACTTCAAGATTCTTGCCTCCGGAATTTGTAAGGTCAAACACGAATTTCACCTTTATGCTCCTTTTGGGTGATTTTCCTCGTGCGTTGCAGTAGCCAAGAGTGGTCTGGGGAAGAACATAAGTATTGCCTAAGGCATCGGTTGTCGTGATGCGTTTTTCCGACCAGTCCTTTTCTGTCACCCAGATATGCCAGCTCCATACGATATTGTTCTTGTCGCTGCGTAATGCGATGACTGCGTTTCCCTGGGCTATGGTGTGTCTGCCGACATGAAAGTTTATGTAATCTCCGTTATCTTCAAGTGTTACATTATCTATCAGCTCCGGGGAGTCTGCCCATAGAATGAAGGCGTCTTTCAATGTCTCGCCATTTTGGGAGATCTGCTCTTTTATATATGGAGTTTCAATTTTTTTGTCTGAATGATCCACAAACCATTTCATACCTGGTTCTGGATCCGGTCCTGTCCTGTTGATTGTGTAGGCGCTTGTATTCGGCGCGCCGTTCTTTAAGGCATTGCCGTATACTGTACGGAATCTGTAGGTGCCGGGATTGCTGATCATATAGCAATTTGCAGATTCGGCGGAAGAGAGATCCCGTGTATCCGCAAGTTCTTCTTTCCCTTCGAAATATTTGTGAAGGGTGTTTTTAAATACCGGTTGCGGGGGGAGAATCAGTGAGCCGTCTCTGGATGATAATGACGGCTTCGTGCCTGATGTCTCATCATCGGGCAGCCAGGTCACTTCTTCCCAATCTGTTGAATTGTCAGGTTTTGCCATGATTTTCACCGGCACTGCCAAGTTTTTGGTTTCTACTCCGCTTTGGGTTACCCGCACAAATGTTTTTAATCTGACATCATGTAGCATGCCGGTATAGGGCACTGAGTCTGGAAGTGAGTTGCCCTTGGTATCGGTCATCTCAACTATCGGAGTAATGATCACTCCTGTTGATGATACGGAATATGAATACAGTTTGCCTGATTCCCATTTTTTGCCGCTTCCGCCAATCGAGGCGCTGAGCGTGCGTTTCGTTTTAGTGAGTTTATCGGTGAAGGTGATTGAAAGTCTTGCTTCAGTTGTAAGTTCTTGCGGAATCAAAAAGAATGTAAGGCCATCGTTGCTCCCTGCAATGTTCAGCGACGAGGAGGCGTATGGGTTGTTGTCCGCAGTTCCGGAGACTGTAGTTTTAGTGGCAACGGAATATGTCTGGTTCTCACCCTTTGTGATCCAGTTGCCGGAGGAAAGAACAAGGGTACCTTTCCCTTTGACACCAGAAATGGTGACATTGGTTATCTCTGAAGACAGCATCGCATCGCCGGTGCGCACTGTGATTGCCGACAGGGCATGCCGGAATTCCATCTTCACCGCGGAACCGCCGCGTCCGTCGGTGTCGGCGCTTGCGCGAAGAAGGTCAACCTGATTCTTGACATCAGTGCTGACGGTGAAGTCGAGCTGAGGGTGCTCGCCGGCGGCGGAATGTGTTATTCCGTTGGCTGTCGAGGCATAGGGCGCGTAGCCGAGAAACCGGATGCGTCCCGAGCCGGGCCAGTCAAGACCGGGGAAGACTCCATCACTTTTCTTGACTTCCATGTTGCAGGCAAAGTTTGCCGTGAATGATGAGAGGTCGGAGGCTGGCTCGCTGCTGTTGTAGCATATCGCAGACAAGCCGAAGGTGGTGGGGAAGGTGGCTTCGGTGGTAGATGTGCCCCGTGTGCACGGCGTGGCTGCGGGATACGTGTCGAGATCTTCGGATTCCGATATAAGATATAGCTGCCTGCCGTCTTCCGTGGCGTCGATCTCTTCTATGCATATATCGGTGGAGGCGCCGCGTGTTGTCACGCCTCCCTTTGTCCATGAAGAATCGAGAGATATGTCGAAGCGAAGACGCCCGTCGCCGTTGTCATAACGGATCATTTCATCGGTGCATCCTGCTGCCAGCACAACGCACGTTGCGACGGTTGCAAGTGCCTTCTTATTGAAATATTTCGATGATGCGTTGAAAATCATTGTATTCCTCTTATTGCCTTATTGCCGTTCACTCTTTTGCAGTGATATTGTATATCCGCAGGCGGCAGTTTATCCCGCCGCCTGCGGATCTGGTTATGATCGTGTGGTTATCATTTCATGGGTATGTTGCCCTCGTTTCCGTCTTTCCATGCCTCGTCCCAGTCTTTGACGCTGACTGAAAATTTGATGGGGTTGGTGAGAACTGGATCTCCGGGTTTCTTCTGGTCTGCCGGATCTGTCGGGATAACTGTGATGTATTCTTTACCATCGCCTCCTGTGGGCAGTCCCAGATCTGTCATGTCATCTTCAGGAGGATAGATGCCGGCACCGCTTTCCTGTCCGCAGAATTCAAGAGTATAGATATATTTCTTGCCGGGAAGCCATTCGGTGGAGATAGGCACACAAACATAGCCGTAGAGGTTCTCGTTGAATGTGGTCTCATTGTCTTTTAGCGGGAACATCTGGTGCACGTGTTTGTCTGTGCCAAGGGTGGTCACATAATCTCCGCCTCCTGGATGCTGCGCTCCGGGATGCACAGCCTCCACACGGCAGAGGATAAGGATGTACGCACCGTTGGCTGTGTTCTGCTCTTTGTCAGTCTCAAGATTCCATTCATCGAGTTCTTGTGGGATAAGCATCAACTCGGAATTGGAGTTATGCGCAAGAAGGCGTGAGTTTGTGTGGTCGAGGGATATGGGTTCGGTAAGTTCGTAGCCGTATACTACTTTTGTACTTCCGTCTGTAGACCATGAGAGTTTGTTGCCTTCGTTCTCATCAAAAGTCACGTTGCCTGTGCCACGTGCGTTTACAATCCACGCACCTTTGACCATTACATTATAGGTATTTCCTGTCTCGTCCTGTGTGCCTCCTTTTTTAGCTCTTACCTCTATTTGAGATAGTGCATGTTCAAAATTAAGAGAGATTGATGTGCCACCCGATCTGTGTGCCTCCTGGTATGCGAGCAAAAGATCCTCGTGTGAGGCACCGGAATTATGATGGGCAATGGATCCGTTGTTATTTTTAACAGAAGTGAAGCTTGTCGGAGTGAAATTTTCGATTACAGGTGCTCCCGAAGCCGTGATCTTTGCAGTCGCTCCGTTTCCGCCAGGAATTTCGGTTTCACTTGCTTTGTTGGGATCTGTAGGTGCATATGCCCAAAATTCTATGGAGTTGGATCCGGTAGGCCAGTGGTAGGTATGCTCCATGTTAAAGATATAGCGGTTATCTTCGTCGGAAGAAATTACGCCTTGTTTTGCCACCTCGCCGTTGATAAACATTGTCTCGGTATAGTTTTCCGCTTTTGCGAATACGCGGAATTGTTTGAGCGCGGAGACGTTGTCGACCGCGTTGGCGCGGGTCATTCGCGTGGTGAAGGAAATCTCCTGGCCCATGTTCACCTCCTCTACTACATCGTTGGTGCAGGAGGCGGCAAGGAGTATGCCTCCCATGCCCATTGCTATTGTCCTAAGTTTCATAATTCAGTTGTTTTATTTTGTTATTTTTTTTGATTCTGCTGTGACCTGTCCTGACTCAGAGCATGTCTATGTCTATCCGTTCGCCGTCGCCCCAGTCGGTGATCGAAGGACTCATGCCTGTGCCGTCGGGATGAGGCAGCCTGAGACCGTGAAGGCGTATCTCGATGCTTCTGGACGATGGCGATTCATGCATGACGTCGGTGACATCGAAGTTGAAATAGTATTTGTTTGATGTGTATACGGTCAGTATGTGCGTCAGCTCCGATGCATGGCAATGTCCGAATATGTTGAATTCTCCTTCGATAGTGTCGTCTCCGGTGGCACTTATGGCGACGGGCATTGTGACATCTTTGCCGTGACCGCGCTGCGCCGATACGAGCCATGATTCGGAGACGCCCGTAATTGCCGCGCTCAGGGCTATGTCGGAGGTGAGGTTTTCAACTCCGGTGATTACAACATGCACGCTGGTGGTTGATTGTGTGGGTGTGAACGTGACTTTCTGTCCGGTGATGGCGGGAAAAAACTCCATGACGTCGAGCGTCGAGCTCCAGAGTGTCTCCGGCGAGCCTTTCACATCCTGGTCTTTGCCGGGTTCTGGACGCGGTGCGTTTGCCAGGGAGCGGTGCATCGGTTCGAGCAGGCTCTGGCTTTCAGTGGTGAGATGCAGGTTGTCGAATGCCGAGCCGCGCTCGAGAAGTGTCTCGGTGCCTCCGTTGAAGCATATGGCGCGGTATTTACCGGCAGGTATGCGTATCGTTCCGCCTCGGTTTCCTCCGAATTCGTAGGAACGCGGGCCCCCTTCGGTCTCCGCATCAGCGGGGAAGAACCATACTACCATGGTGGCGGGGGCGGCTGCGGGCTCTTCCGACCAGTCAAAGGCGACCTGAAGGTCGATCCAGTGCTCGTGGTCGTAGCATAGCTCGCGGTGGTTGCACGATGTCAGCAGCAGGCATAGAAGCGATGCGACGGCAGCCGCCGCGCGGAAGATAAGCTTGTTCATCGGTCACCCCCTTTCTTGCGAGTTTCGTTGATATTGCCCGGTCCGATCAGCCACACAAGCGAGATTTCGGCTTTCGTGGGACCGAACCAGCGGCGGTTGTGGGTAGACTGCCACACATCGTGGGTGTCGATAAGTCGCTGTTTCATATATCTTCCCCACATATATCCGATTCCGAGGGCGAAATCGATGTTAAGACGCCGGGCAACCGGCAGACTGTAGCCGTAAGATATTCCGGCGGCGTAATTGAATTTATCGCCCATTATTCCGGTGTGTGATCGTCCGAACTGTATGTCGTAAGTGAGAATCGAGGCGTATATGCCAAGACGATGACCCGAGAGGGGGTTGGCGCTCCGTCCGTGACCGAAATGCCAGCGCGCTTCGAAGTCTCCGCCGTATATGCGCCAGTATCTGCGCTTGTCGCGGTTGCTCCACCAGGCATGCATCCAGTCTGCCCATAAAGAGACTTTGTCTCCGATCATTACTCCTATGCCGATGTTAGGCACAAGTGCGGCGTCGTAGAGCATGTTTGTCCCGATCATCAGTCGGAAAGTCTTTGCATCAGGCTTTTCAGTGGTGATGTCTGTGTCGGCGGCGGAGACATCTGCAGCCTGCACGGTAGTGGCGTGGCTGTCTGATTGATTTCCGTAAATGTTACGTTCCGATGCAGACCGGACTATGTCACAACAGTGTGTGTTGCCGTTGGCGTGAGTCGCTTCTGCCGGTGTCTCCGGCGCTGCTGTGTGAAACTGCGTATGTGACGGATCTGTGGTATAGGCAGAAAGTTCCGCATATCTGCATGTAGGCCAGTTGCGTTTTGCCGATTCTGTGATTACCGTTCCTTTGAGACTGATGTTGTAGATTCCGAAATGACTCATCAGTGATGCAGCCCTGTCGAATGCAAGATTTTCATTGTAAGGAGTGTCCCCTTCAGGTGATGCGGCACCGTTGATCGCGAGACGCAAAACATTATTTTTGTCATTCCGGTTTTTCTGCAGAAACTCTCTTATCGTCTCAAGGCGGACTCTGTTGTCGGCATATTCGGAGTCAATGTCGGAAGAGGCTCTGTGAAAAAAGATTTTTTCACGAAAAACAACTCTGGACGAATCGGATGAAAAGTCTGAGGCGCTGGCTTCATGTCCGGACATGAAGCTACACGCGATGGCTATCGCCATTGCGTGTAAATAAAAACTCACCTCTCTTAGAATACAAATATACCGCATAGGATTATTCAAAAATTTCGGTATAATGCCAAATCATTTATTTATTTTTGTCAGACATCAAATCTTCGGGAGTTTTAAATGCCTGTATTGCAAATCCAAAATCCGATGCCCGACTTGTCTTATAATCGCCTTATAATAAATTTTGGCACAAATATAGCGATTATTTTTTAAATTTATAATATATGCATAATTTTTAACATAAAATCTCTGTGAGCTATTGTGACATCTCAGATTTTATTGTAGCTTTGTAAGCTATAATAAGAAGTGATTTAGAAACTGTTTAAATTTAATTGTGAGGTTCATTGAGAGGATTTTATGCGGTGTTTTTACGAGTCGAAGAGGGAGCATAGCGGGCTATGTGACCGATGAGACTCGGTGAAAACAACCATAAAAGACCTCAAGGAAGCCACAAGATTCACTATATAAAAAAATTCGAATTAAATTAAACAGTTTCTTAAACTTTTTTCATCATTAAGCTTCGTTAATTCAAACACACTCTAAGTATTAATGCTGTTTGACCCATGATAAAAAAATACATAACTTATTTTTTTGCGGTTTTGACCTGTGCGTTTATAACCTCTTGCAATAACGATATATTTACAGATGATTCCGACTTGCCCCAAATAACGGATATTACAATCGAGGGCGAAGGCGGACAATGGTCGTCTCCATTTTCCAGAAAAGGACTGGCACAAATACAGATTGACTATAGCTCCAATGATAAGAAATATGTGCGCTACTACAATTCCCAAGGCAATGAGGTAAACTCCGATTGCCCGGCATCGGAGCTGGGGAGCATTGTGTATGATAATCCCAGAACATGGTATTCCATCGGTTTTCTGGGTGAGATGATCTATATCAACAGTATCTACAATGCATCGCGTTACGCGGCTTTCTCTATCCGCCTCGACTATGAATATGGCGATACCAAATACATCAATGTCACTGTTACTGAAGGAGGTAAATTATCGGTGGTCTTCTGGGAAACAAGCGGCAGTCTTAAACTTGAAGAAGATTTTAGTCAGTCAGTGCATGCTACAAGTATGACCAACAATAGCTCGATTACCCAAAAACTTGAGTTAAACCCTTTTCTTGATTCAAAGTGCAGCGATATGGTAATGCCTGCGGATAACTGGGCGAGTGGCGCGACAGTTGACATCCCGATGCTTACATATGATGGCAGCGAGTGGACATGGAAGGAATATAAAGACATAGAGCTTGGCAAACGTCGCGATTTCACCCCCAGCCGTTATTGGGATAATAAAATAGTTGTGGAAGTCCCTCCTTACAAGAAGGCAAAAGTGTCATATAAACTGAACTATACACGAGCCACGCAGGATGGTGTAATCATTTTCTCCAACAGCGTAGCCGAACAGACTTATGATGTACCTGCAGCATGGACCTCCGTTTATGCGACAAGTTATGAATATAGTGTTGAATATGAATAGAATATCTTGTTTTGTATCAGCTATGGCATTTTGCCTTTCCATAACGGCGTCAGATTTCGTTCCGTCCGGTTTCTCGAGACCTTTGCATTGGAATGTCGGGGCTGAACTGACCCCCGCATGGGTGCCGGGCTCAAACGGTTTCCTTAAAGGAAACAATAACGCCGGAAAGCATATAAACGCCGCATTCTCCGGAAGCGTCAGGGCTGATTTCAATTTTGACCAATCTACGCGGGAGGGGATGCTATACAAGGGATTATATCAAGGAATAGGTTTGGGCGCGACAACATTTTTTTCAAATTCTTTACTCGGAACTCCAGTTTCAGCATACGTCTATCAAGGTGCCCCGTTCGTATATTTCAATGATTGTCTCAGGCTTGCATACGAATGGCAATTTGGCGCTGCGTTCGGTTGGAAGCATTATGATCTGGAAACAGCCGACAACAATGCCGTTGTTAGCACAGCTGTTACGGCACACATGGGTCTTGGTTTGAAACTGCAATATATTCTGTCGGAAAGATGGCAAATGTCATTCGGCATTTCTGCAAACCATTATTCTAACGGAAACACATCCTGGCCAAACGCCGGGGTGAATTATATAGGTGCGTCTATAGGACTGACCTATACCATCAATCCGCAAAAGGGCGGCAATGCCATTCTCGACAGCGGCATTATCGAAGAAGCCGATCGGGGACGATGGTTCTACGACCTTATGGCTTACGGAGCATGGCGTAAACGTGTTGTTTCAGTTGGAAATCCGTCAGAGCCTCAGTTATGTCCGGGGAAGTTCGGAATCGCGGGACTGCAGTTTTCCCCCATGCGTTCTCTTAACCGATGGGTAGCAATAGGTCCGTCGCTTGACGTTCAGTGGGATGAGAGTGCAGGGTTATCCCCATACTGGGTTGAAGGCACATCAGGAGATATGATTAAGTTCAGGAGACCGCCAATAGGCAAACAGATAGGTGTCGGGCTGTCAGCACACGCAGAACTTACTATGCCGATATTTTCGGTAAATGTCGGAATCGGATATGACATAATCAATCCGAAGGGAGACAAAGCCTTTTACCAGTCGTTGACTCTAAAGACATTCGTGACCCGTAATCTTTATCTGAACGCGGGTTATAGTCTCGGCAGTTTCAAAGATCCGCAGAACCTAATGCTCGGTATCGGAATCAGAATCAGATAGAAGAATCAGACAAAAGACTTCGAGAAGAGATCACGAAGAAGGCAGCTGATCACTCTGGTGCCATGCCTTCAAACTTTGGCGTAACAATCAAGGATAGCCGCGATGCGATCAAAGCTCTCAATATGTTCAAGGACGAATATCTGCTTGCCTTTATAAACACCGAGGAAATCTGTATTCGAGACTTTGCAGATATTGACGAGCGAGTTGTGGAGAAAGAGATAATCCACAATATCAAGAAGTTCATAATGACTTTCTTCTCGCTGAAATTCTTGCGAAGCGTCTTTACCAATGTGTCGTAACTGACTCCGTAAGTTCGATAGAGTGCGTTAAGCGTGGACAGCTGATTGATGAAAATCCGAGTGTTTTCATCGACAACAAAGACCTTGAAAGGCTTCTGGAAAAGAAAGTTTTTGATGAAGGCAGCCTTGTTGATGGCTCCGGACTGCTCGAACATTGAGAAGAATCGAGCATTTTCCTCTACGTCAACCGCGCCGACCTCGACACCTTCCTACGCTCGCATCGGATAGTACCGAGAAAATAGCAATCTCTTCCATGGCAATCGGTTATGTTCTGCGACATAACCGATTGCCATCTCAAAAATTCTTTGTAATTTTGCATAAATAGCAACCATCAAAATCTGAGTATGGCCGAAACGGTTTAAACCAACAGGCAGATATGCCGCCGTAAAAACCTAATCGCGTTGCGATTTGCTGCGCAAAGAATCAAATTCCGAAACTCCCAAGCAGTCGTTGCAGGCACGGCCAGCCCCTCAGATAACTGCCGACGGAGTTTCTTTTTATTACATGGCAAAGAAAACCCAATCATATTCACAGGTGCAGGCTACCGACGAACTGGAGCAGCTTGGTAGGCGTGGCACTTCGGCGCCAGAGTTTGTCTACGACCTCCTGCGCATCTTCTCCGGATATGGCGACGGTCAGGTACGCCGAACCAAGGATGGTCCCGGCAATCTTGCTAAAGACGGTGAAACCGTCCTTATCAAGAATCTTGTCGTATATCGCGAAGCCGTTGTCAATACTCTTGACGGCGATTGCTCGAAGATGTACGACGTTATCAACGCCATGCGCGATGATGCGAAGATTGCAAAGCACTCGCCACGTCTCTACATCACAAGCAACGGTGTTTTCGTTGTGGCCTACGATCCCAAAGAAAATGACTGGTACGAGAACCGCATCGACCTTCTCTGTAAAGACTTTGAATTTTTTACACCCCTTGCTGGTATCGAAAAAATTCAGTTCACCGAGGAAGCCGAGGTCGATGTTAAGTCAGCCGAACTGATGGCGAAACTCTTTGATGATATTCGCCGCTACAACGACATACGCGAGAACTTAAAGAAGCATAAGAAATGATATCGAAGAAAGAATTGCAGCGGCTGCTCAATGATTTGGAGAGTGATAGAGTTGAGCGAACTATATCCACTGATAAAATGGATAAGTTTGGAGAGGCGATATGCTCATTTGCAAATGATCTTCCTGACCATCAACAACCGGGATATTTGATTATTGGAGCGGATGACAAAACAGGAAAAGTTATGCCCATTGATATATCTGACCGTATTCTGCAAAAAGTAGCCTCTATACGCACCGAGGGAAATATTCAACCTCAACCATCAATGGTAGTTGAAAATGTAGAATTAGACGATGGTCAGGTGTTGGTGGCAGAAGTACAGCCGGCGCATTTCCCACCTGTGAAATATAAGGGCCATATTTGTGTCAGAGTCGGGCCACGACGTGGCGTAGCTAATCCGGAAGATGAACGAAAACTTTATGAGAAGAGGGCATCGCATGTTCAGACCTTTGATGCATTACCATGCTTGGGGAGCAGTTTAGATGACCTTGAAATCAAATTGTTCAGGCAGATATATTTGCCGATTGCCTATCCGGAAGATGTTCTTGAAAATGATAA